>ERZ778511.1-NODE-1-length-345322-cov-15.131718_pt1 | contig 345322 bp, 279 predicted proteins | sample MGYA00510347_ERZ778511 | MGnify/ENA primary metagenome ERZ778511 (study PRJEB29527, sample SAMN07138967) | mouse gut metagenome | material: feces | host: mouse | place: China:Nanjing | collected 2016-01-25 ...
TTTAAAAAAGAACCTCTGTTATGCTGTTACGTAACAGAGGTTCTTTGACAGTCTGTCTGCGGTATATTACCGCAGGAAGTGAACGCATATTTTCCGAAGTGGAGAAATACCTGCACATAGCACTATACAATCTAAATATCCGATAATTGACGGGCGAACAATCTTTGACAGCACCAAAATCAATCATATCAATCAAACTGATATATTCAACAGGAAAGGCAGGAATGGGTTATGAAACTTTCACGATACGAGCAGGAAACGATTGTCAATTACAATGCAGGAGAACAGACTGCCACTGTTTATACAAGAGATAAAACGGTTATGCGGAAACTTGATACGCTTGTTGCTGACTTCCCTGATACATATAATCTTTTGGGGCAGGACGAAGTATCTAAAACCTATTCCCTTCCGAAATCATATGTCAGCTACCGCAAGCCGAGGGCGGTCAGCACCGAGCAGAAAGAACGAGCAAGGCAGATGATGATTGCAAAGAATAAAGAAAAGGGAGATTAAGCAAAATTTAATGGAATTGTGTATGCACTTGTGGTAAGATAATGATATTGAACAATTTGATAAATCGGTATTTGAAGGTAAAATAACATGGAAAATTGGAATAATAGCAAACATAAAATAATGGATTTAGAAGGGGTATCCCTGCTTGAACCAGAATTGACGCGAGTCAATCAGCATATTGAACGTCTGTGCCAGTCACAGAATCCATCAATGCAAAAGATTTTACAGTGGGTTCTGCAGGCACGCGGCAAGCAACTGCGTCCTATTTTGACGCTTTTGTTTGCAAAGTTGGCGGGGAAACAGGTAGACGCGACCGAAATCGCAGCGGTAATTGAAATTTGTCATACCGCTTCGCTGTTGCACGACGATGTGATTGATGAGGCAGAACTCCGGCGTGGACAGCTCTCCGTCCAAAAAAAGTTTGGGCGCGAAATGGCAATCTATGCTGGGGATTTTATGATTTTTTCCGCAATCAGTCGTACCGGTTTGGTCAATAAGCCGTGGTACCGGGAATTGTTTGGGAATTTGGAAATCTTGTGTGACGGTGAGGTTGAGCAGTTCGACAACCGTTTCAATACCGAGATTTCCGAAGAACAGTATTTGCAGAATATTGTCGGGAAAACCTGTTCCGTATTCAGGATTGCCTGCCTTGCAGGTGCTTATGAGGGGAAATGTAACAAAGCTGAACGACAGGCAGCCGAACACTTCGCGGAAAGCTTGGGGCTTGCGTTCCAACTGCGGGACGACTTGATGGATTTTATTGCAACAGATACGGATGCGGCAAAGACCGTACATCAGGATTTTAGCTGTGGATATTATACTCTTCCAGCAATTCATACATTTACATACTCAGGCTGCGGGGATCTGTTGCGAAAGATTGCGACAGATTTACAGTCAGGGATGCGTTACCGGGAGGAGGTAACGGCGGAAATTTCTAAACTGATTGAGGATGCGGATGGGTACGGATATACAATGCGGCTAATTCGCGGATACTGCGAAGAAGCAATCTGTGCCTTAAATGTCTTTCGGAATTCCGAGGCAAAACACTGCTTGAAACAGATTGCGGAAAGTGTTCGCGAAGGAGCGGAGCACCTGATGGATAACTGTTTATGTTGACGCCGAAGATGTAAAAGTGAGGATTGAGTAAATTCCCATTTGTCGGAGAAAATTAGAACAGAAAAATGATGTAAAAACTGAATATTTTTTACTATTTGGTAGCGATTATCTTTACAGAAAATCAGCTACCTTTTTTATTTTCAGAAACTATCAATACAGCACAGAAAGAACGAGGTATCAGAAATGATTGAGAGTAAAAATGACACAAGCAGAAACTTAGAAAAGGCATTGCAGGCATTGGAACAGGCGAAACAGCGTGTAGCCAATGAAAAGAAAAAGCAGAACGAGAAGAAACGCAAAGCCGAGAACCACCACAAATACATCATGGGCGGTATTATCGTGAAGTATTTCCCCGACTGCTACCGCTATGACGAGGGCGAGTTAAACCGTATCTTGTCGGTTGCCTTGCAGACAAGGGAGTGTCAGCAGATTATATCTAAAATCAAAGCGGAAAGCCGAGAAACCACTCCCCCACAATCCACTCTCCCCAATGCCGAAAATGAAAGCGAGGGCGGTACGGAATGACAAAGGCGAGGACACTGGAAAGCCGAGGTAACGTATTCACCCCGTTTACGGGGTGCGCACAGATATACCACCTTCGGTGGTATGTGCGCCCTTCGGGGAGCAAGTTTCACTTGCAATGGACAATGCCAGCAAGCTGGCATATGCGGAGGGCGTTGTCTGCCTTGCGGCAGACAAAAGGGGAAACGACAATTCCCCTTCGCAAGCTGCGCTTGCTACCCTTTAGTGAACTTTGCGTTCAGACAAAAGCCAAAGTGCGGCTTTTATCTGCCCACAAAGTCTATGAGTGCGCCCCACTACCCTATCGGCAGAATGTAGGTGTTGCGTATGGCTAATGTCACGAAACAGGCAAGCACACGTTTCTCCATAGTCAAGCGGAGCAAAGGACAGTCGGCGGTTGAAAAAGCATCATACATCAGCAGGAGTATTCTTGTGAGCGAGTATGACGGGCAGGTATACCGCCCCAAATACCATGAAGATTTAGTCCACAGTGAAATCTCTCTCCCACCCAATGCGCCCAAAGAATATGCAGACCGAGCCACTTTATGGAACGCTGTTGAACTGTCCGAGAAAGGGCAGAAATCACAGCTTGCGAGAATGTTAAAAGCGTCACTCCCCAACGAGTGTAGTTATGAACTTGCGGAGGAAGTCGTGAGGGATTACGTTCAGAGGAATTTTGTTGATAAGGGAATGTGTGCGGATTGGGCAATCCATGACAGCGAGAACGACAAAGGACAGCGCAATCTCCATATCCATGTTTTACTCACAATGCGCCCTCTCACTGAAAACGGGGAATGGGGAGCGAAACAGAAGAAAATCTATGACCTTGACGAAAACGGCGAAAAGATACCAGTGATTGATAAAAAGACAGGACAGCAGAAAGTTGATAAGCAAAACCGTAAACAGTGGAAATGCCACACCGCCGACAGTACCGACTGGAACAGCAGGGAAAACGCCAGGATGTGGCGCAAGGATTTAGCCGGCACAATCAATGCCACCAACGAGCAGTTAGGGATTGAGGTTCGTTGGGAACACCGCTCTTTTAAGGAACAGGGAATTGACCGAGAGCCGACTATCCATATCGGGGCAGTTGCCAACGCTTTAGAGCATAAGGGCATACAGACCGAGAGGGGCAACATCAATCGGGAAATCATCAAGAACAATATGCTGTTAGAACAGGCGAAAGAAATGCTCATGCTTGCCAAGCAGGAACTTCACAGCGCACAGTATGCCAAGATTAAAAATACAGCGGTCAGCGTGAAGAATGAAGTCATGGAAATGATTGCAAAAGTGAGGGAGCGCAAAGGCAGACTTGACTTGCCGATTGTCAGCGGAAAGCACCTAAGAAGAATATCCGACAGAACCGCCTTGCAGTCAGCCGACAATGCAGAAAAATTCATCACGACAAGGAAGATAGACAGCTTTGAGAGCCTTGCAAAATTCACAGCGGATAAGGAACAGAGATACCAAGAGTTGGAAATGGTACATCTTTCCAAGGGGCAGAAACTAAACCGATTAAAGGAACTGTCAAAAATGTATGCCCTCTATGCACCAATCCAAGCCACCTATAAGGAGAGCCAGTCACTCAAAGGATTTGCGAAAATGAAATACGATAAGGAGCATAAGGACAGCTTATCGAAGTACCTAGAATTAAAGGAACGTATGCAGAGCCTTTTACAGAACGGCGAGAAGATAACGCTGAAACAGTGGAAAGCCGAGATACAGTCCTTGCAATCTGAATATGACAGTATTGGCAAGGAACAGACCAAGACCGCCACAGAGTTAGCATATGCCGAGGTAATCGGCTATAACAGGAAGAACCTTGAGAGGGAGCTTCAGAACGAGAGCCGACAGCATAACAGACAACAAAGCAAGACTAAGCGGAGGGCGGAAGAAATTTAATGAATAATTGATAGAAATATGGGTGTGATTGTGGTATTCTATTAAAGGTACAAAGCGGAATTTGAAGGGACATATAAAAATGATTTCTACAATTTATGACAGACGAAGTATAAGAAAATTCTTAGATAAGCCTATATCCCAAGAAGATATTATGGATATTATCCAAAGCGGAGTAAAAGCACCTTCTTCAAAAAATAGACAGCCGTGGAAATATATTGTGATACAAGGAAATGCAAAAGCAGAAATGCTAAAAGTTTTCCGTCAGGGAATTGAACGGGAAGAAAACGAAAATGCATTATTACCACAAAGCAAACAACATATCCCTGCGGCGAAATATACCGTGGATATAATGAAAGAAGCTCCAACTATAATTTTTGTTGTTAATTCTTTGGGGAAAAGTATTTTGTCAGAATTGACACCAGAAGAACATATTTATGAAATTTGTAATATTCAATCTATAAGCGCTTCCATACAAAATATGCTTCTTGCCGCTACTGAAAAAGGAATAGGCAGCCTTTGGATATGTGATATTTATTTTGCATATTCAGAACTATGTGAATGGCTCAATAGTGACGGACAGCTCATCGCAGCGATTGCGTTTGGCTATCCTAATGAATGTCCTAAAGAAAGACCACGTAAAAAACTTGAAGATATAGTTGAATGGAGAACTTAGACTATCAAACCTTACCACAATCATAACTGAAAAAGTAACACAGCGTCAGAGCGTATAGAAAATTGAGAAAAGTTTACGGAAAATTCAGTTTTCAAAAGGCATTGTCTGATATATAATAAAAGCAGTGGAAGAAGGTGATATTTTTGAATACAACGGAGCAGACACATCAACAGGATTTAGAACGTCTGAAATCACTCCGATATATGGACGATGATTTTATGTCCGTCTGCCTTGCAGACAATTTTGAGGGTGTGGAACTAATACTTCGGATTGTTTTAGGGCGGGAGGATATAAAAGTTAAATCGGTCAGGACACAAGAACCATTGAAGAATTTGCAGGGACGCTCGGCTGTTTTAGATGTTCATGCGGTTGACGACGCCGATAAGGAATTTGATGTTGAAATTCAGAGGAAAGACGCAGGAGCAGGCGCAAAGAGGGCAAGGCATAACAGCAGCTTGTTGGATGCGCACATATTAAAGGCTGGTGATGATACAGAGGATATTCCTGACAGCTATGTTATTTTCATAACAGAAAATGATGTAATGAAAGGAAACCAGCCGATATATCCGGTAGAAAGATATGTCACTATCGGGGAAAACAAAGTATTGTTTGGCGATGGTTCGCATATCATATATGTTAATGGGAAATATAGGGGCAACGATGAAATTGGAAAGCTGATGCACGATTTTTCATGCACTAATCCCGATGATATGAATTATGAAACGCTTGCTAAAAAAGCACGATATTTTAAGCAAGACGAGAAAGGAGTTGCGGCTATGTGTAAAATTATGGAAGATATGAGGAATGAAGCTGAGTTAAATAAGGCAAAAAGAATGGCTATTCGTATGATTAAAGCAGGAAAAATGTCATTGGAAGATATAGCCGATTATACAGAATTATCTCTTGATACAATAAAAGAATTAGCAAGCCAATCAATGCAGTTGGCATAATTAATCATATCAATCAAAATCAAGTATAGTAACAGCGTTAGAGCATATAGGAACTGAAATCTATATGCTCTATTTTTTTGTCATTAAGGAGGAACAATGGACGATAACATTCAAACAAATACTACAGGGCGATTAACGCCCTGTCTGCAAAAGAAGATTGACAAGACAACCTACTTAGTTGAGGTACATTTCTCTGCTACGTATACCCAAAGCGTAGAGGACAAGTTAAAGCGTGTCATTCTCCATGACTTAGAGCATGGGAAACAGGGAAAATCAAGAAAAAGTGATGAAAAATGATGAATACGTCCTTGACAAGCAGCAACAGGAGAGGCAAGTTTGTATTTTTTTAAAAAAGCTAATTTTGCAGTAGTATCTTCAAATAATGTAGTCATAATTTTATCCTTTACTAAAATTTTCCTCTTAGTTCCACAACTTTTCCGATAATACGAACTGGTTTTGCTGTAATTTCTTCTGGAGAAAACATCATAGGTTCATATTTGGCAGCATTGAGAGAGATTAGACCTATACCATGCGTGTATTTTACAAGTCGTTTACATACCGCATCGTCTCCGTTAACCATAGCAATTACGATATCGCCAGAATTGGCATCTTCCTGCTTTTTAACGATGACAACATCTCCATCACAAATTCGTGGTTCCATTGAATCACCTTGAATGCGAAGACCAAAGAAATTTCCAGTTTGTGCAAGTTCTTCAGTGATTTCTTCGGTATCAACAATTTCTTCGATGGCTTCTAATGGGATGCCAGCGGCTATACGACCAAGCACGTTTATAGTTATAGACTTAGAGGTTTGTCCCGAGGTGGAAAGCGGAAGAAAAATAAATAAAAACGAATAAAAGTCAAAAAATATGAAATATTTTCAGAAATAGTATTGACACATGAAAAATATTCATGTAGGAAGCTAAATAATATTTATAAAGTGATTTTCACAGCATCATTTAGGGATATATATGCATGAAGCTATAATGAAATTTTTTAATAATTCTAAATCCTCAAGAGAAGTCAAGTTTGCCTGCCAATGAAGTTGTTTTTTATTATGTTGTGCGGCGAATAGAGGATTATCAACATTTTCGCTTGAAAGTTCGCGAGGAAGACGTAAAGAAATCCATTTACTTCTTGGGGAGTATTTAAGACGAAGAAAATCATTTGCTCCATAAAACATCGAAATATAATTTTTACTTCGGCGTTCGAGAGTAACACAACGTGCAATATCAGAAGGCAAAAATGATAAAATGATTACTATTAATTTGAGTTCGGATTTGGTGGGGTTTAATTCTTTATCAAATATGCTTGTGATAGAAATTTCACCAGTTTCTGTGTTAACGGAAAAAGTAATTACAGAACAACACCTCATCTTTCTATAGATTTTTCCAAATAAATTATAGAGGGAGCGGGCGAAAATGGCAAGAACTAACGGAGTCGAAAGAAGCGAGTGGGGGAGTTTTTTATTATTTGCAGATTTTTAGGAGTAAAAGGAGAGGATTTTGCAGAGGAGGTAGGAGGGAGGTTCCATAAACATATCAAAATTCTCGCTCATAAGTCCCTCCATTATCCCGTTTTCCCAGCCGCGCATCCTGTCTTGTTTTGTGCTGTTTAGGGTTCTGGATTCATTATAGGGCTTATTCTCAAAGGTCTCCTCTCTATCCCTGCACGAAAAAGCGGGGAGGCTGCTCAGAAGTTGATATCTGCCTTTCTTTCACAAGGCATTTACAAACGCACTAAAATGATTTAAGATTACGATGATAGGGGGACAACGAGAATGAAAATAAAGTATAAGGCGCAAAAGGCTGTTTCATGTTTCCTTTTATGTGCGATCATTTTTTCGGTATGCGCATGTGGGGAAGAGGGTAAAGATAATGCCGCTCTTTATGGAGAAACCATTGGCGGATTGCAAGATGATGAGCTTTTTGTAATTATTGAAACGAATGCCCCTTTGCCGGTTTTGCTTGTCACTTCACATGTATATGACGACGGCACGGTGAAGCAGGCGGCAATTGATTGTGATGTGTATTATCCGATAGACGGAGAAGTGAAAAATATAGGAAGGGTAGAGAGTATGGGAACGGCATATCCTGTTTCTTATGATGAAACAGGCATCTATACGGCTTCCGGTCACGCTATGCAGCGTTATGAAGTTGAGAAATCCGGGACAATTGAGCTGGCAGAAGTAATTAACGAGCAATTTGATGAAAACGGCAATGCTGCCTATACCATGGAAAAAGGGGATGAAACAGAGACTATTTCGGAAGAAGAATACTATGATGTTTTCGGGAAATATAAAAATGCTACAGTTGTAAGTTTTGCTTACGGCGCATCGGACGCAGCAGGGTGATTTTGTGTATACGAAATTGCGAATAGTAAAGAAGGGGAGTGCCCACATCGCGGCACTCCCCTTTTTCTGCACTATTTTATTTCCTGATCGTCCACGAGGAAGGAATCGCCGTCCTCAACGATACACACCATGGTCTTGCCGGTGTTTAATTCGATCTCATTTCCGGCGTCGTCATAGTATCTTGTCGCTCCGTAATCGGAGGTCTTTTCCCATGTGACATGGATACCTTTGCCGTTTGTGAAAAACCAGCCGTCCCTTGTGGTGTCGTGGCACTGGAAGGCAAGATAGCCTTTCGCGTCGCGCACTTCGTGGTAGGTGTTCTGCACGAGAATATTTTTGAAGGTAAGCTGCTTTCCTGTCGCCAGATCCGTATGCGGACCGTCCGAGGAGCCGGAAAGATGCTGGAATCTCTCATAAAGCCCGGTTTCGCCGTTGTAGACAAAGTAGCAGTTGGTCACGGGATATGTGGGGGACATGTCCACCCGGTTTGCCGTGATGGCATCGCTGTACTGCGACAGGTCGTTGGGTTTGTCATCGGGTGCGAAACGGTAATGCTGCTCGTCCGCGTAGCCGTCGCGCATCTGGGTGGAGTAGCCAAGCTTATCCGCATCGGCAAGAACGCCAACCGCGTCTATGAAAGCGTTGTCAGTCGCGTTTTTCGCATTTTTATCCCGGAAAAAGTTGCTGCTTGTTTTGCCGTCGATATCGTCCGTGCGCTTGATGACTTCGTCTATGTAGAAGGGACCGCCGAAATGGACGTAGAGAGCGTCCCACTCAAAAGCCCAGTACACGTAGTAGTCGCGGCAGCTTCTGATGTTGCCGAGTTTGTCGGCATTTTTCCAGTCCTGAATAATCCACATCAGCCGGGTAATGCTTCCCTCCACATTACATTCGTACACGACGTCCGCATTGGAGATGCCGTAGTGGGAGGCAGTTTTTGTGTTGGGTGTCATAATGGCAAGGGGTCTTGTGTTGTTGACATCCTCATCGACCCACTCGTTTGTGATGCGGCTGCGTACCATGCCCTCTTCGAGCGGCGCATCTTCTTCCGTTTCTGGTTCCTCGGTTTCTTCCGTTTCCTCTTCCTCTTCGGGAATATCGTCGATTATCTGTTCCACGACGGGCGCTTCAACCTTAGGCTTTTCCTCCTCCTCCTTACCGCAGCCGGTCAGAAGAAGGGCCGAAGACAGAGCGACGAGAAGTAAAACTTGTAATCTTTTCATGCTTCGTGAAAATCCTCCTTTTTTCTACTTAAAACATATGAAAACATCATAGCATAACAAGCAGGGCGGAGTCACTACGAAAAATCTTAAAAAATACACAATTTTTGCGAAAGGAATGGGGATTTCGCTATACAAAACGGTGGTTGACAAACATACCGGCGGTATGTTAAACTGCATACATACTGATAGTATGTTTGGGGGAGGGGAATAAGATATGGCTAGAAATAAGTATCCCGAGGAGACAGTCAATCTGATACTGGACGTGGCGGGCCGTCTGTTTATGGAGAAGGGCTACGAGCATACGTCCATTCAGGATATCATAGACAATCTGGGCGGGCTGAGCAAGGGCGCGATCTATCATCACTTTAAATCGAAGGAGGAAATTCTGGACGCGGTCACTGACAGGATCATGGAGGAGTCCAACCGGAAGCTTGCGGGCACTTTGGATCGCAGGGATTTAAACGGCTTGGAAAAACTGAGAACCCTGTTCAAGTCCTCGCTGTGCCGCCCGGCGCAGGATGAGATGTTTCAGGTGGCGCCCAGCTTTTACAACAATCCGAGGCTTTTGGCAAGTCTTTTGTATGAGACGATGGAACTGACGGCGCCGGAGTTTATTCAGCCGATTATCGAGGAGGGCATTGCCGACGGCTCGATTGTGGCGGAGCATCCGAAGCAGCTTGCGGAACTGATTTCACTTGTGGCAAATGTCTGGATCAACCCGATGATATTTGACGATTCCGTGGAGGAGACTTATCACAAGTTTCTGGTGTTTGATCAGATGTTAAAAGGCATGGGTCTGGATATTGTGGACGAGGAAATGATCGCGCGGATGCGGGAATTGACAGCGATATATCAGAAACGTAAATAAATAGAACATGTTTCTGTCCTAAAAAATGGGCAGAATATTTTTAGATTAATACATACCGATGGTAGGTATTAAAAGAAAAGGAGAAAAAAAGGATGAAACAAAAATTATTTTCCAAAGATTTTACACTGGTGGTGATCGGACAGATTATCTCCCTGTTCGGCAATGCCACGCTGCGGTTTGCGCTGCCGCTGTATCTTTTAAACCAGACCGGATCGTCGGCGATATACGGCACGGTGACGGCGTGCGCGATCATTCCGGCAATCCTGCTCTCACCGATGGGCGGCATTGTGGCGGACCGGGTGAACAAAAGGAATGTCATGGTCATACTGGACTTTTTCACGGCGGCGCTGATTCTGGCATTCTGTGTTCTGATGGGCGGGGTCAATCTTGTAGTCCTGCTGACGGTTACCTTGATGATTCTGTACGGTATCGCGGGGGCATACCAGCCGTCCGTGCAGGCATCTATTCCTGTGCTTGTAGGGTCAGACCGCATGATGGAGGCAAACTCCATTGTCAATATGATCAGCTCTTTTTCGGCGCTGCTTGGTCCTGTGCTGGGCGGGATTGTGTACAGCGCGTATGGGCTGAAACCTGTGCTTCTGGTCTGCATCGCCTGCTTTGTAATTTCGGCGGTCATGGAAATTTTTATACATATTCCGTTTGAAAAACAGGCTTCGGAGGGCAGCGTGTGGCAGACGGCACGGTCGGACTTCGGGCAGAGTATCCGCTTTATCTGCAAGGACATGCCGGTGATCGGAAAGGCGGTTCTGGCGGTCTGCGGAATCAATCTGTTTTTGTCTTCCATGATTAATGTGGGACTGCCCTATCTGGTGACGGAGGTGATTGATCTGGACGCGGCACAGGCGAACCAGCTCTATGGTTTTGCGGAGGGGATTCTCGCCGCGGGCGGGCTTGCAGGCGGTGTCTGCGCGGGCGTTTTTGCGAAAAAGCTTTCCATCAGAAAGGCGGGTATGCTGATCGTGATTGCCGCGGTGTGCCAGTTTCCCATTGCCGTGTCGTTAGCCGTGTCTTCCTCGGGCATGGTGAACTATGTGATGCTGACGGCAGGCTGTTTCGTTGTGATGACCTGCTGTACGGTTTACACCATATTGATGATGACGTTTTACCAGACGGTGACGCCGCCCCATCTTCTGGGAAAGGTGATTGCGGTTATCATTACCGTGGCGATGTGCGCCCAGCCGCTCGGCAATGCCATGTACGGTGTACTGTTTGAACTGTGCAGAGGGTTTGAATATGCGGTGGTGTTGTTTGCCGGGGTGGTGTCGCTTGGGATTGCGGTGGTGCTGCGGGGGATTTTTAAGGGAATTTCGTTATCTTTATAAGAATTTGGAAAAATTAGGTGTATGTTTGCCCGTGCTTGTGTTAGAATATAAAACATGAATCCAGTTGTGGACGACTGGAAAGGAACCGGGGAAAGGGCGAAACAGACATGAAGAAGATAATCGTAACAGGCTGCAACGGGCAGCTTGGACGTGCCGTTAATCTGGAATACGCAGACAGCACGGAATACGAACTGGTGAACACGGATGTGGGGGAACTGGACATCACGAAGGTAGACGAGGTGATGAAGCTCGCCAGAGAAGTGAAACCTTATGCCATTATCAACTGTGCGGCGTACACGGCGGTGGAGGCATGTGAGAAAGAGGAGGATCTCGCTTTTCGGATCAACGCCATCGGCGCGCGCAACTTAAGCATAGCGGCGAACGAGACGGGCGCGAAGCTGATGCATATTTCCACAGATTATGTGTTTGACGGAAACGGGACGAGACCTTACAAGGAAACCGATCCGGTTGGTCCGCAGGGCGCATACGGCAGGACGAAGCTGGCGGGAGAAGAATTTGTGAAAGAGTTTGGCGACAGGCATTTTATTCTGCGCACGGCATGGCTCTACGGGGACGGAAAGAACTTTGTAAAGACGATGCTGCGTCTCTCCGAGACGAATGATAAAGTGAGGGTGGTGCGGGATCAGGTGGGATCGCCCACCAGTGCGGCGGAGCTTGCGAAAGCCGTTGCTTACCTGCTTCCCACGGAAAATTACGGGCTGTTCCACGCCACCTGTGAGGGGGATTGCAGCTGGGCGCAGTTCACGGAGGAGATTTTCCGGCTCGCCGGGAAAAAGACCGCGGTGGAGGCGATTACCTCGGAGGAGTACGGCGCGGCGGTGAAGCGTCCGGCGTATTCCATTCTGGAAAATTATATGTTTAATATGACGACAGACTTTATGTTTGCGGACTGGCACGACGCCATTGCAGAGTATCTGTCAAAACAGTGAGTGGCGTTGTGGCTAGGAATATGGAAACAGGAAAGGATAATGAAATGCAGAAAATAGCTTTAATTACGGGAATCACAGGACAGGACGGCTCTTATCTGGCGGAGTTTCTGCTGGAGAAGGGATATGAGGTGCACGGGCTGATCCGCAGGCACAGTATCGCCAATACGGGCAGGATTGATCATCTGATCGAGTCGGATTACCACAAAGTAAAATTCTTCCTGCACTATGCGGACACCACGGATTCCAGCAACCTGATGCGGCTGATCGCGGAGATCCGCCCGACGGAAGTGTACAATCTGGCGGCGCAGTCCCATGTGGGCGTATCCTTTGAGGTGCCGGAGTACACGGCGGAGGCCACGGGCGTGAGCACTTTAAAACTTCTGGAGGCGATCCGCGTAAACGGCGGCACATGCAGATACTATCAGGCGTCCACCTCGGAACTTTTCGGCGGCATCCCGGAGACGGCGCCGCAGAGCGAGAAAACGCCGTTTTATCCGAAGAGCCCTTACGGCGCGGCGAAGCTTTATTCTTACTGGATTACAGTAAATTACAGAGAGTCTTACAACATGTTTGCCTGCAACGGCATTCTCTTCAACCACGAATCACCCAGGCGCGGCGAGAACTTTGTGACGAGAAAGATCACGCTGGCGATCGCGAATATCATTGCGGGGAAACAGGAAAAGCTTTCCCTCGGCAATATGAACGCGAAGAGGGACTGGGGCTTTGCAGGCGATTATATAGAAGGCATGTGGCTGATGCTGCAGCAGGACAAGCCGGACGATTATGTGCTGGCGACCAACGAGACGCACACGGTCAGGGAGTTTGTGGAGGCGGCTTTCGCGGAGCTTGGCATCCAGATCCGCTGGGAGGGAACCGGCGTGAATGAGAAGGGGTATGATGACAAGAGCGGTCGTCTGCTCGTGGATGTGAACCCCGAGTTTTACCGCCCGGCGGAAGTGGAGTTTTTGTGGGGTAACTGCGCGAAAGCGGAGAAGGAACTTGGATGGAAACGAAAAGTGGACTTTAAGGGGCTGGTATCCATGATGATGGATGCGGACTTAAGGGAAATTGCAGGAATGAGCTGCGAGGAGTACAAGGCGCAGGGTGAAAACTGACGGGATGCCGGCTGTGTGCAGGGATGTGCCGGAAGAAACCGGCGGGTCCGGAACGCATCGGATGGAAGAGAAAGACAGAGGAAACGTGTATCAGGAATGTTGTCGGTAATTTTGATCTGGATCTATATGGGTATAACTACATTTATTATCGGATATGGTGTGCTGCGTGTAATCACGCGGCACCTTCCTTATTATGCAAATGTCTGTGCAGGGAAAATTGACACTGAAGCGGGGGACAGGCATCGCACGGGCAGGGAAGGCAAACATTCATGTCCGATGATTCAAAATGTGGATGCGTATTTTATGTGCGGTCTGGTGTGTGTGACGGTCTGCGCGCAGTTTTACAGCCTGTTTGCGGGTGTGGGGCTGGCGGCGAATGTGGTTTTGTGCGTTCTCTGCGTGTTGACCGTTTTAGTCGACGGGAGGGCGTTTGCGGAGACGATCCGGCCGCTTGCACACCCGGATATGTTGCGGTTCTGCGTGGTCTTTGCCCTGTTCCTTCTCTTTGCCTACGGCACATCCCGCGGCATCATTCACTACGACACGGGGCTTTACCATGCCCAGAGCATCCGCTGGATGGAGGAGTACGGCGTGGTGAAGGGGCTGGGCAATCTGCATTGCAGGCTGGCATACAACAGTTCTTCCTTTGCCCTGTCGGCTCTCTACAGCATGGCTTTTCTGGGCGGGCAGTCCTATCACTGTGCGGCGGGATGGCTGGCGTTTCTGCTGGCGGCGGTCTGTCTGCCGATCGGAAAATCCCTGCGGGTAAGGCGGCTTCTGGCAAGCGATTTTGCCAGACTGATGTGTGTGTATTATCTGGTGAATATTTTCGATGAAATGATTTCCCCGGCATCGGATTATTTCATGGTGCTTCTGGCTTTTTATATCGTAATAAAATGGCTGGATCTTTCAGAGTGCGGGGAGCGGGCGATATTACCCTACGCCCTTTTGTGTGTGCTCGGCGTGTTCCTGATGACGGTGAAGCTGTCGGCGGCGCTGATCTTACTGCTTACGGTTTATCCGGCGTGTCGTCTGATACGCGAAAAAAAGTGGGGAGAGACAGGCGTTTATCTGGGGCTTGGCATCGTCACGGCGCTTCCCTTTTTTATACGCAATGTGGTGATTTCGGGGTGGCTTGTCTATCCTTTTACACAGATAGACCTGTTTGATGTGGTCTGGAAAATTCCAAGGGGTCTGGCGGATTATGACGCCAGAGAGATACAGGTCTGGGGCAGGGGCTACACGGATGTGACGCAGTTCGATATGCCCATGCGGGAGTGGCTGCCCGGGTGGTTTCGGACGCTGGCGGGGAGCGACAAAGTTCTTGTGCTGGGGGCAGCGGCGGCGGTTTTTGCATTACTGGCGGAGGGAGTGTATCTGGTTTGGAGATGGCGTAAGAGGCGGCGGGCGGCAGCAGATGGGGCTGTGATCCGGCATGGTGAGATATCCCCCGCTCTTTTTACGGCGCAGGCGACCGTGGCAGGCTCTTTTCTCTTCTGGCTGTGCACGTCGCCGCTGATCCGTTACGGCTGTGTCTGGGTGTATCTGACGGCGGCGGTGGTGTTCGGGGGGATCTACGAGCTGGTGATTCATTGCGCGGCGGATGGCAGGGGAGCAACGGCTGGTTTTCGGGCACAGGCTGGGCGAAGCAGCGCAGGAGAGCAGAATGACCGTGCAGAGAACCGGGGGTGGCGGCTTGCGGCAGGGCGCGCGGTGTCTGTGGCGGCGGCGCTTCTTCTTCTCTACAAAGGCTTTGCGCTGGCGCGGGAAATCACAGGCTCTTATGTCAATGATTACTGGATCGTTCAGAAAGATTATGAGGCATATGAGACTTACGCTTATGAGATTGAGGGCGTGACTTTTTTCTGTCCGGCGGCGGGCGACCAGACGGGGTACGACAGTTTTCCGTCCTCGCCGGCGGAGGCGGATATACGGTTTCTGGGGGACGGGATCGGGGATGGTTTCCAGGCGGCGGATTAGTATGTGCCGTCTCTGTTCGGAAACCGTTGCAATCTGTATATTTTTCTTCTATAATACTATAGATAATAGGGAAGTAAACGTTGACGCGATATTGTATGATGAGAGAAATGGAGACGGATATTATTATGGATAGGACAGACAAAATTTACGTGGCAGGGCACAGAGGGCTGGTGGGCAGCGCCATTGTGCGTTCTTTGCAGGCAAGGGGTTATGAAAATATCATCGGCAGGACACATAAAGAACTTGACTTAACCAGTCAACAAGAGGTGAGGGAGTTTTTTGAAAAAGAGCGCCCGGATGCAGTTATTCTCGCCGCGGCAAAGGTGGGCGGCATCAACGCGAACAATACCACGCCTGCGGAGTTTGCCTATGAGAATATGCAGATACAGTGCAATGTCATTCAATGCTGCCATGCGTATCATGTGAAAAAGCTGCTGTTTCTGGGGAGTACCTGCATTTACCCGAGGATGGCGCCCCAGCCGATCCCGGAGGACGCGCTGTTAACAGGCCCTCTGGAGGAGACGAACGAGGCGTATGCCATCGCGAAGATTGCGGGTCTTGAAATGTGCAAGTTTTATAAGCGGCAGTACGGTGACGACTTCATCAGCTGTATGCCCACGAATCTGTACGGACCGCACGACAATTATGATTTGGAAGGCTCCCATGTGATGCCGGCAATGATCCGTAAATTCCACGAGGCGAAGGTGAGCGGCGCACCTATGGTTACGCTGTGGGGAACGGGAACCCCGCTCCGGGAGTTTTTATATGTGGACGATATGGCGGACGCCTGCGTGTTCCTGTTAGAGAACTACAGCGGGGAGCAGCATGTCAATATCGGCACAGGAAAAGAAGTCACGATCAAGGAACTGGCGGAGACGGTAAAGAAAGTAGTGGACTACCGGGGACAGATTGTCTGGGATCAGACGATGCCGGACGGCACGCCCAGAAAACTTACGGATGTGACGAAACTGCACGGACTCGGCTGGCAGCATAAGGTAGAGCTTGAGGAGGGGGTGCGGCTTGCCTACGAGTGGTTTAAGGAAAATGTAAACGAGGCGAGGCTGTAGGATAATTTGCCTTATCGTGCAAAGATGTTCTCTGACGCGATAAATTACCGTTTACAGCGCGATGCATTTTTGTTATGATTGTCGAAAGGTACGGAAAATACGTTTGTCAATTGTAATTATTTGCAAAGGAGTAAAAGGGGAATGACACAACAGAATATGATTAGTCCGAGGGAGCTGGAGAAAATGATCTCCGATTTTATGCTGGAACTTGGCATACCGGCGCATCTGCGGGGTTATCAGTTTTTGCGGAGCGCGGTGGGGATGTGCGTGGAGGACATGGAACTGGTGGGGAGTGTGACGAAACTGTTATACCCGGATCTGGCGAAGATGTATCAGACGACGGACACGAAGATTGAGCGCGCGATCCGCAATGCGATTGAGGTATCGTGGGAGAGGGGAAACAGCGATCTTTTTGAGGAACTGTTCGGTTACAGCAACACGCTGGAATATACCAGACCGACAAACAGCGAATATATTGCCGTTGTAGCGGATTACATACGTTTGAAAAACAAGCTCATATGAATTTTGAGGGAAGGGATGCGTCTCTTCCTTTTTTTATGCAGATGTGGTAAACTTACCATTGGAGGAGACTGATTTATGAAACGATTGAGCGTCATCGTACCCTGTTACAACGAAGAGGAGAACGTCAGGGATTTTTATGATGAGTTATGCAGGAACGAGGATTTTTTCCGGGAGAAGCAGCTGGAGCTTGAAATATTGTATGTGGACGACGGGTCCCGGGATCAGACGGTTTCCGAGGTGAAAAAGCTTCACGCGCAGGACGGGCGGGTGCGGCTTATTTCCTTTTCCCGCAATTTCGGAAAGGAAGCGGCGATCTATGCCGGACTGCAGAAATGCCGGGGAGATTTTGTCGTGCTGATGGACGCTGATCTGCAGGATCCACCCTCACTTTTGCCGGAGATGTACTCTTATATTGAACAGGGATATGATTCGGTGGCGACCAGACGGGTGACCAGAAAAGGGGAGCCTGTCATCCGCTCCTTTTTTGCGCGGATGTTTTACAAGCTGATGAACAGGATATCGCGCACGGAGATTGTGGACGGCGCCAGAGATTACCGTCTGATGACGAGGCAGGTTGTGGACGCGATTCTCGCCATGACAGAGTACAACCGTTTTACCAAGGGAATTTTCGGCTGGGTGGGGTATGAGACCAAGTGGCTGGAATACGAGAATGTGGAGCGCAGAAAGGGTGAGACGAAGTGGTCGTTCTGGAAGCTTTTCCTGTACTCTCTTGAAGGGATTATCGCATTTTCCACGGTGCCGCTTACCATAGCGTCCGTGGCGGGCGTGTTTTTCTGCGTGGTGGCTTTTGTCATCATTATTGTGACGGTTGTACGAAAACTTATGTTCGGCGATCCGACCTCCGGCTGGCCTTCGCTGGTCTGCATCATTATGATGGTCAGCGGCGTGCAGCTGTTTTGTCTGGGCATTGTCGGGCAATACTTATCAAAGACATACATGGAAGTGAAGAGAAGACCGATCTATCTGGTCAGGGAAGAGATCGGGGGACAGGAACTTGAGGGATAAAATAAGCGGGCTGGTCAGCATCATCGTGCCTGTGTACCGGGCGGCGGCGTATATCGCGGATACCATTGAGATGGTGCTCGCGCAGACATACGACAGATGGGAACTTCTGCTGGTGGACGACTGCTCCGGGGACGGAAGTGTGGAGGCGGCTGAAAAGGCGCTTGGCGCATACGGGCACCATCCGTCGGACGCGGTGTTGGAACATGTAACGCATATCGAGGAATATCTGTGCGGGGATGGGAAAAAGGTATTCCTTATCCGCAAGAATAAAAACGAGGGAGCCGCGGCGGCACGCAATACGGGAATGGATCTGGCGGGCGGTCAGTATATCGCGTTTCTCGACGCGGACGATATCTGGGTTGCGGACAAGCTTAGGAAACAGCTTTTCTTTATAAAGGAAAAACGGGCTGGCTTTTCGTTTTCCGCCTATGAGTTCGGAGACGGGGAGGCGAGACCCACGGGCAGGGTGGTGCATGTGCCGGAGACCCTGACGTACAAAAAGGCGCTGTCCCGGACGGTTATTTTTACGACCACCGTTGTGTTTGACCGGGATATTGTGCCGGATGAACTGATGCGGATGCCGCGGGTGGAGAGCGAGGATACGGCGACATGGTGGCAGGTTCTGCGCGCGGGGTATACGGCGCACGGGCTTGACGAGGTGCTGGCGGTCTACAGAAGACCGGCGGGGTCTCTGTCTTCCAATAAACTTAAGGCGGTGAAACGGATCTGGAATCTGTACCGCAGGCAGGAGAAACTCTCTGTTTTCGCCAGCGCGTTCTATTTTGTGTTCTGGGCGTACAGAGCGACAATGAGGCGGATATAAGACCATGAAAAAAATGGAAACCATAAAAAGACTGATCATTTTACAGCTTTCTTTTATCGGATTGATTTTCCAGACGGCAGTTTATGCTTTCTTCTGGCTGGAAGCGTACTACCCGTTTCTGAGAATGCACAGGAATTTCCGGTTCTATTTCAAGGGGCACGTGCTGATTCTTCTGATCTATTTCGTGCTGTTGTTTTTCTTTGCAAATACATACGGCGCGCTGAAGATCGGCTATCTGAAACCAGTGGATGTGTTCATCTCGGAATTGTTTTCCCTGTTGTTTGTCAATGTGATCTCCTATTTTCAGATTTCGCTGATGGCGAACTGGGTTGTGGACGTGCGTCCCATTGTCTGGACCATGCTGATTCAGACGGCGCTTGCGGGCGTGTGGGTGTTCTTCTGCAATATCTGCTATTACAAGGCTTTTCCCCCGAGAGAGATTCTGATCGTGCACGGGGAACGTCCGATTGACGATATCGTGAAAAAATTTGAGTCGAGAAAGGACAAGTATCAGATCAAAAAATGCTTGAATATTTCCGCGGGTATGGAGGCGGTGAAGGCGGAGATTGAAAACGGCTACGGCGCGGTGGTGCTGTGGGATATTTCCACGGCGGACAGGAACGCCCTGTTAAAATACTGCTACAGCCTGTCGGTGCGGGTGTACACGATGCCGAAGATATCCGACGTGCTGATCAAGGGTGCGGACCAGCTTCATCTGTTTGATACGCCCATTTACCTGACGAGGGAGTATTCCCTCAAGGTGGAACAGCGGGTGGTGAAACGGCTGATTGATCTGGCCTGCTCGATATTGCTTCTGGTGATTGCGTCCCCCTTTATGCTGATTACGGCGGCGGCGATCAAACTTTACGACGGTGGTCCCGTGTTTTATAAACAGATCCGCTGCACCCGCGACAGAAAAGAGTTTTATATTCTGAAATTCAGAAGTATGGGGGAGGATGCGGAGAAGGACGGCGTGGCAAGACTGGCGTCCAAGAACGATCCGCGCGTCACACCGATCGGAAAGTTTATCCGCGCCACGCGAATCGACGAACTGCCGCAGCTCTTTAATATCCTGAAAGGGGAAATGTCCTTTATCGGACCGAGACCCGAGCGGCCGAATATCATTGACGATTATATGAAGGAGATGCCGGAGTTTGCGCTCCGCATGAAGGTGAAAGCGGGGCTTGCGGGCTATGCGCAGGTCTATGGGAAATACAACACGACACCCTACGACAAACTGAAACTGGATCTGACGTATATCGAGCAGTATTCCGTGTGGCTGGATCTGAAGCTGATGCTGCTGACGTTAAAGATTCTGATTAAGCCAGAGAGTACGGAGGGGGTTGAGGAGAACCAGACGACGGCGCTGAAGTAGAAAGTGGCGACGCGCGGGCGGCGGATTGCGCAATTGCCCGCTCGCGTCTGGCTGCGACAAAATATCGTTGCGGGGACGGTTTGTATATGGGAGAGTGGAAGGATTTGCGTTATGAAAGATGAATATGCCAATGAAGGTATGGACATAAAAAAATATATGCTGTGCCTGCTGGGGAAACTGCCCTTGATTCTGGGGGCGATGGTTGGCGGCGCGGTTTTGGGCGTGTTGGTTTATCTGGTGGTGCGGACGGTGCCGGAATCGGAGCGGGAGTATAGCGCTTACGCGAAGGTGTATCTGGATTTCGCGGCGGACGAGACGGGGGAAGTGTATCAGGCGTACAACGGCTATACGTGGAACGATCTGATGGCGGCGGACCCGATTATGGAGCTGACGCTGGCAAACCTTTCCGCAGATTATACGCGGGCGGAGGCGGAGGCGGCAATCAAGGCGGAAATTCTCTCGGATATCCGGCTTCTGACGATCACGGTTACGACACACAGATCCGAGCGGACGGACGCGATTCTGGGCGCGGCGGTGCAGGCGCTTGAGACGTATGGCGGACAGGCGAAGGAGTTTATTGAAATTCACGGGATTCAAAAGACGGACGCAAAGCTTGTGGTGGCGGACAGAAGGACAGCGCAGGCGGCGTTTCTGGGTGCGTTTCTGGGACTGCTGATCAGTCTTTTGGGATTCTCGCTCTACTATGTGATGGACGACCGCGTTTTCGTGGCGGGGGATGTCAGAAAAATGACGGATATGTCGTTTGTTGGTTATGCTTCGGGCGTGGAAGCGCTGAAACAGGACTATGAAAAAAATCTTGCCTATTTGCGGGAAAAGGTGGGAGAGATTCAGATTTGTGAACTGGACGGGGACGCGTTCTTTTCCGAGGAGGAGTTGCGGGATATGCGTAAAGTGGCAGGCGTGGTACTGTCCCTGCCTTTCGGAAAGGTGCATGGCGCTTTCGCGTCCTATGTGATGGAGCAGTTAAAGGTGCAGGACTGCGCGCTGTGCGGTGTGGCGGTCAGGGACGCGGATGAGCGGTTTTTGCGGAGATATTATGGGAAAAATAAAACTTGAGGTTCTGGTTTCCGCGGTGAATAAAAACGTGGCGGGGCTTATCTCACAAATGCATATCGTTACGGACGCGGTGCTCGTAAACCAGTGCGACTGCTACAAATATGAGACGGTCGGGGTGCAGGGCGGGAGCGTGAAGTGCTTTTCCATGCCGGAACGGGGCGTGGGACTAAGCCGCAATACCGCGCTTTTACATGCGTCCGGGGACGTGGTTCTGTTTTCCGACGAGGACATTATACTGGCGCCGGATTATGAGGAGAAGGTTCGCAGGGCTTATGCGTCTCATCCCGACGCGGATATGATTCTCTTCAACGTGGAGGTGGCTCCTTCCCGCAGAACTTACTGGAACCGGGAGATCCGCAGGGTTACTTACCGCAGTTATGGCAGATATCCGGCGTACAGCATCTCGGGGAAACTTTCCGCGCTGCGCAGGGCGAACGTGCACTATTCGCTGCTTTTCGGCGGCGGCGCAAAGTACAGCAACGGGGAGGACAGCCTGTTTTTGCGGGACTGCCTGAAGGCGGGGCTTCGGATTTACGCGCATACCGCATGTATCGGCAGGGAGCAGGAACGGGAGTCTACATGGTTCTCCGGCTACCATGAAAAGTTTTTCCATGACAGGGGCGTGCTCTATCATTATCTCTACGGGAAACTGGCGCTGCCGCTTTCCCTGCGGTTTTTGTGGGTGCACAGGGAAACCATGTGCCGGGAAATCCCGGTCGGCAAAGCGTTTCGTATGATGCGTGCGGGTGTGCGGGAGGCGTGCGGCAGATGATTTTATATATCACGGTTGCGGTGGTCACGGCGCTTCTTGCAAGTCTGGTGGACAGCCATCCGACAAGACAATCCCATACGCTTACAAGGCAGCAGCTTGCGAACCGTGTCTGCCTGACGGCGATATTTCTGATTCTGTTTTTGCTCTCCGCGTGCAGGCTCAATGTGGGCAATGATTACGCAAAGTATGTGGAGTTCATGCATCTGGTCAACTGCGACGCTTATGTGCCTACGGAGATCGGATTTAATCTTCTGGTCAAACTGATTTACGGTTTGTCGGGCTATGAAAATTTCCTGCTGGTGTTTGCGTTCTATTCGTTTGTGACAGTGCTGTTTTTCCTGCTTGCCATGTATGAGCAGAGCGATGAGTTCGGGCTGACTTTTTTCCTGTTTATGACGCTGGGCTATTATTTCCAGACATTCAGCACGGTGCGCTATTATCTGGCACTAGCCCTTGCGCTCTACTCCATGAAATTTGTGCTGCGCAGACAATGGGGCAGATTTGTCATATTAATTCTTCTGGGAGCGACGTTCCACAAGTCGCTGCTGGTGGTGATTCCGCTCTACTTTCTGGCATCGCTGCGTTGGAAAAAATGGCAGCTTGCCATAGCCGCTGTCTTTTGTACCACCTTTTTGTTTTTGCAGGATTTTTATTTAAAGCTGGTGGTATTTCTGTACCCGACTTATGAGGATACGGAGTATCTGGAGGGCGGCACGAGCTACATCAGCATTTTGCGCTGTGTGGCGGTACTTACTTTTGCAGGGATTGTGTATCTGATGCGGGCAAGGGAACAAAAAGCGGGCAGGGCTTCTGATGAAATTACAAAAACTGACGAGGACGAAACAGGAATAAATACCGAAAAAAATGTCACAAATATAGAGAAAGAGGAGGCGTGGAACCGGCGGTTCTGGTTTTACACATACCTGAATCTGGGCGCGCTGGTCCTCTATGTGTTATGTTCCTTCCTGCCCATTATTTCGCGGATCGGCTATTATCTGATGGTAAGCCAGATTCTGTTTCTGCCCATGCTTTTAAAGGCGGTGCCGGATAAAAAGTGGCGCAGGTTTTTCCGGGCGGGGATTCTTCTGGCGGCGGTAGTGTATTTTGCCATGTATCTGAAAAAAGGCGCGAACGACGGCGTGCTGATCCTGCCCTACCAGACATTTTTCTTTCACGAGATGGTGGATATCTTATCGGATGTGACGTAAGCTGCGCAGCAGCGATTTTGCCGATTGAGCTTTGCTCAATCCGGGCACGGCGAATAAGAAAGGCAGATATATGGCAAGGCAGTCGGAAGAAACGGAGTTAAAGAAGTTATGACGTTCAGCATCATAGTCGTCTGCTACAACGCAGGCGAAAAATTAGGGAAAACGATAGCGAGCATCCGTCGGCAGACGGAAGACGATTATGAGATTATCGTGCAGGACGGGCTTTCCACGGACGGCTCGGTGGAGCGGTTGTCTGCCGGGGCGGATTTAAAAATTTTCCGGGAGCGGGATGCGGGTATTTATGACGCCATGAACCGGGCAGTTTCCCACGCGGCGGGGAAGTATCTCTTTTTCCTGAACTGCGGCGACTACTTTGCGGACGAAGGGGTGCTTGCGGCGGTTAAACGGGAGATTGCCGGAAACGGCGGTATGGCTGCCTGCCGCACAGATCATGGAAAGCGGGGGCATGGGAACAGCGAGACGGGCAGCCGGGAAGCGGAAAAGAAACGCCCACGGCCGATGATTTTCTACGGCAATATCATGGAGCGCGCCACGGGCGCGCATGTGATGTCAAATCCCGCTATCGACGATTTTGCCTGTTTTCGCAATGTGCCCTGTCATCAGGCATGTTTCTATGACAGGCGGCTTCTGGCAAAGCGGGGGTTTCGGACATGTTACAGAGTCCGTGCGGATTACGAGCATTTCCTCTGGTGTTATTACCGGGCGGATGCCGCCACGGTTTATATGCCGCTCACTGTGGCGTCCTATGAGGGAGAGGGCTTTTCGGAAAGTGCGGAGAACAGAAGGAGGTCCGCCGCGGAACATGCGCACATTGTAAAAAAATATATGAGCCGCGGGCAGATTCTGAAATACAGGCTGGTTCTGCTTTTGACGCTCGCGCCCCTTCGGACGTATCTGGCGTCCCATGAGGCGACGGCGGGGTTATATCAGGCGATAAAAAGCGGCATGTACCAGATGAGAAATCTCGTATAAAACGCATAGCAAAAGAGGGCGGTATGTAGAAAACATGCCGGTGTGAAGGGAGAGGTACAAATGAAGGTATTATGGGTGTGCAATATTATGCTGCCAGCGATTGCCAAAAGATTAAATCTTCCCTGCAGCAACAGGGAGGGGTGGCTTTCGGGACTGCTTGACCGGGTGGTGATGGAACAGGAAAGGAACCGGATCGAGCTGGGTATCGCGTTTCCCGTAGACGAGTCGCTCGGGAATTTTGACCGGATGATGCCTCTGGGCGAAAATATTTCCTGCCACTGTTATGGTTTTGTGGAGGATCTGACTGCGCCGGAGCGTTATGATTTTGAACTGGAAAAACATTTTGAACTGATTATCAATGATTTCCAGCCGGATATCCTGCATGTGTTCGGGACGGAGTTTCCCCATGCGCTGGCGTCTATCAAGGTGTTTGACCAGCCGGAGAGGACGCTGATCGGCATTCAGGGGCTGGTCTCCGCGATCGCGAAGGTATATATGGCGGATCTGCCGGTGAAGGTACAGAGGCAGAGTACGTTCCGCGACACGGTCAGAAAGGACAGCATCAGACAGCAGCAGAAAAAGTTTGAGAAGCGCGGCGAGTTTGAGATCGAGGCGATTAAGCGGACAGGGCATATAGCGGGACGCACGGATTTTGACCGGGCGGAGACGGCGAAAATCAACCCGGACGCGACGTATCACTTTTTGAATGAGACGCTGCGCAGCGTGTTTTACCGCGACAGGTGGAGCAAATATAACTGTCAGACGCACCGCATTTTCCTGAGTCAGGGCGATTATCCGCTGAAAGGATTCCACTATCTTCTGCAGGCATTGCCGAAAATTCTGGAGCAGTTCCCGGACACGGAAGTTTATGTGGCAGGGGCGGATATCCTGAAGGCGGAGACGTGGAAGGACGCGCTGAAACTGCCCGCCTACGGCAAATATCTGAAAAAGCTGATCCGGGACAACAATCTGGAAGAAAAGATCAATATGCTTGGCAGGATTGACGCGGAGGAGATGAAGAAGCAGTATCTGAGCTGTCAGGTTTTCGTCTGCCCTTCGGTGCTTGAAAATTCTCCCAATTCCGTGGGAGAAGCGATGCTTCTGGGCGTGCCCTGTGTGGCTGCCAATGTGGGCGGCATACATAATATTCTGACGGACGGCGGGGACGGCTTTCTCTATCCGCCCGGGGATGTGGACGCGCTGGCGGACAGCATTATCGAGGTGTTCACCAAGGAGGCGATTGTGGACAGGCTTTCCGACAATGCCAGAAAACATGCGCGGATCAACCATGACGCGGATCAGAATTATTACCGGCTGATGCATATTTATCGGGAGATGCTAGAATGACTTTCACGTTTGTATCCAACTACATCAATCATCACCAGCTTCCATTCTGTGAGGCGCTGTATAGGCGGCTGGGGAAGGGTTTTGCATTCATCCAGACTATGCCCATGGAGGCGGAGCGCGTGGAGATGGGATGGCGTGTTGATGAGGATGAAATACCTTATGTCATGTGTCTCTATGAGGACGAGTACGAGTGCCTGAAGCGGATTATGGAGAGCGACGTGGCGCTTTTCGGCTGGACGGGCAGGGAAGATATCGTGACGCCGAGGCTGCGGTCGGGGAAAACCACGCTTCGGGTGAGCGAACGGCTTTACCGGGAGGGACAGTGGAAAGCGGTCTCCCCGAGGGGGCTTGTGGCGAAATACAGGGAGCATATCAGATACCGGGGACAGAATATCTGTATGCTCTGTGCGGGCGCGTATACGGCGTCGGACTTTCATCTGATCGGCGCGTATCCGGGCAAACTTTTCAAGTGGGGCTATTTTACCGAACTGCGGACGTATGACGACGAGACGTTCGCAGCAATGAAGCCGCAGGACGGACCGCTGCAGATAGTCTGGGCGGGGCGGTTTATTCCGTTAAAGCATCCCGAATACGCGGTGCGGCTCGGCAGGACGCTGAGAAAGAAAGGTTATGCTTACCGTATGCATATGCTTGGCAGCGGCGAGATGGAGTCAGCGATCAAGGAAGAAGTGCAGCGGGAAGGGCTTTCGGATGCTTTTGTGTTTTATGGATATACGAAACCAGACCGGGTGCGGGATGTGATGGAGAAGTGTCATATCCATCTCTTTACGAGCAACCATCTGGAGGGATGGGGCGCGGTGGTCAACGAGGGCATGAACAGTGGCTGTGTGGAGGTGGTTGACGCCCGCGTGGGCGCGGCTCCTTATCTGATCCGGCACAAAGAGAACGGGCTGCTTTATCCCGGCGGGCGCTACGAAAAAATGGAGGCGCTCGTGCTGGATCTCTTTGAAAACTGGGAAAAGCGGCGGGGTATGGGGCGCGCCGCCTACGAGACGATCCGGGACGTGTGGAATGCGGAACACGCGGCTTGTGCCCTTTTGCGGTTTGTGGAGGGGATGCGGCAGGGCAGGCTCTGCCCGGAGGAAGCGGGACCCTTAAGCGAGGCTCCCATAATCAGACCGGGGAAATATCCGCCTTCGGATGATCCTGAATCAAAGCGCCTGCGGGACGGACGGGAAGGGGCAGATGGGAACGAATAAAATCAGTGTGATTGTGCCTGTGTACAACTCTATAAATTGTCTGGAGAGATGCGTGCGCTCGCTCTGCGCCCAGACATACGAAAATCTGGAAATCCTGTTGATTGACGACGGCTCCACGGACGGCACGGGGAAACTCTGTGAGCGTCTCGCGGCGGAGGATGGGCGCATCCTCGTGCACCATAAGGAAAACGGCGGGGCTTCTTCCGCCAGAAATGTGGGACTTTCCATGGCGTCCGGGGATTATATCGGGTTTGTGGACAGCGACGATTATGTGGATTCTTATGTGTATGCGGAACTTGCCGGCGCGCTTGAGAGGGGAAAGTACGAGACAGTGCAGATCTCGCGCGACGAGGTGGACGAGGATGGAAGGCGGCTGCCGGACGTCTGCACGCCGCCGGAAAAAGAGCGGTTCTGCGATTCGGAAACTTTTATAAAAGAACTTCTTCTGCACCGGGGGGACAGTTCCTTCTGTACCAAGCTGTTTCCCCGGGAAATCTTTGCGGGGCACCAGTTCCCGGAAGGGGAACTGAACGAGGATTTCCGGCTGCTTTTAGATATTTTGCAGGAGATTCCGGGCGTCTGCATTTTGCCAGAACAGGGGTATCACGTGGTCTGCAGACGGGAGAGCACCACCAGAAAGCGGACGAAGGACAGCTTCTCCCGGGTGTTTCTGGATATCGTGGAGAACGCGGATATGGTGCAGAAACTGGTGGATCAGAAATACCCCGCGCTGCATGACTATGCGGTGCGCTTTAATCTCTACCAGAGACTGGACTACATGCTGCATGTGCCGGTTTCCCAGATGAAAGGGCACAATACTTTTTATAAAAATGTGAAAAAGTATCTGCGGCGGCATGTGGGCGAAACGATAAAAAATCCCTATCTGACAGGAAAAAATAAAGGGTATCTGCTGCTGCTTACGGCGGCACCCCGGACAGTCAGAAGTATGCACGGGTGGAAGATGAGATTAAGCAAAAAAGAGGGATGACAGCATGTGCCCGGCACGAATGCAGGCAGGAAATAGCCGGCAGATACAGCGCGGGCGGATAAGGGACGGTCGGGCATGGTTGAACGGAAAGGAAGCGGAAAGAGAATAAAATATCTGGTGTGCTTTGTCGTGCTCTGGCTCCTGCAGATGGCGGCGGCGTTCTGGTTCTGCACGCAGAAACAGGGGTTCCACGAGGACGAGTTTTACACGTACTATTCCACCTCGCGGACAAACGGTTTTTATGTGGAAGATGGAAAGTGGATGGACCGGGACGAATATCGCAACGAATTTGTGGTGCTGCCGGGGGAGCGGTTTCAGTACGGTCTGGTGAAACAGGTGCAGTCGTGGGACGTGCATCCGCCTATGTATTACTGGGTGTTTCATACCGTGGCTTCCCTTGTGCCGGGCGTATTCTCCAAATGGACCGGGCTGTCGGTCAATCTTTTTTTTCATGGGATCAATCTGATTTTGCTGACATATTTGTCATATTTGGTCGCGGGAAGGGATGGGCGACTGTCTTTTCTCGTGACCTTTGTCTATGGATTTTCCCCGGCATCCATGAGCGGGGTCGTGTTTATCAGAATGTATGAAATGCTCACCACATTTGTGCTGCTCTGTGCTATTTTGCATGTGCGGGGAGAGATCTGCAGAGCCGGCAGACGGGGTGCGGCGCGGCTCCCGGTAAGAACGCTTCTCGCTATGGCGGCGGTGACCTATGTAGGATTTCTGACGCAGTATTATTATTTTATCTTTCTGTTCTTTCTGGCGGCAGCGTTTTGCATATGGATGCTGTGGCGCGACAGGAACATCTGGAACTGCCTGCGGTACGGCTTTTTTCAGGGAGCGGCGTTTGTGCTGGCGTATCTGACCTATCCGGCTTTCCCGGGACAGATGTTCAAAGGGCAGCGGGGCGCGCAGGCAACGGAGAATTTTTTCAATCTGTCAAATACGTGGGAGAGGCTTACCTTTTTCTGGGATCTGATGAACCGCTATGTGTTCGGCGGTCTGTTCGGACTGATGCTTTTGTTTCTCGCGGCTGCAGTAGTAGCGACACGGCTGCAGAGCGGACGAAAGCGGCATGTAGGAGCGGCGGAGACGGAAAATGCGTGGGATGGGCAGACTGCGGAGGGGACGGAAAATGAGAAGAACGGACAGCCTGCGGGGAGGGAGTCTGACACGAGGGCGGCGTTTTATATGCTGCTTTTCGCGGCGACAGGCTATTTTCTGGCGGTGTCCAAGACGGCGCTCCTTCTCGGCGGGACTTCCAACCGTTACCAGCTCCCGGTTTATGGGATTGCGGTACTGCTTTTGGTTTCAGGGGCGGTGAAAGTGTTCCGGCAGACAGCGGGTATGCGGCTTGCGGGAGAGGAAAGGCGTGAAACGGCAGCCCTGCCTCCTGTCTGCACCGGCTGGCAGGAAAAAAGAATGACAGGTGTGGCGGCGGCATTCTGCCTTGCCGTCGTCGCGCTTGGCTACGTGCGGGCGGATGTGGAATTTCTCTACCCGGAGGCGGCGGAAGGGGTCGCGCTTGCAAGAGAACAGGCGGATGCACACATTCCCGCAGTCTATGTCTATAAGCCCGGGGAGGAGTGGTGCATCTGGGCGGTGGCGGATGAACTGATGCAGCATGAGAGGGTATATTTTGTCAGCGCGGCAAGCGAGGATCCTGTCACGGAGCCGGCGATTGCGGAGGCGGAAGCGGTGGTGTCGTATACGCCCCGTTATGATGACTTGAAGGACGAAGAGGCGCAGTATATGCGCATTCCATCCGGCAATGGGAAGCTGTCGGAAGGTCATCTGCAGCATTTGCACAAGTTTTGTGTTGAGTGGTATAATTGCGGTGACGGGGGCACATGGAGAGGCACAGGGGATTTGGCGGAATGAAGAAAATGCGGATGAGCATCGCAGATAGGAAGAATATCAGAATACCGCTGACATGGGCGGCGGTTGTTGTTTTTATTTTCAGCCTTTTTCCGATTCTCGCTCTGGCGGGTGTGGACAGGGCTTCGGCGGACGACTGGTCTTTCGGGCTGCTGACCCATCTGGCGTGGGTGGATACACACTCGGTCATCCGGGTTTTGCAGGCGGCGTTCGCAAGTGTGAAGAAGTATTATTTTTCATGGCAGGGAACATGGTTTTCCGTTTTCCTGTTTTCGCTGCAGCCGGAAGTTTTTTCGCATGATGCTTACTGGATTGTTCCCGTGCTGATGACGGGACTTATCATTGGCGGCGTATCTGATTTCCTATACTGTCTGCTGGTGCGGTTTCTGCATATATCCAGACAGGATTTTCTGTTGCTGGACGCGGTTCTTCTGCTGGTGCTGATTCAGTTTGTACCCTATCAGACTTCAGCGATTTTCTGGTATAACGGGGCGGCGCACTACACGGTGCCATTTGCGCTTGTCATGGCAGCCTGCGCCTGTTTTGTGCGTTATATGCTGGATTTCAGAAAAAGGGATCTGATTCTGGCGGCTTTCTGGATGACGCTTCTCGGAGGGACGAACTATCTGACGGCGATTTTCGGGCTTGGTCTGTTTTTACTGTTTACGGTTCTGTTTTTTCACAGGGATCGGAGAGCGCTCTTTATGCTGATTCCCATGGCGCTTGAAACGGCGGGGCTTCTGGTCAGTGCGCTCGCGCCGGGAAATGCGGTCCGGGGCGGTCCGCAGTATCACGTCACGGCGGCGGGGATGATCGGAGCGGCTGGCAGGTCGCTGGTGCAGGGAACGCAGGGAATATGCAGTTCTCTCCGGGAATACCCGGTGGCTATGGCTGCCATGCTTGTCATGGCGGTGTTTTTGTGGGACATTTTGCGGGAGAAAGTTTCCGCTCTCCGGCTGCATTTTCCCTGTCCGGGACTGGTGATTGTGTATTTGTGGGGACTGTACTGTGCGGTATACTGGCCGGTGGTGTTTGTGGGCGGATCGGTTTCTGACGGGTCGGTTTCCATGGGCGTTCCCAACACGGTATTCTGGGTATTTATCTTTGCGCTGGCAGGCAGCCTTCTTTACGGGCTGGGCTGGATCTGTGAAAAGTGTGGCGGCGGTAGGGAGGGTTTGCGCCTGCCCGTGTACGTGGCGGGGTTTGCCGTGGCGCTTCTGACGGTGGGCGTCTGCCGTATGGATCTGAAAAACAGTACGGATTATGTGTGCTATTATTATATCCGCTCGGGAAAGGCGGCTGTCTACAAGGAGCAGATGGATGAACTTACCGAAATCCTGACAGATGAGAGCATAGAGGACGCGGTGGTGCCTTTTATTGTGGGGGAGCAGGAGCCGCTTGTACATCTGCCGGTCACGCTTGAAAAGGATGAGTGGTCGAATCAGAAAATGGCGCAGTTTTTCAGAAAAAAGTCGCTGGTGGCAATACCCCGGGACGAGTGGGAGGCGCAGCGTGAAATACGTTGACACGTCTGCGGAAACTGCCTATAATAAACATATTGTAAGAGTAAGAGGGCAGGATATGGATGCTTTGAAATTGGACACAGTGCTTCTCTCCGGGGACAGAAGCTGTCTGGAAATACTGGACCAGACGCTTTTGCCGGGCACGGTGAAAGTGCTGCGGGTAGAGAAAATAGAAGATATCTTTGAGGCGATCCGCTTTTTGCGTGTCCGGGGCGCGCCGGCGATCGGTGTCTGCGCCGCTTACGGGATTGCGCTCACCGCGTCCCGCATTGAGACGCAGGATTACGGGACGTTTCTTTCGGCGTTCAGGGAGCAGAAAAACTATCTGGCATCCGCGCGTCCCACGGCGGTGAATCTGTTCTGGGCGCTGGACCGGATGGAACGCACATTGCTTTTGCACGCGGACCAGCCGGTGGCGGAGATCAAGGAAAGGCTTTTTGCGGAGGCGCAGGCGATCCGGGATGAGGACGTGGCGATCAGCCGCAGCATCGGGGAGATCGGCTTCGGACTGTTCAAGCCGGGTGACGGGATTCTCACCCACTGTAATGCGGGGACGCTGGCAACGGCGAAATACGGCACGGCGACGGCGCCCATGTATATGGCGCTGGAGCATGGAATGACGGATTTCCGGGTATACTGTGACGAGACGAGACCGCTTTTGCAGGGAGCCAGACTGACAGCTTTCGAGCTGCACGGCGCGGGTATCGACACGACGCTGATCTGTGACAATATGGCGTCCACCGTGATGAAGAGCGGCCTTGTGAATCTGGTTTTTGTGGGCTGTGACCGGGTGGCGGCAAACGGCGATACCGCCAACAAAATCGGCACCTCGGGGGTGGCTGTGCTGGCGAAGCATTACGGGATTCCCTTTTATGTGTGCGCACCCAGCTCCACCATAGATATGTCGCTTGCGACGGGGGAACAGATTCCCATCGAGGAGCGGGAGGCGTCGGAGGTCACAGAGATGTGGTATAAGGAGCGGATGGCGCCCGAGGGCGTCAAGGTGTATAATCCCGCTTTTGACGTGACGGACCATTCGCTGATTACAGGAATCATTACGGAAAAGGGGCTTTGCAGGGCGCCGTATGAGAAGGCGTTCCGGGAACTTGGTATAGAGTGAAAGGAGATTTATGTTAAAAGATAAGACCATACTGATAACCGGGGGAACGGGTTCTTTCGGGAAATGCTTTACGAGATACGTCCTGACCAACTATGAGCCGAAGAAAATTATCATCTACTCAAGGGATGAGTTTAAACAGTGGATGATGGCGAACGAGTTTAAGGAGTATGAGGAGAAACTTCGGTTTTTCATCGGCGACGTGCGCGACGTGGAACGTCTCAAGCGCGCCTGCGAGGGCGTGGATTATATCATTCACGCGGCTGCTTTGAAGCAGGTGCCCGCCTGTGAATATAACCCGAACGAGGCAATTAAGACGAACATTCACGGCGCCATGAACGTGATCGACGCCGCGCTGGATACGGGGGTGCGCAAGGTGGTGGCGCTGTCCACGGACAAGGCGGTGAACCCGGTAAATCTTTACGGCGGGACGAAGCTTGTCTCGGATAAGCTCTTTGTGGCGGCGAATGCCTACGTGGGGATGAAGGATATTAACTTCTCCATCGTGAGATACGGAAATGTGGCGGGCAGCAGAGGCTCTGTCATTCCCTTCTTCCACAAACTGATTCAGGAGGGGGCGACGGAACTTCCCATCACGGATCTGCGCATGACCCGGTTCTGGATCAGTCTGACGCAGGGCGTGGAGCTGGTGATCAAGGCGCTGGCGGAGGCAAACGGCGGAGAAACCTTTATCAGCAAGATACCTTCTTTTAAGATCACGGATCTGGCGGAGGCAATGCTTCCCGGATGCAGACTTAAGGAGACCGGCATCAGACCGGGGGAGAAGCTGCATGAGATCATGGTGACGACGGAGGATTCAGCGACCACCTACGAGTATGACAAGCATTTTATTGTCTATCCGCAGATGACATGGAACAACAGGCAGCAGCCGGATCTGTCGGGAAAGAAAGTGATGGAAGGATTCCATTACAGCTCCGACAACAATACCGAGTGGATCGGCGTGGAAGAAATCCGCGCGCTGTTACAAGATGTAGAACTGGAAAAATAATAAGATAAAATAGAAGGACATGTGTGGAAATACGTGTCCTTTCTTAGCATATGAAGGGCACAAATTCGTAGGATGAGAAAGGAGCATGGTTTTAATATGGAAAAACCGGCGATTGAGGGCGGCACGCCCGTCAGGGAGACGCCCATTTATTATGGACACCAGTATATAGACGATGCGGATATCAAGGCTGTGGTGGACGTAATGAAGAGCGACTATCTGACGTGCGGACCGAAGATCGGAGAACTGGAAAAAAGGCTCTGCGCGCTGACGGGGGCGAAGTATGCGGTGGCCTGTGCCAACGGCACGGCGGCATTGCACATGGCGGCGCTGGCGGCCGGTGTAAAGGAGGGGGACGAGGTCATCACCACGCCCATTACCTTCGCGGCTTCTGCGAACTGCGCGCTCTATTGCGGGGCGAGACCTGTCTTTGCGGACATTGATTCCGGGACATACAATATTGACCCGGAGAAGGTGGAGGAAGCCATCACGCCTGCAACAAAAGCGGTGGTTGCGGTTGACTATACGGGTCAGTCTGTAGCGCTCGATCCGCTCAGGGAAATCTGTAAAGAGCACGGGCTGGTTCTGATTGAGGACGGCGCTCATGTGATCGGCACGAAATACAAGGGACAGCCAAGCGGCTCCCTCTCCGATATGACCACATTCAGCTTCCATCCCGTCAAGACGGTGACAGGCGGCGAGGGCGGTGCGGTACTGACCAATGACGAGACGTTTTACAAAAAATTGCTTTTGTATCGCGCCCATGGTATCACGAGGGATGAAAGTCTGATGGAACATGAGCCGGACGGTCCGTGGTATTACGAGCAGATTGCCCTCGGCTATAATTACCGCATGACGGACATGCAGGCGGCGCTGATTATCAGTCAGCTTGACAAACTGCCCATGTTCAGCCGCCGCAGAAAAGAGATTGTGAAGCGGTACGACGAGGCGTTTTCCGAAATGCCTGAACTTTTCGTCCAGCGCGAGATCCCGGAGTCTGATACGACGAGACATCTATATATCCTGCGCATCGTGCCGGAGAGATTAAGGATTGACAGAAAACAGTTTTTTGAGGCGCTGGCGGCGGAAAATGTGTGCTGTAACGTGCATTACATACCGACTTACTATTTCCCGTACTATGAGAAACTGGGCTATAGACGGGGACTGTGTCCGAACGCGGAAAAGCTTTATGAGGAAATCATTTCCCTGCCGCTCTACTATGCGATGAGCGACAAGGATGTGGAGAGCGTGATCGGGGCGGTGAGGAAGATTGTGGCTTTTTACCGTGTGTAGGCGGCACGAATATCTAAACGGAAGAATAAAGGAACAGAGACGGAAATGACCGAAGAAATATCACTGAAAGTAAAAATTATTTATACGGCGATGGCGGCATTGTTTATAGCGCTTGTATGGGCGGGGGATGAGGGAAAACAGCCCATTGTTTACAGCGGTATTGATCTGCAGCATTCCGTGGGGCTGATTGATGTAGACAACGCGCTCGTATTTCAGGAGTCCGTGACAAAAAGCAGCGCGGTGGCAAACACGCCCGCCTATGTTATGAACAAGGGAAGCTACAGGGTCACGCTGCATTACAGCACGAATAAAAGTGGAAACGTACTGGAACTGTGGGAGCAGGGCGACAAGATTGCGGCATGGCAGATCAATTCGTGGGAGAATGAACTTACGGCGGATTTTACCATCTCCAAGGACGCGAAAGCGTTGGAAATTCGCATCAATTATGGGGGAGAGGGCTCCCTCAGACTCAGAGACCTTTCGTTTGCGCCGTATACCCTTTTTTATACGGATACGTATTTTCTGATCGCGGTGTTCCTGCTTCTGCATCTGGCGGCATGGCTTTATGTGAGGAGCGGGAAGAGACTGTCGCAGGAGAAACTTGTGGATTACGCTGTTATTGCAGGGGTGGCGCTTCTTGCCACCACGCCGATGATGCAGACGTATCTCTACAATGCGGATGACCTCTGTTACCATCTGGCGAGGCTGGAAGGGCTGAAGGACGGTATACTGGACGGACAGGTGATTCCTGTCAATATTCTGCCGGAGGGATTGCAGAATAACGGCTATATGAACGCCATGTACCCCTATCTGTTTTTGTACATAGGCGCCTTTTTGCGTATATGCAGGGTATCGCTGGCTTTTTCCTACAAGACGCTCGTTTTTCTGTCCAATCTGGGTTCGGCGGTCTGTGCCTATGTGGCGGTAAAGTCTGTGGTGAAATCCAGACGCAGCGTCATTCTATCGGTGGTTCTCTACACGCTGATGCCGTACCGCTTTACCAATATTCTCTCCAGAGGGGATCTGGGAGAGACGCTGGCGCTGGTTTTCTGGCCGCTGGTGATCGCGGGGCTTTATCATATTACTATGGGCGACCGGAAAAAATGGCATTATCTTGTGATCGGGTTTACCGGCGCGCTGCAGAGCCATATCCTGAGCGTGGTTTATGTGGCGGCAGTCTGTGTCATTACCGTGCTTTTATACTGTGTGCGCATCGCGCGGGAGCGGCGTTATGTGGAGCTTTTCAAGGCGGCAGGTCTCACCGTGCTGTTAAACGCATGGTTTGTGGTTCCTTTTCTGTATTACTATTTTAACGAAGAGCTGAATAAAGAGGTTCTGCGGTGGAGCGGTTACTTTGAGCAGTCGATCAACCTCTCCAATATGACCCAGTCATTAAGTCTTTACAACAAGCAGTATTTTTCACTGGGGCTTGCGCTTCTGGGCTGTCTGGGAATCGGAATCATATACCTGCTATGTGAAAAGCGCGGAAGGGTGGACGGAGCCGACGGATTCACGCTCTATATGCTGACCCTTGGCGGCATGTTTGTATTCCTGTCAACGGGGTATTTTCCGAGCAGGGCGCTTATGGCAAATGATCTGTTTGAAAATATAGCCACGATGCTGCAATTCCCATGGCGGTTTCTGGGGCCGGCGTCCGCGTGTTTTTTGTTTGTGGGAGCGGCGGGTCTGGCATGGTCAAAGATCCTGAAGCCCTATCGGAATCTGATTTTTGCCATGCTGGTGGGTCTTAATCTGCTGGTTGTCGTATCGGTGCCTGCGGACAACAACCATGTGCCTTATAAGAACGCGCAGTCCGTGGCGTCCAAGGGGCATGAGACAAAGCTTGGCGCCAGTGTGGGATTGTTCTATCCCCACGAGTGGAGACTGATGGATGCGTCTGACGACAGACTGACCAGAAGCGTGGTTATGTCCGATATCGGTTCCGTGTCCGTGCATGATTTCAAGAAAAAGGGGACGAAGGCGGCGGTATCCTATACGGCGTTTTCCGACAATGCCTTTCTTGAACTGCCCCTGCAGAATTATCTGGGTTATCGGGCGGAGGATGAACAGGGACAGCCTGTGCGGATCGAGCAGGGAGAGGGCGGCAGGATGCGGTTTTTTGTGAATGGGGACGGCGCAGAGCACAGGATCTATGTGCGCTATGGGCCTGTGCCGGGATTTGTCATTGCAAATGCGGTGTCTGCGCTGACGATACTTTATTGTTTATACCGGGGCTGGCTTTATAAACGGTTTCCGATTCGCAGGGGAGAGGAGCTGACAGAGACGGATGCAACTTAGTATCATTGTGCCGGTCTATAATATGGCGGCGGAGAAAAAACTGGAATATTGTCTGGATTCGCTCGTGGCGCAGACGGTGGCGGACTATGAGATCATTGCGGTGGACGACTGTTCCACGGACGAGTCATGGGAGATACTGAAAAGTTATGAGGCGCGTTTCCCGGACAAATTCCGTGCGCTGCATCTGGAGGAAAACAGACATCAGGGCGGTGCAAAAAATGCAGGTTTAAGAATAGCGCAGGGCGAATGGATCGGGTTTATCGACAGTGACGACTGGATTACGCCGGACATGTATGAGCGTCTGATCGGACGGGCGATAAGCACGGGAGCCGATCTTGTGGGCTGTGATTACTGCCTGACTTCTGAGCACTCCATGAAGGTGGGGCAGGTGGTGCACAATAATAAGAGCAGCCAGACGGGCGTTCTGGATGACGGAAAGAGACGGAGTCTGATTCTGGACGGCGGCAGTCTGGTGGTGAAAATATTTCGCCGCGCCATGATTGTGGAGCACGAACTCTGGTTCCCGGAACATATTTTTTATGAGGACAATGCGCTGGGAAATTCCTATCTGGTGCTGGCGAATCATTTTGAGTATATCGAGGAGCCGCTGTATTACTATTATCAGCATGAATCCTCCACCGTGCACACCATTTCGGAGAAACGCTGTGAGGACCGCTGTGAGGCGGGCAGGCTCATGCTGGAGGAGGCAAAGCGGCATGATTTTCTCGATAGATACGGGGTGGAACTGGAGTACAGCTTTACCCTTCTCTTTTATGTGAATACCCTGTTTACCTATATGGCGGGGGTGAAACGGACAAAATACCAGTTTGTGAAGAAGCTGGGGGAGGAAATGCGGTGCCGCTTCCCGCATTTTCAGGAGAACCCATATTACCTGGAGCGGACCCATGCGGAGGAGAAAAAACTGATCCGTATGCATATGAAATCCACCTTGTGGTTTATGGCATATTATAAACTGCTGTGGGCGTATCGGAATTTCAGAAAAAGACATGGGAGCAGACGGTGAGTGGAGAACGGTATCGAGCGGAGGGTTGCATATGGAAATCGGAAGTATCTTTGAAATAGATCCCGCTACAGTAAAAAGGGGCAGTCAGACGGCGGCGCTCCATCTTCCACAGGTGGATAAGTACGGGAAAAACCAGTGCTGCTTTACCGCTTCCGGCAGGGAGGCGATCGAACTGGCGCTGATCAGTCTGGAACGGGAGCGCCCGGATACCCGGAAATGCTGCCTGCTGCCGGCATATATGTGCGACAGCGTGTTTCTGCCGTTTCTGCACCGGGGATGGGAACTGGTTTTCTATTCTGTGGACAGGGAACTTGAGTCAGCCGGGGAAGAGATTTTCAGACTGGCGCTTGCGCATGATCCCGGGCTTATTTTCATTCATCCGTATTACGGAACGGATACCTGTGCCGGTCTGCGCAGACAGATGTCTGCCCTCAGAAGGAGCGGTGTTCTGGTGATGGAGGACGTGACCCAGTCCTATTATCTGGAAGAGGCGGGGAAGGATGTGGATTTCGTTGTGGGCAGCCTGCGGAAGTGGTACGCGGTTCCCGACGGCGGATTTGTGGCGTCCGAATTTCCGCTGGCGGAGGACGTACTGGAAACGGGAGAGGAGTATGCCAGAGAACGGCTGGTTCCCCTCGTTCAGAAATGGGAGTACCTGCGGGAAAAAGAGAGAAGGACAGGGGGAGCGCTGACGGCGGGATGGCTCCCGAGAAAGTCGGAGTATCTGAAAAGGAACCGCTCTCTGGAGAATGCCCTTGACTGTTATCAGGGCGTGCGCCGTATTTCACGTATATCCGAGGAGATTCTTTCCAAGGTGGACGAGGAGGACGCACGCCGGCGAAGAGCGGAAAACTGTCATGCGCTGTATCAGCGTATACGCGGCATGAAGAGACTCTGGGCTATGCTTCCGGAAAAGGAGGCGCAGGCGCCACTCTATCTTCCTGTTTACGCGAGGGAACGTGACAGCTTGCAGAGATTTTTAGCCGGACACGGCATTTATGCCCCGATCCTCTGGCTGGTGGGGGAAGAGAACAGGGACTTTCTGGAGGGAGACGCGACTTATATATTTGAGCATATGCTGGCGCTGCCCATCGACCAGCGTTACCATGCCGGGGATATGGAACAGATCGCGGAGGTGCTTGCCCTGTATGAGAAGCAGCCCGTGATCGGTATTCGTGCCGACGCCAATGAGACGGTGGCGACAGGGCACATCATGCGCTGTATTACCATAGCGGAGCAGATTAAAAAAATGGGCGGACAGGTACTGTTTATCACGGCTGACGGGCAGGCGGAGGATCTGCTGGCACGGGCGGGGATGGAGCACGTCTGCCTGCAGACCCGGTGGGATCACATGGAGGAGGAGATGCCGGTTTTGCGGGAGATTTTGAAACTTGCCGGAATAAAGACGCTTCTGGTGGACTCTTATCAGGCGACCCCCGCCTATTTTGAGGAACTTCGCCCGTTTGTAAAACTGGTATGTATGGACGACTGTTTTGCGCATGTATTCCCGGTGGATGCGCTGATCAATTACAATGCCTATCATATCCGTTTTCCTTACAGAGAAACTTACGGCGGCAGGACCAGACTGCTTCTGGGAACGGATTATGTGCCCCTGCGGGAAGAATTTTCCGTGACCCAGATCGGAAATGCGCCAAGCGGGAAGAAGGAATTTTCCGTACTTTTGTCAAGCGGCGGAGGAGATGCCCAGAATGCCATTCTCGGCGTCCTGCAGCGCGCCATGCAGACAGAAGAGCTGAAATCCTTTGTGTTCCATGTGGTGGTGGGTGTGTACCATCCGCAGGGCGATGCCATTGAAGCGTTTGCCGGGAACTATGAAAATGTGAAGGTTTACCGCCCCTGTTCTGATATGGCAGGTCTGATGGCGGACTGTGACATAGCGGTTTCCGCGGCGGGCACCATGCTGTTTGAGCTCTGTGCCATGCGTGTTCCCACGGTATTTTTCCAGTCGGCGGACAACCAGCGTTATGACAGGGAATTTTTTGGAGCCGGGGAGCGGATGCTCTTTGCCGGGGATATCACGCAGGACAGGGACGCCTGCATTGACAGGATCTGCGAGGGTCTGAAGCGGCTGGCGGCGGACGGCACGCTCCGGGAGCGTATGAGGGAAAACTTAAGCCGTGTGACGGACGGCAGGGGCGCGGAGCGGATCGCGGGGGAGATTATGGGATTGTGAAGCGAAAGCAGCGATGCTAAAATAAATTTATCACTGGCTGGCAGGTTCGCAATGGAGGCAACGGTATGAAACGCAGATTTAATGTGACGGGTTCATGTATACCACAGAGACATTATATGGTAGGGCTCGACAGGGAGGACGAACTGTTAAAGCCGCTAAAGGAACTTGCCGGGGGAAAAGGATATGGCTTAAAGGAAATGTTCGCGGTTCTTAGCGGCGTTTGCGGGAACAGCAAAAAACCGGTTGTTTTGATGATTGATGAGGTGGACAGTGCGTCAAACAATCAGGTATTCGTTGACTTTCTGGCACAGTTGAGGAGCTATTATTTGAACCGGGATGAGAGAAGGAATGACATCATTGTGGATTATAAGGGCGAGCAGTTCATTGTAGAGTTAAAAATCTGGCATGGGAATGAGTACAACGAAAGAGGGGAACAACAACTCACCGATTATCTTGATTACTACCAGAAGGACAAAGGCTATATGCTGAGTTTTAATTTCAACAAAAACAAGGAAACAGGGGTAAAGGAAGTAAAGGCAGGGAAAAAGACAATCGTGGAGGGCGTAGTATGAGACGCGCGGAAGAGAAACTTTTGTAGTATTGGATATAGATGCAAAAGGAGAGAATGGAATGGGAACAGTGCTAAATGCGGTGGCGATCATCACCGCCCGGGGCGGCAGCAAACGGATCCCGGGGAAGAATATAAAACAGTTTATGGGAAAGCCGATGCTGGTATATGGCATTGAGGCGGCGCTTCAGTCCGGGATATTCAGGGAGGTCATGGTCTCCACTGACGACGGAGAGATTGCGCGGATTGCGCGGGACGCGGGCGCGGCGGTACCTTTTATGAGAAGCGCGGAGACGTCGGGCGACTTTGCCACCACGGATGATGTGCTGATGGAGGTGCTTCGGACTTATGAGGAGCGGGGCGAGACGTTTGACTATATGGCGTGCATTTATCCGACAGCGCCCTTTATAACGGCACAAAAGTTGAAAGAGGCTATGAGGCTTCTGGTGGAGCAGGACGCGTCGGGGGTGATGCCGGTGGTGCGCTATTCGTTTCCGCCGCAGCGGGGCATGGCGATCCGGGATGGAAAGCTTGCTTACTGTTATCCTGAAAACGCCATGAAACGGTCGCAGGATCTGGAGCCGGTGTACCATGACAGCGGGCAGTTTTACTGTTATCATGTAAAGCGCTATCTGTCCTGCGGGGGCGATCTGCCGGACGGGTATCTGCCCATTATAGTGCCGGAGACGGAGGTGCAGGATATTGACAATCCGTCGGATCTGGCGCTGGCGGAGATGAAATTTCGGATGATGCAGCCGAAAAATAAAAGTATGGGCAAAGCATGAAAAGCAGGGAACTTTTGTCGTGATTGATTATACGATACAGAGATCGCGGGTGGTGCCCGGAGAAGAAGAGGGACATGATATGAAACAGGATAAAATAAAAATCGGCAGCCGCCTGATCGGGGAAGGGGAGCCGACCTATATCGTGGCGGAGATGTCGGCAAACCACCTGCAGGACTATGACAGGGCGGAAGCGATCATACGTGCGGCAAAGGAAGCGGGCGCGGATGCGGTGAAGCTGCAGACTTACACGGCGGATACCATTACGATGGATTGTGATAACGAATACTTTCGGATCACGCAGGGAACGATCTGGGACGGCATGACCTGTTATGAATTATTTCGGGAAGCGTATACGCCGTGGGAGTGGCAGCCGAAGCTGATGAAGCTGGCGAATGATCTGGGCATGGACTGTTTTTCCGCCCCCTTTGATTTTACGGCGGTGGATTTTATGGAGGAGATGGGAATGCCGGCTTATAAAATCGCTTCTCCTGAAATCTGGGATATTCCCTTGATCCGTAAAGTCGCAAAAATGGGGAAACCTGTTATTATGGCTACGGGGCTGGCATATCTGGAGGATATCGAGAGGGCGGTGAGAACGTGCAGGGAAGAAGGGAATGAACAGATCATACTTCTGAAATGCACGGCTACTTATCCGACGCCCTATGAGGACATGAACATCAAAGTAATTCCGCATATGGCGGAGGCGTTTGACTGCATAACGGGTCTTTCCGATCACAGCATGGGCGCGGCGGTTGCGGTTGCCTCGGTGGCGCTGGGTGCCCGGATGGTGGAAAAGCACTTTACGCTCTCCCGGGCGGACGGCGGACCCGACGGCGCCTTTTCCATGGAGCCGGCAGAGTTTAAGCAGATGGTAGACGAAATCCGCACTGTCGAGAAAGCGCTCGGCAGGGTGACCTACAGTCTGACCCAAAAGCAGGAGAGAAGCCGTGAGGAAGGGCGCTCCCTCTTTGTGACACAGGATATGAAAGCGGGCGAGGTTTTTACCCCGGAGAATCTGCGTTCCATCCGCCCGGCATTTGGCATGGCGCCGGTGCATTATGAGGAGCTGCTCGGCAAAAAGGCGCGCTGTGATATTTCCCGGGGGACGCCGATGGACTGGAAGTTTGTGGAGTGATTGCCATGTGACGGCATGCCGGGACTCTGTGGCTGGTTACTGTCGGTTGCGGTGCTGTCAGAGCAGGGTGTTTTTGTGTGTGATGATACTGTATGGCATGGATATGACTGACGGGGAAAAGAGAAGTGGAAAAAGAACGGAAAAAAATGATGATTCTGGGCGCAAGTGCGCTGCAGGTTCCGGCAATAAAAAAGGCAAAAGAGTTAGGCTACCAGATTATTCTGGTGGATTATGACGAAAACGCGGTCGGTTTTGCGCTGGCGGATGTAAAGCTGGTGGTGAGCACGCTGGATCAGGAGGAGGTTTACCGGCAGGCGCTTATTTACCAGCCGGACGTGGTGATTACCTCCACCAGCGACGGCCCTGTGCGGACGGCGGCATATGTCAATGAAAAGCTGGGGAAAAAGCCGGATCTGTCCTATGAGAACGCGCTGTGCGCCACGATAAAAAGCAAAATGCGGGACCGTTTAAAAACATGCGGCGTGCCGATACCGGAATACTATGCGGTCACAGAGTATGAGGCATTTTCGGAGGCGGTGGACAGGCTGGGCGGCGACTGTATCGTGAAGCCGGCGGACAATGCAGGGAGCCGGGGTGTGGTGCTGCTTGAGCCGGGGAATTTTGACGGGATGTCTTTTTTGCTAAAGGAGGATGTATACCGCTATAGCAGGGGCAATGCCAGAAACGGCACGGTGATGGTGGAGGAATACATGCACGGTCCGGAGGTCAGCGTGGAGATCATGGTGATAGCGGGCGAACCGCATATTCTCGCGATTACGGACAAGTATATCACGCCGCCGCCCTATTTTGTGGAACTGGCGCACTGTGAGCCGTGCAGACTGGATGACGGGACACAGAGAGAGATTCGGAAAGTGGCGGCGCAGGCGGTCCGGGCGATCGGCATTGAGAATGCGCCCGCCCATGTGGAGATCAAGGTGACGGAGGAAGGACCGAAAATCGTGGAACTGGCGGCGCGGCTGGGCGGCGACTTTATTACATCCAGACTGGTGCCGCTCTCGACGGGAATCGATATGGTGGGAGCGTCTGTTCTTCTCGCAACGGGAGAAGCGCCCGACCTGACGCCTAAGCGGAACCGCGGTGCGGCGATCCATTTTATCTCCGCGGGCAGCGGGCCAAATGCCTGTCACGCGGGGGACTGTAAGCCGCCGCATCGTCAGCGCGAAGCCGGAAGGGCGGGGGTGATAACCCGGATCACCGTGCCGGATGCGCTTTATGAACAGGAGGGTGTGGAGGAGATCAGTCTCTACAAAAAACCCGGGGATCTGGTAGAGGGGACTCGTTCCAGCAATGACCGGCTGGGACATGTGATCACGACGGGAGAGACGCCGGAACAGGCTATGGAACTGGGGAAGCGGATACTGGCACAGATTCAGGTGGAGATAATGTGAATGCTTATGAAAGATAGAATCTACGTCTGCCACACGTACTATCACGTGTATGTGGCGTGTCTGAAAGAACTGAATCTGGAGCGGGAAAAACGGGGCAATGCGACGCTTGTCATGAGCACCATGTCCAACGATTTCGGGGACTTGAAGGAACGCGCCTTAAGCTGCGGGCTTTTTGAGGCGGTGTACATGTTCGAGGAGAAGGAGGACGTCAATTTCCCGGAGATTATGAAGTACCATGTGGACCGGGGAAATCTGCTCTTAAATCTGCTGGCGCGCATCCGTTACACGAAGCTTCTGGGAAAGGCGCAGGCGCCTTATGTGCCGGTGGACTTTAGGGAATATAAGGACATTTATGTGTTCTGCGATTCGGATCCGATCGGTTATTATCTAAGTTATAAAAAAATAAAGTATCACGCGCTGGAGGACGGGCTTGACTGTATCAGCACCTATGATACCGCCCGCTACGACAACAGGGGACACTTTGGGCTGAAGGCGTTTCTCGCCTCGCTGAATCTGATTTTTATCCAGAACGGCTGGGGAAAGTACTGCCTCGATATGGAGGTCAACGACATTTCCGTCCTGCCTTATCCGTGCCCCAAATATATCGAAAAGTCCAGACAGGAGCTGGCGGATGCGCTTACCAAGGAGGACAAGGCGCTTCTGGTGCGGCTGTTTATCTCCAATATAGGGGAGATAGAAGAAAAACTCGCTACGGGAAAGGACAACGTGCTTCTCTTGACTGAGCCATTATGCGAACTGCCTGTGCGGGAAAAGATTTTCCGGGACTGCATTGACTTATACGGTCAAATAGAGGGGGCGGAGTCTGTGATTCTGATTAAGCCCCACCCGAGGGACCTTCTGGACTATGAAGAAAAGTTTTCGGAGTACATTGTGCTCGACCGTAAATTTCCGATGGAAGTGCTAAACTTTATCGAGGGGCTGACGTTTCGCCGGGTGATTTCTGTCTTTACGGTGGTGCGCAACATTCGTTTTGCCGAGGAGATTGTCTATCTGGGCGAGGATTTTATGGACCAGTATGAGGACCCGAAGCTGCACCGGCAGAATGAAGAGATTTGAGCATGGAATTTGCGCGGCGTGCGCACTTGTGGTATACTCGATGGAAGTTAAACGGATGAATGCCCGGCACAGCGGGGTATTTCGGGTGTAGGGCAGAACAGACAGATACGGACGCGGGAGAAACTGCCGTCCGATTTTAAAAGGAACCTGACAATGGGAAAGATTTTAAGGAAAATGAATGTCCTGCTGGATGGCAGGCAGAAGCGCGCCATGGCAGCGCTTATCGTTATGATGCTGATCGGCGGCGTGCTGGAAAGTGTGGGCGTTTCCATGCTGGTGCCCATTGTGACTGTGGTGATGGACCCGGAATCGGTGAGGGAAAGCGAGCTTCTCTCTTCGGTTTACGAGATGTTTGGGATGGAGAGCAACACCCAGTTTGCCATGTTTTTATTGCTTTCATTTGTGGGAATGACGGTAATTAAGAATATCTATCTTTTCTTTCAGCAGAAGGCACAGCTTAAGTTTGTCTATACAAATCAGTTCGCGACTTCCAGACGCATGATGATCAATTTCATGCAGCGTCCTTATGAATATTATTTAAACGCGGACACGTCTGTGATTCAGCGCAATATCACATCCGATGTGAACAATATGTACGGGCTGATTTTGAGCTGTCTGCAGCTTTTCAGCGAGTGCATCGTTTTTATCTGTCTGGTGGTGGCGCTTTTTCTCTACTCTGACGCAATGATGATTGTGACGGTGGCGGCGCTTATGGTGGCGCTTCTGTTTGTGATCAAAAAGGTATTAAAGCCCATTATGATCAAGGCGGGGCAGGACAATCAGGACTATTACAGCGGGCTGTATAAATGGATCGAGCAGTCGGTGATGGGGATTAAGGAGATCAAGATCGGCTGCAAGGAAAATTATTTTATCAATGAGTATGCAAAGTGCGGGGCGGGCTATGTCAGTTCCGTGCAGAAATATAATCTCTTTAACGCGACCCCGAGGCTTTTGATTGAGACGGTATGTATCGCGGGCATGGTGGGATATTTCGTCATGTCCATCGGGCAGGGCACGCAGATGAAAGAACTCCTGCCGCAGCTTTCTGCTCTGGCGGCGGCGGCAATGCGCCTGCTTCCCAGCGTGAACCGCATCAACAACTATCAGACTTCCATTTCCTATTTTGAGCCGTTCTTTATGGGAGTCAGCGACAATCTGCAGGAGGAGATCCACGACGGCAGCGTGACTTATGACGCGGAAGCTTACAGACAGAGACAGAGCGTGGAAAAACTGCCGCTCGAAAAGGTGATCCGGCTGGAAGATATCACCTATAAATATCCGAACACGGCGACCTATATTTTTGATCATGCGGATATGGAGATCCCGATCGGGTCTTCCGTGGGTATCGTGGGCGTCACAGGCGCGGGAAAGACGACGATTGTGGATATTCTGCTGGGGCTTTTGCAGATGGAGAGCGGGCGGATTCTGGCGGACGGCACGGACGTAAGCGGGCACTATGCGGCGTGGCTGAAAAATATCGGCTATATCCCCCAGACCATTTTTATGATTGACGATTCCATCCGCAAGAATGTGGCTTTCGGCGTGCCGGAGGAGGAGATCGACGATGAGAAGGTCTGGCGCGCTTTGAAGGAAGCGGCGCTGGATGATTTTGTGAAGAGTCTGCCGGACGGCATGGAAACCGGGATCGGCGAGCGCGGCATCCGCATTTCGGGCGGTCAGAGACAGCGGATCAGTATCGCCAGAGCGCTCTATGAAGACCCGGAGGTGCTTGTGCTGGATGAGGCGACCTCCGCGCTGGACAACGAGACGGAGGCGGCGATCATGGATTCCATCAACAGACTGCACGGGAGAAAGACGCTTGTGATCATCGCCCACAGACTGCAGACAATCGAGAAGTGCGATATGGTGTACCGCGTTCAGGCGGGCGCCATTTCCAGAGAGAGGTAGGGAAGTATGATAAAGAAGGTATGGGATTTCGGATGGGGCATGTATAAGAAGCATGAAGAGGGGATCAACTATCTGATTTTCGGATTTCTGGCATTTGTGCTGAATTATGTTTTATATTTCATATTTGCGGATACCATTGCCATGCACTATATGGCGGCTACGGTTCTGTCATGGGTGTTGACGGTGGTGTTTGCCTACTGGACAAACAGGACATTTGTATTTAAGAGCCAGAATAAGGCGGCGGCATCCGTCATGCGGGAGTTTGTCTCTTTTATCGGCGCGAGGGTTGCCACGGAAGTGCTGGAGATCGCCTTGATGTATGTGATGGTGGATGTCTGCTCGATCAATGATAAAATTTCCAAGCTGGTCTGCCAGACGATCGTGATTCTGGCGAACTATGTGCTCAGCAAAATCTGGATATTCAAGGACGTCTCCAAGAAGGCTGAGTGATATAAAGATTTTCGGAATCCGGCGATATGTTTGCGGAAAGGAAGCGGAAAAGAGGGAAATGAAATCGGGAAGTAAGAGACAGGCAAATTTTGAACTGCTGCGTATTGTGGCGATGTTTATGATTATCTCGCTCCACTATCTGGTGAAGGGCGGGATTGCCACGCCGTTTCCCTTTCCTGCGAAGGAAAATCCCGCCGGTGTTCTGGCGTGGCTGGTGGAGGCTTTCTGCATCGTGGCGGTAAACTGTTATGTGCTTATCAGCGGCTATTTTCTTGTAGAATCTGCGTGGAAGCCGGGGAGGGCGGTCTCTCTGGTTTTACAGGTTCTTTTTTATTCCCTGCTGGTTCCGCCTCTTCTCCTTCTGACCGGCGTAGTTTCCGCCGGGGATCTTGACATGTACGACTGGATCGGGTTTGCATTTCCCTTTGGGACAGAGCATTACTGGTTTGCCACGGCTTATCTTGTCATGTATCTGTTCGCGCCTTTTCTGGCGGCGGGCATAGAGAAGATGAAAAAGCGGGATTTGCAGATCCTTCTGGTATTTCTGTTTGCGGTTTTTTCGCTGGAAAAGACGGTTTCGCCGCTGTATCTGGCGACGGACAGGTATGGCTATGACTTCGGGTGGTTTTTGTGCCTGTTTGTGGCAGCGGGCTATATCAGGCGCTACGGTATTTCATGGCTTGACAGGCAGTCCCATGCGGCGGGACTTTATGCGCTTTCCTGTGTGCTGATCTGGCTGTTTTCGCTTGCTGCCAATACGGTTGGCAGCAAAATGGAAACGTTTGTCCATTATGCGGATATGCTTTACACGTACAACCATCTGCTGTGCGTTACGGGAGCGGTTTCCCTGTTTTATGTGTTTAAAAATATGCGTGTCAGAGAGGGGCGTTTCGCGGAAGCGGTGAGAAAGCTTGCGCCTTATACGTTCGGCGTGTACCTTTTGCACGAGCATATTCTGGTGCGGTACGAGTGGATGAAGTGGCTTGGCGCAGAGAAGGTGAAGGAAAGTTTTCTTTTTGTGCCGCATCTGCTTTTGTGCGTGGCGGCGGTCTATGCGGTGGGGACGGCGGTTGATTTTGTGCGGGCACGGATATTTTCCATGGCGGGGAAGAGGCGGCAGTAGTTTACAGAGAGGTATAAAATGGTGGCTATGTATAGGAAATACCATAATTTCATAGAAAATTGGCTGTTTCCGGCGATTCTTCTGCTCTATCCGTTTCTGACCGTGAATCAGGGACTGGATGTGGCGGATTCCACGTACAGTCTGACGAACTTCCAGTATTTTGGTTCCATGGACGGGACATGGATGGTGGCGACTTTTCTGTCCAATGCGGCGGGGTGGATGCTGATGCACCTTCCATCCGGGGGAATGCTGCTTGGCATGAAAGGGTACACGACGCTTCTGCAGTCGGCGACGGCGCTCATGGTCTATTTCGGGCTGAAAAGGCGGATAGCCGCGCCGCTTTTGTTTCTGGGGGAGTTTTTGGCGTTGGGGCTGTGCTGGTGCCCGTCCACGATTCTGTATAATTATCTGACTTATTTTTTGATGGCGGCGGCGGTTCTGCTCCTTTACCGGGGACTTGTGTCCGAAAGAAAACAGCGGTTGTGTTTTGTGGCGGCGGGCGTCTGTCTGGGAGCCAATGTGGCGGTGCGGATGCCCAATGTGGTGCAGGCGGCATTTATTCTGGCGGTGTGGTATGGGATTGTGCTGGTCAGCAGGCAGAATGACGGGAAGACTATGGGGCAGCAGGCGGGAGCGAAGGAGCCGGCGGCTGAGGGCGCTGCGGAAAAACAGACAGCAGGAAGGGCATACCGGGCAGGCAGAATGCGGTTGCCTTGGAGCGCGCATTTTCGCGTTACCGGGTGGTGTCTGCTGGGGTATGCCATTGGATTTGGCATTCCTCTGGCGGTGATTTGCGTCCGCTACGGGCTTTCGGCTTACCCGGATATGGTGCAGACCATGTTTGCCATGACGGAACAGGCGACAGACTACAAACCGGCATCCATGCTGACAGGCATGTTTGGAGGCTATATCAGGGGATTGTACTGGATGGCGTTTGCGGGCGTGTGTATCGCGGCGGCAGGTTTTGCGTTCTGGGTGCGGGAGCGGCTGTATGGAACGGGGATGCAGGCAGGGCGGCAGGATCAGGATATGGAAACGGTAGCTGTGGCTGCGTTGACCGGATTTTCACTGAAGAAGAATGCACATATAATAAGTGGTGTGATAATCAAAATTGTTTATATCCTGTTATTGTTCGTACTGCTCCGCTTTTACTGGGGCAGGGGCATGTTTCATTTTCGGTATTATGAGCACGGCAACGGATGTATTTACGATCCCACGGTGCTGCTGCTTCTGGTGACGATCGCGGCGGCGGTATATTGTCTGACCGGGAAAAAGGTGTGCGCAGAGCAGAAAATACTGGCGGCGCTTGTGCTGTTGCAGATCTTTCTGACGCCGCTTGGCAGCAACAACGACTTATATCCGATCATCAATAATCTGTTTGTGGCGGCGCCGTTTCTGCTGTGGGTGGTGTGGAGTCAAATTGCGGAAAAAGACGGACCTTATGAATTTGTCTGGCGTGCCCCGGTAGTGTTTCTTATCTTGTTTGTGACGGTGCAGAGTATCGGTTCCCATGCCTGCTTCGTTTTTCAGGACGGTATTTACGGGGAGTCCCGCGATATGCGTGTCAAGGCGCCGGAGAAGGCGGCGGGTGTATACACGAATCCGGAAAACGGCGCGCTTCTGGAAGAGCTGTCTGCTTTTATAGAGGAAGAGGGGCTGACGGGCAGGAAAATGATAACCTACGGCGAGCTGCCCGGCCTTCACTATCTGCTGGATATGCCGCCGGCGCTTTCCACAGGCTGGCTGGATCTGGATTCCTACCGCATGGCAGAGTACACGCGGGATCTGGCGGCGCTGGAAACGGAATGCGGGGCGGGAGAAGAAATGCCGGTGATTATCGTCTCCTCCGCGGTGGCGGCTTACTGGAGCGATGACGGCGAGGCGATCAACTGGTTCGGCGTGGACGTGGAAAAGATGGCAGCGGATGAAAAGCAGCGGATTCTGGCGGAATGGATCAGGGATTACGGCTATACGGAAGCGTTTGGGAACGCGCGGTATGTGGTATACTCTTCCTATAGGGATAAGCAGGGCGCTGGCTGTCTGTACGAGGAGCCACATTTTCTGTTACAGCAGGAACTTGCAGAAGGAAGGGACGATCTGATTTTGTCGGAGTAGGAATTTTGTCTGTAGTGTGGTATACTAGGTGCGTAACCGAGCGAAAGAGAAAGAGAGAAAACCATGATTAATTTTAATGTACCCCCTTTCACGGGGAAAGAATTTGAGTATATGAGAGAGGCTGTGGAGAACCAGAAGATTTGCGGCGACGGTCCTTTCACAAAGAAATGCGGAGAGTGGATTGAGAAGCAGACCGGCACGGCAAAATGTCTGCTCACCACTTCCTGCACCCATGCCACGGAGCTGGCGGCGCTGCTGGCGGATATTAAGCCGGGAGATGAGGTGATCATGCCCTCCTACACCTTTGTGTCCACAGCGGACGCTTTTGTGCTGCGAGGCGCTACGCCGGTGTTTGTGGACATCCGCCCCGACACCATGAACATAGACGAAAAACGGATTGAGGATGCCATCACGGAACGCACAAAGGTGATCGTGCCGGTGCACTATGCGGGCGTGGGATGCGAGATGGACGCCATCATGGACATTGCAGGGAAGCATCACCTGATGGTGGTGGAGGACGCCGCACAGGGCATTATGGCGTCCTATAAGGGAAAGCCGCTGGGAACGTTCGGTGAGTTTGGCTGTTTCAGCTTCCATGAGACGAAAAATTTAAGCATGGGTGAGGGCGGCGCGCTGCTGATCCGCGATGAGGAGAATATAGAGAGAGCGGAGATTTTCCGGGAAAAAGGGACGGACAGGAGCCGCTTTTTCAGAGGACAGGTGGACAAGTACCGCTGGCAGGAATACGGTTCCTCCTACCTGCCAAGCGATATGAACGCCGCCTATCTGTATGCGCAGCTGGAGCTTGCGGAGGAGATCACGCAGGCGCGGATGGACAGATGGAACCAGTACAGGGAGCAGCTTGCACCGCTGGCGGAGATGGGAAGGATTGCACTTCCCCATATTCCGGAGGGCTGTACGCACAATGCCCATATGTTTTATATCAAGACAAAGGATATGGAGGAGAGAAGCCGCCTGATTGCTTATTTGAAGGAAAAAGGCATTCTGTCGGTGTTCCACTATGTGCCGTTACACTCTGCCCCTGCGGGGAAAAAATACGGCAGATTCCATGGCGAGGATAAATTTACGACGAAGGAGAGCGAGAGACTGCTGCGTCTGCCGCTGTTCTATAAGCTTACGGCTGACGAAGCGGCATATATTGCGGAGCAGGTGAAGGCATTTTATGCTGCCAACTGACCGGGCGTTAAAGGGCTGGCGGCAGTAGGGGAACCAACTGCTGCAGGCGCGGAAGAAACATGACAGGGAAGCCGAAGCCTGAACTGTTACGATGATTCGGGGTATGTAGTTGATGAAACAGGATAGGAAACAGGGATGGAGAAACTGCATACTCACATTGGGTGCTATGGGAGCCAGCGCGCTTCTGATGGGCCTTTTCTTTGATTTCTATTTTGACATGAACGACGACACCATGATGCGGGACATCATGTCGGGTGTCTACAGCGGTGCGCCGGACGGGCACAACATGCAGACCCTCTATCCGCTTGGGGCGCTGATCGCGCTGTGCTATCGGATAAGCGGTTCTTTTCCGTGGTATGGGGCTTTTCTGTTTTTGTGCCAGTTCGGCTGTTTTTTTCTGGTGGGCGTCAGAATATGCGCGCGCCGTCGTTTTAAGGGGAAACTGTTCTGCCTTCTGGCGTTGGTTCTTTTTCAGTGGGGCATATGGCTGACCCATATGGTCAATGTGCAATATACGATAACATGCGGTATGCTTGTGGGAGCGGCTGTTTTTCTTTTTCTGACGATGCCGGATGGCGCGTTTTTATGGAAGGCATCAGAGACGCTTTCCGTGAAAGCTTTTCTTACGGGAAGTCTGCCGGCGCTGTTTCTCTTTCTGCTTGCCTTCCAGCTCCGGTCGGAGATGGCTCTTCTCACCCTGCCTTTTCTGGGGCTTGCGGGGCTTTTTCGCTGGTGGGAGGACAGACCTGTCTTTGAGAAAAAAAATCTGCTAAAGTATGGCGGTCTGCTGCTGCTTCTCCTTGCGGGCATGGGACTCTCTGTTGGGGTGGACAGCCTCGCCTACGGCGGCGAGTGGAGGACGTTTCGCCAGTTTTTTAACGATAGGACAACTATTTATGATTTCTATCCCGACGTGCTGCCGGGGCAGGATTTTGATGCGGATCTGGAGGAGCAGGGTGTTTCTTACGGCTCGCAGATTCTGCTGGACAATTATAACTTTGGTCTGGATGAGAGAATTGACGCGCAGATGCTCTCAGACGTGGCGGGGTACGCGAAGGCACATGTGGGCGGCGAGAGGGACTGGGGAGCGGTCTTAAAGGAGAAGCTGCGGCTCTACCGCTACAGAAGTTTTCACGGCGGCGATATGCCTTTCAACCTGTTGGTGATGGTGGGATATGGGATAAATTTGATAACGATTGTTCTTTTATTCCGGCGGGATGTCCGCAATCTGCTTGCCGCAGCGTTACAGCTTTTTTTGATTCTGGTGGTGAGAAGCGGGCTGTGGATGTTTGTCCTCATGCGGGGGCGCGATCCCGAGCGGATTACCCATCCCTTGTATCTGGTGGAATTTTGTCTGCTGGCGGGCTTTTTTTTGCGGTATCTGCAACGGGGGATGTCTCTTTTGCCTGTGGCGGGCGCGGCATTGTTTCTTCTTTGCCTTTGGGGGATGTGGAAGGGCTTTCCCGCGGTGCGCGCCGATCAGACGAAGCGGAGGGAAGTCAACCGTGACTGGGAGGCGATAGACGCATACTGCAGGGCGCACCCGGATACGTTTTATTTTGAGGACGTGTACTCCACCGTCGCTTTTTCGGGGAAACTGCTGGAGTGCAGGGACAATGCGCTGGCGAACTATGACATCGCCGGCGGCTGGATGTGCAAAAGCCCGCTGTATCGGGACAAACTGGCGGCGTTCGGTATCGGGAATGCGGCGGATGCCCTTGCGGAGGGGAAGGCGGACTTCATCATGTCGTGCGAGGAGGAAAGTATGCGGGGGCTTACATGGCTTACGGTTCTCTACGAGGAACATGGCAGGGACGTGCATATAGAAAAGTATGGCGAGATCAATGAAAACTATGGTTTATATCGGGTGATTCCCGATTCATAGAACGGACAGGGTCCGGAGACACAACGCAGGAGCGGAAAAAATGGGGAAACGGCACATGGAGAGAGGCGTATGAGCGTGGAGAAAGTATATCTGAGACCGATTAAGGCGGCGGACACGGCGAAGATTGTGGCGTGGCGCAACAAGGATTTTGTGAGAGGAAATTTTATATACCAGAAGCTTTTCACAGAGGAGAGCCATATGAAATGGCTCAGGGAACAGGTGGAGCCGGGGCATGTGGCGCAGTTCATTATCTGTGTGGAGAATCCGGGGAGAAGCAATGATGACGGCTTGTCCGATACGGTAAGAGCGCGCACAGAAGCGGGCGACAGGGAAATCGGAAGCGTCTATCTGAGAGATATCGACAGAGAGGAGAAAAAGGCGGAGTATGGCGTCTTTATCGGCGAGGAAGACGCGCTGGGGTGCGGGTACGGCGTTCAGGCGGCAAAACATATGCTGAAGTACGGATTTGAAACGCTTCGTCTGAAAAAAATTTTCCTGCGCGTTCTGGAAGATAACGCGGGAGCCAGAAAAAGCTATGAGAAAGCGGGATTCCAACGGATAGAGGACAAGAGGGAAAGCGTGAAACTGGAACAGGGCGTGCGGCATGTTCTCTTTATGGAGGTTAGACGCAGTACATGGGAAAGAACGAACGAAAATTGAGAAGCCCTCTGATTGCCGGCGTATTCTCATTTCTGTTTTCGGCTGCAATCCTGTTTGGCGAGCGGCTTGACAGCGTGGAAAATGTGGATGTGAAGGATATCACGCTCTGGCTGCAGTTGGCGGCGTTTACCGTTATTTTTGCGGGGCTTGTACTGCTTTTGTGGCGGTTTCCCGGCTTTTTGCAGAAAAGGGAGAGAAAAGGGAGCTGGAGATTCCCCAAATTCATAACGTATGTTATTAAAAGGGCGGACGGATATGAGGACGTCCTTTCCTTTCTTTTTCTGCTTCTGTGCTGGCTGCCCGTGTTTCTGGCAGTATATCCCGGTTTCTTTGTTTATGATGCGCAGGATGAATATATACAGGTGGCGACACGGACATTTTCCACCCATCATCCGCTCGTGCATGTGCTGCTTCTGGGCGGCGTGATCTGCGCTGTCCACAAACTGACGGATTCCTACAATCTGGGTATCGCCTGCTATACGGTGTTTCAGATGGCGGTGGCGGCAGGCGTTTTCACCTTTCTTTTCTCTTATCTCCGCAAAAAAAAGGTGTCCCGCGTGATACGGCTGACGGGGATTGCCTGGCTGGGTCTGTTTCCCACGGTGGTGATGTTTACCCTCTGCTCCGCGAAGGACGCGCTGTTTACGCTGGCGCTGCTTCTTCTGCTTATCTGTCTTTTAGAGATGGGCACGGGAAAGGCGTTTTTTGAAAAAAAGGGATGGCAGATCCTCTTTGTGCTTGCGGGGATGGGGATGATGCTTTTTCGCAACAACGGTTTTTACGCCTTTTTAGTGATGATACCGCTGCTGCTCATTCTGCAGAAAAAGGGGCGTGCGCGGCTGCTTTTTCTGGCAGTCTGCGCGGTGGCGGGATGTCTTGTCATAAACGGTGGTCTGAAGCTGGCGCTCCATGCGGACGACTCCGAGTATCAGGAGCTTTTGACCGTGCCGATCCAGCAGCTTGCCAGAACTTATAAGTATGCGCCGGAGGCGTTTTCCGGAGAGGATTTGGAAATACTCCACGAAGTGCTGGATGAGGAGGCGCTTTCCCTGTATACGCCGCGGCTTTCCGACCCGGTGAAATACCGCTTTGACAATGCGGCTTTCGCGCGGGATAAGGGGAGATACGCGAAACTCTGGCTGCGCGTCGGCATGAAGAAACCGCTGATTTATCTGAATGCGTGGTGGATGACTTCCTACGGATTCTGGTATCCCGACACGATCATCAATGTGTACGGGGGGAATACGGTTTTTACCTTTACCTATAAGGATAACTCTTATTTTGGATACGAGGTGGAACAGCCGGGGGTCAGGGAGAGCAAAATCCCATGGCTTGACGAGGTGTACCGCAGGCTGTCTCTGGAAGTCTGGAAGGAGAAGGTGCCCGTGATTTCATGGCTGTTTTCTCCGGGCGCCATGTTCTGGCTGTATGCGTTACTGTTTGCGTGGCTTTTAAATAACAGGCGATATGAATTGTTGTATCCTTTTTTGCCGATTTTCCTCCTGTGGCTGACGGTGCTGCTGGGACCCACGTATCTGCCCAGATATGTGCTGTTTTTCTGGTACTGCCTGCCGCTTTTTCTGGCGGTCGCGCAGATGGGTTTTGGCAAGGATGCAAAAAAGATTGATACACAGTGAGAAACGGTGTACAATTTACTGAAATCAACAATGGAAAGGAAGCGGCTTATGAGTAAGACAAAGGTGTTTATCGACGGAAGTGAGGGAACGACAGGACTGCGGATCAACGAACGTTTTCAGAAACGTGACGATATAGAACTGCTGCACATCAGTCCGGAACTGAGAAAAGACCCGGCAGAAAGAAAGAGACTGATTCACGAGTCGGATATCACGTTCTTATGCCTGCCGGATGAGGCGGCGAGAGAATCCGTCGCGCTGGCGGAAAATGAAAACACGGTCATTATTGATACGTCCACGGCGCATCGGACAGAAGCGGGGTGGGCGTATGGGTTCCCGGAATTGTCGGAGGCACACAAAACCGCCATTGAACAGGGAAAGCGGATTGCGGTTCCGGGATGCTATGCCACCGGGTTTATCTCGCTTGTGTACCCGCTGATTGCGGGGGGGATTCTTCCCAAGGACTACCCGGTAAGCAGCTTTGCGATTTCGGGATACAGCGGCGCGGGAAAGAAAACGATCGCGGTTTACGAGGATGCGGGCAGACCGGGAGAGCTTTCGTCGGGAAGGGAATACGCGCTGACCCAGCAGCACAAGCACTTAAAGGAGATGCAGAAAATTACGGGGCTTGCGCGCACACCGCTGTTTTCGCCGATTATCGACGACTATTACTGTGGCATGGTGTTTTCCGTACAGTTGTACGCGGATATGCTGGCAAAGAAGGAGACGCCGGAGTCGCTGCTGCAATATTATGCCGATTATTATAAGAACAAACAGTTCATCAAGGTGAGCGCCGCGGATGACGAGACTGCCGCGGGCGGTTTTCTGGCAGGAAACGGCTTGGCTGGCTGGGACGGGCTGAAGATTTACGCGACGGGGAACGAGGAGCGCATAGTTGTGTCCTCCCAGTTTGACAATCTGGGAAAAGGCGCGTCCGGCGCCGCGATCCAGTGCATGAATATCATTCTTGGGTATGACGAGTCAAAAGGGCTTGATTTGTAAAAACATCCCAAACGTGGTAAACTAACTTGCGTGAGCGAGATGAAGCGAAGCGGAATCGAGCCATACTGCGAGATAAACAAGAGGAAACTTATGAACCGGATTTTAAATAAAAAACAAGCCATTTGCGGCACAGTCTGGATATTGGTGGTATGCGCGGCGCTTGTTCTCTGGCCGCTTCGTCTGATTCAGGAGGAAGTGCGGGCGGCAAGCAGCAGGCAGCAGGCGGTGGTTTCTGAAGAGGTCACCGCGGATTATGTGGTGCAGCAGAGATTTATTGCCCAGTATGACAGGCTGAAGGAAATAGAAATTTATCTGGCGGACAGAGTGGAGGGCGAGAAGCTGAATTTCGCCGTCCGGGACGCTTCCATGCAGACGCTGATGCAGCAGGTGATCGATACCGGGGATATGGAGACATTTCCCGGCTACCTTAAGGTGCAGGTGAACATCGACACGGAAGTGGGACGGGATTACTACTTTTTACTGCAGGGAGTGGAATCCGCTTTTCGCGTTGCCTACGCCGATAACACAGGGGATAACATCAATATTTATATCGGCGCGCTCTATTATGGCGATGTGGAGGACACGGAGCGGTGCATGATTGCGGACTATGTCTACGAGGTGCCCCTGCGCAAGGGAAAGACGCTCGTACTGTATGCGGCATTTCTTCTTGCGGGCGTGCTTGTGTCCTGCTTTACCACGCTTTATTATAAGAAACGTCCCGGGCGGAACACGCTGCTTACGGTGGAACGCGCCATGCGCTTTATCTTAAATCCGCTTATTGCGGCGGCGGCGGTGGCGGCGGCAGTTGCGATCGGACCGTGCCATCTTTTTACGACGGATATCTATTCCATCCTGTTTTATGAGACGGGGGTGGTTTTCGCGGCAGCGGCGGCGTTCTACGCGGTGAATCACGACAGAACAGGGCTTGCTTCAGACAGGACGGTTCTGGCGGTGATCAGGGAACGGTGGCAGGATGACCTGCAGTCCGTCATGTTTGCCGGAGCGATCTGGGGATGCTGTAATTACATGAATGCGCTGTATGAAATCCATCATACGGTGGCTTACAGACAGGTGCTCATTTTCTTCGCGCTTGCGCTGATTGTGACTTACCAGAAGAGGGAACTTTTCTGCTGGAGCAATCTGATCTACGGCGTGGCGGCTGCGGTGATTGCGCCCATGTATTACCGGGACGCGCTGGCGGCGCTGGTCGAAAAGAGCGTGCAGGCAGGACTGGCGGAGCCGGGCGAGCTGGAGCTGAAGGCGCTTAAGCTGACAGTCTGGGCTGGTGTCCTCGCGGGAATTGTGATCCTAAATACCTTGAAACTGCTTTTTATGAGGAAAATAAAAAGGATTTCCATACCCTATGGCATTCTTGTCGCCGCGTTTTTCGCGCTGCTGATCCTTTATCGGAATACGAGAGGATGGTGCATTTTCCTCGTCTGCTGTTTTACGCTTTACTATATGCGGATGGCTGCGGGTGTAAAAAGGACAGTTTTGCTGCACAATATAGTAAACGGCATTCTGCTGCACTTTGTTCTGACGGTGGGTTATTGTCTGCTGCACAGACCTTATATGTATTTTCAGTATTACCGCTATCCGTTCCACTTCCATACGGTGACGATTTCAGCCGTATATCTGGCTCTGGCGGTGTGCGCGGCGCTGGTCAAATTTCTGGATGCCTACGGGCGGAAACCTTCTTTGGCAGGAACCTATAAGGAACTGGCGGTGCTTGGCATATCCGCCATGTATCTGCTGTTTACGCTTTCACGGACCGGGTATCTCGCCATCTTTGTGACGGCGGTTGTGGTGATTCCCGTTGCCTTCTTTTCCGGGAAGACGCTTTCGATGCGGGAGAAGGGGCGGCGTTTTTGGCGGGGTGTGGGGCTGATGGCGCTTTCCGTTATCATAAGTTTTCCCGTGATGTTTACGGCGCAGAGAACGCTTCCTGCCGTGGCGGCGGATATCAGGTCGCATGAGATCGAGGAGTTTCCTTCGGAGCTGGTGCACGGCAGAGATATGGATTCCTACTACTATATCACGGTGGAACGCTTCATCCAGACTTTTCAGATGAAGGTGCTTGGCATTCCGCAGGAAAAGTGTCTGAACGCGTTCCTTTATTTCAGCAAGGCGGACGGGGAGTCGGAGTACAGAAGTCCCTATCTGGAAAACGGTGGCAGGATACTGCTGGCGTCCGCGGAAGATCTGGCGGCGGCTGCGGAGGCGGAGGATGAAGAGTCCTACACAAACGGCAGGTTATATATATTTGCCCGCTATTACGAAAGACTGAATAGAGTGGGGCATGACGATATGGGCGTTATGGAGCCGGACGGCAATTATCTGGCACATGCGCACAATATTTACTTACAAGTGGCATATGACCACGGTATTTTTGTGGGATGTGTGTTCCTTCTTCTGGGAATCGGGACGCTTGTGCAGGCGGTTTTCTATTATCGGAGACACAGGGAGGACCGGGAGTGCGCGCTGTTTCCGCTTGCGCTTCTGCTTCTCTTTGCGGTGGCAGGGCTGACGGAGTGGATTTTTCACCCGTGCTGTCCCATCGCGCACTGTCTGCTTCTCGTGATAGCGCCGCTGCTTGTGGATATACGAAAGGACGAAGCATAAAAACGGATAATACTATGGAAAAAACAAGAAAACCTTTTAACGCGAAACTGTTTTACAGACGGACATGCCTGATTATATACGATGTTATCAGTATTGTTCTGGCAAGCTATGTGGCGATTTTGTGGCGCTATGATTTTCACCTTGATGAGATTCCGAGACATTTCATGCAGCCCATTGAGCGTTTCCTGCCGGTCAACATTTTGATAACACTTGCTATTTTTTATGTGATGCGTCTTTACAACAGTCTGTGGGCTTTCGCGGGGGAGACGGAACTGCAGAATATCGTGGTGGGATGTGTGCTGTCCATGCTGGCGGGCGCGGTCGGACTGCAGTTTTTCAAGGTGACGATCCGGGCGGTGCCGAGGAGCTACTATCCGGCGTATATGGCGGTTCTGGTGGTCTGCATTTTCGCGAGCCGTTTCTCCTATCGGTTTTTCCGCGGTTTAAAGCATAAGCAGCAGAATAAGAAGAACCGGATTTCGGTTATGGTGATCGGCGCGGGCGAAGCGGCAAACCTGATCATCAAAGAGATCGTCAACAGCAATTTTTCCACCATGGTCATCAAATGTATCATCGATGACGACAAGGGCAAATGGGGGAGGTATATTCAGGGCATTAAGGTGGCGGGCGGCCGTGACAAGATCGTGGAGTGCGCGGACATCTATGATGTGGACGAGATCATTGTGGCGATGCCCTCCGCGCCGCGGACGGAGATCCGGGAAATATTGGAAATCTGTAAGGATACGAACTGCAAGCTGCGCTCCCTTCCCGGTATGTACCAGCTTGTAAACGGCGAGGTCAATGTGAGCAAACTCCGGGATGTGGAACTGGAAGACCTGCTCGGCAGGGATCCTGTCAGCGTCGATCTGGATTCCATTCTTGGCTATGTGCAGGGAAAGGTGGTGCTTGTCACCGGCGGCGGCGGCTCCATAGGCAGCGAGCTTTGCAGGCAGATTGCGACCCACAGACCGAAACAGCTTGTGATTGTGGATATTTATGAGAACTCGGTCTATGATGTGCAGCAGGAACTGAAACAGAAGTACCCGGAACTGAATCTGATGGTGCTCATTGCTTCCGTGCGCAACACGAACCGGATGAACTATATCTTTTCCAGGTATAAGCCGGATATCGTATATCATGCTGCGGCGCACAAGCATGTACCGCTGATGGAGGACAGTCCCACTGAGGCGATCAAGAACAATGTGTTCGGCACCTTCAAGACCGCGCAGGCGGCGGCTATGAGCGGGGTGCGGCGGTTTGTTATGATCTCCACCGACAAGGCGGTGAACCCAACGAATATCATGGGTGCCAGCAAGCGTATCTGTGAGATGATCATCCAGACCTTTGACAAGCATTACGAGACAGAGTTTGTGGCTGTGCGCTTCGGCAATGTGCTGGGCAGCAACGGCAGCGTGATTCCACTTTTCCGCAAACAGATCGCGGCAGGCGGCCCGGTCACGGTCACCCACCCGGATATCATCCGTTATTTTATGACCATACCCGAGGCGGTTTCGCTCGTCCTGCAGGCGGGGGCATACGCGAAGGGCGGGGAAATTTTCGTTCTGGATATGGGAGAACCTGTCAAAATTCTCTCACTGGCGGAGAATCTGATCAAGCTTTCGGGTTACCGCGTGGGGGAGGATATCAAGATTGAGTTTACGGGGCTTCGTCCCGGGGAAAAGCTCTATGAGGAGCTGCTGATGGACGAGGAGGGTATGAAAGACACGGCAAACCGCATGATCCATATCGGCAAGCCGATTGAAGTGGAAGAGCATAAATTTTTCACGCAGTTGAAGGAACTGAAGGACGAGTGCCAGATCGAAAACTCGGATATCAGACCTTTGATCAAAAAGATTGTACCGACATATCATTACACAGAAAGAAAAGGGGTGTGAATCATGGGGGAAAAAAGGATTTATCTCTCCTCTCCCACCATGCACGGGGATGAGCAGAGATTTGTGCAGGAGGCGTTCGATACGAACTGGGTGGCGCCTCTGGGGCCGAACGTAACGGCGTTTGAGAAAGAGATTGCGGCATATACGGGCTGCGGACATGCGGCGGCGCTGTCAGCGGGCACGGCGGCGATCCACATGGCGCTGCGGCTTCTGGGCGTAAAGCAGGGGGATGTGGTTTTTGTATCCGATCTGACGTTTTCAGCGTCCTGCAACCCGATTGTATATGAAAACGGCACGCCCGTGTTTATCGATGCGGAGCCGGATACATGGAATATGTCGCCCGAGGCTCTGAAGCGCGCCTACGAAAAATATCCGAATCCCAAGGCGGTGATCTGCGTACATCTGTATGGCACGCCCGCCAAGCTTGACGAGATCATGGAAATCTGCGAGGCGCACGGCACGCCGATGATAGAGGATGCGGCGGAGTCCCTCGCCAGCACCTACAAGGGGCGGTACACGGGCACGTTCGGGAAATATGGCATCTACTCGTTTAACGGCAATAAAATTATCACCACATCGGGAGGCGGGATGTTTGTGTCAGCCGATGAGGAGGCGGCGAAGAAGGTTACCTTTCTGGCGACGCAGGCGAGAGATCCGGCGAGGCACTATCAGCACTCACAGATCGGTTACAATTACCGCATGAGCAATGTGACGGCAGGAATCGGACGGGGGCAGCTTCTGCATCTGGAGGAGCACAAGGCGAAAAAGAAGGAGATTTATCGAAGGTACTGCGAGGCGTTTGCCGATATTCCCGCTATACAGATGAATCCCATGAACCCTGACGGGGACGCCAATAACTGGCTCTCCGGCATGGTGATTGCCGCGGACTCTGCGGTGACACCGGATATGGTTATGGATGCGCTTGAGGAGAAAGTGAATGCGGAGAGCAGACCGATCTGGAAACCGATGCATATGCAGCCCGTCTTTGCGGCATGTGATTTCTTTGCCCACAATGAGGACGGCAGCAGCGTGGGCGAGGATGTTTTCAAGAGAGGACTCTGTCTGCCCAGCGATATCAAGACCACAGATGAGGAGATGGAGGCGATTATCCGCACAGTGAGGGAGCTGTTTTAGCGTGCGGAGTGCAGGCAGATGGCGGTTTTATGACTGCCGTGCGTAAGGAGAGCGGAATGAGGGATATATTCGAGGAGAAAGACAGGACCCGGATGTGCGACGAGATTGCGGCTTTTTTTAAGGAGGAGCATGATCTGGAGCTGGGCGTGATCGGGACAGGAAAGATTCTGGACTTTTTTCAGGAGATGCTGGGGGATCGCATCTACAATAAGGCGCTGGACGACGCGAAACAGTTTTACGAAAGATACGCGGATAATATGGAGACGGATTATTATGCGCTGTATAAAGACATCAAGTAGACAGTAAAGCGGACAGCAGTCATTCATAAGGCGTCCCGTCTGATGGCGGGACGCCTTTGAAAATACCTTTTTTACTGTATCGCAGAATAGCCGAACGCGTTCGCAAACGCGTCAATGGGCTGTTTTTCTTTGCATAATGCGCATTCCTCCGAACTGTACGTCTTGTACTCGGGAATGTCCGAGGTGGTAAACAGCGCGTTGACCGGAATGCCTGCGACAGAGTTGGCGGCGCTGAAAATCGCGCTCACGCCGCTGATGGTCGCACCGTAATAGGTCAGGGTCTGCACCGCTTTGGTGACCGTGCGTCCCGTGGTTGCGCTTGCAAGGAGAAGCAGTACATTCTTGTCCTTAATCATGGGCAGGTAGTTGTCGCGGAACAGCATCTGCCCGGACGTGGAATACTCGGGAGTGACGATATAGATTGTCTGGTGCGCATTGCGGGAATAGACGCCGGCTCTCGTCAGCTCCTCCGCCAGAAATGCGCCTATGATCTCACAGCCGTCTATGCAGACGATCGTATCTACCACGGTGGACAGCATGATCTGTCTGCTCAGTTCCTTTGCGGCGGTAGACGCTTCGCTCAGTCTCGATTTCATCGTGGTCATATCCAGAAAGTAATTGATATGGGAGTTCGGGGTTACGAAATGTCCGTGGATTGCTTTTAATTCAATGTTGGGGTGGCTTTTGGAGTGAATCTTAATCAGTTCCTTCATATGAGTACCTCCTTATCACGATACATTTTAGTTTTTGCACAATTTTCCCATAAGGAATTATCATGTTGTTGTGAATATTATACAGCCTGTGCGCATGTAAATCAATGTCGTATTGGAAAATATAGGGCGCATTTCGGGGACTGTTATAATTTAAACGGATGGGGAGACAATTGATTTTATATATGCTATAATAACCGCAAGCTGCTGAAAATGATAAAATATCCTCAGAGAGGAACGATATATGTATAGGAAATGTATCAAAAGATGTCTGGATTTTCTGCTGTCCCTGTGCGGGATCATTGTGCTTGGCCCCGTACTGGTCGTTCTGGCGGTTCTGGTGCGGGTGAAGCTGGGGAGCCCGGTTCTGTTTCATCAGGAAAGACCGGGCAGGCATGAAAAAATTTTCAAACTGTATAAGTTCCGTTCCATGACGGACGAGAAAGACGCGGAAGGGAATCTGCTGCCGGATGAAGTGCGGCTTACGAAGTTTGGCAGACTCCTGCGTTCTACCAGTCTCGACGAACTGCCGGAGCTGTTCAATATCTTAAAGGGCGACATGAGTCTGATCGGACCCAGGCCCCTTCTGGTACGCTATCTGCCCTATTACACGGAGGAGGAGCGCCACCGCCATGATGTGAGACCGGGACTGACGGGTCTTGCACAGGTGAATGGGCGCAATGCGCTGGGGTGGGAAGACCGCTTCCGATATGATCTGGATTATGTAAACCATCTAAATTTCGGACTGGATCTGAAAATCATCGGTATGACGGTGGGAAAAGTGCTGAAGCGTTCCGGCACGCTTTCCGGCGCCGACCAGACGGTGGCGGATTTTGATGTGTACCGCAGGGGACAGGCTGAGACGGGAGACAGAGAATGAGAAAGATCGCGCTGTTTGAACAGGGGATTTCCCCCACGCCGATTGTGAAAATGTCCGGCGGTTATGGGGAAAACCAGTATTATATAAAGAGAGAGGATCTGATTCCTTTCAGCTTTGGGGGCAACAAAGCGCGCAAGGCAGCGGAATTTTATAAAGAAATCAAGGCGTGCGGGGCGGACATAGTGGTGACCTACGGCAGCAACAGCTCCAATCATTGCCGGATTATCGCAAATATGGCGGCAGCCATGGGCATCGCCTGCCATATTATTTCCCCGGAAGAAAACAGGGAGAGACTTTACAATACAAGGCTGGTTGAGGATTTTGGCGCGACAATTGAAACCTGTCCTGTGACCGAGGTGTCGGGTACGATTGACCGCCGTATGGAAACGTTGAGACAGGCGGGTCGGAACCCTTATTTTATTATGGGCGGGGGACATGGCAATCCCGGCACACATGCCTGTGCAGATACCTATAGGGAGATTGCCGTTTACGAGGAACAGACGGGTATTTCCTTTGACTATATTTTTCACGCGTCGGGCACGGGAACGACGCAGGCGGGGCTTGTCAGCGGGAAACTGCAGGCGGATGCGGAGAAAAAGGAGAGCGGGCGGTGTGCCGGCGGACAGAAGATTATCGGCATCAGCATAGCGCGAAACGAGGCGCGAGGCAGGGAAGTGGTCAGACAGAGCATCGAGGATTATCTGGGCGCGCGCTACGAGGAGCTCTACCGGGATGAGGCGCTTATTTTCACGGACGAATACTGCATGGGCGGTTACGGAAAGTACACGCCGGAGGTGGCACAGACGATAGAGAAAGTGATGCAAAGCGACGGCATACCGATGGACACAACCTATGTGGGAAAGGCGTTTCATGGGATGATACAGTATGTGGAGGCACATGGGCTGCAGGGGAAAAATATCCTGTTTGTCCACACGGGCGGGACGCCTCTGTATTTTGACTTTTTAGAACGGCGATGACAAGAATCTGTATCGGTGATTTGACGAGAAAGGGGCGGACATGAATATTCTGATCCTGAGCGCGGGCACCCGCGACAAAGTGGTGCAATATTTCAAGAAGGAACTGGCGGGTAAGGGCAGGGTGATCGCGACTGACTGTTCCAATCTGGCGCCAGCGGTGTACGAGGCGGACGCCTTTTATCTGGTGCCAAGAATCACGGCGCCGGATTATCTGGACGTGATACTGGATATCTGTGAAAAAGAAAAAATAACAGGTGTTTTTTCGCTGATTGACCCGGAACTCTCCCTTCTGGCAAAGGAGCGGGAGCGGTTTCTGGCGGTAGGGACCACGCCCATTGTGTCGGATTACGGGCTGGTGGAAACCTGTTTTGACAAGTACAGAATGTTTGAGATGCTTCAGAAAATGCACATACCGACGGCGAAGTGCTATGCGGACAAGGAGTCCTTCTACCGGGCAGAAGAAGCCGGGGAGATATCTTATCCTGTCTTTGTGAAGCCGGTCCGCGGCAGCGCCAGCATCCATATCAATAAAGTGGGGAGCAAAAAGGAGATTGAGGTACTCTGTGATCTTTACGACGATCTGATGATTCAGGAGTATATGGACGGCACAGAGTTTGGGGCAGACGTGTATGTGGACATGCTTTCCGGCAAATGTACGGACATCTTCGTGAAAAAGAAGATCAAGATGCGGGCGGGGGAGACGGATAAGTCGGTTTCCTTCAAAGATGAAAAACTGTTTGCCCTGATCCGCGACTTTGCGGAAAAATGCGGTTTCCGCGGCATGATAGACATTGATATTTTTGAGATTGGCGGCGTTTATCATATTTCCGAGGTCAATCCCCGCTTCGGCGGCGGTTACCCCCATGCTTACGGCTGCGGCGTGAATATGGCTGCCGCGGTGGCGCGGAATTTGTCCGGGCAGGAGAACGAGGTGCGGATCGGCGCGTATAGAGAAGGGATCTGCATGATGAAGTTTAATGAAGTGATGATACGGGACATGGCGGGGGAGGAGATTGTGCCATAGACAGAGATCAATGAGGAAAGTGCAGGGATGGAAGTGCAATGAAGAAAGTTTTGATTTTGATCAATTCCTCCGGCGGTCTTTGCGATTTCCGGGGAGAATTTGTGGAGGCGCTCTGTGCGAAATACGAGGTCTGGGTGAGTATGCCGGACGACGTGAAGGAGAGGGAACTTGTGGATATGGGCTGTCATATTATCAAAACGCCCATCAACCGCAGGGGCATCAATCCACTGGAGGACTTGCAGTTATACCGCGCTTACGGTAAAATAATGAAGGATCTGCGGCCTTCGCTGGTGGTGACTTACACGATCAAGCCGAACATATACGGCGGATTTGCGGCGGGCGCAAGGAAGATTCCCTATATTGCCACGATCACGGGGCTTGGGGGCGCGTTTGACAGGACGGGCGTGCTGCTTAAACTGATTGTCGGGATGTACCGCGCGGGTCTGAAGCGGGCGTCCTGCGTGTTCTTCCAGAACGAGGAGAACAGAGGCATTTTTCAGAAGATGGGCATTACGGCGAAAAAGACGCGGATGGTTATGGGCTCTGGTGTGAGTCTGGAAAAACACACGTATGAGCCGTACCCGGCGAGGGAGAAAACACATTTCCTCTTTGTGGGCAGAGTGATGAAAGAGCGGGGAATCCTTGAGTATATCGAGGCGGCGAAGCGCTTACATAGCGACCGGGTATTTTTCGATATCATGGGTTACTGTGACGAGGATTACGAGGAACTGCTGGACGATCTGGAGAAAGAGGGCGTGATCCGGCAGATCGGCTTTCACACACAGGTGCACGAATATCTGGCGGCGGCGGACGCCATTGTGGTTGCCTCCTTCCATGAGGGTATGTCGAATGCGTTGATCGAGGGCGCGGCTACGGGCAGACCGGTGATCGCCTCGAACATCAGCGGCTGTATGGAAGCATTTGAGGAGGGCGTGACAGGTTTCGGCTTCACGCCGGGTAAGCCGGAAGAGCTGATAGAGGCTATGAAAAAATTTCTTGCCCTCTCCGGGGAGGAGCGTGCCGCAATGGGGCGGCATGGCAGGGAAAAGATGGAGCGGGAATTTGACAGGAGGTTTGTGACGGCGGCGTACATGGATGAGGTCGGACAGATACTGGACGGCGGATGAAAGAAGTGACGCATTTGCTGTCAGGGCGGTACAGCAAAGATAGAGAGCGACAGCGTATGGGGGCATACGGGAAGGAGAAGTGGTAACAGATGGATTTATATGAAAAACTGGTAAGTGGTGAGGAAAAGCTTTCGCTGATCGGACTCGGCTACGTGGGGATGCCGATTGCGGTTGCTTTTGCGAGAAAGATCAAGGTGGTCGGTTTTGATTTAAATGAGGAGAAGATCGGACTGTACAAGAGCGGGATCGACCCCACGAACGAAGTGGGCGGCGAGGTGGTCCGGAATACGAAGGTGGATTTCACCGCTGACCCGGCAAAGCTCAGGGAGGCTAAGTTCCACATTGTGGCGGTGCCTACGCCTGTCAATGACGATCACACGCCGGATCTTTCCCCGGTGGAAGGGGCGAGCCGCATTCTGGGGCAGAATCTGACGAAGGGATCCGTGGTGGTGTTTGAGTCCACGGTGTACCCCGGCGTGACGGAAGATATCTGTGTGCCGATTCTGGAGAAAGAGTCCGGTCTGACATGCGGCGTGGATTTCAAGATCGGGTACTCCCCCGAGCGGATCAATCCGGGCGACAAAGTACATAGACTGGAGACGATCACGAAAATCGTGTCCGGCATGGACGAGGAGACGCTCGACACCGTGGCGAAAGTCTACGAACTGGTGGTGGAGGCGGGGGTTCACCGCGCGGAATCCATCAAAGTGGCGGAGGCGGCAAAAGTCATCGAGAACAGCCAGAGAGATATCAATATCGCGTTTATGAATGAACTTTCCATCATATTTCACAAGATGGGGATTGACACGAAGTCCGTGCTGGAAGCGGCGGGCACCAAGTGGAACTTCCTGCCTTTTATGCCGGGACTTGTGGGCGGCCACTGTATCGGCGTTGACCCCTATTATCTGACTTATAAGGCGGAGCAGCTCGGGTATCACTCCCAGATCATCCTTTCGGGCAGACGGATCAACGACGACATGGGCAAATATGTGGCGGAGAGTCTGGTGAAGGATCTGATCCGGGCGAATATTCCCGTGAAGCACGCAAAGGTGGCGATTCTGGGCTTTACGTTCAAGGAGAACTGCCCGGACACGAGAAACACCAAAGTGATTGATATTTACAAGGAACTGGGCGAGTACGGCATAGAACCGCTTGTGGTAGACCCGGCGGCGGACGCGGAGGAGGCGAAGCGTCTCTACGGGATCGGGTTTAAGACCATGGATGATATCCGGGATGTGGATGCACTGATTATCGCGGTGGCGCACGAGCAGTTCATGGATCTTGACAGAGAGAAGATTTCATCCTTCTTTAATCCGGCGCATAAGAGGAAGGTGCTGATGGATCTGAAGGGCATACTGGACCGCAAAGAATATCTGACAGAGGATTTTCTGTATTGGAGATTGTAGGATTGAATAGAGACAAAAAGAGAGCTCTGTGCCTTTTCGCAGGGCTTCTCGCCTTTTTTCTGGGGCTGCTTGCAGCCGGCGGAGTCGGCGTTTATAACGATTCCGAACAATATATCACGATGCATATCCACAGGGAACCGCTCTATCCCCTCTATCTCGCCGCCTTCCGGGCAGTTTTGGGAGAGGGGTACCTTATGGCGGCGATGGCAGGGCAGGGAATCCTCACGGCGGTGGGAATCACGGCGCTTTCGGAGTACCTGACGAGGCGTTTCGGGCTTAGGATGTGGGAGGAACTGACGGTTGTGGCATTGCAGCTTCTGCCGCATCTGATTACGCGGTATGTGTCTGCGCTCGGTATTTTTCTGGAAAATTCGGTTATGAGCGAAGGGCTGTGCATCCCGCTTTTTACCATTTTTGTGTATTTTCTTTTGCGGATGCTGTTTGAGGGGAAAGTGCGTGACGCCGTGTCCGCGCTGCTGTTCGCCTACCTGCTGTCCATGACCAGAGGACAGATGATGACAACGATTCTGTTGTGGGCGCTTCTTCTCGGGATCCGTCTGGTCGCGCACAAAAAATACCGACCGTTATTTTTATGTGCTTCGGCGGTGCTTCTCGTCTTTCTTTTGCGGGATCTGACGGTTCATGTGTATAATTACGGCGTTACCGGCTATTTTATGGGCAATACTTATGGGCAGGTGAACACGCTGACCAACGTGATCTACGCCTGCGACGAGGAGGACAGGGAGGTTTTCGAGGAGGGAGATCTGGAACAGGCGTTTTTCGACAGCTTTTACAGCAAGGCGATGGAGCGTAAGCTGAACCATGTATACGCCGGAGACAGTTTTGGCGAGCGGGCGGCGTATCTGGAGGAGCACCATGACCTTTTAAAATTCCAGATTCTGGAAGCGCAGCTGTCGGCATACTATTTCGGTCTGGGAGAGGTGGATTATTACGAGCAGAGCAGCATGTCCGATGAGATGGCAGGAAAGATGATAAAGAAACTTCTGCCCGCCTGTTTCGGACAGTGGCTGTACGATTACATCCTCCTGTGCCGGGGCGGTTTTGTCAGGAGCATTGCGGTGGTGCATCCGCTGATCAATTTTGTCGCGCTTTTTCTGTATCTGTCGGCGATCGGGCTTTTGCTCTGGCAGACGCTTGTCAAAAAGCGGTTTCAGGCGGCGGTCGTCATGGGAACGGCGCTGCTGTTTATTGCGGCGAACGTGTGTGCGACGTCAATCACGATTATGTGTCTGTCGCGTTATATGATATATGGATTTTCACTGTTTTATATTGCTTTTTATCTGTTGGTCAGGGAAGTGTGTGAGAACAAGCTGTTTTGGAAGAATCAGGGAGGTAAAACATGAGCTATCAGGACATCAAATTCGAGGAAGGTACGGTATTTCTGGTGACAGGGGGCGCGGGGTTTATCGGCTCAAATCTCTGTGAGGCGCTGCTTGACATGGGCTGCAACGTGCGCTGTCTGGACGATCTGTCCACGGGAAAGTACGAAAATATCGAACACTTTATGGGGAAAAAAGAATTTGCTTTCATAGAGGGGGATATCCGCGATTTTAAGACGTGCGAGTCCGCCTGTGAGGGCGTGGAATATGTGCTGCATCAGGCGGCATGGGGAAGCGTGCCGAGAAGCATGGAGATGCCGATTGTTTACGAGGAGATCAATATCCGCGGCACGTTAAATATGATGGAGGCGGCGACACAGTGCGGTGTGAAAAAGTTCGTCTATGCGTCGAGTTCTTCTGTCTACGGGGATTCCACGGAGCTTCCGAAGAGGGAAGGGCAGGAGGGAAAGGTGATTTCGCCCTATGCCCTGACGAAAAAGACGGACGAGGAGTACGGACGGCTCTACAAGGAGCTGTACGGGCTTGACACTTACGGTTTGCGCTATTTCAATGTATTTGGACGCAGACAGGACCCGGATGGCGCGTATGCGGCGGTGATTCCGAAATTTATCAAACAGCTCCTTCACGGGGAGACGCCCACCATCAACGGGGACGGCAGACAGTCCCGGGATTTCACGTATATTGACAACGTGATTGAGGCGAATCTGCGCGCCTGCAAGGCGGAAAGCAGCGCGGCGGGAGAGGCTTTCAATATCGGCGCGGGGGGACGGCTTTTTCTGATTGATATGTACGAGCAGCTCTGTCAGGCGCTGGGCGTTTCGGTGGAGCCGGTTTTCGGTCCGCCGAGGGCAGGCGACGTGCGGGACTCCAACGCGGATATCAGCAAGGCAAAGAAACTTTTGGGGTATGATCCCTCTTATGATTTTGAGAAGGGGATCGGGCTGGCGATCGGCTGGTATAGGGAATATTTGAAATGAAGGTGAGGACGTTCGGCAGTTATATATGATTCTTTGAAAGAGAAGGGAAAATAGCGGTTATGAGATATAAGGTTGTCGTGTTTGGGGTGAAAGATACGTCCGAGAATATCGTGGATTTTATACAGAAGGAAATCTGCCCGGTGGATCTGGTGATTACGATCAGCCCGGAGGTGACGAAGAAAAATCAGGTTTCGGGGTATAAGGGGCTGTCGGTTCTGACGGAAAGGTACGGGATTCCTGTGCATGAGGCGGACAGCTATTTTCTGACGGATGAGAAGACGCAGAAGCTGATGCGGGAGAATACGTTTGACGTCGGTATTTCCATGGGATGGCAGAGACTGATTCCGGCTTCTGTGCTGGACTGCTTTCAGTATGGCATTTACGGTTTTCACGGCAACAGCGGTTATCTGCCCTTCGGCAGGGGACGTTCGCCCTTAAACTGGTCCGTGATTCTGGGGGACACCCGTTTTAATCTGAATCTGTTCCGCTATGACGAGAAGGCGGACAGCCCCAACGTGTTTGCCACGGAGATGTTTTCCATCACGCCCCACGACGATATCCGCACGGCGCAGTATAAAAATATGATCTGCTCGAAACGGCTGATCCGTAAGCTGCTTGCCGCCTATGAGAGCGGGCATATCGAAATCCGCACGGATTCCAAGGATTTTGACTCATGGTATGAGAAACGCACGGCGGCGGACGGGAAAATTGACTTCCATAAAAGAACACGTGATATTTATAATCTGATCCGCGGTGTGGCGTCGCCTTTTCCGGGAGCCTTTGCCTGTTGCAACGGGCAGGAGGTGCGTGTCTGGGAGGCGCATCCCTTTGACGAGATGATTGATTTCTCCGCCTATGCGCCGGGCGAGGTGATCGACGTATTTGACGGAAAGCCTGTGGTGCGCACGGTGGACGGGTCGCTTCTGATTGGCCGCTATGAGAGCTGCCTGACGCTGGAAGCGGGGGATATTTTAGAATAGGCGACACAGGTATGAGAAACCGGGAGCGCAATGCTCGCAGGGAGGGCTGGGAAGGACAGAGTATGGAAAAACCGATACATGTGCTGCATGTGCTTGGCGGCGTAAGTCTGGGCGGCGCGGAAAGCCGCATCATGGATCTTTACCGGCAGATGGACCGGGAGGAGATCCAGTTTGATTTTCTGGTCCATCAGAGTGATGTGAGTGTCAGAAAATCGGAATTTTACGACGAAGAGATACATGCCATGGGCGGGCATATCTATGTGCTCCCCAAATTTAAAGTATATAATTACTTTGCTTACAGGAAAGCGGTGAAGGCATTTTTTGCGTCACACCGGGAATTTCGGGTGGTGCAGGGACATATGACCAGTACCGCCGGCATCTATCTGCCCATCGCGAAGAGAGCCGGTGTGCCCGTCGCTGTGGCGCACGCCAGAAACGCGGGCGTGGTGAAGGGATTAAAGGGGCTTGCGACCCGGTTTTTCAGAAGAGGACTTGCGAAGAAGGCGGATTACTGCTTTGCCTGCTCGCATCTTGCGGGGCAGGACGTGTTTGGCGAGGCGGCGATGAAGGCGGGACAGGTCAAAATCATTTACAATGCCATTGATGTGGGCAGATTTACCTATGATGAGAGCGCACACCAGGAGGCGCGGGCACAGCTTGGGCTTTCCGGGGAGCTTGTGCTCGGGCATGTGGGGCGTTTCCAGTATCAGAAAAATCATCCCTATCTGCTGGAAGTGTTTGCGGCGGTCCGTGAGAAGAGAAAGGACGCCGTGCTGCTTCTACTGGGGGACGGGGAGGACAGGCACGCCATGGAGGAAAAATGCAGACAGCTCGGCATTGACGGCAGCGTGCGGTTTATGGGAAACCGGAAGGACGCGGAGCGGTTTTATCAGGCAATGGATTTCTTTCTCCTGCCGTCTTTCTTTGAGGGGCTGCCGGGTGTGCTTGTGGAGGCGCAGGCGGCAGGGCTTCGCTGTCTGGTGTCGGATACAGTCACAAAGGAGGCGAAAGCCACGGATCTGGTCACTTACCTGAGTATAGAGGAACCACCCGCAAGATGGGCGGAGGAAATCATAAGGCAGGCGGATTATGCCCGCAGGGATACGGCGCAGGAGCTGCGTGAGGCGGGATTTGACGTGCGCACGCAGGCGCAGGGATATCGCCGGTTTTATCTGGGCGAAGACGATGCGTGTATCGGAAGCGGAGCAGCACAGCAAGGCGGCTGATGTGCGGACACCCGAAATGGAGTTGACTGATGATGAAAAAATTGTTGCTGATCGTGCCTTCCCTGCATCAGGGCGGCTCGGAAAAAGTATGTGCAATGACGGCAGTTGCGTTAAAACCGTACTTCGATGTGCGGATTGCTATTTTTGATTCCAGAAACATTGACTTTGATGTGGAGGATGTTCCGGTGACCGATCTGGGTCTGCCCAGCCGTCCGGGAAAACTGGCAAAGGTCATCAATGTTTTCCGGCGGGGATACCGGCTTAAAAAGCTGAAAAAGAAGGAACAGATTGACATCGCCTACAGCTTTGGTCCCACGGCAAATCTGGCAAATATTTTTGCGGGACGGCTCTTTTCACGAAAGGGCGCAAAATGCTGGCTCGGCGTGATGAGTTACATGGATATGGACAGTTCGTGGCTGGGACTTTTCTGTAAGAAGGCGGACAGACTCTTGTGCTGTTCGGAAACGCTCCGCGGCATGATTGAAAAAAAGTATGCCTGCCGCTGTGCGTACACGCTGACAGGATTTTTTGATATTCCGCAGATTCAGGCGCGGGCTGCAGAGCGGGAGGCACAGCTTCCATGGCAGGAGGGGCGCGTGATCGTCTCCATGGGACGGGAGGATGTGGTCAAGGGTTTCTGGCATCTGTTGAAAATCTTTTCTCTGGTGCACAGGGAACTGCCGGACACAAAACTGCTCATCATCGGCAAGGGAGAGTTTACGGAATACCGAAAACTTGCGGCTGATCTGGGTGTTGCGGAGGCGGTGCATTTTGCCGGACTGCAGAAAAATCCGTATCCGTATCTGAAAAAAGGCACGCTCTATCTGCTGACGTCTTACTGGGAGGGATTTCCCAATGCGCTGGTGGAGGCGATGGCAGTAGGGCTTCCGGCGGTGGCGACGGACTGCATGACCGGGCCTGCGGAAATTTTTGACGGCAAATACGGCATTCTGGTGCCAAACATGGGAAAAGAGCCGGATCTGGACGCCTCCCACTTTGAGGAGGAAGAGAAAAGTACCGCGGCGCAGGTGGCGGCGCTTCTGCAGGACGAGGAGGAACTGGCACGTTACAGAAGATTGTCGGTGGAGCGGGCAGGTGTCTTTTCCAGGGAGGCATACATTCAGAAGATCCGGGAGTGGTCACAGTAACAGGAGGAAGTATGGCAAGAAAGATTGCGTTTCACTTAAATTGTCTGGAGCAGGGCGGCGCGGAAAGGGTGGTTTCCAACCTGTCCAACCGCTTTGTGGAGAACGGCTATGAGGTGCTTGTCGCTACGGAGTGGCAGGGCGAGGATGAATTCTGGATTGACGAGAGGGTGCGCCGCGTGCATGTGGGGCTGCGTCCGGGGGATGAGAAGAAGGGGCGGCTGACCCAGTTTTTCCTGCGTATCCGCTATCTGAAGGAGTTTTTGAAGAAGGAAAAGCCGGATATTCTTATACCTTTTGCCAGAAAGGCGTTGTACCGCGGACTGACGGCGGCTTTTTTCCTGAAGATTCCTGTGCTGATTTCCATACGGACAGACCCGGTGGGGCACTACGACAGGCCCTTTGACAAGGTGCAGATTCCTTTTCTGTTTCCGCGGGCGGACGGCTGCGTATTTCAGACGGAGGGGGCGAGGGAGTTCTTTGCGCCCAGACTGCAGAAAAATTCCCGCATTATCTTAAACCCGCTGAATCCCAAGTATATCGGCGTGCCGGAGCCGGAGAAGCGCACGAAAACGGTGGTGCAGTCGGGGCGGCTGGTGGACTTCAAAAATCAGGTGATGCTGATCCGGGCTTTCCACGAGGTGCATAAAAAGCACCCGGACTACGATCTGAAAATATATGGCAGGGACACGGAGGACGGCACGAAGGAACTGCTGGAGAGGACGATCGGGGAACTGCAGGCGCAGGATTATGTGCATCTGATGGGAGCCAGCGACAGTCTGGAAAAACAGCTCCCGGACGCGGCGCTCTTTGCTTTCAGCTCGGACTGGGAAGGGCTGCCGAACGCGCTGATGGAGGCGATGGCGCTGGGACTGCCCATTGTGGCGACGGACTGTCCCTGCGGCGGACCGCGCACGATTATGACCAATGAGGTGGACGGGCTGTTAATTCCCATCAAGAACCAGAAGGCGATGGAGGACGGCATCAACCGGCTGATTGAGGACCCGGCGCTCGCCAGGCGGCTCGGGCGGGAGGCGAGAAAGATCGCGGAGAGGGCAAACGACGAGGCGATTTACGGTCAGTGGCGGGATTATATCGACGAAGTGTGCGAGGCGTACCAAAAGAAGCACGGAGGATAATGTATGGGACTTAACAGGGATATGAAAATACAGCGCCCCACGGGACGAAAGCTCCTGCTTCTGGTTCCCTTTGCACTCTGTTACGCCTGTTTTGTCGTGCTGGGGGACTGGCAGGGTTCGGTGGACTACAGCAATGCGCAGAATCTGGGGCGGCTTGTGCTCTGGGCGGCGGGAAGCTTCGCCGTACTGCTGGGGGCGGGTTTCCTTCTGGAAAACCGGGCGGCGTTATTCGCTCTGATGCCTTCCGGCGTGCGCGCGTTTTATGACAGGGTGTTTCCGCCAGTGAAAGAACGGCGGGGGCACTGGTGGATCTGGCTTGCTTTCTTTTTGTTTTGTCTGTTCTGCTATCTCCCTTACTTCTTAATGTATTACCCGACGTGGTTTAACAACGATGCGGTGTGGCAGATGGAGCAGGCGCTCGGTATGGCGGCAAAATCCAATCACCACCCCTATTTTCATACGCTCATCATCAAAGTGTTTCTGACGGTGGGGTATGGTCTCTTTCACGACTACACGGCGGCGGTGGCGCTTTATACCTTCTGTCAGATGGCGCTGACGGCGGCGGTGTTTGGTTTTTATCTGTATCTTTTGTACCGGCGGGGCACGAGGATTCTCTGGCTTGTTCTCGCGGTATTTTTCTATGCCCTGCTCCCCATAAACGGCATGTACAGTATCTGTATGGGCAAGGATGCGTGGTTTACGGCGGCGTTTCTGCTCTTTGTGTGGGCGGTACATAATTGTGCGGCAAAGACAGGGGCTGTGGATGGCGCAGCAGGGGGAACGGTGACGACAGAGGCGCCGGGCAGCTTTGAAGGACGGGGGAAGGCTTTTGGCGCGCCGGGCGGACGTCGGTGGCTCTGGTTCTTTGTGACGGGAGCGTCAGTTTGTCTGCTCAGAAGTAACGGGATTTTTGTATTTCTGGGGACGGCGGTTCTGCTGATTTTGTCACAGCTTTTTTCGGTGAGAGCGTCGGATGGCACCGGACGGCGGAATCTTCCGGGGCAGGACAGGCAGGGCATGTACATTTCGGTTTTGGCGGTGCTGGTCTGCTATCTGCTCTGGCAGGGGCCGGTTCTCCACGCCCTGCAGGTACAGCCGCCGGACACCATCGAGAGCCTGACCATGCCGGTGCAGCATCTGCTCTGTGCCTATGCCAGAGGCGGGAGCCTTAAGCCGGAGGAAGTGGAGATGTTGGAGGCGGTTGTGCCGCTTTCGCAGATTGACGAGTATTACAATCCCTATCTGTTTGATATGACGAAGAATTATATACGAGAGCACGGAAACCAATCGGTCATTGCAAAAAACAAGGGGACATACGCAAAGCTCTGGCTGAAGGTGGGGCTTCGCAATCCCATGCTCTATCTGGAGGCAGAGATCCGGCAGACGGCGGGGTATTACGCCTTACATATTCCTCACGACCAGATTCTTTACAGTGAATATTTTATGGTGGATAATCCGTTCGGCATCGAGAACGAGCGCAAGGTTTTCAGCTATGACGATAGTCTGTCCATGGGCGAGTTCCTGCAACGGTTCCAGACTTTTTACAACAGGGTGTGGAGTCTGGGGCTGAATACGTGGCTGTTGTTGTTTGCGCTTGCCTGTGCGCTTTACAGAGGGCGGCGGGCGGTTGCTTTTGCGCCCTGCGTGATGCTTTTGGGGAGCCTGCTTCTGGCGGCGCCGGTGTACAATGAGTTTCGGTATGCGTATGGGGTGTTTGTGGCGCTGCCGGTTTTGTTTAGTGTGGGGGTGGGGGAGGCTAAATGGGACAGAATATAATGATGAGGAACAAACGATGAAAAAATGGTTAAAGGCGGCGCTCTTTCTCCTGCCGCTCCTTCTCTTGATAGGCTGGGTCAACTGGTATGTGGATTCCTACGCCCTTTTGCGTGTCACCTACGACGGGATCGCCGCGCAGATGGCGGCGGGAAAGAACGTGGAGGGGCTGGAGGACTCTGACTACAACGACAGAAATCTTCTGGCGGCGCGTCTGAAGGGGATGGAGGAGGCGCCGCAGGTCATGGTTCTCGGCTCCAGCCGGGTGTATACGTTCGACCATACCATGTTCGGGACGGAGTCCTTTTACAATGCGGGGCTGTCGGAGGCTACGATTTACGACCTTCTGGCGGTGACAGGCATTCTGTCTGCGGAGGAGAAGTTCCCGGAAACGGTTGTGATCGGTGTGGATGCTTTTCTCTTTAACAAAAGCCACGACAACGGGAAGTGGAAGGAACTGGAGAGCTATGCGGACTATATGTCGCTGACGCTGGACGGGAAGCTGTCGCCGGAACTGGCGAACCCACACAAAGATACGGGAAGGGAATTTTCCAAAGCCCTCTCTTTAGACTATTTCCGCTACAATGTCACCCTCCTTCCGGACAGAAAGAGGTTTGCCGTAAATTACACGGATGAATGGGAGACAGAAGGCTATCTCAAACATTGTGACGGAAGTGTCAGTTATCAGCGTGAACTTCGCGAGGTAAATCCGGCGGACGTGGAGGAGATGACCAGACAGGCGATGGAAGAGCATGTGGTCTATCGGATGACGGACTATGCGGAGATAGACGAAGGGCATTTTTCGCGGCTTTCCGAACTGGTGGATTATCTGTCGGGCGCTGGCGTGGAGGTCATTTTATACTTGCCACCCTATTCGCCCATGATGTATAATTACATAGAATCTGAGGAGGCATTTCAGATCACGCTGGAAGTGGAAAAAAAGGTGAAAAATCTGGCGGTGGAGAAAGACCTTGCGCTCTACGGTTCCTACGATCCGGCGGGATGCGGTCTTGAGATGACGGATTTGTATGACGTGTATCATGTGAAGACAGAAAAGACGGCGGACACTTACTATCCTGTGATTACTGGCAGACGATGATTAGCCTGCATGTCACATGGCCGGAAGCAGGGAAACCGGCGGCGGATGCTGTGAGCAGGAATGGCGAAAAGTCATGCCGGCTTATCAAGAATAAGGAAAAGACGATGAAAGCGAACGTTACCTACTGGCTGGACGAGACGGCGGCACGTTTCCCCGACAAGACAGCCTATGCGGATGAGAATAAGGAAATTACTTTCAGTAAATTGCGGGCACAGTCCAGAGCGATCGCCTGTGAGCTGACGGCGAGGGGACTGTTTAAAAAGCCTGTCGCTGTTTTTCTGGAAAAGGGTGTGGACGTGCTTGTCTCCTTTATGGGAGCTGCCTACAGCTGCAATTTTTACTCCCCGATCGACGTGGACATGCCGGGGAGCCGTGTCAATAAGATTCTGGAAGTATTGGAGCCGGCGGTGGTGATAACGACCGGGGCTTTGCGGGAAGTCTTTTCGGCGTATGATTACAAGGGAGACTTCCTTCTGCTGGAGGATGTTGTGACGGAGGATGCGGCGGCAGCGGAGCCCGCGCGGGAGGCGGCTTTGGAGGCGGCGAGAAAGCGCGGCATTGACACCGACCTTCTGTATGTGCTTTTTACGTCCGGCTCCACGGGCGTGCCAAAGGGCGTGACGATCAATCACCGGGCGGTGATCGACTACATAGACTGGGTGACGGAGACCTTTGCAATCACGGAGAAGGACAGCTTCGGCAATCAGGCGCCGTTTTATTTTGACAACTCCATTCTGGACATTTACAGCACCCTGAAAACGGGCGCGACCACTTATATTATTCCGAAAACGCTCTTTGCCCAGCCGGTGCCCCTTCTGGAATATCTGAAGGAAAAGAAGATCAACACCATTTTCTGGGTGCCGTCGGCGCTGATTGTGGTGGCGAAGCTGAAGGCGTTTAAAAACGTGGATCTGTCGGACACGCTGCGGCGGGTGCTATTCTGCGGCGAGGTCATGCCGAACAAGCAGCTTAATGTATGGCGGAAATTCCTGCCGGATGTACAGTACGCGAACCTGTACGGTCCCACGGAGATCACCGACGCCTGCACGTATTATATTGTAGACCGTGAATTTTCTGACGAGGAACCGCTCCCCATCGGCTTTCCCATGCCGAACACGGACATTCTGGTTTTAAACGAGAAAAACGAACCGGTGACAGGGGAGGAGCCTGGCGAACTCTGTGTCAGGGGCACATCCCTTTCCATGGGATATTACAAGAACCCGGAGAAGACGAGAGAGGCATTTGTGCAGAATCCGCTGAATCAAGCGGTGCCGGAGCTGATTTACCGGACCGGCGATGTGGTGAAATATAATGAGCGCGGGGAGATAATCTATCTTTCCCGGAAAGATTTCCAGATCAAGCACATGGGCCACAGGATTGAGCTGGGTGAGATTGAGACGGCGGTGTCCTCGCTGCCGGAAATTTCCCTGAACTGCTGTCTCTACGACGAAAAGCGTCAGAAGATCGTGCTTTTTATCGAGGAGGAGCTGGACAAGGCGTATATCAATGAAAAGATTTCCCATCTTGTGCCGGAGTACATGCTGCCGAATAAGGTGGTCCGGGTGGAAAAAATGCCAATGAATGCGAACGGGAAGATTGACCGGGTGAAACTGAAGGAATATATAAAATAGCGGGAAGCATCGGCAGCACATAAAATAACGCATGGCATGAAAAGGAGTTGTATGGAGACGGATTTTCGGCGGGTCGTGATAATCGGTTACGGCAAGGCGACCGGGGAAATATTGAAATATACGGCGGACAGGCGGGCGGATTATGGCTATACGCTGGAATTTATCGAGCATGAGCCTCACGCGCTGAGTGTCACGAAACAAATTTGTGAGGAGCGGGGCATTCCCTTCGCGTCCATGCCGGATAAGCGGGAGCTTGGCGGTTATCTCGATGAAATCCAGGAAAAAACGCTGATTGTCTCCGCCAGCAACAATTTTCTGTTTCCGGCGGTACTGGTGGAGCGGGAAAATATCACGATTATCAACTTTCACAATGCGCTTCTGCCGGATTATCCGGGAAGAAACGCGCCGAGCTGGGTGATTTACCGGGGCGAGGTGCAGACGGGTATTACCTGGCACTATGTGACGGCTGGGGTGGACGAGGGCAATATCATCATCCAGAAAAGTTGTGAGATCGGTCCCGATACGAAGGCGTATGAACTGACGGAAACGTTGATGGATCTGGCATATGAGGGATTTTGCGAGTGCTTTGACGGTGTTTTGCAGGAAAACGCTGTGGCGAGACCACAGGGCTTTTCGCCGGAGAGACGGATGTACCGTTCCTCCGAGATACCGGGAGATGGATTTCTCGATGTCAAAGAGCCGCCGGAGAAACTGTACTGTCTGCTCCGCAGCGTGGATTACGGGAAAAGCGGGATATTTCCCCCGCTGCAGATGGAAGTTTCAGGAAAACGGGCGGAAATTCTGCGGTATCGGAAGGTGGCGCCGGAAAAGAAAAAAGAGGGCGCGGACATGCTGTATCTGCCGTTTGCGGACGGAGAACTGTTGAAAATAAAATACCGATTGTTATGAAATGACAGGAAGAGGAATGAAAAATCCGCGGATGCGGGTGTAAAATATAAGTATGGATGACGGATGGGAAAGGATATCAATTATGGAAGAAAAAGTATTGGAAATACTGGAAGAATACTGCGAGGAAGCGCTCGACTACGAGGGCGACAACATGATGGAGGAGGGTGTGATCGACTCCTTTACGGTGATTAATGTGGTGAGCGAACTGGAGGACGCTTTCGACATCGAGATTGATGCCAAGTACGTGGTGGCAGAGAATTTCAGGAACAAAGAGGCGATCATAGAACTGGTGGCACGTCTGTTAGAAGAGTAGAGTATATGCAGCTTATATCAACCAATTTTGTCATATTGTGGGTGATTTTCTTCGCCCTTTATTATCTGGTGCCTGCGAAACGACAGTGGATGATTTTAGCTGTGGCGAGCGGGCTGTTTTACGTGGCGGGCACGGGCGGGATTCCGGTGGGGATTGTCCTGACGGGAGCGGGCGCTTACGGCTGCGGCATTTATCTGGCGCGCAGTCTGGAGGCACAGAAACTGGCGCTTTCGGATATTGCGGAAAAAGAGCGGAAAAAGGCGGTGAAACAGGGATTTGAGAGGCGCAGGAGACGCGTTCAAATCCTTTATTTTGTGTACAGCCTCGGCATTTTGCTCTGTACGAAGTATATGGTTGTGATCCTGCCGTTTTTACAGAAGACGGGACTGACCACGCCGGAGGGGGACGCCTTCTTTGCGCGAGTGGTCATGCCTCTGGGGATATCCTTTTATACGCTGACGGCAATCGGCTATGTGGTGGATGTGGGGCGGGAACAGTGCACGGCGCAGGAAAATCCCGTAAAACTGTTCCTGTTTCTCGCCTATTTTCCGGCGATCACACAGGGACCTTTCAACCGCTATGGGAAACTGCAGGAAGAATTTGAGCGGGTGCATGTCTTTGACTATGGGAGAATGCTTTTCGGTGTGCAGCGGTTTGTCTGGGGCGCCTTCAAGAAGCTGGTGATTGCGGACAGGATCAATCTCTTTGTGGGAAATGTGTTCGGAAGTGTGAACGGGGGACTGCCCGGCAGTATTTACGCGCTGGCGACCGTTCTCTATATGCTGCAGCTCTACGCGGATTTTTCGGGATATATGGATATGGCGCTGGGCATCAGCGAAACCTTCGATATTTATCTGCCGGAGAACTTTAAAAGACCCTACTTTTCAAAATCAGTGGCGGAATTTTGGCGCAGATGGCATATAACGCTCGGGACGTGGTTTAAGGATTATGTGATGTTTTCCTTTGTGATGTCGGGGGCGGGACGGAAAATCGGCAAGGCGGCGAAAAAGAAAATGCCCCGTATGGGAAAGCATGTGACGGGCATCATCGGAACCATGCTTGTCTGGCTGCTGACGGGCATGTGGCACGGCAGGACGGCGAGCTATCTTTTGTGGGGCGTCTACTACGGCGTGATCATGTGTATTTCCCTCGTATTGGAATCGCAATATAGTGTATGGAAGGAAAAGCTTCACATCAAGGATGGAAAAGTCTACGGTTTCTTCACCATGGCAAGAACGTGGATGATCGTATTTGTGGCGGATGTGCTGATCCGCTCGGAGAGCCTTTCGCAGGCGGGGGAGATTTACCGGGCGCTTATTGCGGATTTCCGGCTGAAAGAGGGAATCCTTGGCGTGACAGACTACGGACTGAACAGGTACGGCTTTTTGCTGCTGGCGGCGGCATGTCTCTTGTGGCTTGCGGTTTCTGTCTGGGAGGAAAAGGGAAAAGATGTGCGGCGGCTGATAGCACAAAGCCCGATGGCGCTGAGGTGGTGCTGTTATTACGGGGTGGTGCTGCTTTTGCTGATTACGGGTATTTACGGTGGAAGTTATGATACGGCGGCGTTTTTGTACCAGAGTTTCTAGCGGCGCGGTCTTGCGAATGGGAGCGTGCCAAAGGGAAGGGGCGGCGGTGTGAGAGGAAAAAAAACTGCGGAAATTTTTATTACAATAGCATGTGTTATTATAATTGTGGTTACGATAGTAATCTTTGCGGCAGGTGCGGGTTATACGGTACTCAGCGGGGATGATTTTACCCACGGCGTGAGGGTGGGGGCGTTCCACGTCTCGCTGCCGCAGTATTTTGCGGCGTCTCTTCTGTACGTGCAGGATCTGTATATGGACTGGCAGGGGACGTGGTTTTCCATGTTTCTGCAGGCGTTCCTCTCACCCATCAATAATTTCGGACTGCCGCAGCTTCGGGCGGTGATGGTGGGAAACGCACTCTTGTTTCTCGGGTCTCTGGCGGCGCTTATATGGACAGGGCTTTCCTTTTTTCAGGCGGAGACGGGAAGCGGCGGGAAGTATGATGGTACGGCGGAGAGTCTTTTGTCTCTGCGCCTTGTGATCCTTGTGCTTTTCTTTCTGACCGTGGTAAATGCGGATGTCTATGCGGAGATTTATTTCTGGTTTTCCGGGGCGGTGGCGTACAGTATGCCCTTTTCCCTTTTGCTTCTTGCGCTGACGCTCTTTCTTCTTATGAATAAGGAAGGGGGGAGTCCCCGCAGAAAAAAAGTCTGGGCGGGAATTGCGGCGGTTCTTCTGTTTCTTTCTTCTGGCGGCTCTCTGGCGGTGGCTGGCGCGGGGTGCTATATGGCGCTGCTGCTGACGGCGGTATTTTTTCTCTCCACGGGGAAGGTATCCCGGTACAATCTGACTGTTTTTGCGGCAGGATTCGCCGGTGCCCTGATCAACGCGGCGGCGCCCGGCAACTTTTCCAGACATGACGGGACGGCGGGAGCGGGTCTGCATTTCGGGCAGGCGATCGGTTATACCGTGCGCATGTTTGCGGAGGAGACGAGCAGGCTGTTTAGGGAGACGATGCTGGGACTTTCATTTCTGCTGGTGATTGCGGCGGGCGTGTATCTGTCGGGAAGATGCCGGGTGGCACTTCGCACATATGGCATTGCCACGCTGCTTGCGCTCTTTGCCGGAGCTGTGGCATATTTTCCTGTGGCGCTGGGCTACGGCGGGTATTATGTGCCAAACAGATGTTATTTTATAATTGATACAGCGATGACGCTGGCATTTTTAAATCTGGCGCTGTTTCTGGGTGTCTGTGGTCACAGGCTCTGCAATCTGCCGTCTGACAGGCGCACGGTGGCGGTGCTGCTCTATGTCTGTCTGGCGGCGCTTGTTGTCACGCCCCTGTCCATGGAAGAACTGCCTCTTTACCGGGTGGCGCGGTATGTACACAACGGAAGTTATCGGGAGTATTATGAAAAATGTGCCGCGGTATATGCGTATCTGGAAACATGTACGGAGGAGGACGTGGTGCTGGAGATACCCGAGTATATCGAAGATTTTGAATGTTTTTATATTGACGAGGACGAAGAAGGCTGGGTGAATCAGGGGATCGCCGCATATTATGGGAAACGGTCTGTGCGGCGAAGGTAGTTCGGTTCAAGACTTTGTATTTGCTGCAAAGTCCGTGAGCATAGGTAAGACTGGGAAGGAATCTGCTTCTCGACGCAGGCGATCCGGAATGGGCAGATTCCATAACAGAGAAGCCGGAGACTGCGCTGTTATGTACGGCGGGCGCAGTAGCAGATTTTAGAAAAATGTGGTAAACTTACTTAAAAGCATAGGGGGCAGGCGCCTCAGAGCGGAGGGAAATATGTTTTCATACGACGATTATAGGGAAATGCTCAGGATTATAAAGGAAACGGGGCGTCAGTGCGGCTATGCGGAGGCGCTGGGGAGAGATTCGTTCGTTATCATGCGGCATGATGTGGAGTACAGCGTGGAGCGGGCGTGGCAGCTTGCAAAAGTGGAGCAGAGTATGGACTTTACATCCACTTTCTTTTTCCAGTGGACCAATAATTCCTATAACATTCTGTCCCGGAAAAATATGGATATCATCAAGGAAATGCACGAGAGAGGACAGCATATCGGGCTGCATTTCGCCCTGAACGGCATGACGGATATGGAGCAGATCAGAAAGCGCATCCGTAAGGAAGTCGATATTCTGAGCGAGATGTTTGGCTTTGCCATCACGGAATTTTCCGTGCACAGGCCTTCCAATGACGTGCTCAGGGAGAATATCAAGCTGGACGGTCTGCTCAACGCGTATCAGGATGACTTTTTTACGTATGCAGATAAAATAACGGATGATACGAAACTGGGTGTGAAATATATGTCGGATGCCAATCACATCTGGCGGTACGGTTATCCCGATGAGGCAAATATCACGGGCAATGACAAAGTGCAGATTCTGACGCACCCTTTTGCGTGGAGTAAAAAGGGATACAATAATTTTGAGAATTACAGGGCGCTTATACAGGAAAAGTATGAAGAGCTGGTGGACTCCGTGGACAATGAATGCAAGGATTTCGGGGAATATAGGGAATACTTTAAGGGTAAGGATGTGAAATAGAGGAGTATTGTATGTGTGGAATTTGCGGGTACATCAGAAGGCGGGAGGTCACGCCCGGTCAGCTTAAAAAGATGAATGATACGATGTATCACAGGGGTCCCGACGACAGCGGGGAAGCGTTTTACGAGATGGCGGGCGGCTATCACGTGGGGCTTGCGCAGAGACGGCTTTCCATTATGGATCTCTCGGCGCTGGGGCATCAGCCTATGCACTCGGCGGATGGCAGGGTTGTCGTGGTTTACAACGGGGAGATTTACAATTTCAGAGAACTGAGAGAAGAATTGGCGGACTATCCCTTCCGGTCGGACTGCGATACGGAAGTTATCATAGCCGCCTATTTAAAATGGGGCGTTTCCTGTGTGAACCGCTTTAACGGCATGTTTGCCATCGCGCTTTACGACAGGGAGGAGGAGGCGGTTTATCTGATACGTGACCGTATCGGCAAGAAGCCTCTCTATTACTGGTACGAGCGGGAGGAGCTTGTGTTTGCGTCGGAGTTAAAGCCGATCATGGCGTGCCCGGATTTTCATGCTGGGATAGACCGGGGCGTGCTCTCACGATATCTCTTCCAGCAGTATATCAATGCGCCGGACAGCGTTTACGAGCATGTGTATAAGCTGGCGCCGGGCGCGATTCTCAAGTTTCAGAACGGACAGATTGAAACATGGAATTACTGGAGCGTGCGGGAGGCATACGCGGAGGCGTCTAAAATGCCTGTCACGGGTTATGAGGAGGCGAAAGAGCAGCTGAAGGCGCTGCTGCAGCGCGCGGTTTCGCTTCGCATGATCGCGGACGTGCCCCTCGGGACGTTTCTGAGCGGCGGTTATGACTCCTCTCTGGTGACGGCAATGGCGCAGGCACATGCGGGGAAGCCTGTGAAGACTTTTTCCATCGGATTTTACGAGGAGAACTACAATGAGGCGCCCTACGCCAGAGCGGTGGCGGATTATCTTGGAACGGCGCACACGGAGCTGATGATCGGCGAGGCGGACATGCTTCAGATGGTGGAGAGCATCCCGGAATATTATGACGAGCCTTTTGCAGACCCGTCCCAGATTCCGACAATGCTGGTCTGTAAGCTGGCGAGAGAACAGGTGACGGTGGCGCTCTCGGGCGATGGCGGCGACGAGTTTTACTGTGGTTACAATATTTATGAGAAGGTGGCGCAGGCGCAGAAGCTCGATGTGCCGGGCAGTCTGGTGCATAGTCTGTGCGGAATGCCGGGCATAAGGCAGCTTGGTCTGGAGAAGAGGCTGCCCTTTAAGGTGCGTGTGATTGCCGGAAACAGGGACCGGGAGACGAAGACACAGTTCAGTGCGGGAAACTATCCGGGGATGGCGTGTGACATGGTGGGCAAACTGCCTTCCGGGAAGCGCGTGCTGCCGGTGCATTATCCCGTGGAGAGCAGTTATCCTGCCGGGGACTGGCAGGTGCGCAGGATGCTTCTGGATATGGACACTTACCTGCCGGGGGATATTCTCTGCAAGATGGACCGCGCTTCCATGAAATATTCGCTGGAAGCGAGATGTCCGATTCTGGATCCCGATGTGATGGATTTTTCTTACCGTATTCCCCACGCGTTCAAATACGCGGCAGGGGACAAAAAACATATTTTGAAAGAAATCGCTTACGACTATATACCGAGGGAACTGTTGGAGCGTCCGAAGAAAGGTTTCGGCGTTCCGCTCGACAAATGGCTCAGGGGTCCTCTCAAAGAACAACTGTTATGTTACATCGGGCATGACTTCTTGAAACGTCAAAACCTGTTCGACGAATCGTATGTGCAAAAGATGGTGGGAAGCTATCTTGAGACAGGAGACAGGGGGCGGGGGACGGGAGAAAACTACTCCGGGCTGGTCTGGGCGTTCTTTGTATTCCAACAGTGGTACACCCGTTTTCACGAAAAACAGTAACGGGTGAGATTTAAAAAAACGAAGGTATTGCGGATGTTATTTTGAAGAAATTGAAAAAGAGTTTTCAGAAAATAATATGAATTGTCAACACATTCAGAGAGACGAAAATAAATGAGAATTTAATTAAGAATGTAATTTTTGCCGGATTTTGGCGAAAATGCAGGAAAATCATTTGAAAACAGGTGTTTTTAGTCGAAAAATGAAGGAATTTATGCAAGCCTATGAATGAAAAAAACAAACGAAAAAAAATAGCCTTCTATATCGGCTCCCTCCGCAAGGGAGGAGCAGAACGTGTGTTTGTAAATCTGGCGGCATACTTTCGTGCGGAAGGATATCGTGTCGTGATGGTGACACAGTATGAGAGAGAGGACGAGTACGAACTGCCGGATGGAATTGAGAGAATCCTTTCCGATATCGGGGAAGAAAAAGTGTCCGCAAGCCGGGTCGTCAATTTTTTCAGACGGCTCAATAAATTACATGCGATATGGAAAGAGCAGGAAGCGGATCTGGTGTTGTCCTGCATCGGAAAAAATAATTTTATGGCGGTGGTCACCACTGTGGGGACAAAAACGAAAGCGGTCGTCTCGGTGGTCGGGGAGGCGAAGGAGGAATATCCCTCCAGAGGGATGCGCGTACTGGCGGATTTCCTCTTTTCCCGGGCGGCGGGGGTCATCTTACAGACGGAGCGTTCCCGGCGTTTCTTTTGCGGGAAGGTGGGGGAGAAGGCGGTGATCCTGCCAAACTCCCTGAATCCTGCCTTTATCAGACCGAGGTACGAGGGGGCGCGTGAGAAGAGAATCGTGTCCGTGGGGCGCATGGATGCCAACAAGAACCACGAGATGCAGCTTCGCGCTTTCGCAGCGCTGAAAGACAAGTATCCGGAATACACGCTTGAGATTTACGGGGACGGGGAGCTGCGCTCCCATATAGAAGAAACGGCGGCAGGGCTTGGCGTCGCAGAGAGGGTTTTCCTGCCCGGCGTGGTGCAGGATGTGGCGGCGCGGATAGAGCGGGCGTCATTGTTTTTGCTTACTTCCTATTCGGAGGGCGTTTCCAATGCCCTGATTGAGGCGCTGGCGCTTGGACTGCCCGTGGTCGCCACGGATGTGCCGAGCGGCGGAACGGAGGAACTGATGAAGGACGGTGTGAACGGTCTGGTGATCCCCGCGGGCGACCAGACGGCGCTTACGCGTGCGATGGACAGGCTTCTGGGGGATGCGGATTATGCGGACAGGCTTGGCAGGGAGGCGGCACACATTCAGCAAAGACTTGCGCCGGAGCGTGTCAATCCGATGTGGAAGGAATATTTTGAGAAGGTTATAAATAAATAGCATATGTTATGAAAAGAGGAAACTTTGTGAACAGGGATCAGCAGTCGGGAGAAAAGCATAAGGCAGGAAAATTTGGCGGTAAGCGGCGAGAAGCGTTGCAGGCGTTTCTCTTTGTGCTGCTGTTTTTCGCCATTCTTCTGCCCGTGTCCTATATGGTGCGGACAAACGGCGACGTGAAGGACCGCTTTGCAGGCTTTTACGCGGAAAAGAAGGATTCGCTGGACGTTGTGATGATCGGTTCCAGCCCGGTATTTCCCTATTATGCGGCGCCCAAGCTGTGGGGGGAGACGGGGATTGCGATGTATCCGCTCTCTACCAACGTGCAGCGCCCTGCCGCCATGCGGTATCTGGCGGAGGAGGCGGAGAAAACCCAGTCGCCAGCCCTCTATATTTTTGAGATGCGCATGTTTACCATGGAAGAGGCGGGACTGATGGAAAATATGGCATATACCCGTGGTGTGACGGACAATCTGAGATATTCGCCCCAGCGGATCAGGACGATACGGGGACTGGTACCGGCGGACGACGAGGAAGGGCGTCTCAGCTACTATATAGATATTATGAAGTATCACACAAACTGGAAAATGCTGGCGCTCCCCTCCGAGTGGGCGAATATGTTCTACCATCACAGCCATCCGTTCAAGGGCTACACATTCCGGGACGAGGTGGGACCGCAGCCACAGCCTCTCTGTGGCGGTATGGAGGGCGTTCTGGCGATTCCCGGGGAGCAGGAGGCGTATCTGCGGGAGCTTATCGCTTATTTAAAGGAGAACGGGCAGGAGGCGCTGTTTATCGTCTCTCCCTATGGGGAATCGGCAGAGGAACAGCAGATGTTCAACTATATGGCAGGGATCGTGGAGGAAAGCGGCTATGCCTTCCTGAACATGAATGATTACTATGACGAGATTGGCATTGTCTTTGAGGAGGATTTCGCGGATTACGGCAGCCACACCAACGCGGTGGGGGCGGAGAAGTGCACGGCATTTCTGGAAACGTATCTGTCGGCGCACTATACGCTTCCTGACCACCGTGGAGACGCTTCCTACGCTTCGTGGGATAAATCCTATGAGCTGTGGAAAACGAGGCAGGATGAGGCTGTCACGACGATCAGGGAGCGGATTGCGAAGGAAGAGTACGCGGAGATTGCGGAAGAGTAGAAAGGATAAATAACACATGTGTGGAATTGCGGGCTTTTGTAATTTCAAGGGGGACTGGCAGAAGAATATCGAGCGGATGTGCGACAGGATGCACCACCGGGGGCCGGATGCTTCGGGCGTGTGGGCGTCGGACGACCACAGGGTGGTTCTGGGGCACAGGCGGCTTTCGATCGTGGATCTGTCGCCTGCGGGCGCGCAGCCCATGGTATCCCGCGACGGCAGGTATGTGATTGCTTACAACGGAGAGATCTATAATCACGGGGCGATCCGGAAGAAACTGCTGGCGGAGAAAAAGGTGCCTGCCTTCCGCGGCACTTCCGATACAGAAACGCTTCTGGAGGCGATTGCCGTGTACGGTTTGAAGGATGCACTGAAAATGGCAAAGGGAATGTTTGCCATTGCGTTGTATGACATGGAAGAACATGCGTTATTTCTCGCCCGGGACAGAGTCGGAGAGAAGCCGTTATTTTATGGAAAATTAAAGGATGATATAAATAACAGCAGAGATGATGGCGCATTTGTTTTTGCCTCAGACCTCGGTCCGATTGCCTCGCTGGATGGATTTACCAATTTGGTCAACGTAGAAATTATGGGCGATTACATGCGTTATGGTTACATTTCAGCGCCCTATACCGTATACCGGGGAATCTGGAAGCTGGAACCCGGGAAAATATTAAAGGTTAAAGAACCATTTGATAAACCGGAAATTGAGAGCTACTGGTCCATGTCAGAAACGGCTGTCTGGGGGCAGAAAAACCGCTTTCGTGGAAGTGAGGCGGAAGCGTCGGAGGAACTGGAGCGTCTTCTGCGGGAATCCATAGCGGGACAGATGGTGGCGGATGTGCCGGTGGGCGCATTTTTGTCCGCCGGGATCGACAGCAGCACGGTGGTATCGCTGATGCAGGCACAGAGCGCGCAGAAAGTCAGAACGTTCACTGTGGGCATGTGGGAAGAGCAGTACAACGAGGCGCCGGTGGCAAAGGAGATCGCCGCCCGGCTGGGGACGGAGCATACGGAGGTCTATATTACGGAGGCGGATGCCAAGGGCGTGATTCCGAAGCTCGCCGGGATGTTTGGGGAACCGTTTGCGGATTCTTCCCAGATTCCCACCTACCTTGTAAGCCGGATCACCCGGGAACATGTGACGGTATCCCTGAGCGGTGACGGCGGGGACGAGCTTTTCTGCGGATATAACACCTATTATTCTATTGACCGTATCTGGAATAAGGTGAGGAAAATACCGGGCGTCCTCCGGCAGCCGGCAAGCGCTTTGGCGGGACTCGCCGCCGCACTGGGAAAGGATTCGCTGGCTACCCGCGCAAGGCTTCTGGGTGCCAGATCCATAGAGGACATGTATCTGCGCTCGGAGATCGGCGAGGGGCTCGAGCTGGTCAGACAGGGGCTGCAGGACAATTCTTCGGATTTTGGCGTCTGGGATGCCATACAGCCCCGCAGGGCGGGACAAACATGGATGGACACCTATCCTGCCGGGCTTCTGGAGGACGGACAGCACAATCTGATGCTGATGGATCTGCTGATGTACCATCCCGATGATATCCTGACGAAGGTGGACAGGACGGCGATGGCGGTGTCGCTGGAGACGCGCGTGCCGATGCTGGACAAGGACGTGGTGGAATTTGCGTGGACCCTGCCCCTGTCTTACCTGCAGAGCGGAGGCAGCAAAAAGATTCTGCGGGATATTCTTTACCGTTATGTGCCCCGGGAATTGATGGAGCGCCCGAAAAAAGGGTTCTCAATTCCGCTTTGCCAGTGGCTGAGGGAGAAGGAACTGCGGGAGTGGGCAGAGAGCCTTCTGACACCCTCGCTTCTGGAGGAGCAGGGGCTGTTTGATACGGCGGCTGTAAGGAAGTTATGGGATGATTATATTATGAATGGACGCTGGAGACCGCAGATTTGGTACATTCTGATGTTTCAGGAGTGGCGGAGTGGTTCAAAAGTTAAATGATGATTTGTTTATTTGAATAAGAGAAGCGCAAGGAAACAGCCGTTACGAAGCGAAATCCATTTTGTGGAATTATATTTAATAACAGGCGACTAGCGTTATTTATTACGGATAATAGAGTAATAATCTGACTGGAATAAAGAATAGCACATGATACAGGAGGGGCGACAGTGGAAATATTAGAGCGTTACCATCCGCCTAAATTGCAGGAGGCGGAGCAGACGGAATTGATCTCTGTGATCATTGCCGCCTACAATATAGAAGCTTATATCGAGAGAGGTGTCCGCTCGGTCTGCGAACAGACTTATGCCAATCTGGAAATTATCGTGGTGGACGACGGCTCCACGGATGCGACGGGAAGGATTTTGGATGCACTTGCGCAAAAGGACGCCCGCATACAAGTCATACATCAGGACAACGGCGGTCTGGCACATGCGAGAAATATGGGGATTGCGAGGGCGACGGGAGACTATATCGGTTTTGTGGACGGAGACGACTGGATCGATACGGATATGTACGAGAAGCTGTTTTCCGCACTGAAAGATAAAAGGGCGGATCTGGCGGTCTGCCGCTACCGTCAGATTTCCCGCTCATGCACGCTGGACGGGTCGGTGGACCGCGCCATCCTCTTTGAAAGGCAGGAGGCGCTTCAGGTCTATGTGGAAGAGCGGGAGGAGTACGCCATTCAGAATGCGGCATGGAACAAGCTCTACCGCAGGGAACTGCTGCCGGGAAATCTGTTTCCCGAGGGGCGCTGGTATGAGGATATTGTCTTTGCCACAGAGGCGCTTGCGCGCGCCGGACGTTGCATTTACCTTGACATTGCCTTGTATAACTATATAATAGACAGAGAGGACAGCATTATGAACTGCCGGATCAATTCCCGTACTTTTACGGACCAGATTCCGGCATATTATGAAAAGACAGAGCTGCTGAAAAGTCTTGGCAGGGAGGATCTGGCGCTGACGCACGACTACTTCTTCTATAAAAGACTCCTGTTATTTTATTGGGGGCTTTCCCAAACGGAGGATGGCGGGAGCTATATGATGCGGCTTGCGGAGATTCTCGGGAAGGACAGGGGACGGGCGGAGGAGGCGTTCGGGTCTCCGGCGGCGGATCCGCGTGACCGCAGGAAACTGAAGCTCTTTTACAAGTCACCAGCCGCATACTGCAGAAAGATGCGATGGGACGAGCAGGTGGTCATCCCATGCAAGGTGCAGGTGAAGCGGCTTCTCAGGAAATTTAAATAACACTTGTTTTATAAAGGATAAAGATGGTAATTATACAACTTGCGGGCGGCTTGGGCAACCAGATGTTCCAGTACGCCCTATATTTGCAACTGAAAGACCTTGGCAGGGAGGTAAAAATCGACGATGTCTCCGGGTTCGCGGAAGATCCCCAGAGGATGCCGGCGCTTGCGCCGTTCGGCGTCTCCTATGACAGACCTTCCGGGGAGGAAATGATCAGAATGCTGGATTCTTCCATGCTGTTCTGGCATCGCGTGAGACGGAAACTGTTCGGCAGGCACAAAAAGTCGTATTTTGAGCAGGGAAAACTTTTTATCCCGGATGTGCTGACCTGGGATGATATTTATCTGGAAGGGTACTGGCAGACGGAAAAATATTTTCGGCAGGTGGAGCGGCAGGTGCGGGAAGCATACGATACGGACAGGCTGGCGGCATATCTGGAACGTGTGGGCGCGTGGAAAAAATCTGCCGGACAGTATCTGGAAGAAATAGATAGCGGGTGTTCTGTAAGCATACACATCCGCAGGGGTGATTATCTGACGCCCGGGAACCAGAAGCTTTACGGCGGGATCTGTACGGACGCCTATTATATAGAAGGAATCCGTCAGATGCGGGAGAGATTTCCGGGGTGCCGGTTCTTTCTTTTTACCAATGACAGGGCGTGGGCGGCGGGTGATGGGGCGCGCATGTTCTCCGCGCCGGATACCACATGGATCGATTTGTCCGGCGGCGACAACGACTATACGGAATTTGTTCTTATGAGCCGTTGCAAACACCATATTCTCGCCAACAGCAGTTTTAGCTGGTGGGCGTCCTATCTGAATAAAAATCCCGGGAAAACGGTTCTGGCGCCGCAGCGCTGGCTGAACGGCGTGGATAACAGCGATTTTTACCGGGCGGATATGCAGAAGGTCACGCTTTTGCAGGAGCCGTAACATCTTTTTGGAAGGAACCTATATATATTATGAAGAAACAGAGTCAGACGCAGGTGGGTCTGCTGCAGAAAATCGCATATCTTTTTGACCGGAAGCAGCTCTGGCAGCTTAGTGGTCTCGCCGTTCTCATTCTGATCGGCGGTATTCTGGAGACGCTCGGTGTTTCCATGATGCTGCCCGTGGCGGAGGCGGTTATGGCGCCGGATAAAGTCATGGAGAATGAGCTGGTGGGCAGGATCACGGCGCTTCTGGGGATTACTTCTCCGAGGCAGCTCATTGTCTGGATGCTGGGCGCACTGATCGCCATTTTCATATTTAAAAATGCGTATCTTCTGTTTCTGACGTTTGTGCAGAATACGTTTGTGACTAGAAACCGCAACAGGATGATCAGCCGGGTGATGCGGGAGTTCCTGAACCGCCCTTATGAGGATTATCTGGGAGCCGATATTCCCACAGTTTTCCGGCTGACGGACAGCGATATCCCCAACGCGTTCCAGCTTGTGCTTGTGTTGATACAGATGACCACGGAGATCGTGGTGGCGGTGTCGATCTGTATTGTGCTGCTGGTGTGGGTGAGCCCGCTGATCTCCATCGGCTGCGGCGTGCTGTTTCTGGGTATGACGCTGGTGATCACCAGAGTGCTAAAACCCCGGCTGAACGCCATCGGGCGAAAGAACCAGTCGATCCAGTCGCGGATCGCCAAGTGGAGAATCCAGTCCATCTACGGTCTGAAGGATGTCAAGGTGCTGCACAGGGAAGAGTTCTTTGTGCGCAATTATTATGAGAGCGGCGCCATCGGCGCCAATGTGGCGAGAAACTACGCGGTGATGAACAATACGCCGAGACTCCTGATTGAGACGGTGTTTATCGCGGCAATGTTGTCGTTTATTCTCGTATATATGCTGGAGGACGGCGATATCACTGTGCTGATGCCCCAGCTTATGGCGTTTGCGGCGGCGGCGGTGCGCGTGATGCCGGCGACGAACCGCATCAACACCTATCTGTCGGAGATCGCCTACGCGCAACCTTGTCTGGACTATCTGTACGAGAATCTGACGGAGAATATGAAGCAGGATGTGAACGGCAGCGTGACGGGGCTTACGGGAGAGGCGAAGGAGGAGATGCCGGAACTTGCGCTGACGGATAAGATCGTGCTGGATCATATCAGCTTTACCTATCCGAATACGGAAAAGCCCATTTTTACGGACGCCCATATGGAAGTGCAAAAAGGGCAGTCGGTGGGGATCATGGGACCGTCGGGTGCGGGTAAATCTACCATTGTGGACATTCTGCTCGGGCTTTTGCATGTGCAGGAAGGAACCATCACCTGCGACGGCAGGGATATTTTTGAGAATTATCCTTCGTGGCTTTCAAAGATCGGCTACATTCCCCAGTCCATCTATCTGATCGACGAGTCCATCCGGGACAATATCGCCTTCGGCATAGACGCGGATCAGATCGACGATCAGCGTATCTGGGAGGTTCTGGAGGAAGCGCAGCTTAAGAGTTTTGTGGAGGAACTGCCGGACGGTCTGGAAACGACGATAGGTGACAGAGGTGTCAGAATTTCCGGCGGGCAGAGACAGCGTCTGGGAATCGCCAGAGCGCTCTACCACAATCCGGAGATTCTTGTCTTTGACGAGGCGACCTCCGCGCTGGACGGGGATACGGAGTCGGCGGTGATGGAGGCTGTCAACAGCTTCCACGGCAAAAAGACGATGGTGATTATCGCTCACCGTCTGAATACCATTGCCAAGTGCGACGTGATCTATAAGGTCGAAGACGGGAAAATCACAAAGACAAGTCTGGAGGAGTAAATGTTAGGAATTGAGACACAGGAAGGCTTCGGGCTGGGGAATCAGCTTTTTTTCTACGTGACGGCAAGGTGCATCGCGAAGGATAAGGGATTTCAGTTCAGCGTGCTTGACCCGGAGCACTTTGCCAACAATATGCACAGCGACTGCGGGCTGTATTTTATGGATCTGGATATGGGCGTCCCCTCCAAAAAGGAGGATTACAGAAAGGTCTTTTATGAGAAAGAGACCCGGCTTTTTGCGGGAAATTCCAGACATGACCTCACCCACGGGGTCTATGTGACGGATGTAGACAGGCAGCTTTTTGAGGTGGAGGACGACACACTCCTCTACGGCAACCTGCAGGCGGAAAGCTATTTCATCTCCCATAAAGCGGAGATCAGGGAGTGGCTTAAGGTAAAGCCCGCGTATGACTGCAAAGAGTACAGCCGGGACAATCTCTGCATCCTGCATCTTCGCTGCAGCGACTATATGGGCTCGCCCGAACTTTATCTGCGCAAAAGCTACTGGATACAGGGAATGCGGCAGATGCGCAGGATCAATCCGGACATGCAGTTTATGATTATCACAAACGACGTGCGGGAGGCGGAGAAGTTCCTGCCCGGCGTTCCGGCTTATAATTTTGATCTGGCAAAGGATTACTCCATATTAAAAAACGCTCGTTATTTATTGCTGGCAAACTCCTCTTTTGCGTATTTTCCGGCGTTTACGAGCGATACGGTGCAGTATATTCTGGCGCCGAAGTATTGGGCGAGACACAATGTGTCCGACGGTTACTGGGCCTCGGAGCAGAACATTTATGAGGGCTGGCATTATATGGACCGGAAGGGCAGGGTCTTTACGGACAAAGAGTGCCGGGAGGAACTGGCGGCATATAAAAAGCGGTCAAAAAAGTATGCGGAAGTAAACAAAAAGCCTGCGGGCATGAGGCTGCAGCTTATGAAGCTTCGCGCGTGGTATATCTATAAGAAGGCTTATCTGTGCAGGATTGCGCGGGGCGTGGCGCGCCGGGTAAAAAAGCTTTCGCATCGCGGGTGAATATAGGATAAAGGCGGATTTGCATGAAGGTTTGGGAAAAGGCGGAAAAATATCTGAGCGGCAGGCGGGCGGTAGTTCTGGCGGCGGGGCTTTTACTGGCGTCTCTGCTTCCGCTGCTCTGGCTTGGAAAATATAACGTGATGTGCATCGACGATTACGATTACGGGCGGCGGGTGCATGACGTCTGGCAGGAGACAGGGTCTTTCGCGGCTTCCGCACAGGAGGCGTGGCGGCAGAACATGGACTTTTATCAGGAATGGCAGGGGACTTATATCTCCTGTTTCCTGATGGGCATGTGTCCCATGAATTTTAATTACCATATTGCGTGGATCGTGCCGGTTCTGATGATTGGCATGTTCGCATCCTCCTCCTTCCTGCTGGGGCGTCATATTCTGGTCAGATGGCTCGGCTGTGAAAAGGCGGGCGCGTCCTTTGCCATGGCGCTTCTGCTGTTTGGGTTTTATCAGGTGATGGAAGCGCCCTTTGAGGGCATTTACTGGTACAACGGCTCCACCCACTATGTGCTGATGCAGTCCGTCTGGTTCTTTCTGCTGGCGCTTGCTTCGGGCAGTCTCTGGGCGGAGAAGAAAAGGCGGGCGTATGTATGCTGCGGGGCGGCGGCAGTTCTTTCCGTGATCGTGGGCGGCGGCAATCTCGTGACGGGTCTGCAGGCTGAGATACTCATGGCTTTTCTCGTCTGCTATGCTTTCTTTCAGAAGAGAGAGAGACTGGCTTGTGTCATCGTTCCGTTTCTGACGGGGAGCGCCGGGTTTCTGGTGAATGTTCTCGCCCCCGGCAACGGCAGGCGGGGAAGCATTGATATGGATGAAGGATACTCTGCCGTGAAGGCGATTGTCCTGTCTTTCTACAATACAGCGGTGTTTGCGATCCGCTGGACCCCGGTGTTTATGGTGCTTTTGTGGTTTCTGCTTTTGCCGCTTTTGTGGAAATGGATGAAAGCGTCCGGCCGGGAATTTTCTCATCCCGCGCTGGTGACGGCGGGGACGTACTGCGTGATTTCCGCCATGTTTACCCCGACTCTCTACGCGGTAGGTATGACGGGGCTTTCCCGGGTGGATAATATTATTCAGATGACTTATTATCTGGCGGTTCTGTTTGTGACGGCGTACTGGCTGGGGTATTTTTCCCACAGGCCGCGGCGTGGGGACAGTGCGGCGGAGGCGTTCGGGCTGTTTCTGGAGCGGGCGGGCAGCCGGATGACCGCGGTCTGCCTGTTGCTTCTGATGGCAGTCTGGGTGCTTACGGCGGACAAGAATACTTACACGAGCATTTCCGCCCTGCGTTCCGTGGCATACGGTGAGGCGCAGACTTTTTACCGGGAGGCGCTGGCGCGCTATGAGATTTATACGGATGAGAGCATTGCGGATGCGGTGGTCACTCCCTACAGCGAAAGACCGGCTCTCTTTGATTTCACCGATCTGAGCGAGGACGAGGGGAACTGGATGAATCTGGCGGTTGCAAGATACTATCACAAAGACAGTGTAAAAAACGTGAAAAGGGATACACAATGAATCGAACTGCGGAAGGAAAACGGAAACTCCCAAATGTGACGCTGGCGGCGATGACGAGCGTAAATATGTATGAGACGATCCGCGCCATGGAGTACAGTATGCGGGGGATCGAATTTGGCGACGTGGTGCTGATTACGCACAGAAAACCGCTGACGCTGCCGAAGGAGATCCGGTATTCTCATACATCAAAACTGGATGATATTGACAAGTTTAACTACAAAATGGTGTACGAACTCGGGGAACACATCCACACGGATTTTGCGCTGATTGTCCATGCCGACGGCTTTGTGGTGCACCCGGAAAGCTGGCAGGACGCGTTTCTGGATTATGACTATATCGGCTCTCCGTGGCCGTTGCCGCAAAACGATTACTCTTACCGGGATGCGAAGGGACAGCTTGTCCGGGTGGGAAACAGCGTGTCGATCCGCAGCAAAAGGCTGATGGATTTTCCGGCGAAGGCGGGACTTAAATGGGAAAAGATTGAGGAGGAAGACGAGTACAACGAGGACATTTTTCTCTGCTGCAAATACCGCAACGTGATCGAGGCGGCGGGAATGCGCTTTGCCCCGATCGAGGTGGCGAAGTATTTCGGGCACGAGCATATGATACCCGAGATCATGGATGTGGAGAAGCCTTTTCTCTTCCATAAGTGGCGCGGCAGAAACGCGCGGTACCCGCAGTTTAAAAATCCGTGGAAAGTCAGATGGCAGAAATGCAAAGATTTCGCGAGACCTTTTTTGTTTTGGCGCAGACTTTCCAAATAAAGCGTTACAAATGGGAGAGCGGCTGTCGGCATGACATTGCGGAAAGGATAAATAACGCATGATATTTGACTGTATTCCTTTTTTCAACGAACTGGATATCTTGAAACTGCGTATGCAGATTATGGCGCCATATGTGGATTTTTTCGTGATCGAGGAAGCTTCCGTCACGTTTTCGGGGGAGCCGAAGCAGATGATTTTCGCGGAGAACAGGCATCTGTTTGCGGAGTATGAGAAAAAAATACGGTATGTGGCGGTGGAGGATTCGCCCATGGAGGGGGTCACCACCCACGAGCGGGACAAGTACCAGAAAAACCAACTGATCCGCGCCCTGTCAGACTGCAGGCCGGACGATATCATCATTTTCAGCGACGTGGATGAGATACCGAACCCGGAGACGCTTGTCAGGCTGATCGAGGCGTTTGAGCCGGGAAACATATACCATCTGGCGCAGCGGATGTTTTACTGCTTTTTAAATATGGAGGAAGTGTCCGGGAATCTTCTGTCCATTACGGGGGAATTTCCGGGCGTGGAGAGAAGACAGTGGCTCGGCACGAAGATCTGCAGTTTCTCACAACTGCCGGAGGAAGGGATCGTGTACTTGCGGGAGGTATCGCCGGAAGATAAGCGCAGCGTGCGCGTCGCGGACGGCGGCTGGCATTTTGGCTATATGGGCGGCGACGGGGAGCGGGATGTGGCGAAACGCATCGGCGTGAAGGTGCAGGCGGCTGCCCATTCAGAATATAATAGCAAACGTTATTTAAATGAGGCGGTGGACAGGCTGCTCTGCGGCGAGGATATTTTCGACCGGGACGCAAAATTTGTGCGGGTGGAGATCGACGAAAGCTTTCCCGCTTATCTGCGGGCGCACAGGGAAGAGTACGATTTTCTGATTGCCCCCGAGATCAGCCCGGCTGGCATTTTATGGAAGCGGGCGCTCCTTGCGGCAAAACAGTGGCTGCGCAGGGTGCATGGCATGGCTGCGCGGGTGCTGCGGCGTTAACAGTGTGAGAAAGAAGCGGCACATTTTCGGTGCGGTACGCTTCGGAATGGAAGGAAATATGCGGAAGAACATTTACAGGCGGCTGCGGGAGGAAAGCCCGGTTCCCCGCCTTGCTTTCTATATCGGACTGACCATAGAGCTTTTGATGGTGATGATCGACAAGAGCAATTATATCAATCCCATCGAGGGGTATCTGTTTCGGCTGACGTTCCTTCTGTTTGCGTGCAAACTCCTGCTTACCCGCTATGAGAGGCATGAGTGGGCGCTTATATTTGTGATGGAGGCGGTGGGCTTTGTTTCCTACCGGGTGACCGGCGCCAACGATATCATCCGCGTGGTGACTTTTGTGGCGGCGTGTAAGGGTATGCCTTTGAAAGAAGTGTTGAAGTATACGTTTTATGTGACGCTGGCAGGGTGTCTTGTCATTGTTGCCCTCTCCGTGACAGGGATATACGGGGATATCAGCCTGACGCAGGCTTTCGGGCATGAGTCGCTGGAGGATACGGTCTATATCGGGGAGGAGGCGACGCCGGAAACCCGCTATACGCTTGGCATGGGACATCCGAACGCACTTTCCTGCATGTTTTTTATGCTGGCGGCTCTGGGCGTTTATGTCTGGTTTGACCGGATGAAATGGTACAGTTATCTGTTTCTGATGCTGTTAAACGTGGGCGTTTATCTGCTGACCCGCTCCAAGACCAGTATGCTGATCACGGCGGCATTCCTCCTCGGCGCCTGTCTTTTTACCTTTGCGAAAAGTCTGGGGAAGATGACGGTTTTCTATGTCTGCGGTCTGCTCGTGTTCCTTCTGTGCATCGCTTTTTCTGTGGACGCGGCGGTATGTGCCGAACGGGTGAGGGAAGCGAAGTGGAATGAGTTTTTCTATCTGAATCCGGGAGATAATGAACATATCGTCATGCTTGGCAGAATCGACCGCCATATCAGCGGCAGGATCGTCTCCCTGACGGACTCTGCCAACAACGACGGCATGATACAGACATGGTCGGCTTTTTCCTGTGAAAACAATATGAATTATTATTTTGATATGGGCTGGGTTAAGGTGTTTTACCGTTACGGTGTGATTCCGGGTATCTTGTATGTGGCGGCGAACCTGCTTCTTCTGTGGCGGATCTGGCGCAGGAGAGACGCCTGCGGGCTGACGCTTTTTGTCATGTTTGCGGTATATACGGTGGTGGAGGCGCATCTGATTTCTGTCTATATCGGCAGGAATTATCTGCTGATGATGCTGGGGTGCGAGGCGGCGCTTCCGAAGAACGGCAAAAGCTGAGGACTGCGGATTTTAACCGTCGGTGGCGGGAAAAGGAAGTTTGTGGTAAAATATATACCGAAATCAAAACTTGAGGTATTTTTATGAATCGTAGAATGAAATTGATCGAGAGCTACCTGCTGCTCTTAACGGACCTGTGCAGCATAGCTTTTGCCTACATCATAGCCATCCTGATACGTTACCAGAAATTTTCCAGAGTCATGGAGCCGGAACTTCACTTCGTGGTGTGTATCGGATTTCTCCTGTTCTGTACGATTTACAGTTTCCTGTTTGACTGGAACAGGGAGTTTATAAAAAGAGGCGTTCTCGTCGAATTTATAGCGGTTACCAAATTCAACGTCTTTATGGAGCTGTCCGTGATGGCGCTTCTTTTCATGCTGCAAAAGAGTGCGGCTGTTTCCCGTCTGGTCATGGGATATTTTGCCATTCTGAATATTTTTATCGTATGGCTTGTCAGACTCGCCATGAAGAAAGCGCTGCGGGTCTGGTTCACAGCCAAGTCCAACATTGTCAAGATTATGATTGTCACGAAAGACGCGGTGATGGAAAAGACGCTGTCCAAGCTGAAGGCGTCCATGGACATCAACTATGAGATTGTGGCGCTGGCATGTGTGGACAAGGACAGGAAGGGCGAAACGGTGGAGGGCGTTTCCGTAAACGCGAACCGGGATAATGTGCTTCCCATGGCAAGGCAGATGCCTCTCGACGAGGTATTTATCAGCCTGCCGGACGAGGATATGGCTTATGTGAAGCATATCATCTATGATCTGGAGTCGATGGGCGTGGCGTGCCACTACAATATTGACATCATAGAAAGACCGAGCAAGGAAGTGCGGGTGGGAAATTTCGCCGGGTTTACGGTGGTGACTTACTCCATCAATCATTTTGACTACAGACGTATGATTGTGAAGCGTCTGATCGACATTGTGGGCGGTCTGGTGGGGTGTCTTTTGACGATTGTCATCACGCCTTTTGTGGCGGCTGCCATCAAGCTGGACTCGCCGGGACCTGTTCTCTTCGCGCAGACCAGAATCGGCAAAAACGGGCGCCGTTTCAAGATTTACAAGTTCCGTTCCATGTATACGGACGCGGAGGCGAGAAAAAAAGAGCTGGAGACGCAGAATGAAATGCAGGGGCTTATGTTTAAGATGGAGAACGATCCGCGCATCACGAAGGTGGGCAGATTCATCAGAAAGACAAGCATAGACGAACTGCCGCAGTTTTTTAATATTGTAAAGGGTGATATGAGTCTGGTGGGGACAAGGCCGCCCACGGAAGGCGAGTTTGAGCAGTACAATTCCCACTACAGGCGCAGGATCAGCATGACGCCGGGACTCACGGGGCTTTGGCAGATCAGCGGCAGAAGCGAGATCGTGGATTTTGACGAGGTCGTGAAGCTGGATCTGGAATATATCGACAACTGGACGCTGGGACTGGATATCAAAATTCTGTTCCGCACGGTGTGGGTCGTGCTGACGGGCAGGGGGTCTAAGTAAGAATCCGCTGTTCAGGTGCCGGCGGCATCGGTTTCATGTGCCAGAGGGAGGTCAGACGTTGCATGTATGTATGATTGTGCCGGACGGGGCGGTGAAGGGCGGCATCGCTTCCGTGGTGAACGGCTATCGGGGAAGCAGTCTGGAAAAACGTTACCGCGTCACCTATATCGAATCCTACCGGGACGGCAGCAGGTGGGACAAGTTCAGAAAAGCGCTGCAAGGGTATGCGGCATTTCTCAGACTGCTTGGAAAAGACCGTCCCGATCTGGTGCATATCCACTCCTCTTTCGGACCCAGCTTTTATCGGAAGATGCCGTTTATCTATTTGAGCCGGCTTGCTGCAATTCCGGTGGTGAATCATATTCACGGGGCGGAGTTTGACAGGTTCTATGAGAGGGCGTCTGCTGCCAAAAAGAGGAGGGTGCGCAGGGTTTATCGGAAGTGTACAAGATTCATCGTGCTATCGGAGGAATGGAAAGAAAAAATAGCGCAGATTGTTCCGGCGGACAGAATCGACGTGATAGAGAATTATTGTGCCCTGCCCGGGAAACGGGATCATGTGGAGCGGCGAAAGAACCAGATTCTGTTTCTGGGCGCTCTGGAAGAAAGAAAAGGATGTTATGACATACCTGTCATATTTGAAAGCGTAAAGAAGAAATGCCCGGACGCCCGGCTTGTGATGGCGGGAGATGGGCAGATGGAGCAGATAAAAGAGGCGTTTCGCAAAAAAAATCTTCTATCCGACGTGGCGTTCACGGGGTGGGTGCGCGGGCGGGAGAAAGAAAAGCTGCTGGCGCAAAGTGCGGTCTTTCTTTTTCCGAGTTATAATGAAGGTATGCCAATGGCGGTTCTGGAGGCGATGGGCTGTGGACTGGGCATTGTGACAACTACCGTAGGCGGGATCCCGCAGTTGATCACCCACAAAAAGAGTGGTTTTCTGGAAGCCCCCGGCGACCTGGGAGCTATGGCGGAAGATGTCGGCGCACTCCTGCAGGACGGGGAGTTATGCCGCAGTATGGGAGAGCTGGCAGGGAAGACGGTAGAGGAGAAATATAGTTTGAAGATTCATCTGCAGAAGTTGGCAGAGACTTACAGAAAGGCATGTCTGAAAAAATGAATGTAAAGTTAAAGGCTTTGAAAAGTCTGTTTAAAATAGCGTATTGGAAATGCCGCTACGGATCCCGGCTGAAGATGCCGTGGATACAAGGATTTGACCGTGTCTATCTGGAATTGTCCAAAAATGGACATATGAGTTTCGGAGAGAGAAACGAGAACCGGGGCAAGATGCACTTTATCTGCGCAGGGGATGGCAGGCTGGAAATCGGAAACCATGTCATCTATGCGATAGGCGGCTGTATTACGTGTATGGGGCATATCAAAATAGGGGATTACTGCAGATTTGGCAACAATGTGGTCATTGTTGACCACGACCATAATTTTAAAAGTCAGGACGAGGAGTTTCTGATCGGTGAGATCACAATCGGAAACCGTGTCTGGATCGGCGCAAACTGCACCATCTTAAAAGGCGTGCATATCGGGGACGACAGTGTGATCGCGGCGGGAAGCGTTATCAATAAAGATGTGCCGGCTCATACAATCTGTTACCAGAAAAGAGAAACCGTGTGCGTTCCGATTGCATCAGAGAAAAAGGGAGTATGACGAGAAAGTGGATCAAATCAGCGTGATTGTCCCGGTTCACAACGGGGCGTCCTATCTGGAGGAATGTATCGACAGCATTCTGGCGCAAGGCTATGAAGCGCTGGAAGTGCTTATTATAAACGATGGTTCTACGGATGCTACGGCGGAGGTCTGTGAGCGGCTGAGCGGACAGCATGACTGCCTGCGGGTGATCACGCTGCCGGATCTGGGCGTTTCCGTGGCGCGAAACCGTGGAATTGAGCAGGCACGGGGCTCTTATATTATGTTTGTGGACGCTGACGACAGGCTTCGCCCGGGGGTGCTTAAGAGCCTGCACCGGCTGTTGATCCAGACGGACAGCGATATGGCGGGCTGCAGCTTTGCCGCATGGGGGACGCCCGGGGAGTGGGAAAAGCTCCGCTTTGGAAAAGAGATGCCGGAAGAGCTGGCAGGCGCCTATGCGGGGAAAATATACGACAGGAACTGTTATTTAAAAGAGAATATTCTGCGGGGAAATACCCGCTGCTGGAGTAAGCTCTACAGACGGGAGCTGATCGGTCAGGTTCGGTTCCGGGAGGGACTGACCATCGGTGAGGACATGCTGTTTCTTGTGGAGCTTCTGCCGCGTATGAGACAGGCGGCGGAGACGGCTTATCCCGGTTACGGGTATTATCGGAATCCCTCCGGCGCGATGCAAAGACCCTTCACGCCGGACTACATGGACCAGATTTACTGCTGGGAGATGGCGCGCGGACTGATCGTGAAAAGAGAGCCGGATCTGTCGGTGCAGGCGGACGCACAGATCATGGTGGCGGTCATGCTGACGGTGGGAAAGATCGCCCTGCTTTCCGGGAGGGAGCGCCGGCAGGCGAAAGCGTACCTGCGGGTCTGTCACAGAAAGCTCAGAGGAATCGAGGACAGGAGGGCGTGCGATCCTTATCTGCCTGCAGGCTATGGAATGAAGGTGCGGCTGTTTGGCGCTCTGCCGTGGCTGTATGTGTGGCTGTATGGATGCCGTAAATTCTTTCGGAATGGAGAAAGTAAATGAAGAGGACAAATCCGTTGATCAGCGTAATTGTGCCGGTCTACAACAAAGAGGCGTATCTGCGGGAGTGTGTGGACAGTATTCTGGAGCAGACTTACCGGCGGATCGAGGTGATTCTTGTGGATGATGCGTCCACGGACCAAAGCGGCGCGATCTGCGATGAATTCGGGCAGGCGGATACGCGGGTGCGGGTCATCCACCAGAAGAACGGCGGACCTACGGCGGCGTGCGCGGTAGGCATGGCGGCGGCGTCCGGCGGATACTATATGTTTGTGGACAGCGACGATTATCTGGAGCCGGAGACGCTTGCCGAGATGGCGGAGCGTCTGGCGGGCGTGCCGGGCGAGGTCGTCTGCTGTGATCATCTGGTGGAGAAACAGCGGGGCACCGAGCGGGTAAAAAACGGCATCACGCCCGGCATCTACGAGGGCGACAGACTGCGGGAGCAGATTAAGGCGAGGCTGATCGGCGAGGAGAGGAAAGTCATTCCCCTGTCGCGCTGCATGAAGCTGTGCGAAAAATCCCTGTTTGCGGGCAATGAAGTGTATTATGACTACAGCCTCCGCTTCGGGGACGATACGAATCTGATGTATCCGGCTCTGCTCGAAAGCAGCCGGGTGGTTATTATGAAGGATGCCTTCTATTATCATTACCGCTATGTGGAAGGGTCGCTGGTGCATGGCTATGACGCGGGGCTTTTCGCCGGCGTGGAGCGGCTGATGGCGGCTGTTGGGCGGACGGCGGAGGAGAAAAAAGCGCCGGATGCCGCAGAGGCGGTGGCACGCGAATACTGCTACATGCTTCTGTATGTGATGAAGAATGAACTGCGCGCGCCCGGAAAGGACTATCGGAAACGGATTCAGACCATTTTCGGTGAGGGGAAGATCAGGACGATGCTGCAGAATACGCCGGTTGCGGTGACGGAGCGTTCCAACCAGCTCCTGTATATGGGCATGATGTATCCCGGCGGCGTGCTGCTTCGGGTGCTGCGGCTGATATTGCGCGTCTATGACCGAAAGTGACTGGACAGGAAATGATACGATACGGCAACGCGCTTTATGGGGGAATCAGTGGGGGACAAAACGGAGGCAGACATGATTATTGTAAGGGTCATGGGCGGGCTGGGCAACCAGCTGCAGCAGTACGCGCTGTGCAGAAAATTCCAGAGTCTGGGTGTGGAGGCAAAGCTGGATCTTTCGTGGTTTTCGCAAAAATCACAGGAGGAGGCTGCGGCGCCCAGAAAGTATGCGCTCCCCGATTTTGAAGGGCTGCCGTTACAGACAGCTTCCGCGGAGGAAGTGCGGTCGCTTCTCGGGAGAGCTTACGAGGAGCGGGCAGGGCTGGCGGAAAAAGTGAAAAAGAGACTTTTGCCGGAAAAAGCGCCTCTGTTTGAGGAATCGGAGATGTATCACCCGCAGATTTTCTCATGGCGGAACCGTTATCTGGCTGGATATTGGGCTTGTGAGGCATACTATGCGGATATTCTGGGCAGGCTCCGGGAGGAGATCCGTTTTCCCGGGAGCGGTGACGCAAGGAACGGGGAGATTATGGCGGAAATGGCGGCGCAGCCTTCCGTCAGCATTCACGTCCGCAGGGGGGATTATCTGGACGATGCCAATGCGGCAATGTTCGGCGGGATCTGTACGGAAGCTTATTATGACAGTTGTGTCAATTATATAAAAGAGAAGTGCCCCGGCGCGGTTTTCTATGTGTTCTCGGACGACGCGGATTATGTGCGGGCGCATTTTTCCGGCGGGGAATTTCACGTTGTGGACTGGAACAGGGGAGCGGACAGTTTTTACGATATGCTGCTGATGAGCTGCTGTAAGCACAATATATGCGCCAACAGCACGTTCAGTTTCTGGGGGGCGCGGCTAAACGGAAATCCCGGCAGGATCATGCTGCGGCCGTCCATTCACAAAAATACCCAGACCTGCGTCCCGGAACAGATGAAAAAGCTGTGGGCGGGATGGACCCTTGTCACCCCGGCGGGCGTGGTCATTTGATATAAAGGGGAAATAATGATATACTTTTCGTAAAGAAAATCTGAAAGGCATTTATATGGCGTACGACAACGACAAAATTGTGATGTATTTGCATGGCGGCAGCGGCAATCACGGCTGTGAGGCGATTGTCAACAGCACCTGTCATATGTTAGAAGAAATCCCGAAGCTCCTTGTGACCAACAGCGAGCAGGAGGACAGGCACTACTCGGTGGAATCTCTCTGCGATATTTTACAGGAGCGCAAGATCGCGGAGCATTTTTTTGCACATGTCTGGTACTATGTCTGGCGGAAGGTTTTTCACGACCCCGAATCCTTTATGCGCTATCGGTTCCGCGAGGTGATGGGCAAAAATCTGGCGCCGCTCTATCTCTCCATCGGCGGGGATATGTACTGCTACGAACTCTCGATGCGGGAGGCGATTACGGCGAACAGCGCGTTTAACAGGGCGGGGGCGAAGACGGTTCTCTGGGGCTGTTCCCTTGAGCCGGAACTTCTGGAGAAGCCGGAAGTGGTGGAGGACATGAAGCGGTACGCGCTCATTACCCCGCGGGAATCGATCACGACAGCGGCGCTTGCGGCAGCCGGGGTGAAGGAGAATGTGAAGCAGTTTCCCGATCCCGCCTTTGCGCTGGAGCCGGAAGAGACAAAACTGCCTTACGGTTTCAGCGAGGGAAATACCATCGGTATCAACATCAGCCCCATGATTCTCAAATATGAGGAAAAAAGCGGCATAACCATTATGAACTACAGGAAGCTGATCGACCATATTCTGGAGACGTCGGACTGCCATATCGCGCTGGTTCCCCATGTCATGTGGAAAAACAATGACGACAGACTGACGATACATGAACTGTACGGCGTCTATCAAGGGAATGACCGGGTGGTGAAGTTTGAGGATATGTCCTGTCAGAAGATCAAATATGTGATTTCCAAGTGCCGTGCCTTTATCGGGGCGAGGACGCACGCCACCATTGCGGCATACTCTTCCATGGTTCCTACGCTGGTGGTGGGCTATTCCGTGAAGGCGAAAGGGATCGCGCAGGATATTTTTGGCACATGGGAAAACTATGTGCTGCCCGTGCAGACGCTTTTAAGCCCGGAGGAGCTGATCGGCGCCTTTGAGTGGATGATGAAGAGAGAGGACGAAATCCGGACACAACTGCAGAAGGTGATGCCGGACTACTGCAAAAAGGCAGCCGGGGCGGGGGAGGAGATCCGAAAGCTATGGAATGACTTGCACGTAGCTTTGAAACCACAGCAGCCAGAGTGAAAACCGCGGATTTTGCCGGGAGCGGTGCACAAGCCGGAAAGCGCGGAAAACGACGGGAGGCAGCAGCCGACACGCAGGATGGCATGAAAGTGAACAAACTATGGGCAGAATACAGAAAGCCGGAAAAAACATTATATTCGGATATATCAGCAATCTGGTGATCCTGCTGGTGAACTTTATCCAGAAAACAGTTTTTATCTATGTGCTGGGAAGGACGCTCTCGGGGGTAAACGGCGTTTATACAGACGTGCTAAGCGTTCTGTCACTGACTGAGCTGGGGATCGGCACGGCGTTAAACTACAGTCTCTATAAGCCGGTGGCGGAGCGCGACATCGAGAAGGTCAAGTCCTACATGCGCTTCTACAAAAAGGCGTACCTGACGATTGCCGGTGTGATTGCGGTTCTGGGATTGGCGATTTCCCCGTTTTTGAAGTTCATTCTGAAAAATCCGGGCAATCTGACGGTGAGTGAACTGACGCTGTACTATTATCTGTTCCTGTTTAACACGGTGATCAGCTATTTTGTCACCTATAAATACAGTCTGGTGAACGCGGAGCAGAAAAACTATATCCAGACGAATATTACCACCCTGACGAAGCTGGCGACGGCAACGGTACAGATCGCGGTTCTGCTGCTCTTCAGGAATTTTTTGTTTTATCTGCTGGCGCAGTCCGCGGTGGAGCTTTTGCAGAAAATTTTCGTGACGGTATATCTGAACAGGATGTACCCTTACCTGCGCGATAAAGACGTAAAAAAGCTTACGGCGCAGGAGACACAGGTCGTTGCGACGAAAACGAAAGCGTTGATCTGCCACAAGGTCGGCGACGTGGCGAGACTGCAGACGGACAAGATCATTATCTCGTCCTTTGTCAGCGTAGACACGGCGGCTGTTGTGGACAACTATGTCTACATCATCACTTACGTGGGCAACTTTGTGAATATCATTTTTGATTCCGTGATCGCGGGTTTTGGAAATGTGGTGGCAACGGAGTCGAAGGAGAAACAGTATCTTCTTTTTAAGGTGTACCGCTTTTTCGCCTGCTGGCTTTTCGGCTTTGGCGCGGTGGGGTTCTTTCATCTGCTCACGCCTTTTATAGGAAGCGTGTGGCTGAGGGATGAGAGCTGGACGCTGCCGGGGATCACGGTGACGCTTCTGGTGATGGACTTTTATCTGAAAGGCGGGCGCACAGTGCTCCTCAATTTCAAGATTGCGTCGGGGCTTTTCGAGCAGGACAGGTTTCTGCCGCTGATACAGGGTGCCGTCAATCTGGTGGTTTCAGTCGTACTGGTGATGAAAATCGGCGTGACGGGGGTCTATGTGGGGACGCTTGTATCTGGCATTCTGGCAAACCTCATCCGTCCCGGGATTATCTACCGGGTCTGTTTTGATAGAAAGGCGGGAGCCTATTTTAAGGACTCCGTGAAATATATCGGAGTGATTCTGGCGGTGGGGGCGGCGATTACACCGCTCCGTCATGTGGTCATGGGGGAGGTTACGATTTTTACCTTCGCCCTGATGGTGGTTTTGATCACGCTGCTTTATAATCTGGTCTTTCTGGCGGTATTCCACAAAGCGGAGGAGTTTTCCTACCTGTGGGATGCGGTGGCAGCGAGGATTCCGGCGCTGGGGAGAATATCCCGGAAGGGAGGTCCGCATGAATAAGATTCCTCTGATAGAGAATGCTTGTAAGGAACTGTTGGAGTACGGTGTCCGGGGCTGGCAGGAAAAGGGTAAGGATCTGGCAAAACGCCTGCTTCTGCGGCGTAAGACGCCGGGGGAGGATCCCATTTTCTGGACCACAGGGATTCTGGCAGCAGGATTGTGGGCGTGCCGGGAGGGGAGCGCGATGGCTGGCGGGCATGTGGAGACTGCGGGAGCTTCGGATGGGGCTGTCCCGGTGGAAAGAATCGACCGGGCGCTTGCGGCATATTATGAGAGATGGCTGAAAAAAGGAATGCCCCTCAGGTATGTGGACGATCTGCTTGCCGGGGAGACTTTGTTAAATATGTATCGGAGTGTGCGGGAAAAGGGGACGGATTTCGGGGTAAATCTGTCCGAAGACCGGCTTAAGGGCGCAGCGGACAGGCTGGCTTCCTATGCCGCCGACCACGCCGTGGACGGGGCGGGGAGCTTCCTCTACCGTCCGGCGGGCGGGGAAAAGACGGTTTTTGTGGACGGGATCGGTCTGGCATGTCCATATCTTTATCAGTACGGCGAGGCTTTTGACAGGCAGGAATATAGGGAACTGGCGGTTTTGCAGATTGTAAATTTCCTTTCCTACGGCATGGACGGCAAAACAGGGCTGCCTTACCACGGTTATGATATGACGGACGGCTGCAAATACGGCATTATCGGCTGGGGAAGGGCTGCCGGCTGGCTGATCCGCGGCATGACGGGCTGCATGACTTCGGCATATGGCAGGGAAAGGATTGCCGTGCCCTGCACCGCGCTTGCGGATGCCGTGATTGCCTGTCAGAGACAGGACGGCTATTTTTCATGGCAGCTCGAGGCGATGGAAGGACCTGCCGATACTTCCGCTACCGGGATGATCTGCGCCGGCTTGAAGCGGGGAATGTCGCTCGGCGTTCTTGCGGGTGAAACATATGAAAAGGCACTGACAGCGGGGCGGCGTGCGTTGGAACGGTCTGTCCGGGACGGGCAGGTGTATCAGTGCTCCGGGGAATGCGAGGGGTTTTCACAGTATCCCCAGCGTTACGGCGCGTATCCGTGGTCTCTCGGTCCGGCGCTTGAAGTGCTGCAGGCGGACGGTGCAGGGAATGCGGGGGCGCATAAAAGGTAATCTGGCGGCAGCATTTGAGGAATGAAATGATGGAGCATATCAAAGAATACGAAGAAACGATTACCATACAGGAGGCGTGCTTTTACGGCTTTTTTATTCTCCTGTCTCTGGCGAAGGGGTTTGGCTTTTACGAGGGGCAGAAGGTGTTTTATCTGCTTGTGGCGCCTGCGCTTGTTTTAGGCTTTTTGAAAATTCTCCTGACGCCGTATACGAAAAGGCAGGCGGTTGTGCAGGTTTTACTTCTGGCTCTTGTGGCGGTGGTGTATTTTGAGTCGCGGCAGATTGCCATTTTTTTTGTGGCTTTCACTGTGCTTGGCATGAAGGATATTCCGATGAAAAAGGTACTCCACATTGCGCTGTGGGTGTGGGCTGTCTGTGCGGTCCTGCTATCCGCGGTTTCTTTTTTCTTTCTGGAACATACGGTCTACCGGGTGCACGCGAAGCTGGGGCTGGGGCATATTTTTCGATGGAGTCTGGGCTTTACGCACCCTAATATACTGCATATCACTTATCTGATGCTCTGCGCGCTGACGATACTCACGATGGAGAAACGGTATGGATGGAAGGCGTATTTTCTTCTGATGCTCGGCAATTTTCTGGTGTTTTTTTACTCCGTCAGCTACACGGGTTTTGGCATGGTGGCGGTGCTGCTGACAGGAGGACTCTATGTCAGGCTGCGTCCCCGGTTTTGTTTTGTGGAGAAGCTGCTGGCGAATCTGGTTCTGCCGGCATGTCTGCTTCTGTCCTTTGTTCTGCCGTATTTTCTGTATGATTATTTTTCACTGATCAGGTTTTTTGGTATGCCATGGATCGGCATCTGGACGCACCAGTTAAACAGACTGCTCAACACAAGAATCTGGCTTGCGGAGCAGTTTTTGAAATCGGGGTACACAAGTCTGTTTGGGACGGATGTGTCTCAGGTCGTCAACGCGTCCATGAACATGGACTGTTCGTATATCTGGTGCTATATCAATTACGGACTGGTCTTTACGGCAGTAATTATGCTTGGGTACTTTGTACTTCTGATCTACGATACGCGCAGGCAGCGGACGAGAGAACTGGTGGTTCTGGTCTGTTTTCTGGCGGCGGGATGGACGGAGCAGCTTCTGTTTAACAGCTCCTTTAAAAATATCACTCTGTTGTTTCTGGGAGAAGTCCTGTTCCTGCAGAAAGAGGGCGAAACGGAGTACAGCCTGTTATCTCTGGTCCCGGAGCGGTGGCGGATGATCACCATTCCTCTGGCAAAGTTGCCGGACTGGCTTCTGGCGGTTACATGCACGGCTTTTAGAGGAAATAAAGGGAAACTGTATGTCTGCGCAGCAGGCGGTGCGTTAGCGGGGCTTCTTCTCTGTGCCCTGCTGTACAGTGCGCCCGAGGGTTATGTGGTGCAGCGTTTTTATACGGATGCGCAGGAGGAAACGTCGGTCTATCTGGAGAGCGAGGACGATCCGGCATATGACGGTTACCGGGTCATGAACTACCGGGATGCCCAGACGCCCATGCAGATCGTGTCGGGGAAAGCCGTGAAACTGGAGACGGCGCGTTATTACGTGGGAAGCGCGCTGCTCGGCGCCCTGTCCGGCGCGGGACTGGCGGTTTTGTGGCATATGGGAAGGCGGCGGAAAAAATCAGCTCTTGCTGTTACAAAGATTTCCGGCTACGATCAATGACTGCGGGTGCGGATGAAACATGCCGGCAGCGCGGGCGAACAGGAAACGGGCATCAGGAACACAACGGGATGGAGAACTGTATGAAAAACGAATTGACTTACTGTAAGATTCTGGGAACCAACATCAATGTCACGAATATGGAGGACACCATCGCATATCTGACGGGCAATCTGGAGCAGCTGAAGGGGGATTACATCTGTGTTTCCAACGTGCACACCACGGTGATGGCTTACCGGGACAAGGCGTACCGGCGGGTGCAGAACAGCGCGGCGATGGCGCTTCCGGACGGACAGCCTCTTTCCATTGTCAGCAGAAAACGTGGCTTTTCGGAGGCGAGGAGAGTGCCGGGGCCGGATCTGATGCCGGCGATTCTTGACCTGTCGCAGAAGACGGGGTACCGTCATTATTTTTACGGCAGTACGGAGGCGACGCTGGAGGCGCTGCGCACGGCGCTGCTGCGGCGGTATCCGAAGCTGCAGATTGCGGGCATGTATTCTCCGCCCTTCAGGGAACTGACGCAGGCGGAGGATGAGGAGGTCGTCAGACGGATTAACGACAGCGGCGCCGATTTTGTCTGGGTGGCGCTCGGCGCGCCGAAGCAGGAGTGGTGGATGTATGAGCATCGCCACAGAATAAAGGCGCTGATGCTCGGCGTGGGTGCGGCGTTTGACTTTACGGCGGGCACGGTGAAGCGCGCACCCATGTGGATGCAGAAACTGTGTCTGGAATGGGTGTTCCGGATTCTGCGCGATCCCAGGCGGATGCTGCCCAGATATCTGAACACGAACTTTGCCTTTTTATATTATGTAAACCGAGAGGGAAAAGCGCGGCGGCAGGCGGCGAAGAACGGACTGCGTATCGCCATGATCGGTCATAAACGGATTCCGTCCAGAGAGGGCGGCGTGGAAGTCGTGGTGGATGAACTTTCCGTGCGCATGGCACAGATGGGTCATCATGTGGAGGCATACAACCGCTTCGGGCACCACGTCTCCGGGAAAAAGTATGATCAGGAGTACGGCTGGAAAGGACGGAAGTTTTACAAGGGCGTCCGCATCTATATTGTACCCACGTTTCGCAGGAGCAGCCTGAACGCGATCGTATATACGTTTTTTGCCACGATTATGGCGCTCTTCCACCATTACGATGTGATCCACTATCACGCGGAAGGTCCGTGTGCCATGCTCTGGCTGCCGCATTTTCTGAAAAGAAAGGTTGTGGTGACGATCCACGGGCTTGACTGGCAGCGTGCCAAATGGGGAAATTTTGCCTCCTTTGTGATCAAATTCGGCGAGCGGATGGCGGCAAAGTACGCGGATGACGTGATTGTGCTGTCGGACAACGTAAAGCAGTATTTTGCAGACGTTTACCACAGGGAGGTCACTTACATTCCAAACGGAATCAACCGTCCGAAGCCGCAGGGACAGACCGTGATTGAGGAAAAGTATGGGCTGAAAAAGGACGGCTATTTCCTGTTTCTTGCGCGGATTGTGCCGGAGAAGGGGCTGCACTATCTGATCGAGGCGTTTTCCGGGCTGGAGACGGACAAAAAGCTGGTGATCGCCGGGGGCAGTTCACAGGCGATGGACTATATGGAACGGATTCACCGCATGGCGGCGGAGGATGAGAGAATCCTTATGACGGATTTTGTGCAGGGACAGGTTCTGGAAGAACTATATGCCAATGCCTATGCTTTCGTGCTGCCAAGCGATGTGGAGGGAATGGCGCTCACTCTGCTGGAGGCGATGAGTTACGGAGACTGCTGTCTGGTCAGTGATATCCGCGAGAATACGGAAGTGGTGGAGGACATGGCGCTGACCTTCAAAAAGGGGGATGTGAGGGACCTGAGAAGACAGCTTGTCTGGATGCTCGCCCATCCCGAAGAGGTGCGCCGCATGGGGGAGGCGAGCGTGGATTACATCTGTGGAAAGTATGACTGGGACGATGTGACGAGGCGGACGATAGCCGTGTATGAGAAGGCGGCAGGTCAGAAGGGACGGCAGGAGTAAAGACGGCGGATGTAGCCGAACGGTAGAGAAGAAAATGTCAGCCGCGGTAAGCGGGAGAGAGGGAAAAGGAAGGAAGCTGCTGATGCGCAAAAGAACAGGTCTGGGTATCATGCTGGCTGTCGCTGTGGTGGCAGCGGTATGCTGTCTTACCATCAAAGAAAGAAATAACGTCATGCTTCATGTGGAGAACGGGCAGCCTTGTATCCGTGTCCGCACGGCGCAGAGTGAAAACAGGGTAGTTTTGTGGCAGGATGGAGAAGCGGATGAGGAAGCCGGGGAAGGGCAGGCAGGCTGGTTTTTCCTGCCGTCCTGTGTGACGAGCCACAAGCTCCGTCTGGGCGAAACGGGTGGAAGCAGCGTGAGGATAGACGGACAGCTTTATGAGGAGGGAGACACCTTTACGTGGGAGGAGGGGCGCAAGTACGCCTTTCAGATTACGGACGCTTCCTATGATTCGCATACTTACGGAGCCTGCTTTATGAAATCCGCGAATATTCCGTCCCTGTTTATCGACACCGCAAGCGGCGGGCTGGATTATCTGCACGAGAACAAGGAAAACGAGGAGGCGGGACGGATCTGCGTGCTGCAGGCGGACGGTGTCACGGTATATCAGGACGAGCTGCCCCGGATTTCCGGAAGGGGTAACTCCACATGGGAGTTTGAAAAGAAGCCCTACGCCTTGAAACTGAAGGACGATCAGCCCCTCTGCGGTCTGCGGAAGAGCGATCGGTGGCGGCTTCTGGCTCTCTGGAACGAGGGCAGCAGGCTGGGCGATAAGATTGCAATGGATCTGGCGCAGGAACTTGGACTTTCCTACACCACACAGGGAACATGGGTGGATTTGTATCTGAACGGAGAGTACCGGGGAATCTATCTTCTGACGGAATCCGTGACAGTGGGACCGGGCCGCGTTGATATATACGATACCGAAAAGGAAAATAAACAAAAAAACGCTTCAATAGAAGCGGGAACGGCGGAACACTACGGGGAGGAGGACAACAAAGGATTTCTTCTGGAAAATGGGTCTGAGACAGACGTCGGTTATCTGATTGAGAAAGACCACCCGAAACACTGGGAGGCGGAGGACAGCGGTTTTTGCCTTTCCCGCGGGGATCTCTTTACCATCAATGCGCCGCGCCATGCGTCGAAGGAGCAGGTGGCATATATACAGAATTATGTGGAAGAGATTGACGCCCTTGTACAGAGCGGGGATCCGGCGGTCTGGGAAAAGCTGGATATGACAAGTTTTGCCGGAAGGTTTCTGGTGGATGAGATTGCGCTGGAGATGGATACGGGTTCCACCAGCATGTATTTTTATAAGGACAGGGGAGATGAAAAGCTTTATTCCGGCCCGGCGTGGGATTACGATAACGCGTTTGGGGAGGACAGCAAAAGCGATGGCTTTTTTGTGAATTACGGCGAGACCATAGTAAATAATAACGAACAGCTGGCAATCGCCATCAACTGGTACCAGAAACTTTACGATACGCCGGAACTGTATCAGTGTATTGTGGAGGAGTATACGGGAACGCTGCCCTTCTTTGAAAAACTCTTAAATAACGGCATCGACAGGTATGCGGACCAGATCAGGGCATCCGTTTCGATGGATGATGCCAGATGGGACAGCGTCCGGGTTTCCGATAACGATCATCCGCGGTATGCAAGTTATGACGCGAATGTGAACTATACAAAATTCTTTATCGCCAACCGTCTGAACTGTCTGTGCGCGAGATGGGGCGTACAGCACGAAGCTTTTGCCGCGCCTGCGAACGGGGAGACGCATACGGTCACCTTTTCCGTTTACGAGGGCGTGGTGGAGACGGTGGAAGCGCCGGACGGAGAGCCGCTTTCCTACACGCCGGACTATGACAGCGGTGTGTATCAGGGATGGGTATACAGGCGGAGCAGGGAGCCTTACAGCAGTTATATTCCCATTTATGAGGATATGGAGCTGTACAATGCGAAGTGGGAGTAGAAAACATATGAAAATTCTGATGGTGAATAAATTTTTATATCCCAACGGCGGATCGGAGACTTATATTTTTCAGCTTGGGGAAGAATTACAGAGAAGAGGGCACGAGGTGCAGTATTTCGGTATGGAACACGAGGGGCGTATTGTGGGAAACCGGGCTGGCTGCTACACGTCCGATATGGATTTCCATACGGGAAAACTGCAAAAGCTGCTCTATCCTTTTAAAATCATCTATTCCCTCGAGGCAAAACGCGGCATGGGAAGGGTGCTCGAGGACATGAACCCCGATGTGGTTCATCTCAACAACATCAATTTCCAACTGACGCCCTCCGTGATTTACGCGGTGCGCGCCCACGAAAAGAAAACCGGGCGAAAGGTGAAGCTTGTGTATACGGCGCACGATTATCAGTGGGTGTGTCCCAACCATATGATGCGCATTCCCGCTACGGGAAAAATCTGTTTCGACTGCCGGGGCGGGTATTTTGGCATGTGTACAAAAAACCGCTGCATTCACAACTCGCGTGTGAAGAGCCTGCTGGGGACCATCGAGGCAAAATATTATATGCGGCGCAGGACTTATGGCATGGTGGACGTTATTATCTGTCCCAGCGAATTTATGAAAAGGCAGCTTGACACCAGTCCCCTTCTGGAGGAAAAAACCGTGATGATGCGGAATTTCGTGGAGAAGGCGGCGGATGTGGAAAAGCCGGGCGTCACAGATGCGGACGTGAAACAGTCTGTCAGAGCCGGTGATGGGAAACCGGACAGCGCAGACACGGTAAATCGGAAAGGCGCACGGCAGGGAGAGTATGTGCTTTACTTCGGGCGTTTTTCCGAGGAAAAGGGAATCAAAACGCTCCTTGCGGCATGTGAAGCGCTGCCGGATATTCCCTTTGTTTTTGCCGGATCGGGTCCCTTGGAGGACCGGGTTTCAAAAGTAAAAAATGTGGAGAATAAAGGGTTTGTCACAGGGGAGGCGCTGCACAGGCTGATCGCGGGGGCACGGTTTTCCGTCTACCCTTCCGAGTGGTATGAGAACTGTCCGTTTTCCGTCATGGAATCCCAGATATATGGCACGCCGGTGCTCGTCTCAGACCTTGGCGGTGCGCCGGAACTGGTGCAGGCAGGACGGACGGGAGAACTTTTCCGGGGCGGGGACGCGGAGGAGCTGACGGCGCATATCAGGGAACTGTGGGAGCAGCCCATGCTGTGCCGGACGTACCGGGAAAACTGTAAAGAGATAAAATTTGATACAATTGGGGAATATTGTGATAAAATAGTGAAGAATGTATATCAGACAGGAGAATAGACGGAATGTCCAGACGAACGCTTTATGGTACGGTTATAGTGACTTACAGATGCAATGCAAGATGTAATATGTGCGACTGCTTCCGGGATCCGACGAAGCCGGACGAGGAGATTACGCTGGAGGATATCAAGAAGCTGCCGGAGATGGCGTTTACGAACATCACGGGCGGGGAGCCTTTTATCAGGCAGGATATCCCGGATATCGTGCGGGAGCTTTACAAGAAATCTGACAGGATTGTCATATCTACCAACGGTTACTTTACGGACCGCATTATTGCGCTGTGCCGGGAGTTTCCGAAGGTGGGAATCCGCATCAGCATTGAGGGGCTGCAGGAGACGAACGATAAGATACGCGGGATCCCGGACGGCTTTAACAGGGGCTACAAAACTCTTAAGACGCTGGTGGAGATGGGGCATCCCGACGTGGGATTTGGCATGACGGTGCAGGATATGAACTGCGAAGATCTGGTGCCGCTTTACAATATCGCCAACGATATGGGGATGGAGTTTGCCACGGCGACTTTGCACAATTCCTTCTATTTCCGCAAGACGGACAATAAGATCGACGACAAATACAAGGTGGCGCAGAATTTTGAAAAGCTGATCAACGAGCTGTTAAAGAGCAGATCTCCCAAGAAGTGGTTCCGCGCTTACTTTAATCACGGGCTGATCAATTATATTTATGGAAATAAAAGGCTTCTGCCCTGCGACATGTCGAAAAACGCCTTTTTTATCGACCCGTTCTGTGATGTGATTCCCTGCAACGGCATGGAGAAGAAGGCGGTGATGGGGAATCTGCGGGAACAAAGCTGGGAGGAGCTGTGGAACTCCGAGCAGGCGCAGAAGGTGCGGGAGTGCACGAGGAAATGTGACAGAAACTGCTGGATGATCGGCTCCGCGTCCCCGGCGATGCACAAGTATATCTGGGTGCCCGGATGGTGGGTGATCAGGCATAAATTCCTAAAGGGCGGGAAGTACAGTCTGAAAGAGAATAAATATATCGAACGGAAATAAGCAGGGGAGGATTGTATGAGGTTTCTGTATGTGGCGCCGCGGTACCATACCAATCAGATGGATATTATGAAGGGACTCACGAAGAACGGGCATGAGGTGCGCTTTATCAGCCACTATGCCGCCGTGATCGAGGACTATTCCTGCGTGACTCCCATTGTGCTCGGGTATTCGCGGCTGTACAGACTCATTGATTTTTTGTATGTGAAGGTGATTCACAGAAAAGACCCGACAGCGATTGTGTTTAAAATACAGCACGGTTTCCCGCCGCTTAAGAAGCTGAAAAAGCTGGTCTGCGGATTTGAACCGGATCTGGTCATTTTGCGGGAACGCTCTTTGTATTCCATGGCGGCTTACCACATTTGTAAGAAGAAGGGCTATCCCTGCATTCTTTACAACCAGAATCCGCTCTGGTCGGAGCCTGCAAAGAAAGATCTGAAACACCGTCTGGTGGACCGCATGACGCCGCCGCTTCGCATGACCCCTGTGATGGGAGAGAAAAAACCGGGGCTGACGGTGAGGGACAACGACTATTTTGTGCCTTTTGTGGTGGATCCGCAAAGAGCGCCTGAAGAGCGGACATATTTTGAGGGAGGCGGGGTACATATCCTCTGCATAGGCAAGTATGAGATCAGAAAACACCATCTGGAGCTTCTGCGCGCAGCAGAGCTTCTGCGGGATAAATATGAGATCCGGCTGACGCTTGTGGGCGAAGCGACGAATCATTTCCAGAAGGAATACTGCGGGCAGGTGAAAAAATATGTGCGGGAACACCGCATGGAAAATATGGTTACGGTGAAAACAAATGTGCCAAAGCGCGATATGGAGCGGGAGTATCTGGCGGCGGATCTGTATGTGATTCCGAGTACGCTGGAGATGGCGTCGGTATCGCAGCTTGAGGCTATGAGCTATTCCCTGCCGGTGATCTGCAGCGATACGAACGGTACGGCATGTTATGTGGAGGACGGCGTGACGGGGTTCCTTTTCAGGGACTGCGACGAGGCGGATCTTCTGGACAGGCTGGATGCCATGTTGTCGGACCGCAGGCGGATGCTGTCCATGGGAGAGGCGGGCTACCGCGCGGTGGTGGAAAAGTATAACTTTGAGAGCTATTTTGATACGTTGACAGGGATGCGGGAGAAAATTCTGCGGGAGAATTTGCGTTGAAACAAAAATTTAAGGATATTCTGGCGGCGATTGCCTACTTTCTGTATGAAAAAGGCATCCTGCACAACCGAATAAAGGTGCACTCCATCGACGAGACCATCGATGTACTTTTAAATACCGAGAAGAGCATGGTACGTTTCGGGGATGGGGAGATCGTGATGATAAAGGGCGGCGATCTGATGCTGCAGAAGGCGGACCCGGAGATTGCGGAGGGGCTTGCAGGGATACTCGCCTACGCTTACGACGATCTGATCGTGACGATACCGGGCATTTTTGAAACCCTTTCCGACCATCACAAAAAAAGCAGACAGTTCTGGAAAGACCACCTGCTTTTTAACAGAAAAACTTACGAGACATACTGCAATCCCGGCAGAGTCTATTACAGCACCTTCGTTTCCCGCTGCTATTATTATGCCGCTGATCGGAGCGGCTGCGGCGCACAGTTTGCTAAAATCAGAAAAATATGGGAGAATAGAGACATTGTTGTGGTGGAGGGTGAGAGGACGCACAACGGCGTCGGCAACGATCTGCTCGATACGGCGCGCAGCATAGAGCGTATCATCTGCCCGCCCAGCAATGCGTATGAAGCGATTCCCGCCATTCTGGACGCCTGTACGGCTTACGGAAAGGACAGGCTCTTTTTGCTGTCGGTGGGTGTGGCTGCGAAGTTCCTGACAGTGAAGTTGTTTGAGCAGGGATACCGCGTGCTGGATATCGGGAATCTTGACATGGAGTATGAGTGGTTTGTGAGGAATGCCCCCGGGAAGATGAAATTGGAAAAGCACGGGTTTGTCAGTGAGGAGGCGAACCGTGCCGCGGGATATACGGCGTATCTGGAGCAGATTAAGGTGAGAATATGATAAACAGTAAGCAGCAATACCGGGAATATGTCAAGCAGGACCAGCTCGCCCTCGGGCGGCGGCATGATGCGCATCCCCGGCTGTTCGGGGACGAGATCTGGAAATTTGAGATTCTGCTCAGGAAGGTGGAGTACGATCTGAACTGCCGTCATGGAGTCATCGGGAAACTGGTTGGGAAATGGCACAAAATGCGGTTTCACCGTCTGAGTGTCAGACTCGCCTTTACGATTCCGCCGAATGTGTTCGGACCGGGACTTTCGATCCCGCATTACGGGACGATTGTGGTGCACGGAAATGTGCGTGCCGGAAAAAACTGCCGCCTGCAGGAGGGCGTGACCATCGGCGCGACGAACGGGAGCCATGAGGCGGCTGTGATCGGGGATAACTGCTATTTCGGAAGCGGCGCGAAGGTGATCGGCGCGGTGCGCATCGCGGATGATGTGGCTGTGGGTGCGAACGCTGTGGTGACGAGGGATATTGCGGAGCCCGGCACCACGTGGGCGGGGATTCCGGCGAGGAAGATAAGCGGACAGCATTCACACAGCAATCTGTGCGGCGCGCTGTTTGAGTGAGGCGGATATTTGAGAAACAGAACAGAAAGGCAAATGGCAGTATGAGAGAAACAGGAGAAAAAAAGCAGGCGTCCTTGCTTTCCAAGCTTGGATATATATTTGATAAAAGAGATAAGTGGAAACTCGTCCTTCTCACGGCTGCCATTGTGGTCGGCAGCTTCCTTGAGCTTCTGGCGGTCATGGTGTTTGTGCCTTTTATAGATGTACTGCAAAACCAGAACATCATTCGGGATAAATGGTATCTGAAATTGGTTTTTGATTTTTTCCACTTCCAATCAAACAAGAGTTTTGTCGTATTTATTGCGGTTGTCATTATCGGGATCTATGTGATTAAAAATGTATATCTGATTCTGGAGAAGGACTATATTTTCCGCTTTTCCTACAACACGCAGATGAAGCTGTCCACAAGACTGCTTGCCGCGTATATGAAAGAGCCTTACACTTTTCATCTGAATCATAATATTGCGATTTTGCAGAGAAGCCTTCACGAGGATACGTCGCGGTTTATGCAGGTTGTTCTCTACGCGCTGGAGCTGGGCGCCGAGTTCGCGGTGTCCGGCGTGCTGGTGATTTATCTGCTGGTTGTCAGCAAGTCCATCACCATCATCGTGCTCGGATTTCTGGCGGTGTTTGTAGGCGCTTTTCTGATGATAAGCAGAAAATACAGTAGGCGGCTGGGGTTTGAAAATCAAGGCTATCAGGGGAAAATCTTTCAGTGGATGAATCAGGCGCTGGGCGGCATCAAGGAGATCAAGATTCTGGAGCGGGAGACTTACTTTACCGACGAATTTCAGAAATATTGGGAAAAATATGCCAGAGGGCTGCGCATTGCCAGAACCATTTCAATTCTGCCCAAATATACCGTGGAAGCCGTCGCCATGACGGGACTTCTGGTTGCCGTCATTGTGAAACTTCTTTTTGGCGAGGCGGATTCGGTCTACTTTATCTCACAGCTTGCCGCTTTTGCGGTGGCTGCCATGCGGCTGATGCCAAGCGTGGGGCGGATTAACGAGCACGCTTCAAACATGCTCTATGCCCTGCCGTCCGTGGATCTTGTGTATCACGATCTGGTGAGGATTGAGGGTCTGACCGCGAAGGGGGAAAATGGGCGGAAAGAGGATTGGAAACTGCAAAAGGAAATTCGGGTGCAGGGGGTGTCCTATCGCTATCCAGATACGGAGGAGTGGGTGCTCGACAATGTGAATTTTGCGATAAAAAGGGGTACGACCGTGGCTTTTATCGGTTCCACCGGATCAGGGAAAACTACCATGGTGGATATTATTCTCGGTCTCCTGACGCCTGTCAAGGGCAGAGTGCTGGCGGATGAGATCAATGTGCACGAACATGCAAAGACATTTCATACGCAGGTGGGTTATATTCCCCAGACCATTTATCTCTCCGATGATACGATCCGAAACAACATCGCTTTTGGTATGCGGGAAGAGCTGATCGACGAGGATGCGGTGTGTGCGGCTGTAGAAAAGGCACAGCTTACGGACTTTATTAACAGCCTTCCATACGGGCTTGACACGATTGTAGGAGACAGAGGTGTCAGATTGTCCGGCGGGCAGAGACAGCGGATCGGCATTGCCAGAGCGCTCTACCATGACCCGGAAATTCTGGTGCTTGACGAGGCGACTTCCGCGCTGGATAATGAGACGGAGGCGGCAGTCATGGAGGCGATCGAGCATCTGCAGGGCATGAAAACCATGATCATCATCGCGCACAGGCTTACCACGATCCGCAACGTGGACGTCATCTACGAGGTGGGGGACGGCGAGGTAGTGGAGCGCAGTAAGGATGCGGTGTTTGGAGAGTAAGACGGAGAGAGGCATGGCGGAAAAAGAAAAGAGCTTGCAACTGAATACGTCGCAGAGGAACTGGTTATTTTACGGTTCCCTGATTTTGCTTGCGCTTGTTGCGTTTCTGTTTGTCGGTTCGGGTGAGCCGGTTCTGTTTGATGACAGTGGCGCTTATACAAAAATAAAGAGAGTCGAGGGCGTTATGCCTCTCTATCCGCTCTTTTTGCTGATCAATCAGTGTCTTTTCGGTCTGGAAAGATATCTGGATGTGGTGATCGTCGAACAGGCGGTTCTGGCGGCGGTGTGTGTGATTCTTTTTGTTAAGACGTTAAGGGATGAGTTCCACTTACTTTATTGGGAATCGTATCTGATTTTTTTCTTATCCCTGATGCCTTTCACAACAGAGATGCCGCAGTCCATGTCTACCCAGCAGATTTTGACGGAAGGGTTGTCGTATGCCCTGTTTTATCTGTTTGTGATTGTTTTGCTCAAGACGGTATGGACGAAGAAATACGAGTGGTTTATGGGCAGTCTGGCGATGGCGTTTCTATTGACGGCGCTCCGCTCCCAGCTCCAGATTATGTTTGCCGTCTGCGGTGTCATTTTTATATATGTGGTATGCAGACGAAGGCAGAATGACAAAAAAGCGTATGGATGGATCCGTGCGGTGGCTGGAATGGCTGGTGGGATCTGCATCTGCCTTGCCGGTATTTTTGTTACGGCAAAAGTAACTGCCGGATATATGAATGCGATAAAAGAAAACGAAAAAATTTCCTTGTTTGTGATGAAGGTGCAGGAGCCGGAGGCTTATGAAGCGCACCTATTAAGCCGGACTGGTGGTGAAGCAGATGCCGGGGATCAGGCTTTGGAGGAGAAGGCGGAAGAAAACGGGGAAATTTCCGCGGAGGAGCTGGCAAAAAAGAGATTTACAACAAGCCAGTATGTCAGTCTGATCTTTTCACGCGGTATGTATGAGGCGGACAGGGACGATGCGTATCTGTTTGAAGATGAAGTTGTGAGGGGACTGTATCTGGCGTTGTACGAGGCGGCTGATGCGGAAGAACAGCGGTATGCCTATGCCCAGAGCGGTCTGTGGATGTGGCGCGATATTGTGGGCGGAGTCGGGCAGGTGGGCAAAACGTGCCTCAGTGTTCCGTCGCTTTATTATGCGGAATACTATCCGGAGATTATTATGTCAGACCAGTTCAGTGAAATCCGCAACGCGCATCTGACGTCAATAGGTCTGACTCTGCTGAAGGCGCACTTCGGACGGTTTCTGTACCATACGTTTATGATGCTGCCGCAGGCGTTTATCTGCACTGTGTTTTTTCAGATTCAGCCGGTTTATCTTCTGTGTCATCTGGTGACCCTTTTCCTCTATTTGTCGGCGGCGGCTCTGATGATATGGGGATTCGGGGCAAAGCAGACGGACAACAGGCACGCGGAGTTTATGGCGCTCGTTCTGGGGAGCAATGTGGTGATGGTGGTTGTGATATCGCTTGTCTTTTTCGGGCAGCAGAGGTATCTTGTGTACCATTTCGGTACTTTCTATAGTGCGTATTATCTGCTGCTGCGGAAGCTGTGGAACTGCCGTATCCGCGATAAGGTGATAAAATGGAGAAGAGCATGAAGCAGGAAAAACGGGTGCTGGTTATCATACCGGCATATAATGAAGCCGAAAACATTGTACATGTGGTGAGGCATATGATGGAGGAGGCGCCGCAGTACGATTATCTGGTAATCAACGACGGTTCCACCGACAACACGCTGGATTTGTGCCGGGGAGAGAATTTTCATTATCTGGATCTGCCCATCAATATGGGGATCGGCGGCGCGGTACAGGCGGGATATGTCTATGCACGCAAATATGATTACGATATTGCCGTGCAGATGGATGGCGACGGACAGCACGACATCGCCTATCTGGACAAGCTGCTGGAACCGCTCATCAACAGGGAGGCGGACGTGGTGATCGGCTCCCGTTTTCTGGAAAAAGAGGGATTCCAGTCTTCGGCAAGCCGCAGGATGGGCATTCATATCTTAAGCGCCCTGATCTGGCTGACGACAGGAAAGCATATTATGGATGTGACAAGCGGGTATCGTGCAGTCAATAAAATGTTTATCAAAATATACAGCGAGGACTACCCCATGGACTATCCGGAGCCGGAGGCTATCGTGGCTGCGTTCATGCATCTGGGCAGGGTGAAAGAAGTGCCGGTGCAGATGCGCGCGCGGGCGGGCGGGATAAGTTCTATCAACTTTAAGAAATCCATTTACTATATGATAAAAGTTACTTTGGCAATTATGATCTGCCGTATGGGATACGGGATACGCAGAGGAAAAAGGGACGATATTTAGAGGGTTCAAGGGAAGGAGTAAGGTATATGATACCTGCTACACTCAGAGTAACGCTGATCGCCGCGGTGATCTGTTATTTTGTGATTATCTTATATTTTTTGAAACAGAAGGCGCTTAATCTGAAATATACGCTGCTGTGGCTGGTGGCAGGTCTGGTAATGGGTATTCTGGTTGCCGTGCCGGAACTTCTCGTGAGGATTATCCATATCTTTGGCATACAGGATAACATGAACGGTCTGTTTATCTTTGCGATCGGATTTATCATTATGATCCTGCTTTCCCTGACCTCGATTGCGTCGCGGCAGAATCGGAAGATCAGGACGCTGACGCAGGAGCTTGCGATTCTGGACAAGCGGGTGCGTGACCTGGAGGAGAATGATGTGGAATAGACGACGCGGGATACTCGTTTTTATAGCGGTTTTTCTGATTGCGGTCGTGGCATGGATGCAGAGAGAGGAATACCGTCAGATACAGAAAAACGGCGAATATATACAAAACCTTCACTTTGTGTTGGGCAATTCCGCGTCAGAGCAGGAAATCTACTGTTTTACGGATAAGGCGGAACAGATCAACTATCTGTTTCTCCCTTCTTACGCCAGGATGGATGAAGTGCGGATCTTTTTTGCGGGAGCGGAAACTGTGGTCTTTGCGGGGACGGATGAAGAGGCATCGTTCGTAAGCGGCGAGGGAATCGGCACGCTTCGCTGCAAAGAAAAATACGATATGTATTTTTGCAGCAAAAAGGGGGAAAAACTGGAAAAGCAGGAAATGGTCATTATGCATTCCGAAGGACTTCCGGCGCTTTTTCTGGAGACGGACAGCGGCTCCATGGAACAGCTTAATGCGGACAAAAATTTTGCGGAAAAAGGCAGAATTGTTCTGTTCGACACTGACGGGAACATAGTATGCGCGGACAGATTGGACCGCATTTCGGGAAGAGGAAATTCCACGTGGGCTTACCCGAAGAAATCATATGGCATCCGGCTGAAAAACAGGACGGATCTCTTTGATATGGGCAGCGCTGACAGGTGGATCCTTTTAAGCAATGCGGATGACCGTGCCTATATACGCAATAAAATCACTTACGATATGGCTGTGGCGGCAGGAATGCCGGGGTCGCCGGAGTCGCGCTACATCGATCTCTATGTAAATCACAGATATCACGGCATGTATCAGCTCTGCGAGAAGGTGGAAATTGACCCGGAGAGGGTACCGATTACCGATCTGGAGGCGGAGAACAAAAAGCTGAACAGAGATATAGAAAGCTGCGGGCGTTTTGTGACAGATAGGAAGAAAGGCGTGGTGCTTTCCGCCGAGCCCCGTGATCTGACAGGAGGATATCTTCTGGAGCGGGATGTGGTTGAAAAATTTAACGAGGAAATCAGCGGGTTTTATACGGAGACGTTTAAGGATCTGTATACGGTGAAAGAGCCGGCATATGCTTCGGAGGCGCAGGTTGACTATATCAGCGGTCTGGTAAACGGCATGGAGCGTGCCGTTTTCGCGGCGGATGGCGTCGATCCCGAAACCGGGATGCACTATAGCGATTATATCGATATGCGCTCCTTCGCGCAGAAATATATTGTCGAGGAGCTGTGCAAGAATAACGGCGCGGGGGCGACCAGCTCTTTTTTCTATAAGCCGGACGATGCGGTCAGCCGGAAACTGTTTGCGGGACCAGTGTGGGATTACGACAAGGCGTATGCCAATCTGGACGGGATCAATGAGTCTGCGAGGGATCTGTGCTATCTGATGCAGAGGGGCACGGACCCGACGCCGCTCTTCTGGCAGCTTTACAGACACCCGGAGTTCAGGCAGACGGTGTCCGCGTGTTACGGGGAATTTTTTGCAGGTTATATGCAGACGATTCAGGAGGAAAAGATCGACGGATATGTGTCGGAGATTGATGCCGCCAAGGATATGGATCTGATCAGATGGAAGGAAATCTATGGAGAATCGCTGGATTATGAGAGTGAAGTACAGCGCATCCGGGATTTCCTCTTGGCGCGCAAACCTTTTTTGGATGAGGTATGGACGGACCAGAAGGGGACAGTCACGGTATCTTTTGTCTCGGAGGACGGCGGGATCCATAATTGCATAGGTGTGATAAAAGGGGAGTGTCTGGAAAGGCTGCCCGGCGGGGAGCCGGGAACGGTCAGCGGCGGCAGGGTGTTCGACGGCTGGTACACGGAGGAAGGAATGCCTTTTGATGACACGACCCCTGTTATGGAAGATATTCTGGTGTACGAAAGGAAAAGTGATGCTGGATATAGCGATAGATCTGCTGTGGCTTCGCCCTAAGAAGGTGGGGGGCACCGAATTTTATATCAGAAATCTGCTGGACGGTTTTTTGCGGCTTGAGGAGTCTTATCATCTCTGGCTGATGGTATCGAAGGACAACCGGGAGACATTTTTCCGTTATACGGAGGATGAAAGGATTTCGCTTCTGGAGACGGAAGTGGTTTCTGCCAACATCGCGGGGAGAATTTTGTGGAATTTTTTCTGCCAGAACCGTTTTCTGCGAAAAAGAGGGATTCGGAAATGTTTTATTCCCGTGTACTGCAGACCGCTTTTTAACGGCGGCATTACCTACGTCAATGTGATCCACGATCTGCAGGCGGCGCATTATCCCGAGTATCATCCCTTTCACGAGATTGCCTATTCCAGACTCTGCTGGTGGCTGGATGCGCATTTTTCCAGACATCTTGTGGCGATATCCGACTGGGTGAGGGATGACGTCAGGGATAAGTATCATGTAAAGGACGGGAAAATCACAACCATCTACAATCCGATCACGGTGGACAAAAACGAGAGCGTTTCCTTTGAGCGGATTGCGGAAAAATATCAAGTAGGACAGAAAGCGTTTTATTATACCGTGGCGCAGTTGATTCCGCACAAGAATCTGGATACGCTGATCGCCGTGATGGAGCGCATTAAAAATACAGGGACGGATCTGCCGTGCCGGCTGCTGATTTCCGGGGTGAACGGGGAGAGCAGGGAGAAACTGGAGAGACAGATCAGGGAGAGGGGTCTGGAGCGGCAGGTGACGCTCACGGGATTTGTGGAAAATGCCGAGAGGAACGCGCTGTACAAGTATTGCCGCGCCTTTCTCTTTCCAAGTGTATTTGAAGGCTTTGGTATGCCGCCGATCGAGGCGATGCTTTTCGGCGCGGTGGTGATTGCCACGGACAGGGCGTGTATTCCGGAAGTAACGCAGGGTAAGGCGAACTACGTGAAGGATCCCTTTGATGTGGAGGAATGGATCAGCGTGATGCAAAACCCGGTTGACAGGATCGCGGAGATGGATTTCGGGCAGTATGACCAGATGAAATTGAGCCGGAAATACCTTGACCTTTTGCGAAAGCAGCTGGAATAGAAAAGGAGCGGCTTTAGGCAGCGTGGAAACGGCAGCAAAGAAAGGAAGAGCAGGAACAGTGCAATTATGAAGCTTGCGGTAATACTGGTAAATTATAACGGAGAAAAATATAATACGGCATGTATCGATTCTGTACTTGCAAGCGCCGCCATGGAGGAGCTGGAGGTCATCGTGGTGGACAACGCTTCACAGGATGATTCCATGCGCCTGCTGGAAGAGCGGTATGCGCAGGATAAGCGGCTCGTGCTGCTCCGGCTGGACGACAATTACGGTTTTTCCTATGCCAACAATGTGGGGATTGGCAGGGCGCGGGAATGGGGCGCTGATCATGTGCTGCTTTTGAATAACGACACAGAGATCTTGCCGGATATGCTGCGTCAGATGTGGGAGTGTGCCGGAAGGCATCCGGGCAGCATGATTGCGCCAAAGATTTATTACAGCGGCGACAGAAAGTGTCTCTGGTCTGCCGGAGGGGATTTTTCTACAGTCATAAAAAAAGCAAAGCATACGGGCTTAAATGAGACGGATGTGGGGCAGTATGACGGGGAGAGGGAGATTGGCTTTGCGACAGGATGCTGTCTGTGGATTCCCATGGAAGTGATTGAAGAGGCAGGCACGCTGGATGAGCGGTTTTTTCTTTACTACGAGGACACCGAATACAGTTTCCGCCTGCATAAGCGGGGCATCCCCATCTATTACTGTCCTCAGGCGGTGATGTATCACAAGGTGGGAGCAAGCTCGAAGGGAGCGGACAGTCCCCTGTGCGCCTACTATATAGCGCGGAACTGGCTTTTGTGCAACAGGCTGCATCTGGGATGGCGCTATCCGCTGTTTCTCCTGTATTACGCGCTCAATCGGACGGCGTGCTGCCTTTTGTGGCTGCTGCGGGGAAAGAGCGCGCTTGTCCGGGCAACGCGGCTGGGGATCAGGGATTATTTTCACGGAGATTTTGGCAGGTCAGCGCATTACCGCTGAGAAGCCCCGATATAATCGACGATGGGCTTCATAGCGGAATCCATGCTCACATGGGATTCCGCAAACTGGCGGATGGTGTTTATAACCGCATGTTTGTCCGTTTTTTTCTGTTTTATGTTGTCATAGAATGCGATGACTTCATCTATATCGACAGGCTCCGCGTTATTTGGGAAATTGCGGACAAATTCATACCGGCTGTCCAGAACGTCGATCTCGCAGCCTGTGATGATGGGCATGCCTTTCGCCAGATACTCTCGTGTTTTCAGCGCGGATAACCTCGTGTATACGCCTTTTTTATAGGTGCCGAAGGAGGCAAGCGCAATATCGCTGATATCGTACATCTCATCCAGCGCATCGCCGGACATGGTCTGGTAAAACCGCACATAGTTTTCCAGATGATATTTCTGGACGAGGGACTGGTAAAAAGGTTTCTCGGGCCCGTCGCCGATCAACAGCAGTTCCACCGTGTATTTATTGTCCGGCTTCTGATAATAACGATGCAGACCTTCGATGATCCGCTCATAACCGTGGTGGCTCTGCATGTAGGCAACCGCCATCATGGTGATTTTGTTTTCCTGATAAGCTCCCTTTGCGGGAGAAATGGTTTCCAGCTGGATGCCGTTTATCGTGCGAATGGTGGGAACGCCGAAAATTTCCGTATCCTCCGAATAGGTCACAAAAGCGTCAACGTATTTTTTCAGCTTTCCGCGGTACAGCAGTTCTTTGATATAGAAAGGCCATGCGTCCCAGCGGGCAAAATCGTCCTTGTCATATGGATAGGTGAACACTTCTATGATGAGTTTGCAGCCGGGGTACTTTTCCTTTACCTGTTTCCAGAAATGGACGTAGGCGCGGTCTGCGACTGCGCGGCGGACATATAAAAAATCCGGGCTGTCCAGTTTGGCAAGAGCGCTTTTATAGTCTCTTTTGATGGAAGCGGTGGGAAACAGCCCGATGATTCTCTGAAGAAGGGATCTTTTAACCGTGCGGACCTCCACTTCCCCCATATCGAAATATCTGGAAAGGGATGCCGTCTGCATGTCGATTTTTTTGCTGATTCCGATGGAACTTCTCCCCTCAAAATGTATATAGTAGCCCTTTTTCATACGCCCTCCTGATCGGATGCCTGTTGCATGATCCGTTCAATTTCTGCTCTTTTCAGTTCCGCATCCATGTCTCTGAAATTGTCGTCCAGATTATCATAATGGTTTAAAGATGCCTGCAATATGGCGTTTCGCAGCGTATCTTTCAGAGAGAGTTCCCGACCCTGCATATACCAGAAAGGATGTGTCAAAATGTGCAGTCTCTCATAAAGTCTGTCCGATATAATTTCATCCACATTTTCGCGCCAGTGCCGGCGGGAATCGGAAAGATATTTCATGCTCTTGAAAAAGGTCTCGCTGTAAGAATTGATCATACCCGGAAATTCCATATTGGAAGCCAGAAACTTTTCAGAAGGCCGGTGCATGGATACCACATTTACTTGTTCCCCGATGGCGGATGATAATACATCTGTTTCTTCACGCACGTATTTTAGCATGGTATGCCCGTCGGGAATGTCATACTGCGTTTCATCAAAATGCAGACCGATGATGCCGCCGTTTTCGATAATCCGGCGCATCTGATTTCTGGAAGTTCTGGTATGGATATTATAGAAACTGGTAGATACCAGTACAAAATAAGTCGCCTGCACGCCGCCGGGAAAGGCGGATTTTTCAATTTCCGATAAAAGAACGGCTTTTTCCAGACTGAAATCTACATCGTGCCGCAGAATGACAGAGCGGTCTGTCTCCTGCCAGTCGCCGTAGTTTTTGAAAGGATAGCCTTTTTTATGCAGTTCTTTTAGCATTGCAGCATAGGATTCACAGGTAAATTGCATGGTATACGCCTCTAAAGTTTTTCCTTTCCACTGTTTTCCCTGATAACTCTGGCGGGAGCGCCAACGACCACCTTGTTTTCTTCCACATCCGCTGTCACGACGGATCCCATGCCGACGATGGCATCCTTCCCGATCTTGGCCTGATTTCTGACAGTGCTTGCGGAAATATAGGCATTTTCACCGACGGTTACGCTGCCAAACAGTTTTGAACAAACGACGGAGGCATTTTTGCCAATGTAATTATTATGTCCTATATGTGTGGAGGGCGCAATTTTCGTCCCGCTTTCAATGACAGTGTCGTCAATGGTGCCTCTCGCGATATTAGTATGGCTTCCGATGAAAACGTTATCCCCGATGGACACGCCGCCGAAATGTTTTATCATGGTTTTTATGTGATGCGCATCCTCGGAATAGCCGTACCCGTCCTCACCGATCACGGTCAATGACTGTACGGTGCAGTCAGAACCGATTTTGACCCGGTTTCTGATCACGACGTTATCTGCTATGACGGTTCCAGAGCCAATTGTGATATTGCCTGTGATGGAACAGTTGCAGCCGATTTTCACGTTTTTGCCGATACGGACATCTGGACCAATCACAGTGCCGGGACCAATGTCCGGCATATTGTCCTCACAGGTATCAGACCAGAAATGCTCCAGTATAGAAAAAAATACCGCCTTGGACTGCGGGGTGATAATTTTTGCCGCCGCTTGTAAGTCCGCGCCTTCCTGAACGACACAGACGGAGACGGGGACGGATGGCTGAAAACTTTTTTCGGGGGAGTTAACCCATGTGATCGTATCCTCCCGGTAGCGGGACAACGAAGAAAAACCGCAGACAGCCTCATCGGCATTCCCCTGTATGGCATGGGGAAGTTTCTTCTCTTTCAGATATGCGGCGATTTGCCTTACAGTAATTAAACGGTCCATTTTATAACAGATTCTCCATCAAGTACAATTTCATTTTTCTGGTTGGTGCAGACTGTGGTCAGCACATATTTGTCTCCGTCAAGAATATCCTTTACGGTGACGGTAGTTTCAATCGTATCATCAATATATACGGGTTTCCGGTAACGGAAATTCTGTGAGAGCAAAATGGCGCCGGAGCCGGGCAGATGATTTCCGATAATCATGGAGATGATATTCTGACAAAAGAGCGCGTGCGCGATTCTGCGTCCAAATACGGTCTGCTTTGCGTATTCGTCGTCCAGATGGATCGGATTGATGTCACCGGATAGTCTGGCAATATCCCGGATCGTCTGATCTTCTGCGACGACAGATTTGGAAAAGCTGCTGCCAACGTTTAACATGTTTGCCCTTTCTCTCATTTTCTGGATGGAGCTGCCTCTCGCCAGACAGCATTTTTGCATACAAAATCAGTATAGCAAACATTATATGAAATGACAAGCAGGAGGAATTTCCGGGAGGAATTCAGAGATAGATATGTTTGCATTGAAAATGGGGATATGCTATTATAAAAAGAGTTGTTTATACCAAGTTTTGGATGGAGAATAATATGATTATGCATATTGTGGGGAACAGACCCCAGTTCATAAAACTGGCGCCGCTTTATCAGGCGCTGGCGCTTGCCGGCTATCAGCAGAATATTATACACAGCGGGCAGCATTATGATGAGAATATGTCGGACATTTTTTTTGAGGAACTGGGGATTCCGGCTCCCTGTGTGAATCTGGCGGCAGGCGGCGGCAGTCACGCGCAGATGACGGCAAAAGCCATGATCGGGCTGGAGGAACAACTGCTCAAAAGCAAGCCGGAACTGGTGATTCTTTACGGGGATACCAATACCACATTGGCGGGGGCGGTTGTGGCATCGAAACTGTGTATTCCCATCGCCCATGTGGAGGCGGGACCGAGAACGCGGGATAAGAGGAATCCGGAGGAATGTAACCGCATTGCCACGGACCATCTCTCCGATATTTTGTTCTGCCCGGATTCGGAATCGCTGGCAAATTTGCAGAGGGAAGGGCTGGGGGACAAGGCGTACATGACGGGCGATATCATGTACGACACGTATCTTTCCATATCCGGGCGCATGGCGAAAGACGATATGCCGGCGGATGCGGAAGAAATTGTCTTGATGACGTGGCACAGGCAGGAGAACACGGCAGACAAGGAGCGCATGGCGTGTATTCTGGACTTGGTGGAGCGGCTGGAAAGCAAAGTGGTGTGTCCTCTGCATCCGCGCACCAGAAAATGTCTGGCACAGTTCGGACTGCTGGAGCGGGCACAGTCCGTTCCGAATCTGGAAATGGTTGAACCAGTGGGATATGTGGAGATGGTGAAGCTTATGAACCGCGCCAGACTGATCCTGACAGATTCGGGCGGCGTGTCGAAGGAGTCTTCCTTTGCGGGAGCGAAGTGCCTGTTTATGCTGAAGCTGGAAGTCTGGAAGGATCTTCTGCGGGAAGACTGGATTCATCAGGTAAATCCGACGGATCCAGAGAGTGTGGAGGAGGCGGTTTCCTTTGCAAAGAAGGCGGCGCATGTTGCGCCGGCGGAGCGACCCAGATATTACGGGGACGGTCATGCGGCGGAGAAGATGATAAAGGCGTTAGAAGAGAACAGGCTGATTGGAAAATAGGAAAAAGACCGGGGTGGGACTTATGGAATTCAGGGATTTGAAGCGGCAGTACCAGTTTCACAAAAAAGAGATAGATCACGCGGTGCAGGCGGTCATGGAAGGCGCGCATTTTATCAGTGGCCCGCAGGTAGGACAGCTCGAGAAGGAGCTGGCGGCGTATGTGGGAGCGGGACACTGTATTGCCTGTGCCAACGGCACCGACGCTTTACAGCTTGCGCTGATGGCGTGGGAGATCGGGGCGGGGGATGTGGTATTTGTGCCGGATTTCACCTTTTTTTCCAGCGGAGAAGTTGTCCCGCTTGTGGGAGCTGTCCCGGTGTTTGTGGATATCGACAAGGATACCTTTAACATCAGCGCGGACAGCCTGCAAAATGCCGTGGAATATGTGCTTCGTCACACAGATCTGAAACCCAGGGCGGTGGTGGCGGTGGATCTGTTCGGACAGCCCGCGGACTATGAGGCGGTGCGGCGTGTTGCGGATGCCTATGGTCTGCTTGTCCTCGAGGACGCGGCGCAGGGGTTCGGCGGTATGACGGGGGAGCGGAAGGCGTGCAGTTTCGGAGATATTTCCATCACTTCATTTTTCCCGGCGAAACCGCTCGGATGTTACGGGGATGGCGGCGCGGTTTTCACGGACAACGAAGAGTGGGCAAAAAGGCTTACGTCCCTGCACGTACACGGCAAGGGAAGCGATAAATATGACAATGTCCGCATCGGATTAAATTCCCGTCTGGACACGCTGCAGGCGGCGGTGCTGATAGAGAAGTTAAAGTTCTTTGAGGAGGAGATCGTGGCGTGCGGCCGCGTGGCAGCTGCTTACGACGAGCGTCTGCGCGATGTTGTGAAGACGCCGGTTATCCTTCCGGGGAACCGTTCCGGCTGGGCACAGTATACGATATGCCTTAAGGACGCGCGGGAGCGCGAAGAAGTGATGGCGCAGATGAAGGCGGACGGTATTCCGAGTGCGGTCTACTACAGGAAACCGATGCACAGGCAGACGGCGTTTGCGGGGATGCTCTGCGGCGCGGAGCGCTGTGAGAACACGGAGTATATCTGCGACAGATGCCTGTCCCTGCCGATGCATCCCTATCTGGAAGCGAAAGAGATCGAGGCGGTGTGCAGTTGCGTGAAGAAGGCTGTAGGATGAGAGAAAAAATGGAGTTAAAAGGCTGGCTTGCCGCCAGCCGGAATCTGAAAATCACCTGTCTTGGTAAATATATAGATCTGGGGGTCTGCGTGCAGTATCAGAATCTGCTGGGCAAATTTCCCCGGGATCAGATTTCGATATCAAATGCGGAGTATGTCTGTTTTCTGGACGGCTATGTTTACAATAAGGAGGCGTTTCTCTGTCCCGAGGGATTTGGACGGTGGCAGGAGTCCTTCGCCTGCTCCCTTTCCAAAGATCCGGCGTCTCATTTTGGCAGGCTGAGAGGGGCGTTTGGCGGGTATTTTTACGACAAGGAAACGAACCGGGTTACCGCCTATACGGATCATGTCTCCAACAAAGCGTTATACTATTATGTGGATGGGGACCGTTGGATCCTCTCCAACTATGTGGATTTTATCGTGCGTGTTCTGCGTGCGAACGGCATAGCCGGTCATTTCGACGAGACGGCTGCCAGATATATGCTCTCCTACGGCTATATGCTGGATGACAGCACCTATGTGAAAGAGATACGCCGTCTGCTTCCGGGCTGCTATATAACGATCACGCCGGACGGGGCGGACATCACACAGTATTACAAACTTCGGTGCCATGAGCAGCCCATGACGGAGGATGAGGCGCTTGAGAAGCTGGACGCAGCATTCCGGCAGGCGGTTGCAAGGGAGTTTGAGAAGGACAAAGAATATGGCTACAGACATCTTGTGGACTTAAGCGCGGGACTGGACAGCCGTATGGTCTGCTGGGTTGCGCACGACATGGGCTACACCGAACAGACCAACTTAGCCTACAGCAAGCTGGGCTATCGTGATGATATCATATCGGGAAAAATCGCAAAGAAACTGGGGCACGAATATCTGTTCCGGGCGCTTGACGATGTGCGGTGGATGTATGATGTGGACGAGATGACGCTGAAGAATAACGGCGCGGCGATCTGCCACGGCATGACCGGCGGTAATCGGATGTTACAGTCCATCAATATGGAGCGGTACGGCATAGAGCATACGGGAATTATTGTTGGGGCGACTATGACGAGTTACTGCAGGGATCGGGCGGCAGCTTACGCGAAACCGCGGTACGGGCTGAATACCTACTCTACGAAGCTGGGGTATACTTTCGATGAAAAGGTGCTTGCGCAATATGAGACACAGGAGGAGTTCGCCATGAACACGCGCGGACTGCTGGGGATGCAGGTTTCCTATATGACCCGCCAGAATTATATCGAGTGTACAGCGCCTTCTGCGGATGTGGACTTGCTGGAAACGGCATTTTCCATCCCGTTTGAATACCGTATGGATAACAGATTATATCTGCGGTGGATCGAGGAAAAATATCCCGGCGCGGCGGCGTTCGGCTGGGAAAAATGGGGCGGGGTAAAGCCCAAAAGGAGCCACATTTTTTTCAGAAAGGTGAAGACGACGCAGCGGCTGGTTGCCGGGTACTTCAGCAGACTGCTCCACAGACCGGATCCCGACTCCATGAATCCCATGGATTACTGGTATGAACGAGACGAAAAGGTCAGGACATATCTGGACGGCATGTATGAGAAACGGATTGGGAGCGCCGTACTGCCCCGGGAGCTGGCGGATGATATGCGCAGGCTCTATGAGGAGGGAAATTTTGTAGAGAAAAGTCTGGTGCTGACGGTACTGAGCGCGGTATATCTGTATTTTGAGAACGGTGCGGAGGGTTGCGTATGAAAAGACAGGTGGAAGAAGTAGATTTTCTTATGATTTATGAGCATAAGGTGAGGGAGCTGGAAAACCTGTGCCTGATTAAGTACGAGCTGGAAAGACGGGGATATAAAGTCGTCATCAAGCACATCGAGGACGAGGAGGCGCTCGATGCGGTCAAGCCCATCTATCACGCGAAGGTGGTCACTACGATGGCGTGTTACCAGAACGCGTCGCTGGAATGGCATACAAAGGATTTCGTCTCGTTCGACAAGGTTATCGATATGCAGTGGGAGAACATCGTCTATCCCAAGGATGAGCGGGCAGGCGTTTTCAAGAACTATACGGGAATCGGCAGGGAAGTCGTCCGGGTATCGTGGGGCGAGGCAAATAAACGGCGGCTGCTGAAGGCAGCGCACATGGATGAGCGCAATATCAAAGTGGTGGGGCATGTGGGGATGGATTTTTTGAGAGACAGCCTCAGAGGATATTACATGAGCCGGGAAGCGCTGTTCAAAGAGTATGGTTTGCCGACGGATAAAAAAGTATTGCTGTTTGCTTCGCCGTTTTATGCGGACAACCTTTCCGAACAGTATATCGCCGGCATGTGTAAAAAGCACGGGGATGACTGGCGCGATTACTACGCGTTTATGATGCGGTCCGAGAAAACGATTCTGGAGTGGATGGAAAAGCTGTGTAATGACAGGGATGATATTGTGGTGATCTACAGACCCCATCCCGGTCATATCGGAAAGCATATGTCGGAGGTGGCTGACAGGTGTCCGAATTTTAAAGTGATCAGCGAGAAGTCCGTGAAACAGTGGATTCTGGCTTGCGATCTTATCTATACCGGCAACAGTTCCACGATCGTGGAGGCGTTCTTTGCGGACAAGATGTGTTATCTGCTGTTCCCCTACGAGGTGACGGATGGCTTTGAACTGAAACTGGTCAGCAAAGGCGAAAAGATCCGGGATTATGAACAGTTCTATCAGTCCGCCGTGGAGCAGGGAGGGACGTTCCCGATTTCGCAGGAGGCGATCAATGATATTTACCTCGTGGATGATGTGCCGAGCTACGTGAAATTTGCGGATATGGCGGAAGAAGTGATCAAGGATCCTTCCTATGCGCTGACGAGGGAGCAGCTGGGTTCCTATCGGAAAAAACAGCCGGTGACTGTTAAAGTGCAGAAGATGCTCCAGCGGCAGGACTGGTTTTACGACAGATACAGAAAAATGCTGGCGGATGAGAACTGTCACAATAAATGGATTGAGAGACAGCGCGCCCTGCGGCGGCAGAAGGCGGAGCGGAATAAGCGGTTTGCCATCGAGAGAGCAGGCGAGCAGGAAATCGCGGCGATCGTGCAGAAGATTGCGGCACAGTTAGAGGGAAATGATAAGAAGTAGACGGTTACAGATAAAAGCATAAGAGGCGAAACGGAGGAAAAGAACATGAGCGATAAGATTACAGCAGTTGTACCGGTGAAGGGCAACAGCACGAGACTGCCCAACAAAAACATTTTACCATTCGGGGATTCCAATTTGTTACAGCACAAGATTGAGCAGCTCAAGCAGGTGAAGGGGCTCCATGAAATTATCGTGTCCTCGGATTCTGACGAGATGCTTGCCATTGGCGAGAAATGTGGTGTGAAGGCGATCAAACGACCCGAGCAGTACGCCAATGAGTCCGTGCCCTTTGGCATGTTTCTGGAGTATCTGTGCGACACGATCGAGGGAGACCATCTCCTGTATGCCTGCGCCACATCTCCCTGTGTGGAGCCTTATCTGTACGAGAAGGCGATCAAGGTATATTTTGAGAAACTGAAGGAGGGATATGATTCCCTGATTACGGTGTCCCCCTATCAGACTTATCTGATGGACGACAACGGGCCCATGAACTTCAAGATGGGACTGGAGCATAAAAATTCCGAGCAGCTTCCGATGATGTATCATTTTACGAACGGCATTGATCTGGCGCCTACCGAGAAGGTGCGGGAGTGGCATTACAATTACGGACCGAAATATTACCAGCTCGTTATCAATAAACGGGAAGCCGCGGATATCGACGATCTGTACGATTATGAGATGGCGAAGGCGCTGTATGCCATGAAGGATCCGAATCCGACGGTGTAGCAGACAGGTAAAAGGAGCGTTATGTCAGAGATTAAACTATTAGACTGTACCCTCCGCGACGGCGGGTATATCAATGACTGGAATTTCGGAGAATATACAATCCGGGACATCCTGTCAAAATTGATTGAGTCCGGCGTGGACTATATCGAAGTGGGATTTCTGCGCGACTGCGCCTATGAGCCGAACAGATCCCTCTACAATAACTGCGCCGAGATCGCACGCATTCTGCCGGAGAACTGCGGCAATACGAAGTTTACCGCCATGTCCCTGCACAATAAATACAGCATTGACAAGCTGGAGCCTTATGACGGGAAAACGATAGATGCGCTGCGGGTGACTTTCCATGACTATGACATCGACGAGGGGCTGGAATACATCCGAAAAGTGAAGGATAAGGGCTACAAGGTGTTTGCCAATCCCATCAATATCATGGGCTACTCGGATGAGATGATTCTGCGCCTGCTGCAGAAGATCAACGAGATACAGCCCTATGCCTTTTCTATCGTGGACACCTTCGGTTCCATGATGAAGGACGATCTGCAGCGGATTTATTCCCTGATCGAGCACAATCTGAGAAAGGATATTGTGATCGGTCTGCATCTGCATGAGAATCTGGCGCTGTCCTACTCGCTGGCGCAGGATTTTATCGGCATGAAGGCGAGCGACAGGGACTGCGTGATCGACGCGTCCATGCTGGGCATGGGGCGTTCGCCGGGCAATCTCTGCATGGAGCTTATCATGGATTATATGAATAAGCGGCAGTCCGGGCACTATGATGTGAATCCCGTATTGGACGGCATCGACGATCATATCACAAGGCTGAAGCAGATAGAACCTTGGGGCTACAGCACGGCGTATGCACTGTCGGCGAAGTATAATCTCCATCGCAACTACGCGGAGTTTCTGCTGGATAAGGGCAGGCTTCGCGCGAAGCAGATCAACCAGATCCTCGGAAGCATTGAGGAACACAAGAAAACTGCCTATGATGAGGCGTATATAGAGGGGCTGTATCAGGATTTCCAGAACAAGGCGGTTGACGATGCCGGGACGCTTAAGGACTTGGCAGGAAAACTGGCGGGAAAGAAATGTCTGATTCTGGCGCCGGGCTCGAGTATTCTCGGGGAAAAAGAGAGGATTGACCGCTATATTGCGGAGGAAGATCCGATTGTATTCTCGGCAAATTTCGTGCCGGAGACATATGTGGCGGATTATGTTTTCTGCTGTAACGCCATGCGGTTTGAGATGCTGCTTGGCAAAAAGACGATGCCGGCGCTTGTGGTCACATCTAATCTGCTGGAGATGTGTGAGGATGAAAGACTTGGCGGCAGGCAGCCCTTGATTGTGAATTATACAGATTTGCATTTTGACGAGGAAAGGTCATATGACAATAGTGTCATAATGCTGCTGCGCCTTTTAAAGAAGCTGGAAGTATCCGATGTGGCGCTTGCCGGATTTGACGGATATCGGGCGGGCAGCAGGGAGAACTATGTAGCGGACTATATGGCGAGCCAGCATACGAAGGGCGATGAAGAAAATAAGCGGATTAAGGAGCGTATGGGGCAGATGGAGAAGCAGATGAACATCTGCTATCTGACGAAATCGCTGTATCAGCGTGAGAAGAGTTTCTAAAGACGTCCCGCCATAGGACGGGACGCCAAGAAACTCTAGGAGTTGCGTTGCAACTCCGTCTCACGCAGGAGAATGCCTGAAATACGGCATTCTCCGCACGGATTGTGCAGGCAAAAGGAAATAAACAGTATATCGGTATGCGGCATGAATCAGAAAGGAAACAGAACGTGGGAGACTGGCAAAAGATCAGATACCTTGTCATAGATGTGGACGGCACCATGACGGATGCGGGCATTTATTATGATGAGCACGGCAATGAACTGAAAAAATTCTGCACCAAGGATGCGGCGGGATTTTTTGCGGCGCGCAGGGCGGGGATTAAGATTCTCGTTCTGACAGGGCGGGAGTGTGCCGCTACGACCAGACGTATGGGTGAGATGAAGGTAGATTTTCTCGTGCAGAACTGTAAGGATAAAGTGCCTTATCTGGAGAAATTTCTGCGCGAACAGGACGCTTCATGGGATGAGATCGGTTATCTGGGAGACGATCTGAACGATCTGCCGGGTATGAGCCGCTGCGGATTTGCGGGATGCCCCGAGGACGCCTGCGCGGAGGTGAAGGCATCCGCAGATTATGTGTCCACGATCAAGGGGGGCTATGGCGCGGTGCGGGATATTGTGGAGCATCTGCTGCGCGCGCGGGGCGAATGGGAAAAGGTTACGGCGGAGATTTACGGGATCGGCGTATAGAAACGGGAGGAAGCGGCATGAAAATTATGTTTCTGGCAAGTTCCTACTTTCCGGCACAGGACGGGGTCTCTCAGGTGACGCAGTATCTGGCGGAGGGATTGGCAAAAAAGCATGAGGTGTTTGTGATTGCTACCCGAAAAGACTATGGGGAGACAGAGGAGCGAAACGGTGTCAGAATAGAGCGTATCCGTGCCAGACGCAATCGGTTTACATGCCGCTGCCAAGGGGAGAGAAAGCGGGTCAGGGACAGTATTTTGCGCTATCAGCCGGATGTTTTGATTATAGTTGGCGTTCAGGTCTGGGGATATGACTGGTTTAAAAGAAAGCTGGATCAGTTGTCTGGCAAAAAAGTGCTGATGACACACGGCTGTTCCTGTCTGGGAGAATATCATGTCTGGGAACAGGTCAGACAGGTGCGCTTCAGGAGACAGATTGTTGCAGATTTACTCCGGGTGAACAATGAATGGTATTGGAAGAAGTATCAGAAAACTTTGGCAAAAGATATGGCACGGTTTCATCTGGTGTCCTATCTTTTTGAAGGGGAGGACTTGTACGGATATTCAAAGCGTGCAGGTCTTCAAAATGCCATGATTCTGGAAAATGCGACGGAGGACTTTTTCTTTGAAAGAAAAGCTTATGTGGTGGACGAGAAGAAGGAGATTGTATTTATTAATGTCTCGACCTATGAGGAGCGTAAGAACCAGAAGATGATTCTGCAGGCATATCACAAGGCGAATCTGCCAAACACCAGACTGGTATTGATTGGTTCAAAAGAGACGGAATACTACAGAGAGCTTGCCGGCATGAAGGAGAAGATAGAAGGAGATTCCGAATGGAAAGGCTGTGTTGATATCTACGCGGGACTGACAAGGGGTCAGGTGCTGGAACTCTATAAGAGCGCTGATATCTATGTTTCCGCCAGCAGTTGGGAGGCAATGTCCATCTCTATCTGCGAGGCCGCCGCTGCGGGACTATTGATTCTCTCGACGAATGTCGGGCATGTCGCCCAGATCCCGGGGGTTTTGTTTTTCGACAGTGTGGAAGAACTCCGGGAACTGATGGAGAGGGCATACCGGGAACCTGATGTCCGGAGGGAAAACGGTATGTGCGCGTATGCGTATGCGGAGGAGAACTATCGGACGCAAAAGAAGGTTGATCAGTTGGAGAGCGCACTGATCGGGCTGGTGGGCGAGTGATGACAAAACTTATTTTGGCAACAGAAAATTTTCCCTACGGCAAAGGGGAGACGAGTTTTATTATTCCGGAACTCCTGCGTTTAAGGCAGCACTATGATATTACGGTCATTTCCCATGCGGACGAGGAGCAGATTCGCGGCGGAATGACTGCCAAAATGCCCGACGGCATAAAGCTGATTTGTTTTGGGAGACCGAACCTGACTCTTGCGGATAAGATCAAGGCTCCTGTCCTGTTTATTCTGGACAGAAACGCGAGGCGGGAAATCCGGGAAATATGGAGAGAAAAAGAGGACAGGAAGGAGCGGTTATACCAATCAATATCCTTTTTTGCACAGACGCTGTCAGATCAGAAAAAGCTGCGTAAGAGCGGCATTTTTTCCATGCAGGAACCGATCGTTTACTATTCCTTCTGGTACACGTATTTCTGCTACAGCGCGGTGCGGGAGTGTGGAAAAGACAGATATCCGAATATCAGACTGGTTACGCGCACCCATGGCGTTGACCTCTACCACGAGAGAATACCGGGGAAGCGGCAGCCTTTTAAACATCGTATGGAGGAGGGACTTGATGCGATACTCTTCGCCTGCGACTACGGAAAAAGATATTATATAGAGCGGATCAGACAGAATATAGACGAAACAAAGCTGTATCTGTGCAGGCTGGGGACAGAGCCGGTCAGTGCGCCGGATCGCTGTGGGGGGCAGGACGTATGGCATGTGATAAGCTGTTCCAATGTGATCGGCTTAAAAAGGATTCCGCTTATTATTGACGGTCTTTCACTGATCCGTGATAAAAAGATACACTGGACGCATATCGGGGATGGCGCGGATCTGGAAAAGGTGAAAGATTATGCCCGGGAAAAACTGGGAGAGAAAGAGAATATCAAGTACACGTTTCAGGGATATATGGAGAATGCGCAGGTCATCCAATATTACAGAGAGCATCCGGCTGACTGTTTCATAACAACTTCTTCCACGGAAGGCGGCTGCCCGGTGTCCATACAGGAGGCGATGAAATTCGGGATACCTGTAATCGGAACGGATGTAGGCGGTATCACGGAGATGATCGGAGAAAACGGGATTCTTTTGCCGGCGGATCCGAACGGGGAGGAAGTGGCTGCGGCAATCAGGAAAATGATGTCATTGGACGTAGAGACAGTTAACATGATGAGAAATGTAAGTCGGCGGTTGTGGGAGAAAGACTATAATATTGATGTAAATATGATAAGTTTGCTGGAAATCTTAAATAGTCTTGAAAATGCGGGATGATATGGCACAGCGGCTGACAACGGTTAAGAAGTGTGTTATAATCTACGGGTCGAAAGATGGCGCTGTATGGGAAATATAAGTAAGGATGAAGTGGTGCGAGGTTAGCTTATGATATATCGAAATTTGAGAAGAAGAATGGACTATATTCTGGCGTCGGATGGATCCAGAAGAAAAAGAGAACTGCGAATGAAAATAGACTTGTTCAGTCCCGGATGCAAATACCGTGACGAGTATTTGGAAGAGATAACGTACATGAAAGCAAGGGATATCATTACAATGTTTCCGTATGCTTTCAGGGAGCGGTATCACGAACTTGCGATAGATGTTAAGCGGGACGAAGAGAAAAAAATGTTTTATGTGGTGCATGACGGTAAGCGGTTATATTACCCATCTGACATTTCCGGGGAAGGAGTCAGAAACATGTACAGGGCAATAAGGCTGGAGCAGGATATAGAATCTCCACATCGGTATTTTTCTGATGGCTTTGAATTTATGCAGAATGGTATTTTCTGTGATGTGGGATGCGCGGAGGCGAATATCGCGCTGGAGGTCGTAGACCGGGCGAAGGCGGTTGTGCTGTTTGAAGCTTCTTCGCGTTGGCTGCCTGCGCTGGAGGCGACTTTTGAGCCTTATCGGGATAAGGTCCATATTATTAACAAATTTGCGGGAAATAAAATGAATGATGAGATGACGACGATTGACTATGAATTGGAACAGAGAGATCTTGACGGAGAAGTGTATATCAAGATCGATGCAGAAGGTTCAGAGGAAAAAATACTTGATGGGGGAATGGATACGCTGAAAAAGAGAAGGGTGCGTGGCGCAGTTTGTACCTATCACAGACAGGAAGATGCTAAAAAGTTTGAAAAGGTATTTAAGGATCTGAAATTTCAAACACAGTTCAGCAAAGGCTGGTGCATCTATATGGGATCAGAGAAACTGGAGCCGCCATATTTCAGAAAAGGGTTACTCAGAATATCTAATTTTTAGCGTAATTGTATAGATTTCAGGCAAGTGATTTAGGGGAAACGGTAATGATAAAAAGAGGGGTCATAAAGAAGAAATTAGATAGTATTTTAAGAACAATTGTATGGTATAATAAGCCGATTATCAGAAAGTGCATTAAAAATCCTGTTGTTATTTTTAAGATGGATGGGGGGACGTGCTCTCAGATCAACAATTATGTCAGTATGAAAATGCTGGCAGAAAAAACGGGATATCATCTTATCATGGATGTTTCATGGTACGACAGATACGGAGAAGGGGAGGACAGTGTGATTGCCAGACCCTATAATATAGATAAACTGTTTTATTTAGAAGAGTATCAGACGGCAGGGAAGGTGCAGGCGTGGTTATACAAGGTACTGTTTGCCTGTTTTACGCCAGAGGATAAAATTGAAAAAGGGCTATTCGGGCTTGATTTAAATACTTTTACGATACCTCCGGCACCATGCTATCTGCATGGTTATTTTAAGTATAAACTGTCTGAAATAGAGAAAAATATAGGGAAATACTGTTCTTTTAAGGATAAAGAAGAAATACTGGATTCCCAAAATCTGACTGTATATCAAGAGATTGTTTCCTGTGCAAATCCTGTCGGTGTACATGTCAGACGTGGAGATATGTCTGTGGAAGGAAGGTATTGGAAAGTTTTGCCGGAACAGTATTTTATTAATGTATGCGAGGACTTAAACGAACAGGACACGGTATTTTTTTTCTTTTCTGAAGAGCCACAGTGGGTTTTGGAGAAAATTATTCCCTTCATAAATGCTCGTAGCAGAGTTGTGAACAATGCATCCTATTATGGGTATCGGGATTTATATTTATTGAGTCAGTGCAGATATACGGTTAAGAGTCAGGGAAGCTTCGGTGAATATGCCTATATGTTAAATAAAAGGCAGGATAAGAAGTTGGTTGCCTATAATGGGGAAAAGCCCAGATTGTGGGAATGGAGATCTTATTATGAAGCATGAGATTGAGAAAATAAAAGATTTGGTCCAAAAATTCGGCGTGATATTGTCGAAACAGCAGAAACTCTACGGCGGTATGATCCTAATCTGTACAGTGTTTGCCGCATTTTTGGAAACAATCGGGATATCTGCCATCCTTCCGATTATCGAGGGACTTATGTCTCCCGACGGACTGGAGGATAAATGGTATCTGAGACCGTTTATCAGTATATTCCATATTCAGGAAACGCAGACGCTTGTTCTGATCGTCTGTGGGGAAGTTATTGTCCTATATGTAGTCAAAAATTTATACTTTATTCTGCATACATGGCTTGTTCATAAATATACATACAAGATTAAGCGGGAACTGGGCAGTCTTGTGATGCAGTCCTACATGAAACAGGGGTACATTTTTTTTGTCAATAATAATACCAGTAAACTGATACAGGGTATTACAAATGATATAAATGCCTTAAATGTTATCTTAAGCGGCATTTTTAATCTGGTTACGAAAGTGATGACAATGGCAGCGATCAGTGCGTTTATGTTTATAAAGACACCTGTCATAGCGTTTGTGCTGGTCATTCTTGCGGTGGTAAGCGTATTTGCAATTCAGTTGTTTTACAAGAAATCGCTCCGTAAATACGGAGTGCTTCTCCGCATTGCAGAGCGGGAAAATTCTCAGGTTTCCATGGAAGCGATACACGGGAACAAAGAGATTCAAGTTGCCAGAAGACAGGATTATTATATAAAAAAATATAGAGAAACTGCCAATACTCACATAAAAGCAAGTATGAAACTTGAGATGGCAGCTTTGACGCCGGGATATATTATTGAGATGATCTGTGTGACCGGTCTGTTACTGGTAATCGCTTTGCAGACACGGGCAAGTGGGGCATCGGAAGAAATGATAGCGTCTTTATCGGTAGTTGCTCTCTCCGCTTTCCGGATTTTTCCTAGTATTGCCACTGTCAGCAGTACGCTGAACACGATAAGGGGGCGTATGCCGTCTTTCAATGCGGCATATGAAAATATAAAACGGATAAAGGAGGACAAATCCGAGGGTGTACAAGCTATATCGGAGAACAATTTGGAATGGGAAAAAGAGAATATTGATTTTAGAGAGGAAATCAGATTTAACAATGTTTCCTATCGCTATCCCAATACCGAAAAATATATATTAAAAAATATGGATTTTACAATTAGGGCAAGAACATCTATCGGTCTGATTGGTCCGTCGGGAGCGGGTAAATCCACTTTGGTTGATGTTTTGCTGGGACTTTTGGTTCCCGAGCAGGGAAATATTACTATGGATGGTGCGGATATTCGGGAACTGGGAATAAAATGGAATCGAAATATAGGTTATGTACCACAGAGCGTATACCTGACGGATTCCAACATACGCAATAATATTGCGTTCGGAATTGTGGAAGAGCAGATTGACGATAACAGGGTCTGGAATGCCTTGGAGATGGCTCAATTATCTGAATTTGTAAGCAAATTGCCCAAGGGTCTGGATACGCAGGTAGGGGAGCGGGGTGTAAAGTTTTCCGGGGGACAAAGACAAAGGGTTGCAATTGCGAGAGCGCTGTATCTGAATCCTGATATCCTCATTTTGGACGAGGCAACCGCCGCGTTAGACAATGAAACGGAGCGAACGCTGATGGAAGCCATAGAGTCCCTGCAGGGAAGGAAGACGCTGGTGATTGTTGCCCATAGACTAACTACAATTAAAAATTGTGATTATATTTATGAGGTAGTAGACGGGAAGATTATGGAGAGGGATAAAGCGGAAGTTTTTGGCGAATTGTATAGTGGATGAAAGGATAAAAAGGAATGGCTGGAGCAAATACACCAATCAGGCTATCCTGTTTGATTACGAACTATAATCAGATTGCGTGGATTGAAGAGGCGGTCGAATCAATTCTGAATCAGAATATGGATTTTGCATATGAAATTCTGATCGGGGACGATGGGTCAAACGATGGTTCGCTGGAGCTGCTGAAAAGAAAATATGGCGAAAGAGAGCAGATCAGAATACTGGTACAGGACAGGGCGGACGGCGTCCGGGAATTTTCAAATTGGAGGCACAGCAGACTCATTTTCCGCCTTATTGACGAGGCTCGTGGAGAATACATTTCCATTTTGGATGGAGACGATTATTTTTGTGATAGGAACCACTTCCAGCAAAAGATAGAATTTCTGGATAGGAATGAAAACCGGGACTGTGTTGCATACTATGGGAACATGTATAGATTAACGGAGGACAGATTTGAGCTGTATACATGTGTCCCTTATCCCAGAGGAAAGTATCAATGGCAGAAGGATATGATATATATCCATCTGGCGGCAGGAGTCTATCGTAGAAAGGCGCTGGAGAATGTTCCCAGAAATATTTATTATGAGGAATTTGCTGATTGGCAGATCACAACATGGCTGGCACATCAAGGGCTGATTTACTACGATCCGAAACCATGCTTTGTTTACCGTGTTTTACCGAATTCCATCTGGCATAAGGCATCGACGGAATTAAATGCGCTGCGGCAGGTGATTGTATGTGATTTAAATTATCAGGCATATGGGGGAAAGCGGATCGCTGCCTATAAAACGCGTAGGAATTGCTTCATTAAATTGTATGAAAAAAGGAATCTGGCAGATGCTGTTGATTATGAAATGTGGAACGGTTTTACAGTAAAGTATCATGCCGGAGTCGCGCATATGCTGCTAAACAGAGAATCTCTAAAACCCTCAGAAAAGCTGTGGCTGTTTATTTTCTATGTGCGAATGAAAACGCCGTTGAAGAAATTGGGGCACACACTTTTAGGGTATTGTATAGGTGTAGGGCAGATATGTAATCCTAAGGTGCCTATGGAAAAAAAGAGAGCATTGGTTGGTAACTGGCTGGGGCGTATCAGAAAATCCTGAATCAAATGAGGGGAGAATGGCGGGGAATGAAAAGATTACTGGAATATTTGCGTGGCTGCACAGCTGGTAAAATAGATGCGCGGAGAAAAGCGCTGTTATTTTGGACAGGTGTAATCACGTTATGTGCAAATGGATACGCTTTTGTGAACTATATGCCTTTGCATGATGCAATAAACCATATGTTTTCGTCGGCGGGAGAGTGGGAAGTGCAGCTGGGCAGATTTTTCCAGCCATTTTATGTCTATTTGCGCGGCAATGTGGCGTCTCCGTGGCTGATAGGAATAATCGGCACCGTTTTTACAGTGATGAGCGCTTACATAATAGCGGATATTATAAAGATGCAAAATCCTGTCTGTGAAATTCTGGCATGTGGTTTTTTAGCGGCTAATCTGTCTGTAACCGAATTGTGCGGGATTTATATATACATATATGATTGTTGTATGATTGCCGTGTTCTTTTCCTGTTTGTCTGTCTGGTGCTGTCAGCATGTCGGCCATCCATGGAATATAATTTGCGGAGGGGGCTGCCTGATGCTCTCCATGGGCTTTTATCAGGCATATATCAGTGTGGCTATTGCCTTGTGTGCGGTTGTACTGCTTCAGAAAGCATTTGCAGATGCGTCATGGAAAGAAGAGGTGCGAAGCGTATTTACCATGGTATTGATGGGTATCATCGGTGTTGCCGGCTATTTGCTCCTGTATAAGATATCGCTGATCATGTGGCACACGACGTCCACAGGCGGGTCTAACGGTATGGGGCGTCTGACTGAACTGTCAGTGCGCGTGATCTTTCAGAATAGTATAAAAACATATGGGGACATATGGAAATTCTTTCTGGGAGACAGCAGATATTTTGGAAAGATTGTCTGTGGACTGCATGGCATGTTATTGCTGATTATGCTGGCAGGATTTATTATATTTCTGATTCAGAAAAAATTGAAAATTTACAATACGACAGGCGCTGTAGTTATTTTTATGACATTACCGCTGTGGTGTAATTTTACCAGTATAATACAGGGCGAAAATATTGTTTTAAGAAGTTCCTATGCACTGTATCTGCTTTTCTTCATATGTATAATGATCGTGGATCGTCTTTCGCATATCCCGGTCGGAAAAGCAATGCGGTATATGACGTGTTTTATATGTCTTTTTCTTCTGGTCAGAAATATCCAGTACAGCAATACGTCGTATATGTATGCCAGACTGACATACGACAGAACCGTTAGTATTATGACAAGGATATTGGAAGACATGGAGGGGCAGGAAGGCTATGAGGGCGGGGTAACGCCGGTAGCTGTCATAGGACAGTTTAATAAAAATGATTATGTCGAGGTTTATCACGATGATTATAAATTTGTAAACGGACGCAGCAAGGCATCGACAACTTATCCGCAGACAACGTACAATTTTTGGAGAAGTCTGGGAAGCCCGGTTAACGGCATACAGGATAACGATATTCTGGAGACATATGCGGCGTCAAGCCGGGTAAAACAGATGCCGTGCTATCCATATGAGGGATATTGTCAGATGATAGATGATGTAATGGTTGTTAAAATTGCTGACAGGAAATAAATATTGGGATTGAGGGGCATTGCTGATGACAAAAGGAGAACTTTGTTCCCGGCGCAAAGAAATCAAATATATCGTGCCTTATGGTAAGGCTTTGGCGATAGGAGAACAACTGGACAAGCTGCTGCAAAGAGACGAGCATTGCGCGGATGGCCCCTATCTGGTGAGAAGCCTGTATTTTGATTCGGTGAATCAGATTGATTTTACAGAAAAGCTTGCAGGTGTGATCCAACGCAAAAAGGTGCGCCTTCGTATCTACGATGGGGATGAATCTTTGTGTAAGTTGGAAATCAAAATGAAAACGGATGACCGGCAGCAGAAACTGAGTCTGGTTATATCGGCATCCGATGCGGCAGAACTATCGCGTGGAAATTTGAATGTACTGAAAAAATATTTTGATACTTCACCAACAAGTCTGAAGGCTTATGGTATTATGACACAGGGACAGTACCGTCCCGTTGTACAGATTGCATACGACAGGCTTGCTTACAAATATTCCATGTATGATACGCGTGTTACGCTGGATATGAACGTCAGAGCCTCGGAATCCAATATGGATCTTTTTTCACGGGATGTTCGCTATACGCCTATTTTGTGTGAGAATGTGGTTTTGGAAGTGAAATACAGCGGAAAACTCATGGGGTTTTTATCTGCCTTGTTTGCAGGGTTTGATTTGACACAGGGCACGTACAGTAAATATTGCGCCGGACGTCCGGTTTATTATGACTTCAATTTTTAAAGGAGAAGACTTATTATGTCAAAGGAAGAGGTTCTGGGATATTTTTACACAAACAGTAATCAATATGGGGTGAAGACAACGCTGCTTATTCTGATGTGCGGTCTGGCAGTAGGGATGGTTATCTATCTGACGTATTACATTTCCTCGGAAAAAATTGCATATAACAGGAAATTTAACTGGTCATTGGTAACGATGCACTTGATTACTGTGGTGGTCATGCTGATGATCAGCAGCAATATTGCTGTGTCGCTTGGTATGGTGGGAGCGCTGTCCATTGTTCGTTTCAGGACGGCGGTGAAAGACAGCCGGGACACCATGTTCATTTTCTGGGCGATGGCGGAAGGACTTTGTGTGAGCTCCCAAAACTGGCGGATGACATTTACGACGGTGCTGTTTATTGCCGCTATTCTGATTTTGTCCAGTAAAGTGCCGGGAATCAGGAATAAATATATGCTGGTCGTAAACGGCGGAGGGCAGGCGATTGACAGGAAAGAGTTTGAGGAAAAGCTGAAACCTTACGTCGTAAGTTTTCGGGTGCGGACAGTTAATAAGGATGCCGGGCATGAGGAGATGATCTGCGAAGTCGGGACGAAGGGAGAACTCAACCTTGATGTGCTGGATGTGCTTCTGACTGTGCCCGGTATAGAGTCTGTAAACTGGGTTGTGCAGTCTGGGGAAACAGTAGGATGATGAGTCGAAAACGTGTGTTGCTTTGTCTGTTATTCATATGTGGCGCTATATGCCTTCTTCTTTTGTACGACAGGCACAGCCCTGCGGGGCTGTGCTTTTCAAGAGAGTCTGGATTTTATGAAGATTCCTTTGAATTGAAGCTTTCGGCTCCTTTTGGGGCAAGAATCTATTATACACTGGATGGTTCTTTGCCGGATGAAAATGCTTTTCTGTACACAACTCCTATTCTGATAGACGATGCGACTTCGCAGCCGAATTTGCATTCCATGAGAACTGATACTTCTTCATGGTTTTTTTATGAGAAGCCTGTGTATAAGCTGCCGGATTACCCGGTTGATAAATGTACCGTTGTCAGGGCGGCTTATCAGGACGCGGATGGAAATTTCAGCGAGGTGAAAACGGAAAGTTATTTTGTGGGGTATGGGGAAAAGAAAGGCTATAAGGACATCAATGTCATTTCGATCGTAACAGATCCTGGGAATCTTTTTGATTATGATACGGGAATTTATGTCCTGGGTCGTAAATACGACGAGTATCTGGATCGCATGGAGAATGCAGAGCGTGTGGAAAATTTACCAGAGGAGGACGCAAACTCTTACCAGCATGGCAGGGAGTGGGAGCGCCCGGTGGATATTCAGATTTTTAATACAGAACGGGAGGTGCTTCTGAAACAGTCTTGCGGTGTGCGGATTCAGGGAGGTGGCAGCAGAACGAATCTGCCCAAGAGCCTGAATCTTTATGCGAGAGAAAACTATAGCAGAGCGGCACGGTTCTATGTGGACCTGTTTGGTACCGGCTATATGCCGGACACGGTAACACTCACGGCAGGCGGACAGGATACGATTGCCAAATTCCGGGATATGTTTGTATCCACGCTGACAAAAGACAGGGCTTTTAGCACGATGAACTATGAACCGTACACCATGTTTCTGAATGGAGAGTACTGGGGAGTATATTGGCTTACGGAACGCTATAACGATACGTACCTTGGCTATTATTATGATGCGGATGCCGATAATATTATTATGATGAAAAATAATGAGCTGACACGGGAGAGCGATGAGGACTGGGGACTTTATGTCAGTATGACAAATTTTTTGCAGGATACGGATTTTACCAAAGCGGAGAATTATGAGTCGGTCAGCTATGTCATTGATTTGCAAAGTTATATAGACTACTATGCCACAGAGATTTACATCGGCAGCTATGCGGACTGGCCCGGTACAAACGAGGCTTTTTGGAGAGTGCGCAAACCTGCAGAAAATACAGGAGCGGGGGTACAATACGAAGACGGAAGATGGCGCTGGATGCTGTTTGACGTCAATACAAGCGCGCTGCGGGAAAATGTGGTGGAGAAGGATGTGCTGGCGCATACCATGGAGCGGAGTCCCGTGTTTCACAATTTATGTCAGAGCGAAGCGTTCAAAAAGCAGTTTACACTTACGCTGATGGATCTTGCCAATGAAACATTTTCTGAGAGAAATACAGAGCCGGTGATTGAGGAATGGCTTGCGCTGATGAAGGAGCCGACGGAGGCACATCTGCGGCGGTTTTACGGAGAAGAAAGTCTGCACCGTTTTGATGAGGAGGTAGCGGATATCCGAGCCTTTCTGGAACATAGAAAGCCATATGCCGCGAAGTATCTGAAGGAGAATTTCGGACTGGAAGGTGAGTCTGCGCCCGTTGAAATAGAAACGACGAATGTTCTCGCAGGGCGCATTGTTTTAAATACGATAACGCCGACTTTTGACGGACAGGGAGAATGGAAAGGGGAATACTTTACGGATTATCCAGTCACACTTTCGGTAGCGGTCAATGAGGGGTATCGTTTTGTGGGATGGGAGATCAGCAAAGGGCAGGAGAAGGAAACAAGCATGGAAACCTCGCTGGAATTGGAGGTACCGGAAAACGGTCTTCGGCTTAGGGCGGTGTTTGAGAAAATATGAAATATAGGGGATATAATTTTATGCGGAAACGAATGAATGTATACCTTACAACGGGCAGAAAAAACTATAAATATGCGTATGTTGCAATACGTTCATTATTTGAGCAGAATCGTGATTCAGAGATCTACTTATATATTGTATCAGAGGATCTGGAGGAATCTGATTTAAAATATGAGATGGAGCTGGCTGAAACATACGGAAATCACATTGTCATATTGCGGTTTGATGAACGGGAAGCCGAAAAATATATTACATTTGGGGAAAAGGATCACTGGTCGGTGGGAGCCATGTCCAGCTATTGGATGTTCCATGAATTGCTGCCAAGTGAAGTGGACCGGATTATTGTGATTGAATCGGATACGGTAGTGGTGGGAGACTTGTCAGAAATCTACAACATGGATTTTGAGGACGCCTATGTCATCTGTCCGGGAGAAGAGCATAAGCCCGAAAATCATAGGAAGTTTATGAGGCGTATAGGGGGAGAGTGTCTTACCTTTGTACTTTCTCTTTACAATGTGAATCAGATTAGAAGCGACTTTACGCTGGAAGACTTTTTACGGACAGACGGTGATATTAGAAAGAAATATGGGAATTCCATGATGGAACTTACTTTTGGGCTTCTGTTTGCGGGAAGGATTAAATATGTTCCGGGTGCGGTTTCCTGTATTGATGAAAATGAAAGATATATGGAAGAACTGGGCTATGATTATATAGCAGAATGTGAACGGACAGCAAAGATTATTCATTTTTCGTCTTATAGTGATTACAGTAAACCATGGAATCCGGTATTTCTGGTTCCGGGCTATGCGGTCTGGTGGAAATATGCGGTAGACAGTCCTTATTATAGGGACTATATACAAAATCAGTGGCAGATTTACGGAAAGACCAGAAAAAAGCAGGAGCAGATTGCCAGAAACGTTACCTACCGCAATATACTTATATTTACGCTTTTGTTTATGACTGCCGGATTGACTATAATGGGATTGATCTGGGGGAATGGGATAACAGATGCCATTATTATAATTCTGACGGCAGGTGTTTCGGCAGGCATGGCGATTCTGGCTCGCAAATTGTCAATTATTGCGGCGAATTTATGTCAGCTTCGTGAAAAGCGATAATGATTTTATCGCCGTTCACATAGCAGGAGTAGAGCGAATTTGCCATAACCGGCACAGCGGATGCAACAATTTCCCTGTCTGCATCCGTGTCTTTTTCGATGGTTAAATCATCCTGTAAATAGTGCAGGACATAGGCACCGCCGATCCACCCATCATTTGTAAAATATTCGGGGAGCAATGCCCCGGTCAGGGGATATTTATCGCGAAACATTTGTGTACGCTGGGAAACCGGCATTTTTCCAATGAAAGAGACACAGGAGAAGTCTCCGTCTGCATTGATCGTTTCCAGATCATGCGCTACATGATATACGATGTATTTTGCGTATTCATTATTGTTATTCACGGCATTTCCATAAGAGTAAATATTTGTGTAATGATAAAGGTTGCATAAAATGAGCAGCCATAACAGAGGGCGCATTAAGACAGGCTTCTTTTTTGCGAAATGCAGCAGAAGGATTCCGAGATAAAACAGAAAGCCTCCCAGCGCTATAAATATTCTGAGTTTCAAAGTCTGTTGCTTAAGGAGCATCAAGGGCAAAAAGGAAGAAATAAGGACACAGAAAGGGGAAAGGAGCAGAAAGGCAATATCAACAGCCCTGCGCCATCCTCTGTTTTCCTCTTTCCGGCAGTACAGCACGACAGATAAAGTCAGGATCAATATAATGAATAGTGCCAGTATCATTCGGTACCACAGGGCGGTTTCCGAAAGGAATTCCGCTATATAACGGCAGGTGGCAAAAATATTCTGGAAGATCAGCATGATAGATTCGGGCTTCAGCTCAAGTGTCTGGGAGGCTGCGTGGCGCCAGTCAGAATGGCTGACATAGTGATTGGCAATAACCAGTTTATAGACAACGGCACCTCCACCAATACCAAAAATCCGAAGCCCTTCATGGGCATAACTCACTCTTTTTTGTTGAAATAATACAAAAAAGACGTTGATGATGAACAAAATGAGACACATTCCGAGGGCGGCCTGGTATAGTGACATCAGAGCCATACTCAGAAGCGATGAATAAATAAACATCTTTGCTTTTGAAACGGTATCCGGTATGGAAAAAATGAGAAACGGAATACCGAGAGCAGCGAACATTACCATGGAACCGTATCGATAAGACAGGCATTCCAGTGCAAAGGGATTGCCTATAATGAACAACAGTACGGTTAACAGGGCATAGCGGTTAGATATGAAGTCCAAGTTTGTTTTGGCGTACAGGATCAGTGTATAGGATAAAAATAAGACTGCCAGAATTAGTGGAAGGGGCGCGGTATCTGTGACTGGCCCGCCGCCGCACAGTGCAAGAACAAGATACTCTCCTAAAGGACGACCGTCGCCTTTCAGACCGATGCTCCCCCGTAAAGACCATCCCTGATCGTCTTTAAAATACAAATTGATCAAAATAATGGGAAAGATGTATAATAAACTCAGCATTGATAAGAGCAGATAATTTATTATATTTTTTTTGTCAAGCTGATACCATTTCATCGCCGGCTCCTCTGGGTAAAACATGCGAAATCCTAAACTAATTGTTATGTTACAAAATATTACACAATATTTTATAAGATATCTATTGGAGTGTCAAGGCTGGTTTGCTGAAATACATGTAGAAAGAAATGGACGAACAATAAGTAAAATAGTATAATAAATGTTGTAGTTAGGGAGATGTCCAAATCTGTTATCGGGAGAAATGTAAATGTTGTATTCGGTAGTGGTTCCTGTTTATAATTCAGCGGCAACATTGGACGAGCTATACAATCGCATTAAATTAGTGTTTGAGACGGTAGTTCGGGAAGACTTTGAATTGGTTCTCGTAGATGATTTTTCTGGTGATGGTTCTTTTGCCGTGATGAAGAGGCTCAGTGACATGGATGAGCGGGTCAAATATATCAGACTGGCTAAAAACCACGGGCAGCAAAAGGCTGTTTTATGTGGTATTGATCATACATGCGGGGATTACGTGATCACGTTAGATGATGATCTACAGCATCCCCCGGAGGAGATACCCAGACTTATTGCGAAAATGGCATCAGATCCAGATATTGATATTGTAATAGGAAAATATGATTCAAAAAAGCATAGTGCAGTAAGACGGCTGGGCACAAAGTTGTTGGATATTTTATCTTCAAAGACTCTGGGGAAAAGGGATGATTTGAAGCTGACCAGTTTCAGACTGATGAAATCTTTTGTGGCTGATAATCTGACAGAAGTGGACTTGCGGTCGCCGACGGTCGGGCACTGTCTTTTGGCGGTAGATGGGAATATCGTAAATGTGACGACGCATCACGAGGCAAGAAAGGTTGGTAAAAGCGGTTATAGCTTTAGAAAGCTTGTTACAAACTATATGGGAATTCTTTACAGGAATACGGATCTGCCGTTGCGTCTGGTTGGAGGTGTGGGGACAGTAAGCTTTATAGTAAGCATTTGTCTGGCGGCATTTTATCTGATCAGGTATTTAATTGGAGACATTAGAGTATCGGGGTGGACTACACTTGTCATTCTAATTCTTTTGATGAACGGACTGTCTCTTTTTTCGGTAGGGGTTATGGGACGGTATCTTATGATTAATATAGAGGAGACAAAGCGTTTGCCTAAATATTCAATTAAAGAAAAGAATATAGAAAAGACGAGGAGAGAAAAATGATGAAAATATTGATTTTGGGGACGGGTAGCGCACAGAAAGATATCATCGAGTATTGTAAGGAGAATGGATTTACTGTATATGCGATCAGCAATGTGGCAGGATATTCTGCTGAAAAGCTTGCGGATGAATTCTATCAGATTGATATTGTGGATACCGAAAAAATTACAAAGCTTGTAAAAGAGAAAAATATTGATTTTGTTTATTCAATTGGATCTGACGTGGCAATGCCGTCAGTGGTCAAAGTCAGCGAGACATTGGATCTGCCGTGTTTCATCGAAGCCGATACAGCATTCATATGCCATAACAAGCCGTTGTTAAGACAGACTCTGGGGGGGAATACAGAAGGAAATATTCCCTATCAGGTAATAGAAAATCCGGACGAGGAGATCCGTATCAGTTTTCCTGCGATGATGAAACCGTCAGATTCCCAAGGGCAGAGAGGTGTTAGAAAGGTCGATAATATTGAGGATGTGAACAGATTTTTTGAAGAAACTATAGGTTTTTCAAGAGAAAAAAAGGTAATTCTCGAGTCTTTTATTGATGGCGACGAGATTTCTGTCAATGTTTTCTTGGAAAATGGGGATATAAAGTTTTATCTTATTTCAGATAGAAAAGTCTGGGAAGAGTACCCAGGAGGGATTATTAAAGAACACATTATTCCGAGCAGATATGAAGAGGATCATCGGATTAGCAGGAAAATCCGAAGTCTGGTTGAGAATACGCTCGCAGCGATCAATCTTAAAAATGGACCGGCATATTTTCAGATTAAAATCAGCAGTAAGGGAGAACCATATCTGATTGAAGTAACGCCGCGGCTGGACGGATGCCATATGTGGCGGCTGATTGAATATGCTACGGGTGTCAATCTGCTGCAGGCATCCATAGATTTATTGTTAGGTAAGCCCTATGGGCAGAAAGAAGATTTCGATGTGTCTCCATATTCGCTTGAGTTTATGTGCGGTAAACCGGGTGAAGTGTTTAGCAAGTCTAATTACGATATTCCAGAGCATGTTCATCTTCGCTGGTATTATGAGGAGGGCAGGACGGTAAACCGAATGAATGGATATTGTGAGAAATGTGGATATATTATAAAAAAGGGAAATTGATATGAAAATAGCAGTAGTGGGTGGAAATGGTTTTATCGGGAAGGAATTCACGAAATACGCATTGAAGAAGGGACATCAGCTTACAGTGATAGGAAGCTCTGTGGACATTTTTTCGGATGCCGGGGCAGAGCAGGCAGGCGAAAGGATTGCCCAGAATGAGGCGGTTGTTTTTCTTGCGGCGAAACGTCCAACGGTTGAATTCTCTTTGGAAGAGTATTATTATAATATCAGACTGGCAGGAACGTATTTTGATATTGCCAGAAGAAATGATATCAGAAACATTGTTACAGCTTCTTCCGTAGCTGCTTATTCTTCGACAAATCTTCCGTGGAAAGAGGAGGAATGTCAGTGTCCGTTATCATTGTATGGCGCCTCCAAACAGGCTGTTGACGGATTGGTATTACATTATAATAATCAGTATGATATGAAAATTAAGAGTCTGCGTCTGGCGCAGGTAATAGGTATGGGTGAACGGAAGGGCTTTTTGCTCAATACGCTGATTGATAATGCCATATCAGGGAAAAAGCAGATGATATATGGAACAGGAGCCGGGAGACGGCAGTATATTTACGTAAAGGATGTTTGTGATGCCTTGCTGCATAGTATAACAAAGCAGCCTGAGAGTGAGGGAATATTCAATATAGGTCTGTGCGACAATGTATCCATAATTGAACTGGCACAGATAATCAACGAGGTGTTCGGAAACGAAGCAGGAATAGAGACCTTTCCAGATAAGCCCGAAGATACGAAACAGTATCTTATGGATGTAACAAAAATGGAACAGGAACTGCACTGGATTCCCAGATACGATCTGCAGCGTGCATTTACAGAGATAAAAGAGAATTGTTAAAGAATATAAGAGAAAAATATAATCAAATACCGATTGCAGTAAAGGCGTCTTTATGGTTTGTCATATGCAGCGTTTTAAAGGATATTATTGACGTACTTGCAACACCTATATTCACCCGTATCCTCACGGCCGATCAGTATGGTATTTATAATGTATACCATTCGTGGTTCCAGATATTTAAGATCATTTTTACGCTGTATCTGTTCAGTGATGTGTTTAATGTAGGGCTTTTGAGATTTGAAAAAGACCGTGATCGGTTTATCTCCGCAACATTGGGGATTATTACCGCCATAACTGGAGTTTTTTTCATTCTGTATCTGCTCACGGACACTTTTTGGAACAGGATATTTGATTTGCCGGGGTTTATGGTCGTTTTCTTGTTTGTGCAGGTGCTGGCTTATGTCCCGTATCATTGCTGGATCAGAAGGGAACGGTTTGACTATCATTACAAGGGCGTAACCATAGTGTCATTCATGTATGTCTTCTTACAGCCGGTACTGGGCGTTTTAGCCGTATGTTGTCTGGATGTACCGCTCAATCCTGGATATAGCAGGGTTATTGCGGCTGTATCTGTCCAGATTGTAATAGGAATGACCTTATATATCGGTATGATGTATCGGGGGAAAAGTTTTTTTCATGGTGGGTATTGGAAATATTCCTTAAAGACAGGAGTTGTGCTCATCCCATTCAACTTGTCCAAGGTTGTCCTCAACCACTCTGACCGGATTATGATCGATTCTTTTTTGGGAAGGGCTGAGGCGGGAATTTATTCAGTTGCCCATTCCGGTGCGTTTGTGATACAGGCAGTGATGGAAGGGATCAATGGCGCCTTTGTACCGTGGCTTTATAGGAAACTTAAAAAGGAAGATTACGACGGAATTGTATCAGTGGTAAATACATTGATTCTTATCGCTGCCGCGGCGGTTGTCTCCATTTCTCTGGTTGCGCCAGAGGTTATGAAATTTTTGGCGGATGATGACTATTATATAGGCGTGTATTGTATACCCCCGCTTACTTATAGTGTCTATTTGATTTTTATATATACGCTGTTTTCTGATATAGAATTATTTTACGGGAAAAATGGGAATGTAACGATAGTGTCCGCGGTTGGTTCGGTGGTTAACATTATCCTGAATGCGTTATTTATACCGGCGTATGGGTTTGCGGCTGCAGGTTATACGACGCTGGCCAGCTATATAGTAATGTGTGCAGGAAACTATTTCTTTGTGAGAAAGTGTTTCAAGGATGCCGGGGTGAATGGAGAAAGGATCTATAATCTGAAGTTTATGCTGCTTAGTTCAGCCGCCTTGCTTGTGTTTAGTATGGTATGCGTAGCTTTATATGACTGGATGATACTCAGAGTGGGATTGCTTGCCGCGTGTGTTCTGATAATGATTATTTTCAGAAATAGATGGATGGGAATTTACAGAGAGATGAGGAAAAACGATTTATGAAAGGTGAGGAAAAAGACTCATGGATGCTTATATAGTTTCAGCGCCGATACACTTATTATTTGCTATTCATATTCTGAAGATTGATCAGATTAAAGAATGTGATTTATACTACATTTCTACCAGCAAGAATGCGGAGGAACTTGTGGCGGGAATAAGGGAAACCGGACGGTTTCGCAATGTCTATCTTTTGCCAAATATCCTGCTTGTATACCCGGTTACTTTGAAACAGATTGCAGATATTTCACTCAGACGTTTTAAGGTGAGGAAATTATTAAAAAATAAAAGCTACGATACAGTTTATTATAACTGTGATGGCTGGTTTGTGAATTCTATTATTTTTTCATCATTAAAGGATAGAAAGGCGCGCAATGTCTTTGTAGAGAACGGGATTAATCCGTATATCACACCATATGAGTCAAAGCAATGGTATCTGAGGCTGTTTATAAATTGTAGTGGGATGACCTGTATGGATGGGCGTTTTATTGATAGCAGATATATTCTTGAGCCCTCTTTGATACAGGTGGAACAGCGTGGAACAATCGTTCCACTTAACAAGTTTGATAGAAAAGATGATGACTATAAGCGAACTGTGAATCGTATTTTTGGGTATGATGAGACGCTGGATTCCTTTGAGGACAAAGAAATTATAATTATGGAACAGGGACCCAGAAAAGAACCTATAGATATGTTTGGGCTATGGGACAAGGTAAGCAAAATGATTCCGAAGGATAAAACTATCGTGAAATCTCATCCAAGACAAAATCAAGGAAATTTGGGTGAACTAGGTTTTGATGTGTTTGAACGTTATGTTACTCCGTGGGAAGTAATTTCACTTAATCAGGATATGGGTAGCAAGACGCTTATGTGTATTTTTTCTACAGCCTGCATATATCCAAAGGTGATGTATGATGATGAGCCGAGAGTAATCATGTTATATAAGCTTATCGGGATGGACTATTCATTTTTCGGAAAGGGAATGATAGGATTTGTCGAAGGAGTTGGTAACTTATATAAGGATAAGGAAAAATTTTTTATTCCGGAATCATGGGAGGAACTTGAAGCTTATTGCAAAAAGCATTTATGTAAGGAGAAGTAGAGTATGAAAGTAGCAGCGTATATTCCTATAAAACTTAATAACGAAAGACTGCCCGGAAAGAATACCAAGGAATTTTCTGATGGTACACCTCTCTGCAAATTTATGTTTAATACGATTTCACAGGTGGATGAGATAGATGACATTTATTGTTATTGCTCAAGTGAAGATATAGTTCCGTACTTATGCGGGAGAGTAGAACTCTTGAGGAGAGATGAATGGCTTGATTCTGCGCAGGCAAAATTTCAGGATATCTGTGATTCATTTATCGAAAAAGTGCCGGCGGATGTCATTGTATTGGCACATGTTACAAGTCCGTTCCTAAAAAGAGAATCTATCGAAAAATGTGTTAAGGCTGTACTGAGTGGCGAATACGATTCCGCGTTTACTGCTGCGAAAGTACAGGACTTTTTGTGGCAAGATGGAAAACCCATGAATTTTACTCCGGAAAGTATTGTAAGGACGCAGGATCTGCCGGTCGTTTATAAGGAAACTGTTGGCTGTTATGTTTTTACGCGGGAATCTTATATGAAGCTGAAAAGAAGGATAGGGCTAAATCCTTATATATGTGAAATTTCCAAGATTGAAGAAACGGATATTGATTATCCGGATGATTTTGAAATGGCAGATGCGGTATATATGAATATGCTTCAAAAAGAGGATGTATAGATGAAATCTCTTAAAGTTTTGGATGTGACATTGCGTGATGGTGGATGCGTTAACAACTTTGATTTTGGCACTGAGTATATGGAAAAGATAATTCATGCTCAGGAAAATGCCGGTATTGACATCATTGAATTGGGATATATAGATGATACCAAGGGCAGCGAAAATGGCAGGACACAATATATCAGTGAAAAGGTTATAAGACAAAACATATTAAAAAATAAGGCACTGGGGACGAAATATGTTGTAATGATGGATTATGGCAAATATAATGTCGATAATCTTGAAATCAGGGTAGAAGAGGGTATAGATGGTATAAGACTGGCATTTCATAAAAAAGATGCGGATGCTGCAATAAGAGAAGCAAAAACGATTCTTGCAAAGGGATATGAAGTATTTATTCAACCAATGATTACGCTCAGATATAGTGACGCTGAGCTGATTGAATTAATTCAAATTGTTAATGATGAGCTTCCTGATGCAAGCGGGTTCTATATCGTTGACAGCTTTGGCGAAATGAGACCTAATGATATGAATAGGATCTTGAACTTGGTGGACCATAACCTGACACCCAATATGCCGGTTGGATTCCATTCTCACAATAATCTGCAGATGTCATATTCAAACGCTGTGGAACTGCTTCAATTCGCATCGAACAGAGACTTCCTTCTTGATTCTTCAATTATGGGAATGGGAAAAGGCGCCGGTAATCTGAATACAGAATTACTGTTGGAACATTTGAATTTATTTTACGGGAAGTCATATGATGTAAATCCGTTGCTTGATGTAATGGATAAGGTATTAAATCAGATTCATACGGAGTTTTACTGGGGATACTCTCCCGAGTATTACTTGTCAGCCATTAATCACTGTACACCTAGTTATGCCAGCTATTTTTATAACAAACACATGTTGCCGATTAACAGGGTGAGTGAACTGTTAGGGCTGCTTGAAGAAAATAAGCGTATTTCTTTTGACGCTGCCTACGCAGAGGAGGTATATGTAAAATATAATCAGGGGGTTGCGTTCGATGATAAGAAGTATGTAGATAAACTTATATCTGACTTTAAGGATAAGAAGGTATTATTAGTAGGTCCCGGTAAACAAATAAAATTATATAAAGAGCGGATTGAGAACCTTATAAAGAGTCATGACTTTGTAGTAGTAGGTCTGAATTATGACATGAATATGGATATTGACTATATTATTACAACACGAACTGAGTCATACTTTAATTATATGAAACTGAATAAGGCGCTCATAGTTCCATCCAATATAACAAAAGAATGCAGAGGGGAAATTAGTATTATAGATTATGGGAAATGGGCTGTGAGAAAAGATAGGACGTGGGACACATCGGCGGTACTGATTCTCAATATTTTAAGAAAAGCAGAACCGCGCGAAATACATATTGCGGGTATGGATGGATTCTCGGCTAGTATTAATGATAATTATGCAAATCCATATTTGAGAATACCGCTATCCGAAAAAGAAGCAAAGGTGAGAAATGACTTTTATATTGATTTTATTAAAGGATTGAGAGAAGACGGTTTGAAGATAATTTTTGAGACACCTTCAAAATATGATTTGTGATCGGGAGGAACATATAAATGAAATTAGATTTTGAACATAGCACAACGCAGATTTTAGATAATAAGAGGTTGGAAGCAGTCAAGGCATATGAGGAAACTCTGATATTTGGAGGTGGAGAAAGCGGAGACTGGGTCAGAGGCTTTTTAGAAATGTGTGGGGGGGGGGTATATCCCAAATGCTATATAGATAATTACAAGCCGAAGCAGGGTACAATCAGAAATGGCCTTATGATTATGTCGTTTGAGGATGCCATTGCAAAATATGAGAATGCCTGTATGTGTATTGGCAGCCTTTGGGCTGATGAAATTATAAAGCAGATTTATAATTATGAACCGAAACTGATAGAAAGAGTTATTGATTTTCGGGGAGCAATGGTGTGGGAGATAAAGGAGAAAATATTTCGGTCAGAAGAAACGGATTATATTAAAAGGAATAAGGAAAAATTTGATATTCTGGAGAGTAAATTGTTTGATGCCGAATCAAAGCATGTTTTACGTGGAATTTTAAATTATAGAATAACGCGGGATCAGAGTTATTTAAAGGATATTGTTTGTGAGAATGAAGAATATGTTGATGAGGATATAGTTCCTTGCACCGTGTTTGAAGAGCGGGGCGGAGAAATAATTGATGGTGGGGCATTTGATGGTGATACAGTAGGGATGCTTGCTGAACGTTACAATGTCGAAAGGTTAACTATACATTGCTATGAGCCGTCAAAGGATAATGCGAATCGTATAAGGGAGAAAAAGGATCTCTGGAAGAATTTTGACGTTATTATTCACGAAAGTGGGCTTCAGTCACAGGCTGGAAACGGGGCGTTGAAAGGAAATGGATTGGGTGGAACTATTTCCAAAACGGATGCGGGGAGTAAAGATAGCGTTCGACTGGAATGCATAGACGATGGCATATGGGATAATTTACGTCTAATTAAGCTGGATATTGAAGGTGCAGAGCTTGATGCGTTGTTGGGCGGGCGGAATTCTATTAAGAAATACAGACCGGTTTTGGCAATATGTGCGTATCATAAGCAGGACGACCTGTTGACATTGTCAGATTACATTGCCGGATTGGAAAACTACAGACTCTATTTAAGACACTACATGAATGCGACATCCGAAACAATCATATATGGTGTTCCGGAAGAGTTATTTAGCTGACTTTTTACTTTGTCTTTTTATCAGCTCCAATTTGGGTTTGCTGTTGCGTCTGGGGTGTGTATACATTATAATGTCAATGGCAATGGTTAACACAGATTTAACTGGAAGCGGAGAGGGTATTATATAGATGAATATAAGGGATATAAGGATTATAAGGGACAGACACAGGCTGCTATTTTCGGTTGTTCTGGTTATTGTATTGCTGGCACTGACTTGGGCGTTTATCCCGGTCACATTTGAATCGAATGACGATGCATTTTTGATGAGTTATTTATCGGGGGCAAAAACAGGGAGACCGGAAGCGGATACGTTATTCAACATGTTTTCGTGGGGAAAGATTGTATCCTCCTTGTATCTTTTAAATGCCGGAATCCCGTGGTACCCTCTTGTTTTTTCACTTCTTATCGCATTGTCTCTGATTACAGTCTGTTACTGCGTTGTGGTATCTTTTCCTAAGTGGGGTGGGAGTTTGTTCTGCCTGCTGTATTTTTGTATGTTTTCATATTATTCTGTTATTTTTCAGTATACAGTGGTATCTGCGTATTGTGGAGTAGCCGCTGTATCTTTGTTGTTAACTGATAAAAAGGAGGAAGATAGAAAACATGTCATTGGAAAAAATATTTTGATTTTTTCTTTTACATTTTTTGCAGCTAATCTGCGAAAAAAGGTAGGTGTATATTTACTGTTGGGCAATGCGGTGTTTATAATTTGTCTGGAAATACTCAGGTACTTTATCAAGGCTGCTGACAGACAGAAAATAAAAAAAATGCTGTTCTCTTTTCTTACAATGTGCGCTGCGGCAGGCATTGCTGTTGTTGCCCATGATATTCGGTATAAAACGGGGGAATGGGAGACGTTTCAGAAATACAAATCAGAAAGAGTGCAATTCACAGATTATGCAAAATTAGATTATGAGTCTAATAAAGACTTGTTTGATAAAATTGGATGGTCGGAAGATTTTTATGAGTTGGTAAAGCGTTGGTTTTTTATGGATGAGTCAGTGAATGCCGAAACGCTTGGGCAGATAAATGAACGCAATGTGAAGGGATCCATTCGTGTAGGCAGAAGTCTATTGCACGAATGGTTTCCAGCGATAGAGTTTCAGGTTAAGGTGTGGGTGCTGCTGTTGGCATTTCTTTTGGCGGATGCAGTCATACATCGGGAAAAAAGAGGCAGGAGGAGTATTGTTTCTTTCTTGTGGCTGTTTATATGGTTTGCAGAGACACAATATTTTGGCTATTCCGGCAGAATTATAGAGCGGGCTTTTGAGACCTGGACATTGCTTGCGGTGGTCGCGTCGGTTTTGGGATCAGCGGCGGAATGCCAGATGGCAGAGGATGGGAAAAAATATATTGCAGAGAGTATTGCAATACCTGTTATATTTCTGGCACTTTGTGTAGCATGTACGCAGTATCCAAGCGGGGGATATCGTAGGGCAAAAGCATTCTCATCGGCGAGAGATGCAGTAAAAATAACGCAGGCGAATATGGAAGACTATGTGATGGAGCATCCTGAAAATATTTATATATATGGGACGTCTCTGCCGGGAGAAGGAGACCCGTGGAGAGTGTATAAAAAGGGACAACCATATAATTTGATGTTCTGGGGTGGGGCTTTCTACAATTCTCCTCTTTACTATGCGCAGCTAAACAGGAACGGACGGGATCATTTATTTATGGATGATTTTTTTGAGGACAATGTTTACTTCATTGCAAGAAAGGAACCCGATGAGAATTTGCGCAATGTGATGGAAGAAAAATTTCCGGGCTGTACTTATGAGGTTACAGATGAAAAGGACGGATTTATAGTTTATAAGTATTTGAAATAGGATGGGGCGACAGGCATATGGAAAAGAAACTATCATTTGTGATTCCCTGTTATAAGTCACAGAAAACGGTAGGAATCGTGATTGAAGAAATAAGGGAAATGCTTAATAAAGAGGCGAAATATGATTATGAGATCATTTTGGTAAATGACGGTTCTCCCGACGACGTGTGGGACGTCATCAAGGAATATGCAGATCAGGACAATCATATTTTAGGTGTGAATCTGGCGAAAAATTTCGGGCAGCACAGTGCAGTTCTGGCGGGATATCATTATTGTACGGGGGACTATGTCATTTCGCTTGATGATGACGGACAGACACCTGCGGGGGAAGTGCCTAAATTGCTGGACGAGCTGGAAAAGGGATATGATGTTGTCTACGCGAAGTATGAGGAGATGCATCAGAAAGCGTTCAGGCGATGGGGTTCTGACTTTGCCAGATGTATGTCCGATTATATATTTGGTGTGAAGGGTTATTATACGGGCAGTTTTTTTGTGGCACGCAAATATGTGATCGAAGAGATGATACGATACAACAATTGTTATCCATACCTTGGTGGGCTGGTTCTCAGAACCACCAGAAATATCGGATATGTTTCCGTACAGCACAATGACAGAATGACGGGAGTATCTGGATATAATCTGAAAAAGCTTTTCTCACTCTGGTTTAATGGATTTACGGCATTTTCGGTGAAACCGTTGGAAATCAGTACTTATATTGGATTTTTTATTGCATTTATCGGCTTTGTCTACACGATTGTCATTATAGTGAGGAGACTGTTTATCCCGGAACTGGAAGCGCTTATTCCTTACGGATGGAGTTCCCAGACGTCCATAATACTCGTGATAGGCGGGCTGATATTAATTAATATGGGACTGATGGGTGAGTACATTGGGCGTATCTATATATGTATCAACAACGCCCCGCAATTTGTTGTAAAAGAAGTGTGTGGAAAGCCCGGAGAGAAGGAGAAATAGATGTACCGCGTAGAAGATAAATACAACTGTACAGACGCGCAGCTTGTGACGCTCCAGTCGCGCATGGAGGCGGTGTTAAAGCCGGATGTCAACGAGGGTGGGGCGGAAGGGTACCGTGTCACGAGTCTGTATTTTGACGATCTGACGGATTCCTGTCTGCAGGACACGGTGGACGGCGTAAATCGGAGAAACAAATATCGGATCAGGATTTACAATGACGCGCTGGATGTGATTAAGCTGGAGGTAAAAACCAAGCGGGATAGCCGCATTATGAAAAGATCCAAGACGATCACGAGGGCACAGATGGAGAGTCTGATGCGCGGAGAGTGCATAGAGGACAGCGCTTCTGACAGCGATCCGGCGACGCTCTTCAATCTGGCGATCCGGACGCAGGGGCTTCGTCCGAAAGTGATTGTCGCCTACGAGCGGAAGGCTTATGTGTATGAGCCGGGCAATGTGCGGATTACCTTTGACCGCAATGTGCGCGCGAGCAGCCGGGTGGAGGCGTTCGGACAGAAAAATATCAGCTATGATTTTTTGCGGGAATATGATAAAGTGTTAGAGGTAAAGTACGATGCGTTCATACCAGACTTTTTGCTGCAGCTTCTGGAGACGGGCAACATGCAGCAGTCGGCGTATTCAAAGTACCAGTTATGCCGGGAGTGTGCGGCGCTATAAATACCATACATAAAAGGAGAACGACCATGTCAATCAAGGATGTAATTAAAAACAGTGTATATGAAAGTCTGGGAGGCGGCACGAATCTCTCCGCGAAAAGTATTTTGCTGCTTCTTGTCATTGCAGCGCTTGTGGGGCTTTATGTTTTTGCCGTGTACAAGTTTTCTTCCAAGTCAGCCTTTTATTCCAAGGATCTGAATGTGACACTTGCGGGTATGCCGATTATCGTGGCGGCGATTATGATTGCCATGCAGTCGAATCTGCTTGTTTCGCTCGGTATGGTGGGTGCGCTGTCCATTGTCCGTTTTCGTAACGCGGTAAAGAATCCGATAGATCTTTTATATCTGTTCTGGTCAATCAGCGCCGGTATTATTGTGGGCGTCGGGTTATATGTGCTCGCGTTTGTGCTGTGTATTGTAATGACGATCCTGCTTCTGGCGCTTGATCTGGTGCCGAATGCGAAAGCCCCCGATCTGCTTGTGCTCCGGGCGTCAGCGATGGATATTGACTACGAAGAGCTGGAGAAGCTCTTAAAGGGAAACTGCAGGTATCATAAAGAAAAATCAAGATGTATCAAAAACGGTGAGGCGGAAATGATTATTGAAGTGAAGACTGCGAAGAAGGAAGAACTGCTGGAGTCGCTCTCCAGAGTGAAGTGTCTGACGCAGATTAATTGTATTTCCCATGACGGAGAGTGCAGGGTATGATTTTAGATTTTGTCGGGGCTCTGTTTTATATTGGTGTTGTTTATCTTGCCGGACAGTGGACGGTTACATGGCTTTATAAAAACAGGGATGAGGAATCGGCAGACTGGCTTTCCTTTGCGGTGGGATTCGCGGAAATGACAGTGATGTCAACTTTCCTGTATTTTACGTGCCGTATGCCGGTCTGGGGGATACGGACTGTCTGGCTGCTGCTGGGAGCGGTGTCAGCTTTTCTTCTCGTAAAACAAAAACGCTTTTCAGGATCGGGAATAGCGGTTCTGGGATGCGTGACAGGGTTATGGCTGGTCATGCTTCTTCCCGGACTGATCGGGGGAGACCAGTATTATGTGTATAGGGGAAACTGTACTGACCAGCAGACATATGTCGAGGAAACGGTGGCAATGTCAATGCATCCGATTGGCTGGTATGAGAGCCGGACAGAGGCGCAGATAGGAGAAGTCAGTGATGTCCTGTGGCGTGGATACCGATGGATGCTTAAGGACAGACCATCTGCAGGGCTGATGATTGCCTTGTTGCGGTGGAACAGCCGAGGAGAAATTTACTGGGTAGTTTATCTGTTCAGAATGTTCGTACAAGCTATGATTCTGCCGTCGCTTTTCTTTCTGCTTCAGGTGACAGTTCAGAAGCGGGCAGGAAAACAGTGGCTGCGGAATGTCTTGGGAATTGTGGCGGCGGCATTGTACTGCGTGGGTTTCTGGGGGCAGATTCAGTATGATATTGACGCTGTGTCGCAAATGTCTTCCATAGCGGTTCTGGTTGCGCTCACAGCAGTCTTTTTTCAATATATGCAGGGAATGGCAGATGGAGAGACGTGCAGCAGGAGACAGTATGCGCTGCTTGTACTGCTTGCGTCTGCAGGGCTGGCGCTCTATCTGGAAAGCGCTCTTGTACACGGGGCGCTGTATCTGCTGTGTGGTCTGTTTCTTTTTGCGCGCGAAAGGAAAATGCCCGGGTGGAAGCAGGGTATACAGACAGTTTGTATACCGGTTCTGTCACTTTTGATTACCGTTGCGTCCAATTACAGGATTACGGTATTTCTGAAGAGTCAGATTTACTCATCGGTTGACGACGGGCGGCAGGCATGGGCAGACTATTTTAACAAATGGTGGCTGGGCAGATACGGACTTGATGACGGGCGGATTACCGAACCTGTCAGCAGGCTGACAAACTGGATTTTATCTGTTTCCGGCATGTATAATATGACAGTTAATTACGACAGGTATTACGGGGCGGTGGCGCTGATTCTGACGGGGTTGGCAGTATTACTTGCATGTCTCGTTTTATTCTGTCTGGTCAGACCTGTTTTTGAAAAGATGGAACGGTCCGTATGGATGCTTTGGATTGCCGTGCTGACGGGAATTGCGATTGTGATCGGCATGTGTATGTGCAAAAAATATTGGAGCGCCGGGAAATTGTTGTATTATGTATCTCCCTATTTGTATGTCTTTTTTTGTATGCCGGTGCTGCAACTGGAAAATTTCCGTAAGGTGACGGCTAAACTGGCGATTTTCCTCACGGCGCTGATGCTGTTTTCCAACGCCAGAATGGTTCTGGCAAGAGCCTACGATATGAAAGTGAACTGGGCGTGCTCGGGTTACCGTGGGAATTATCCGTCAGACATGATTCCGGGGCTGAAGCACTGGGCAAAATTTACTTTTTACACAGAGGAGATAAAGGAAGCTGACGGCGTCGTCATCCGCGATTTAGGAATGGTGTCGGATCACCAGTTTTACCTCCAATATCTGAAGGTGAAGCTGACCTGTGCGGATATTCCGTTTATTCCCGAGAATGATGTCAACTACTATGGAAATAAAGTTGAGGCGTCAGAAAAACGGTCTCTGGAGGGGAATATATTGACATTGGAGGCAGTATCGGACGAGAGCGGGAGATTTGAGATCAGACTGGCGGAAAATTAAACAGGAAGCGGGAGAATTGTAGGGAATTTTAGGGAATTGACAAGGATTTACTTGTGTCAATTCTCTTTTTTATGGTATGATAGGGGTCAGACTGGTAGACATAACTTCGCAACCAAATAACAGGAGATGAGATATATGGCGTTTCATTTGATGGGACGGGATATAAAAAAACGGAAAAAAAATCGCGGCAGAGCCTTGGCACTGTTGCTTGGTCTTGTGCTTAGCGTGGCGGACGTGCCTCTGGCGGCTCTGGCGGCGGAGCCGGATGTGGAGACGTCTCTTTCTGAAAATCATATTGAGCCGGGCGAAGGCGGCGAACCTGTGGAAGGGGAAGAGCAGGAACCGGGCGAAAGCGGCGAGCCTGTGGAAGGGGAAGAGCAGGAACCGGGCGAAGGCAGCGAACCCGTGGAAGGGGAAGAGCAGGAACCGGGCGAAGGCGGTGAACCTGTGGAAGGAGAAGAGCAGAAGCCGGGCAAAGGCGGTGAACCCGTGGAAGGGGAAGAGCAGGAACCGGGCGAAAGCGGCGAGCCTGTGGAAGGGGAAGAGCAGAAACCGGAGGAAGAAACGCCCGGTGATAAGGAAGACGAAGTGAAGGAGCCGGAGCAGGTTTCCGGGAATGATGTGGATTCGGTCTCGGAGAACGATGTATCTTCCGTCTCTGAAAATGACCTGTCCTCCATCTCGGAGAACAGCCTCGACGCAGAGCGGGAGACGCTGATCCGGCAGGCGCAGGAGGCTTTTGAGGCGCTGCTTTCAGAAAAACCGCTGATGGCGCTGCTTTATCATGCGGACGCCTATGACATCCGCAAAAAGGCGGATGCAAAGAGCGGCAAGGCGGCAACGCTGGAGACCGGGCAGACTTTATATATACGGGGCGTGGAGATCACAGAAAATGACGTCTGGTACCGGGTGCAGTATTTTCTGGACGGTGCGGAGGGCACAGGGTATGCGCAGAGCTACTATCTGGCTTACGCTGATGAGGACTGGATTGCATGGGAGGAAGAATATCTGCTTCCGATTCTGGAACTGGGGGCGGAGACTTACGAAAATACAGCATATGGAATGCGGACGTATTCCATGATGACTTATGCGGCGGACACTTCGGATATCAGCGCGTTTCCGGGGTCTTACCAGTCTGCCCTGCGGAGTCTGAAAAACGCCCATCCGAACTGGACCTTTGTGCCGATGAAGACGGGGCTTGACTTTAATACGTCCGTGTCCAAAGAGATGGGAGACAAGAGTCTGATCCAGAAGACGACAGACAACGCGTCAAAGGGATGGGTGGGATCATTGTGTCCCAGCGAGAAAGGCTGGTATTATGCGACGCAGCCCGCGGTGGCTTATCATATGGATCCGCGCAATTTTTTGACGGAAACCTATATTTTCCAGTTCGAGCAGTTGACGTTTAACGCGTCCTATCACACGGAATCCGCGGTGCAGTCCTTCCTGAACGGCACTTTTATGAAGGGAAAACTGCCGGATGACTCCGCGGGGCGTACTTATGCAAAGGCGTTCTATGAGATCGGCAGCGGCAGGAAATTAAGCCCGATCCACCTTGCATCCCGTGTATATCAGGAGCAGGGACAGGGAACGTCAGGGCTGATTTCCGGCACCTACCCGGGCTATGTGGGATACTATAATTTCTTCAACGTGGGTGTGAACGGCGCCACTGACGCGGAGAAGATCAGAAAGGGTCTGGAGTACGCGAAAAGTAAGGGCTGGAGTACCCGTTATAAATCTCTGGAGGGCGGCGCCGCTACGATTGGAAACGGATATATTCTGAAGGGGCAGGACACCCTTTATCTGCAAAAATTTAACGTGAATAAGAACAGCCCGCATGGCGTTTACAATCATCAGTATATGCAGAATATTCAGGCGCCCCGGAGCGAAGCGATCACCACGAAGAAAATGTATGCCAATGCCGGTTCTTTAAACAGTCCGTTTGTATTCAAGATTCCGGTGTTCGACAATATGCCGAACGAGAGCGGCGGGACGGGGGAACCTGTGGATCCGGGCAAACCCTTGCGGAATATTTCGCTGGACAAGGAGACCGTCACCCTGCGCAGACCCGACACGGTGGTGGAGGATACGAAGAACTTAACCGCACAGGAAAAGGCGGAAAATGTTTCTACAGCGGATTTGCAGGTGCGTTTTGACCCGGCGGACACCACGGAGGACAAAACAATTGTGTGGTCGTCCTCCAATCCAAAGATCGCCACGGTCAAGGCGGATCCCGCAGATTCTTCCAGAGCGGTGGTGACCGCTGTGGGCACGGGTGAGGTGAAGATTACGGCGAAGGCGTCGAAGGCGGGGAACAGGACCGCAGTCTGCGTGGTCACGGTAATTGCGCCCATTTACAAACTGGAATTGTCGGATCCCGGTGCGGAAGAGGGCGCCACAGAGACGAATCTGTTTAAAGGGCAGAGCATCAGTCTGAATGCGGAATACTGGCCCAAAGATACCACCTCGGATCATGTCATTACATGGGGCAGTTCCAACGATAACGTGGCGACGGTGAAAAACGGCAGAGTGACGGCGCAGGGATCGGGAACGGCGAAAATTACGGCAAAAGTGGCAGGATATGAGGCGTCCCATGACGTGGCGGTGGAAGTCTGCAGCGTTATTTTCCATGACGAGAAGGGAAACGCGGGAAAGCAACTGTCCTTAGGCTACGGGGAAAGTGTAGGCAGGGAAAATATGCCGGAGGAGAAAGCGATTCCCGGCACGATTTTCCGGGGCTGGTACACCAGAGCCGGCGGGCAGGGAAGCGTGTTCTTGGCGGATCAGCCTGTCTATGCGTCACAGACCCATGTCTATCCCCACTATCAGGATATCGGGTCGGACAAGGGGTTTTATGTGATTCCCGTGGGCGACCAGACCTACACAGGCAGCGCGATCAAGCCGAAAGTGCATGTATATGACAGCACGGTGGCGCCGGACGGCAGTCTGCTCGTCCAGAGCGGCGGTCAGGCGGAGGTGCTGGAACTTGTGGAAGGCAGGGATTATACGCTGTCTTACAAAAACAACAGGAATGTGAATGCGGAGGGTGGCGCCCGCCCGACGATTGTTGTGAAGGGAAAAGGGAATTACACAGGGACAGAGTATGTCTATTTCGATATTCTTCCGAAAGCATTGACCGACCGCGATATCACAGCGGAGGACATCACGGTGGCTTACAGCGGCAGGACGATCAAGAGCGCGCCCGTTGTGTACCGTGACGGCAAAAAACTGGCGGTGAACAGGGATTATACGAGAAGCTACCCCCAGACAGGAACGGGAGCTTACTGCAAGACGGGTGTTTATCCGATCGTGATTACGGGCAAGGGCGGCTATACGGGCACAATTACGATTTATGAGACAATTACGTCGGACGTGCTTCTTGGCAAGGTCAGTGTGGCGAAAATTCCGAACCAGACTTACACCAATGAGCAGATGGAAAAAGAGGGAGGCATCCGCCCGGCGTCCCTGACAGTGACTTATAAAAAGCAGCCCCTTGTGGAGGGGGAACACTATACGGTTTCCTACAGCAACAACCAGAGTGTCGGCATGGCGACGGTCACGCTGACGGCAAAAGAGAACAGTGGTTATGCGGGAAGTAAGAGCGTGACTTATCGGATCGTCGGAACGTCCATTGCCAGAGCCAAGGTAGAGGGACTGGAAAATAAGGAGTATGTGGCAATCGATAAGGAACTGGATGTGGAAGGAGCGGCTTACGGGAAAGAATATGAAAAAATGCTGCAGACATCCGGCGCGTACAGACTGATACTGAACGACCGCGTTCTCACGGAGAGCAGAGACGGCAGGACGGGAGACTATGTTGTGTCTTACGAGGGCGCGGCGAAAAGAGGCGCGGTCAAAGCAGGGACGGCGACCATGGTATTCCGGGGAATCAATGAATTCAGCGGACAGCTTAAGAAATCCTATAAAATCCTGCCCTGTGAGATGGGCGAAGACAGGGTGGGAAGCGACTTTACGCTTTCCTACTATACCCAGGATGAGCCGGAAAATGTGAAAAAGCTGGCGGACCCGGACGGGATCACAGCGCCCTATGTGAAGGGCGGGAGCAAGCCGGTGGTTCTTCTGGCATACCGGGGCATACCGATGGAGCTGAACAAGGATTACCGGATCAGTTACAAAAATAATAATGCGCTGACTTCGGCGGACATGGAGGAGAAGAAACTGCCTGTATGGACCATTACCGGGAAGGGAAGTTTTAAGGGAAAACTGACGGGAACTTTCACCATCACGGACGGGCAGTTTGCCAAAGTAAGCGGTGACGGGCAGCAGAAGATTACCATGACACTCAAGGACGTGGTCTACCGGGAGAAGAAGGACGCTTATAAGACAAGGGCGACGCTCAGGGATGTGAGCGGTTCGGCGCTGTCGGCGGGCAGGGATTATGACAAAAATCTGCGGTATACTTACGAGGAAGCCGTCAGGATACTGGTTCTGGAAGATAAAACGCTGGTTGAGAAAGAGCGGAAAGAGGGAGAGCCGGTGGGAGAAACGGATATTCCGCCCGCGGACACTTCCATACGCGTGACGGTGCAGGGTGCAGGAAACTATGCGGGCAGCAAAGAGACGCCGCCGGAAATCTCGGCAGTTTACCGTATCGTATCGGCGGATATCGCGAAAGCGAAGGTGAAAGTGGCGGCGAAAAACTATCAGGATGGCAGACCTGTCACTTTGACGGCGGATGATCTGACCGTGACGATAAACGGCGCAGCCGAACCCCTTGTCTGCGGGAAGGATTATATCATAAAGGAAGAAAGTTATGTAAACCACACAAAAAAAGGCAAAGCGAAAGTCACCCTGCAGGGAATCGGAAATTACGGCGGGGAAAAAACCATTACCTATACCATCGGGGCAAAGACGATTTTGTGGTGGATCGGGCAGTAACTGACAAAGAGAGTCATGGAGTAAAATCTGTGGCTCTTTTTTTTATTTGAAAAATTATTGTGTGTAGATTAAGATTTTCTTAAAACACAAGATGTAGTGTATTTTTCTCTTGCATAATACAATTACAGATGTTATAATCAAAACCATCATAGGGTGACATAATAAAATATTATGCAACTCACTGTGCAGATGACAACATGGAAGTGTGGAAAAACACGGCAGAAACAACTGATGTACGCATGGGGAAAAGGTGGAAAGCAATGAGAAAGAGAAGAGTATTGGCATTATTACTGGCGCTCAGTCTTGTGGTGAGCGGAAATGGCATGACGGTTCTTGCGGCGGAGCAGGGAGCGGACATGCCTGTTTCTGTGTCACAGGAAGAAACACAGGACATTGAAGATAATTCGGAAGAGAAGGAGGACGCTTCCGGCAGCACGGAAGAGGCGTCGGGAACAGAAGACACATCAGGGGAGACGAATACGCCGGAAGAGGGCAGTCCTTCTGATGAGGAAGGAAAGAACGAGGAGGGGGATACCTCGCAGAATCCAGAGAATCCCGATAACGCAGGGGAAGAAGAGCCTTCTGCACCGAAGGATGAGGATGGTGAACAGGACGGCGACAAACCTTCCACAGAGGATGGAGAGCAGAACGGCGACCAGCCTTCCACAGAGGATGGAGAGCAGAACGACGACCAGCCTTCCACAGAGGACGGTGAGGATGGAAAGCAGGATGAGGCACCCGACGCAGAGACGCAGGATCCCGCGGAGGATGTACAGGAACCCTCTGTCTCCGAAAATGATGTGGAAGAGGCGGAAGAGCCGGAGGAGGAATTAGAGGAGATGCCGGGCGAGGTCAGGATGATGACTTTTACCGACGCTTCGGGGCTTCAGATTACTTTTGACGCTACGGCGGCGGAAGAGAATGCGGATAAGGTGACCATTACAGAGGATGGCGTGCTGACAGCGGTGGATCCCAGCGTAAAGGGCGTCATCGACCTGCGGAAAAAAGAGTTTACGGCGATTGGAGAAGGGGCTTTTTCCGGGAGAGCAATAACATATGTTATGCTCCCTAAGACTGTTACGAGTATAGGCAAGAGTGGATTTTCGGGATGTGCGAGTCTGAAAGGCATATCCATTCCTTCCAAGCTTTTGACAATCGGTGAGAGTGCATTTGAGAATTGTAAGATTCTGACGCAGCTGGCGATACCAAACAGTGTTACGTCTATTGGAGCGAACGCTTTTAAGGGCGATGCCAGATTGTTTATGGTCAATATGTCGAGCGCAGATTATTCCAGACTGGAGAGCATAGGGGACAGTGCGTTTGAAGGCTGTTCCGTTCTGGAGTTTTTCTGTTCGGATGATGACTATGACCTGCCGGATAGTCTTAAGACCATCGGTGCAAGTGCGTTCAAGAATTGTGAGAACATAAGGGAAGTGGATATGCCAGACGGAATCACCTCTCTGGGAATATCTGCATATCAGGGATGTATGGGACTTCGGGAAGTGGAGATAGGAAGTAGTCTCGCCACGGTGCCGGAGAAAGCTTTTGCGGACTGCCCTGACTTGATTGAACTGGAATTCAATACGTCGGTGCGTGGCATCTCCAAAACAATAGAAACATCGGCATTTGAAAATTGCAGCAGTCTGGCGAGTGTGGACTTTCCGCAGAGAGTATCCGCTGTAAAGTCGGATGCTTTTAAAGGGTGCGCGAAGCTCGTGAGAATTTATATCAGGAATGATGATGCCGAATTAGCGGATGGGGCATTCCCGAATAATAAAGAGAATGGTATGTGCATTATTGGCTTCAAGGATTCGACTGCCGCAATCTATGCGAAGGAAAATGGGGAAATCCGGTTTATTCCCATTGATGAAACAGGGAGAGGAGACTATTACACCTATACTGCTGACCTGAAGTATCCGGCAGGAAAAATTGAAATCACTGTCACAAAGGAAAACAGTGCTTCGGCGACAGATATTAACAAGATTACCAACAAGGATGGGGTGGCGCCTTACAATGTGGGTGTAAAAGCCGGCACCGAGTGCTTTGTTATGATTAACTGGGGGCAGTATAGGGAGACAATGCGTCTTGTGCCCGGGTCACTCAGATGTAATGGGGAAGAGATTGATTATGATAAGTCCCGCGGTGTTTATCACTTTAACATGCCGGATGGCGGTGCTGCGATTACAGCGGCGTTTGAATTTATCGATAAAGAAAACATTGTTGAAGGTAATAAGGATACCATTGAGGGGCGGCTTTCCTCCGACGTGGACTATGATTTTGAGAGAAATATCGCTTACATGCAGGAGGGAAAATCTGCTAAATTCTATTTGATTAACAACAGTGGGAAGGTGACAAGAATCCCCGCATCCAAAGTCACCTACCGCATTGCGCAAGGTTCCACAAAAGGGATTGTGTCGGTCAATAGCGAGGGCGAGGTAAAAGCGCTGAAGGAAGGAACTGCCATTGTGGAAGCGGTGGTCAGGACGAACAGTGGGGAGGTCATAAAGGATGTGACTGTTGTGGTAAAGGCATCGACCGGTATTGACCACATCAGAGTGCAGCTGGATGAGAACAAATATAAGACGACATTGGTGGTAGAGAAGGACGAAAACGGATTAATTGACGGTGTTTCTCTTGCGACGACAAGCGTGAACGCAAAGGAATTTAAGTTTGAAATCGAGGCGGATGCGTTCAGCGTGGAAGATGACGACAAGATGAAAGTGGCGTTCAACTGGGTCAGCAGCGACACGAAGGTAGCCAGACTGAAGAAATCTTCTACGACTGCCGGAGATTCCGATAATGAGATTACCATTCCGCGCGGCGCAGACGGTGAGGCGACGATCACTGTGTCGGCTAAGGGCAGCGATAACAGGAAGGTAACCAAGAAGTTTGTTGTCAGCGTACAGAATTATGCGCCGCGTCTGACGGAGTCTAAGATTGTAGTCAATCCAAAGCAGACGGAAAGTGTGGCGACGCTGGGGATCATCGACGCATATGGTCATGACGTTGATACAACTAAGATAATCGAAGCGTATGAAAACAAGGCAAACGGGAGTAAAGTCAGCGGTTTTACTTTTGAATTTGTAAAGAAAGACGGGGTGGTTTCTAGCTATAAAGTAAAGGCGCAGGGCAGAGAGCAGGGCACCTATGATGTGAAGCTGAAGGTGTATGTAAAAGTCGGCACGGTATCAACTCCCTATGAGACGCCGCTCACGATTGTGATTAAGGAGTCCCAGCCGAAACCGACGGTGAGCTTTGACAAAAAGGCGGAGAAAATCAATCTGTTCCTTGCCAATGACGGGGTAGAGATTCAGCCGGTGATTGGCAAGCTGGGTGAGGACGTTGTCTCGGAGTACAGTCTGGAGCCGTTGACGGAGAGCGGTCACAAAAACTACGAGGACGATAAGAAGTTTACGGAAAATTTCCAGATTGATCCGAAGAAAGGGACGATTACCCAGAAGGCGGATAACCTGCTCAAAAACAAAGCGGGCAAGCCGGTGCTGACAGGTTATCTGGTACTCAAGTTTGAGGGATACGGGGATTTAAAGAAAAAGTATAAGATTACGATTCCGACAAAGACGACGGCTCCGGCGTATGTTTTAGACAGGACGACGGATACTTTCGGAACAGGATTCAGTGCAGAACAAACTGTGCAACTGCAGCTTCTGGATAAGAAGACGAAAAAGCCGATTGAGTGGGACGACGGGTTTGTGGATGGCGTAACCGTGGATACAGATGCGACTACGTTCCTGTTCGCGAAACTGAAGATGGTTCCTGATGAGAGTGGGAAGTATGTCAATATTGAAGTGAAGATACCCGCGAACTCTGCGAACAAAACAGGTAAGCTGGTTATGCTGGTACGCAACAGTAAGTGGGCTGAGGGTAAGTCATTTAAGTATACCTACAATATCAAGATTGACAATAAGCCCCATAAGCTGAGCCTGAAGAAATCAACAATTACGCTGAACGCAAATTATCCCGAGCGGGCGGAGTCCTTTAAGCTGGTATCCAATCATCGTGATGTGGCGCTTACGGGAAAACAGTCGTTTGCACCGCAGCCGACGAAAAAGAATGCGGACGGATTCCAGAAATTGTCCGTTACCTGTGAGGATGGAGAGGGAACTATTTCCTTTAAATCCGGAGGACAGGACGTTGCGGCAGGCAACTATAAATACGTTTATACATATAATGATACTGCAGGCAAGGAAAATAAAGTGGCTTTGACGGTTAAGGTCAATAAAGGGGCGCCGACGGTTTCGCTCAAAGGGACGAATGCCCTTAATCTACATGCGAAAGACGGAGAGCGTTATGTGGAAACTTCGGAAATGACCATGACCGTGAAAAATCTTCCGAATACGCAGAAGTACCTGCCGGGGACGGAACCCTCAGACAAGCCGGATGAAGGCAATACGGGTGACGACGGCAATCAGGGCGGTGAAAACCAAGGCGGCGACAATACGGGTGACGGCAGCAGTCAGGGCGGTGAAAACCAAGGCGGCGACAATACGGGTGACGACGGCAGTCAGGGTGGTGAAAACCAAGGCGGCGACAATACGGGTGACGACGGCAGTCAGGGCGGCGAAAACCAAGGCGGTGAAAACCAAGATGGTGACAATGGCAGTCAGGGCGGCGGTACGACGGAAGGCGGTACAGGTACAGGAAATGAAAGTATAGGTTCCGATCAGACACAGCAGCCGGCAATGGTTTCTGCGCTGGCGCAGGCAGAGACAGTAAAGACGACATACGAGGCGACGAACCCGGAGTTTTACAGTCTTAATGCGGAGAAGACATTTAAGAGTATCCTGTTTACAACAAAGGGATATGAATCGAAGAACCCGTTGGAATATTTTGACTTCGAGTGGGTGGAGGATAAGGACGGCGCAGGCGGTAAGATCAGAATTTCTCTGAAAAAAGCGATAGAGACGAAGACCTATACCTTGACGATGAATCCTGTTTATCAGAACGGTGAGACGGGCAGCAGGAAAAATGAGATGAAGATGACCAAAGCTGTCAGCTTTAAGATCAAGGTATACGACAGCCCGATTTCATCTGTCAGGCTGAGCGCGAAAGGAAAGATAAATCTTCTGGACCGGCGTGCAGGGAATGTTAAGCCCGAAGAGTTTGAGTATACAGAGAAGAACGGTATCTGCTATACGCCTACGGTAGCCAATCTGAAGGATACGCTGAAAGAGGTGAGACTGCTTAGCGATTATCCGGGGATGGGTGATTATGCGGATGATGCAAAACGCAGTACACTGTTTGAGACACATATCACGGAGGACAAGAAATCTTTCTATATCGTACCGAAGGAAGGCGTTGATCTGGAAAAAGGCAAGACATATAAGGTGTATGCATGGTTGCTGATGGATGGTTATAAATTTGGATCCGCAACAGGGGACGGCATTTATACACTAACCCCGATTAAAGTCAAAACCGCGGAAATTTTACCAAAGGTGAAGACAGATAAGACGGCGGTGAACCTGTATTTGTCCAGCAAGGCATATGAGGCGACCTTTATTGTGGAGAAGAGCGATGAGAAGTCTATCGGCGCGATAGAGAGTGTCGCATTCGGTGAAAAAGATGAGAAAGCGAACGATTCCTTTACAGTCAGGGGTGTTAAGCGTGATGACGGCTCGCTGGAAGTCCATCTGAAACTGAAAAATGGGGTATCCTATGGATGCAACACTACGAATAGAATTAAAATGTATATTCAGTTTACGGGACAGGGAACGAATACGGCTGGTACGCCGATTACTATGAATGTAAAGATCAACAAGTAACGTGATGCGGCGGCCGGTTTCCGACCGCCGTATTGTTTTCCGGACTTTACGGGTTGAGAGGAGCGTGGTGAGGTTATGAAAAAGAAGAAGGTTGCGGCTCTGTTACTGACGCTGGGACTGGCTGTCAGTGGAAACGGGATGGTGACTCTTGCGGCGGAGCAGGGAACAGAGGCGCCCGCGGCTGAAACAAAGCAGGAGCCGGCGGCTGTGGAAAAGGACGAAATGGCTGTGAGCAGAATCGTCAGCTTCACGGATTATACAGGAATGGAAGTGACCTATGATGCGAATATTTCCCTCAGCTATATATATGAGGTAGAGGACGCCGTGCTGACAGGGGTCAAATGCAGGACAGTGGACGATAATGGCAGGGAGACGCTGACGGCGGTTTCCTTTGAGGGCAATGTGGAACTGAAGCAGCCGGAGGAGGGCGAAAGGTATGAGACAATTGCGCCGGATGTTTTTGGAGGCAATGAGCTGATTACTTATGTGAAACTGCCTGCCGGAGTGACGGTGATTGCGGAGGAGGGTTTTAAAGGCTGTACTGCCTTGAAAAGCGTCTATTTGCCTTCCACAGTAGAGAAAATAGGTGCGGGCGCATTTGAGAACTGTACGGCAATGACGCAGATTTGCTTGCCGAGGACGATAACGGTTATCGGTGACAGGGCTTTTAAGGGGGATGGGAAACTGCAGACCGTACAGATCAAGGATGCCGTGGACAGCGATCAGATTTCTGTCGGGGCACATGCTTTTGAGGAGGGCACACAGTTCCAGAAATAGATTTAGCCGAGGGGCTTTCATAAGGAAACCCCTCGGCTACATAGATGCAGAACGTTTAACGGCGCTGTTTTACATTTCTTATATAAACACTTATCACCACTTAGATGTTCTTGAAGCATTTTGCATACTTCTGCTTCGCATAACCTCATTTGCAATTATCTGTGCGGAAATTTCTTGCTCCAAACTCTTTAATGTTTCAGATGTGGGGCGCCTGTTGGCAGGAACTTTGACCAATCGGGCAGTTCCTCCGCTTTTGCTCATTTCTTTACTTAATATGCTGCTTATGCTCATGATTATTACCTCTCTGTCGTGCAAACGATTTTGTAAATCTCCGACATCTTTCCGAGATACCTTTATTTCTCAAAACTTATGCCACGGAGTGTTATTATAACACAAAGCTCGACTGATGTCAAAATACTTGAGAAACAAAAAAGAGAAATACATCGTTTCAATATTAATATATGAAAAAATCTATAAATACTTCAAGGAACTTTCAGGTTATTTTTTGTAAATTTTTTCTGTATCCCTCAAACAAACCATCATTCTCCAATTCTATCATTTCATCAAACTCTGGAGTGGTCTGCTCCGGATAGCGTATACCTATTACATTTGGATAATGCATTAATATTAAACTACATGCACTATGCCCTCGTCCGAATGCAGATGTGGCATCAATAACAATTTCCCCAAAAGCCTTTAAATCTTCATAATTCTCTACTCGATATAATTCACAGACCCATACAAACCTCGGCATAGGAACAATGACATATGCTTCTTTCGCATAAATATTTTCAAGCGTATTTAAACGGAAGTTTTTTAAGCTGCGTGATGATGCCATAAATAATCTTATAATGACAGCTTCTTTCTCATTTAGGAAATTATCGGACCATACATCAATACCGAACTGCTTATGATGCAAAATGGATCTGACAATTGCAGCGGCATCAGATGCATCTAAAAACATTCTCTTATATAAAGGTACGGCAATATTTTCAACTCGCATATCTGGATATAAAGAAAGATGTTGAAACGGTCTGACTTGGTAAACTGGTTGATTGTCATCAACGACAACATAGTCTTCGTAAAAATCAGCAGAGTTTATCAGTGGATGACAATGTTCTTTGTTATCCCATGAAATCCACTTATTTCGTCGTGCTTTCTTTACTAATTCTTTGCTTACACTTCCATGTCCAATGCAAACCATGGAATGCCCCGAACCATTATTTCCAATTGGCAGAAGATTTAATGCGACAGGAATTCCTGATTCTATATAATAGTGCAGGCATCTTTTCAATTCATCCTCTTGCGTAATTTGAGACAGACTGTATTTGTCTATAGAAGACAAGTTATATAGTCTCGGAGAAAAGCCAAATTCCGATAATACTTTTGTAAGGATCGGATATGAAATGCCTCTGGACGGCAATACACGTTCATGGCTATGCCTTTTTTCGTTTTCCAATATTTCGCTGGGAACTACGCTCCTATAATCATGATAACTATTGGCATAGTATTCTAACAAATTTAACAAGGATACTTCAGCGCATCTCATCGTTTCTTCATCTTGCATCCGATATGGGAAAGCATCTACATTAAATTTTTTCCCATAAATGTTCAACTCAAACTGAGATAACCGCATATACACAGATGATTTTAAATTTAGTATATATCGGGGATTTATAAGTGTACGACCAATAACACCTGTTGTTAACGGGTTAATAACACAGGCTCCCATAAAGTGGTCCGCCACTCTCTCCTGTTCTTCTTCATCTTGTGTAAAAAACTCTTTTTCACTTAATTTAATAGCAAAAAAGGATAGCCTCCGAGAATATCTTTTTACTTGAAAATGCTGATTGGAAAAATATGTATAATAAGTATCCCTGAAGCTCCGGTCAATATGATAAAATTCCTGCACTATAGTATATGGTCTGGGCAATTGCTTTAATAGCTTATTTACATCAAGCATGTAGGTATCTATAACATCATTGCTTGTATTGGATGCCTCAAACACACTGTTTTTGAAAATGGCTTCACAAAAATCCGAAACCATTTCCTCATAATTCTCGTCTGTTATAATTGTAAAAATCTCTTCTTCATAATCTGATTTGTCTATGGGCAGTTTGTTTCCAGAGCTATCTAAAGCACTTTGTTTTTTTTGTTTCTACCATTGTAATTTTCCCCTTGTATCAGCTGACTTTACTTTTTAAACTTGAAACCATATTTGAGGTTTTCTTTTATTGGCAAAAGAAGTCCCTTACCATATAATGATTTTAAGGCTTCTTCTATTTTGGGAGTTTGATTAAAGGTACAATTTCCCGCAACTAAATAATCACAATGCCAAGTGCTATTATGCATATTGCAATCTGGATGTGCTGCACTTGGGAGCCAACTTTTTAATTCATCAATCGTAAACTCACTATATTCCCTAAAGTGTGTTGCTGCCTGCATATATACACAAAAATCCCAGTCATCAAGCTTTTTAACAGTTGTAAATAATTCCCACAATGCTACGGCAATGCCTGTTCCGACAGAAACTGTAAATCCCGTAAAACTTCCTTGCGAGACATATACTATTAATGCATCAATTAACCCCGATGTACAAGACACTTTTAGGAAATCCAACATAATTTGTTGCACTCGAATGTATCTTGACCCCCAATAGTAGTTGACTTGGTTTATCTATCTGATTTTCCCACAAGGAGATCATTTCATTTGCAGAATCCCAATTTCCTTGTTCATAGTCCCCCGTCAATGCAGCTAATATCTCTGCCTTATGTTCCAATAATTGAGAATTATTAGGCGTTTCCGCTATATACTGGTCAAAAAGCTTTTCTAGCTCTCTATAAGAAATATAATATTCAGCCATGCTATCTTTCCAATCTTTCCATAATAATTTTCAGTATATCGCATCAGACGAATTTTGTCGATATCAATGCTGAATAAAAGGATAAAGTTTGGTTACTTTTGCCTATATACAGAATCGCGAATTTGGATATAATATAACTAGAACACGAAAGAGAGTACGAAGGCGTTTATAAGCGAACACTCATTGCAGGCTTTGGGTATATAATTTTGTATTTACATGGGCACAAGATTAAGAGGGGTTGAATCCTGTATGATATAGGAGACGATCCCTTTTATGCTTTTTCAACATAAAGTGCGGCAGGACCTAAGAGAAGTGGTGGAGGAGTTATGAAACAGGACCATATATTTTACCGGATTGTCAACGGTATGATCCGGCTGTTGCTTGCGGGGGCGGTGTTTCTCCTGTTTCTGCACAGCATATACAGCACCAGTTTTGTGGGTAAATTGATTCTGGAGGACGGGAGCGAACAGGAGAGAACGCTGAACATAGCCGACAGCCCCCTGCGACATCTTCTGGCATTCTTTTTATTGACGGTGGCGCTGCTTGCGGGACGGAAACTGTGGCATGTTTTCAGCGGGAGAAAAAACGGGAATACGGGTGTGGACGGCGGGAAAGCACAGGCAGGGCGGAGCAATCTGGTCTTCTGGGGACTGATCCTTCTCACTGTGATTCTCGCCGCTTCCTATGTGGGTATGACACAGCTTACCCCGGGATCCGATCCGGCGAAGGTGTACAGCGTGGCAATGCAGTGGCGGCAGGGAGATTTCTCTTCCTTTGAGGAGGACGCGTATCTGTTCCGCTATCCGTTCCAGTCGGGAATTGTTCTGTTTTTCTATCTGCTCAGTTTCATTTTCGGAGAGGGAAACTTTGTGGGAATCCAACTGGTGAACGTGGTTTTTCTGGTGGTGATTTACGGTCTGCTTGTGAAGCTTTCCGGGCTTTTTGGTGTGGCTGCCACAGAGGGCACGGAAGGATTTGAAAAGAAGAGAACCGGATTACAGACGGCGGTGTATCTGGGGCTTCTGGTCTGGGTGCCGCTCGCCTTTTATGTGACATATCTGTATGGTATACTGCCGGGGATGGCGTTATCTCTGGGGGCGGTTTATTTTGCGCAGCGGTATCTGGCTCTCAGGCGCCTGCGCTATGTGGCGGCGGCGTCTCTCTGTATGGGACTTGCCACGGTCATAAAGATGAACTGTCTGATTTATCTGATCGCCATTGCCTGCTTTCTCGTCTATGACGCCATTTCCCTGTTCTTTTTTTCCGGGGAAAAGCGGTGGAAGGAGGCTGTGACTTCCCTCGCGTTCATTGTATGTATGGGACTGGGTACAGCGCTTTGCACAGGGGTTTCCAATGCTGTAGTGGAGCGGATCGCGGATCAGGAGCTGCCGGAGGGAGAGGCGATGCTTTCGTGGGTGGTTATGGGAATGCAGGAAGCGCCCCTCGGACCGGGTGGCTATAACGGCTATATTGGCAATGTATTCGCGGAAAATCATTATGATCAGAAGCTGGCGGCACAGGCGTCTTTGGAAGAACTTCAGAAAATTATAACAAGGATGCTGGAATATCCGGTGGATGAGGGGATTCCGTTTCTGGCGCGAAAGACGGCGTTTCAGTGGAACGATCCGACCTTTATCTGTCTGGACCGGACCCGCGGGAGAAAATCGGTGACGCATATGCCGGAATGGCTGAAAGATGTGATTTACGGCAGGGGCGGCGTGCGGCTTTCGGTTGCGCTCAATTATATGCAGACATGGATTCTGCTTGGAATGCTGCTCTATCTCTTTTTGCGGTGGAGAAGGGGAACTCTTTTTGAACTGATGGGCGCTGTGGTTTTTCTGGGCGGTTATCTCTTTCATCTGTTCTGGGAGTCCAGCGCTTCCTATACGATCCCGTATTTTGTCCTGCTGATCCCCTATGCGGTGTGCGGGCTGGCGGAGTGGGCTGCATTTCTGGAAAAGGCGGCTGAGAGGCTGCGCAGAGCCGGGGACAGCGGCATGGAGGAGAAGGGTTCTGTTCTGACGGGATTAAGGGAGAAGCCGTGCCGGGTTCTGACTGCGGCGGCGGTTCTCGTATTCTGTCTGCTCGTCCTTGCATTTACGCGGACAAATCTCTTTCATCGGACGCTTGCGCTCAACGACGATCTGCAGGGAATTGACGCCAGCGCGCAGTTCTACCAGACGGGGATCAATGTGCCATAAAAAATCGGAACAAGCCGTACAGTCTGTGGCGGATACAGAGGACGTAAGCTTTGTTATGCAGCCCGGAGATATCTCGTATGCTGACGGCGCGGAACGCCCTTTTGACAGGCGGATAACCGCATTCTTCCCGGAAGGCTTTTCTGACGCCGCCTTCGTTTTTCATGGCGTTAAACACGGGTGGGAAAGTCAGAAGGCACTGGTAGGCATAATAATACAGAAGCTGTTTTTCCATGCAGGGGTGCGCGGCGAGGTCGGTCAGTCTGTCGTAGGTGTCAAAGAGCAGACGGTTTTCCGCAAGCCGTCCGCGATCCATAGTGTGGGTGAGGGAGCCGCTGTTGCTTCGATAATAATAGAAGGACTCCGGGAGAAAGTAAGCGGAGGAAGCTTCCAGCAGGCAGGGATACGCGGCAAGCCCGTCCTCCCCCAGTCTGATTGTCAGGGGGACATGGAAAAGATGTTTTTCCAGAAGTGTCCGGCGAAACAGCTTGTTGCAGAGGCTGGGGGAAACCCCGTAATGAAAAAAGACGCCGGAATAGAGCAACGCCGGATAGACCTGCTCTTCCAGCTGGCTGCGGTTATAGAATCCGGGGCGGCATATGTCCTTACGTTCAATTTTCTTTTCGGGGGTGACGGCAGTATAATTGCAGCATACCACGTCTGCGTCCGATTCCCTTGCGGCGGTGCACATGCGCCCGTACATGGCGGGATCGATCCAGTCGTCGCTGTCCACAAAGGCGATATAGGTGCCGGACGCGTTTCGGAAACCTTCCTGCCTGGCTGACATATGACCGCCGTTTTCCTTATGGAAACAGCGGATGCGGGAATCCCTGCCGGCATACTCGTCGCAGAGCGCGGACGAGCCGTCCGTGGAGCCGTCGTCTACGAGAAGGACCTCGAAATCCGTGAACGTCTGTGCCAGAATGCTGTCCAGACATGCGGCGAGGTAAGGTTTTACATTGTATACGGGGACGATAACGCTTAAAAAGGGCATGGTGTAACTCCTTTTAGAGACTGGTTGGTGTAAGTATCTTTTATATTATAGCATATTGGAAATGACGGAGGCTATAAAAGAGGAAACGCGTGATGGAAAAAATTGTATTTGTCATACCCGATATGCCGGGGGGCGGCACGGAACGGGTTGTGGCGCTTCTTGCAAATGAATACAGCAGGCGCGGGATACCGGTGGCGGTCCTTCTCTTTGCGGGCGACGAGAGGGCATATCCGCTGGATTCCGGGATTGAGGTTCTGAGTGTGGGCGGTCCCTCCGGCGGCAGTATTTCGGCACGGCTTGGGAGGCTTCGCAGGATGCGGCAGTTTTACCGGGAAAATAAGCACTGTCAGATATGGGCTTTCAGCGCGATGGGCGCGGTATTTTCCACGGTGGCGTCGTTTGGGCAGAGGCATTTCTTCCTCGTCTCCGAGCGCAATGACCCCACCCGGTACGATCACAGACGGATCCGCGATCTGTGTTACCGCCGGGCGCAGGTGGTGGTGTGCCAGACTGCGGATGCGGTGAAAAGTTTTCCGGCGGGAATCCGCAAAAAGAGCGTGGTGATCCCCAACCCGCTGGAGCCGGAGGAAGCGCCTTATACGGGGGAGCGGGAGAAGCGGATCGTTGCGGTCGGACGGCTGAACGCACAGAAAAACCACAAGCTGCTGCTGCGCGCTTTTGCCTCTTTTGCCAAGAGCCGCACAGACTATATATTGGAGCTGTACGGACAGGGGGAACTGGAGCCGCAACTTCGGACGCTTGCGAAAGAACTTGGAATTGACAGTTGTGTCATCTTTAAGGGCTTTTCTTCGCATGTCCTTGCCGACATCAGGACGGCTGCCATGTATGTGCTTTCCTCGGATTATGAGGGGATTTCCAATTCCATGCTGGAGGCGATGGCGCTGGGACTGCCTGTGATCGCGACGGATTGTCCGATCGGCGGTTCCCGCATGTATATCCGGGACGGCGTAAACGGTCTGCTTGTGCCTGTGGGGGACGAGCAGAGGCTTGTTCACGCCATGGAGCGGCTTGCCGACGAGCCGGCTTACGGGGAAAGGCTGGGCAGGGAGGCGGTAAAACTGAGAGGAGAGCTGGCGACGGCGAAGATCGCCGACAAATTTCTCGCGTTGGTACGGAGGTAACGATGAGTAAGGTGCTGGTAATTAATCCGATACTATATACAGCGGAAACGAACCGGATTCCCCGGGTGGATTCCATAAAGGACACGATGATTTACACAATGTGTCTGGGTTTTCTGCGTGCCGGGCACGAGGTGACGCTGATTGCCGCGGAGGACTACAGGCCGGTCCGCGGGGAGAAGTACGACTTCCCGGTGCTCTGGTTCCGCACAGTCTGGCGCAGACTGTTTATGCCCCGCTGTTTTCCTTATATGCCGGCCATCCGCACCTATCTGAGAGACCACAAAGAATATGACATTATTGTCACAAGTGAAGTCTTTGCCACATGGTCCTTTACGGCGGCGCGGGTGGCGCCGGAGAAAACGGTCATCTGGCATGAACTGGCGGCTTACAACCACATGCTGCATCAGATTCCCGCGAAAGTCTGGTATCGGTTTGTGGCAGGGGGGTTGATGCGGCGCGCGCGGGTGGCGCCGCGGTCTGAGGAGGCGGGCGCTTTTATCCGGCGGTTTATGCCGAGGGTGGAGGCGGAACCGATCGACCACGGCGTGGATCTGGAAAAGTTTCCGGTTTCCGAAAACGGGGAGAGGGATGCCTGCTTTGCGGTGGTGTCGCAACTGATTCCACGCAAGCGGATTGCGCATACCATAGAGGCTTTTGACAGTTTTGTGAAGGCGGGGCACGGGGCATATGTGCTGCATGTCATTGGCGGGGGCGAGGAGGAAATGTTCCTCAGACAGCTCGTGCGCAGGCTGGGACTGGAGGAGAAGGTGACGTTCCACGGAAAGCTTTCCCACGAAAAACTGCTGCCTCTCGTTGCGGCGTCCAAGGCGCTTTTGGTTTCTACGGAAAAGGACAACAATATGGTATCCATTGTGGAGAGTATCGCGCTGGGGACCCCGGTTGTGACGACTTCCGTCCCCTATAACGCGGCTTATATCAGGCGGGAAGAGCTGGGGATTGTGGAGGACGGGTGGTCGGCGGATGCGCTTGCGCGGATCGTTTCGGAAAACGACAGATATGTGTCGAACTGTCTAGCCTACAGAGACCGGCTTTCCAACGTGGCGTGCGCGGGGCGGTTTCTTGCGCTTGTGGAGTGAGGTCCCTGCCTTCTGTGCCAGAACCGCGTGTTTGCCGCATGACGCCGAAAGCCGATGCGATAGACTTTGCATCCGGGTTGTGATATACTTATGTCGTAATACGGGGAGAAGCTGAAAGAAAGATATATAGACTTAAAAGTGGTACTGGCAGCTTCCGGCGTAAATCTTACGGAAATTGACCGTATAAAAGAATAATTTAAGGGGTATGGAAACACTGAGGGTAGTTTTTTGTTTTGATGAAAATCTGGTGACACAGGTGCAGGTGGCGGCGGCTTCTCTTCTCGACAGCCGCGGTCCGGGCGAGCATTTTGAGATGCACTGTGTCTGTACGAAAAAGGCTGGGATTGCAGAGCCGGCGCTGAAACAGATTATAGAAAAGAGGGATCCGGCTTCCACGCTTTTGATGCACTGTATGGAAAACCCTTACGAGAACGCGTATCAGGTGAGGGATATTTCCGCGGGCACATATCTGCGACTGGCGCTGCCGGGACTTTTGACGGAGACAGATAAAATTCTCTATATGGACGCGGACGTGCTGGTGCGGGAAAGCCTCGCGCCGGTCTGGGAAACGCCCATGGAGAACATGGCGCTCGCCGCCGTGAAGGGCGCGGTGAATCTTTCCGAAAAATGGGAGTGGAACAGCGACAGACCGTACTGGCATCTGTTGTCGGGGATGAAAGGCGGGTATATCAACGCCGGCGTTACGCTTCTTAATCTCGCCGAAGTGAGAAGAAGAGGTCTGGACGCGCGCTGGCACGAGCTGGCGGGAGAGCGGTTTTACTATCAGGATCAGGATATTCTGAATATCACCTGCCAGGGGGCTGTCGCCTATCTGCCGCCGAAATATAACAGGCTGGCATATCTGGAGGACAAGGATTTCGGGCAGTTTGTCACGGAAGGCATTTATACGCAGGAAGAGGAGCGGGAGGCATTGCGGTCGCCGGCGATCATCCACTATGCCGGGGACAAGCCGTGGAAACGCTATGACACGAATCTGGGGAGTCTCTGGTGGGACTATGTGAATGGACAGCCCGATTTAAAGGATTTGTTTGACGAGGAAAGAGCGCGCCGGTATCATGGACCGACTTTAGGGCAGCGGGCGGTGCGGAAAGTGAAGAGTTTGTTGAGCAGGGAAAAACTGTGAGAAATGGGAAAGGGATAAGGTACCAGAATATGAAGATTGCGGTGGCAGGAACCGGGTATGTCGGTCTGGTGGCAGGCGTGTGTTTTGCGGAAAAAGGGCACGATGTCACATGCGTGGATGTGGATGAAAAGAAAGTAAAAATGATGGAGGCGGGAAACAGTCCCATCTTTGAGGAAGGTCTCGAGGAGCTGATGCAGAAGAACAACGCGGCGGGACGGCTTCACTATACCACGGACTACGCCGGGGCTTACCGGGACAAGGACGCCATTTTTATCGGCGTGGGCACGCCGGAGCAGCCGGACGGCTCCGCCAATCTGAACTATATCGCCACGGTTTCCAGACAGATCGCGGAATCCGTTGAGCGGGACTGTCTGGTGGTGGTGAAATCCACGGTGCCGGTGGGAACGAACGACAAAGTAGAGCAGTTTATCCACGATTTTCTGACGCGGGATGTGAAGGTGGAGGTTGCCTCCAACCCGGAGTTTCTGGCGCAAGGTTCCGCGGTGCACGATACGCTCCATGCGGCGCGGATCATTATCGGTACGGAGAGCAGGGAGGCGGAGGAGACCTTAAAGAAAATTTATGAGCCTTTCGGTCTGCCCATTGTATCGGTGAACAGACGGTCCGCGGAGATGATCAAGTATGCCTGCAACGATTTCCTTGCCCTTAAAATTTCCTATATGAATGATATTGCGAATCTCTGCGAGCTGGTGGGGGCGGATATTGATGCGGTGGCGGAAGGCATGAGCTACGACGCGCGTATCGGCGCAAATTTCCTGAAGGCGGGTATCGGATACGGCGGAAGCTGTTTTCCCAAGGACACTAAGGCGCTCAAATATCTGGCGGGGCAGTACGGCTACCAGCTTAAGACCGTGGAGGCCGCGGTGGATGTGAATGCCATGCAGAAGACAAGGCTTTACCAGAAGGCGTGCAAGCGGATGATTACTTTTGAGGGGCTTAAGGTGGCAGTATTGGGGCTGGCATTTAAACCGGGGACGGACGATCTTAGGGAGGCGCCCTCTCTGGATAATGTGAAGCTGCTTCTGGACAACGGCGCGCAGATTGTCGCCTACGATCCTGTGGCGGCTGACAATTTCCGCAAAGTGTACCCCGAAGGGGCGGCGGGCAGAGGCTCCATTGTCTATGTGGACACGCCGGAGGAGACGCTTAAGGATGCCAATATCTGTTTCGTGTTTACGGAGTGGGAACAGATCCGTTCGCTGCAGCCGGAAACCTTTAAGGAACAGATGCGCATTCCGCTCGTATATGACGGGCGCAATGTCTATGACGTAAAGCGGATGAAGGAAGCGGGAATTGAGTATTACAGTATTGGGCGTTAAGAAGCGGAAAGGAGCGACAGTGAAAGAGTTAGATCCCTCGAAGACATATCTGATTACCGGCGGCGCTGGCTTTATCGGATTTCATTTATCCAAAAGCCTTCTGGAGAAAGGTGCGCGGGTGATCGGCTTTGACAATATGAACGACTATTATGACGTGAGCCTGAAAGAGGACCGGCTGGCAAAGCTGTATTATTATGATAAATACACGTTTGTCAAAGGAGATCTGGCGGACAATGCGGATGTGTTCCGGGTATTTCAGGAGTATCGTCCGAATATCGTGGTGAATCTGGGGGCGCAGGCGGGTGTCCGATACAGCATTGACAATCCGTCCGCCTATATGGAATCCAATATGATGGGATTTTTTCATATTCTGGAGGGCTGCCGTTATTTCCCGGTGGAGCATCTGGTGTATGCTTCGTCCAGTTCTGTTTACGGCGGCAATGAAAAAGTGCCTTTTTCCACGGGGGATAAGGTGGATGAGCCGGTGAGTCTCTACGCCGCAACAAAGAAATCCAACGAACTGATGGCGCACGCGTACAGCAAGCTGTATCAGATTCCGGCGACGGGGCTTCGCTTTTTCACGGTTTACGGGCCGTTCGGCAGACCGGACATGGCATATTTCAAATTTACGAAAAAGATTCTCGCGGGAGAGCCGATTCAGGTATATAACAAGGGCGATATGATGCGGGATTTCACCTATATTGACGATATCGTGCGGGGTGTGGAAAACATCCTCTGCAATCCGCCCGAAAAAAATGAAAAGGGCGCCTTCTATAAGCTTTACAATATCGGCAATAATAAGCCTGTGAAGCTGATGGATTATATAGAGACGCTGGAGCGCTGTCTTGGTGTGGAGGCAAAGAAAGAGTATCTGCCCATGCAGCCCGGCGACGTGTACCAGACCTACGCGGACGTCACGGATCTGATGCAGGATTATGACTTTAAGCCGGATACGTCCATCGAGGAAGGGCTGCAGAAGTTTGTGGACTGGTACCGGGAATATTATCATTAAACAGTTTGGCCGGACCGAATATGACTGACAAATCGGGCTTGCACGGAACACATTGGGGAAGAGAAAATGAGAGAAATTCCGATTTTATATCTGGTAGTGCCCTGCTATAACGAGGAGGAAGTGGTGGAGAAAACCGCCTCTGTTATGGCGGAGAAACTGGGTCGTCTGGAGCGGGAAGAAAAGATAGCGAAAGGCTCCAAAGTTATGTTTGTCAATGACGGCAGCAGGGACAAAACCCTGCAGCTGCTCCATGGGATCGCGGCGAAAGACAGGCGGTTTTGTGTAGTGAGTCTGGCGGGGAATTACGGTCACCAGAGCGCGATTTTAGCCGGGATGATGACGGCGAGAAAATACGCGGATGTGGTGGTGACCATCGACGCGGACTTGCAGCAGGATATCGAGGCGCTGGACTCGTTTCTGGCGTGTTACATGGATGGCTGTGAGGTGGTTTACGGTGTGCGCAACGACAGGCATTCCGACGGCTTCTTTAAGAAAGCTACGGCGACCGCTTACTATAAGCTGATGCACATGCTGGGAAGTACGGTTATGACGAACCACGCAGACTACCGTCTGATGTCGAAGAAGGCGCTCGACGCGCTCTCAGAGTACAAGGAGGCAAACCTTTTTCTGCGCGGGCTGATTCCCACCATGGGATTTCCTTCCGACGTGGTGTATTTTGACGTGAAGGCAAGGGAGGCGGGGCATTCCAAGTATACGCTCAGCAAGATGATGACGCTGGCGCTGGACGGCATTACCTCCATGAGTGTGCGCCCGCTCAGACTGATCGGCGGTCTCGGCTTTCTGATGTTTCTGTTCAGCATGGTGATGTGTGTGATCGGTCTGGTGGACTGGGCGAGAGGGAACAACGTGCCGGGCTACACCACGACGCTCATTGTGTCGCTGGTGATCGGCGGGATCACGCTTTTGTCGCTGGGAATTATCGGGGAGTATGTCGGCAAGATTTATATGGAAACCAAGCACAGACCCCGGTACATCATTGATACGCTCGTATGGCGTGAAGATGGCGGGGAGGAAAAGTAAGGATGTTAATGGTGCTTTTTTCATGGGTGATTATGTGCGGGGCTGCCCTGCTCTTCGGAAAGGCGGTTACGGATTGCATTTATCGGAACCGTCTTGAGAAGATGGGACGTCCCGATGTTTATATTGTGACAGGACTCATTGTTCTGACTATCTATGCCCAGCTTTTCAGTCTCTTTTATAAGGTGGCGGGAATTGCCGACACCATTCTCGGGACGGTGGGCATTCTTTTATTTCTGGTGTGGGTATTCCGGCATTTCAGCCGAAAAAAAACGTTTGTGCTTTTTCCCGGCTGTACATGTGAAAAACCTGCCGTCTGGCGGATTGTGGCGGTTTTGTTCTGCTTTTTCCTTACGCTGGTCTGGACAACCCGCAGTCCGGGGCAATACGACACGGGGCTTTATCACGCGCAGGCGATTCGCTGGATTGAGGAATATGGCGTTGTTCCGGGGCTTGGGAATCTTCATATGCGGCTGGCATATAACAGCGCGTTTATGTCCCTGCAGGCGCTTTTCAGTCTGGGATGGCTTGTGGGGCAGTCGATACACAGTCTGAACGGCTTTTTTTGTCTGGCGGCGCTTGTCTATGTATGCGCGACCGTCCGCCTGTGGGGAGAAGGAAGCTTGCGGACTTCGGATTTCCTGAAATGCGCGATGCTCATTTTCGTGGTGCAGAAGCGGTACGACATTGCCTCCTCCGGCACGGACATCTGGGCGATGCTTCTGGTTTTTTATATTATGATCAAGTGGAGTGAATTTGGGGAGAACGGCTGTGAGGACGGCGTCATGTACGGCTGGCTGTGTCTGGTCGGCGTGTATGCCGCAACGGTGAAACTGTCCGCAGCCTCTGTAGTGATTCTGGCGCTGTACCCGCTTTACCGGTTTGTCAAGGACAAGAACGGGAAAGCTGTTTTCGCCCATGTTGCGGCGGGGCTGTTCCTGTTAATGCCCTATCTGATCCGAAATGTGATTATTTCCGGCTATCTGGTCTATCCATACGGCGGGCTGGATCTGTTCAATCCCGACTGGAAGATGGATAAGGCGGTGCTTGAGAGGGACAGTCTGGACATCAAGATGTTCGCAAGAGGTATCACAAATGCGGCGGAATACGACAATTCTTTTTTCAGATGGATTCCCGGATGGTTTACAAGACAGGAAATGGGGAACCGCGTTCTGATTGTGGTGAGTCTTGTCTGCATTCCTGTGATTTTGTATCTGTTGATCACATGTTTTCGCAGAAAAGAATATATCCGGGCGGCTCTTCTGGGAACGGGAATGGTGAATCTGGTATTCTGGATCGTGACCGCGCCCCATATGCGTTACGGTGGACCGTATATTACTATGCTCGTGGCGTTGACCCTCGGAGCAGCGGCAGGCTTGCAGGGAGGCGGCAGGACGGCAGGTCTGAGGAAGGATGCTGCGGTCTGCACGGGACAGGAGCCTGTGTGGGAAAAGGCGCTTCGTGTGGCGTTGGTGGCAGTCGTGGTGGTATTCCTGCTGCAATATGGGGAGCGGGTTACCAAATTACCCGAGATGGAGGCAAAAGATTTTGTAAAACAGCCCGATTACCTTTCGTGGCAGTCTACCCAGTATCCGGTGGACAATGTGCATATCTGGAAGCCGGATGAAGGGGATTTGTCGGGGTATTTTGCCTTCCCCGCCACGCCGCAGGGCAAACAGCTTAAAGCGCTGCGGCTGAGGGGAGAGAGTTTCCGGGAGGGATTTCGACATGAGTAAACCAGATATTCACGCGGACGATTACGCGCTTACTTTAAATACGTCAAAGGACATGCTGGAATGTATGCGGGCGGGCAGGCTTGACAGCATCAGTATTGTGCCGAACATGAGCTGTTTTGAGGCGTGCATGGAGTTGTTTTACGGGGCGATACCGGGACTTCCGTTTTTGCCGCTTCTGTCGGTGCATCTGGATTTTGTGGAGGGAAGAAGTCTGGCGGGGAGAGAGAAAACGCCGGGTTTGACAAAGCCGGACAGCGATCTGATGGGGCTTGGCTGGGGCGGGCTTTTCGCGGCGTCCTATCTGCCCCATAAAAGAAAGACGATCAAGGCGCAGCTAAAGTGTGAAATTAAGGCGCAGCTTGCGAAGGCGCAGGGGGCGGTGAAAAAGTGTATGGAAATTGCCGCCGGAAGCGGTGTTCCCTGCGGGCAGAAGGGGCTTCGGATCGACAGCCACCAACATGCCCACATGATTCCCGTGGTGTGGGAGGCGCTTCTGGAAGTGGTGCGCGAGGAAGGGTATCCGTTAGAGTATATCCGCAATTCCAAAGAGGTGCTGGGCGTATTTATGACAGAAGTGTCACTTTATAGGACGTACCGTCCCGTGAACTTTGTGAAAAACAGGCTCTTATCCCTCTACTCCCACAAGGCGGACCGTTTCTGCAAGGCGAACGGGATGAGGCAGATGTATCTCTGGGGGCTTGTGATGAGCGGCAGGATGGACCGGGAAAGAATAGAAAAGCTTTACGGGAAAATGCAGCGCAAGGCAAAGCGGGACGGGAGAACGCTTGAAATTCTCTTCCATCCGGGCATTACGCTGCCGGAAGAAGTCACCCCCGAGATCGCGAAGGAGGCGGCGGAGGATTTTTATATGCGTCAGGACAGACATGTGGAGAAAGAGGCGGTGCTCGGCGTTAAGTGGTGACAGCCGGGGCTCAAATGGTATACAACGCGCTCCGGCGGCATCATTTGCTGAGGACGTCTCTAAGTTCCTGCACTTCCTCCGCAATAATCTCCATGAAATATGCCGCTCCCTCCGCATTCAGATGGTCGGAGTCGGAAAAGTAAGTCAGATTTTCGCCAAAGCGCGCGTCATGGGAGTAGTCATAATAACTGACGCCTGTGTCAGATGAAATGCGGTTGACCGTACTGTAAAACTGGTCGAAAAACGCTTCGGATACCGGCGCGTTGTAGTAGGAAGAAAAAGGCGTGGTGATGAGCACGGGCGTAAGCCCGTGTTTTTTACAGTAGTCGATCAGGGAGAGGAGCTGCTCTTCCCGCTCGGGCAAAAAGAGAGCTTCCTTGTTGTTAAAATGGCGGTCATAGCGCATGGCTGCACGGTTTGCGAACTCCGCCACGGCGGCTTCGTCCATCCCGGGCGCAGTCTGGCTTTCTGCGGTGGCGACATCCATCCCGGATGCCTCCGGGTTCTGTGCGGCAGTTTCAGAGTTTTCTTCCGCGGCGAATACTTTGAGGGAAGGCGTAAACGTGGGCAGCAGCTTTAGCAGATCCTCCCCGGCGGAGAGAATCGGCAGTCTGGTCGTCACGATATCCGTGTAGAGATCGTAGTCCGGCACATTTTTTGGGGAAAGACAGTGATAGTATTTTACCGACAATGCCTGCGCTTCGGTCTCATTTACCGTCTCGTTGTTGAAGGAAAAGTAGGAAACGGGAATAAACAGCACACACCCCTCGTCCAGATGCTTTCCGTACTCTTTTAACAGCGCCAGATCATACTGGTAAGTCTGGCTTACGCTTCCGAAATTAAAGCAGGAATACCCGTCCTCCTCCAGCCCGTCATAGATAAAGTCATACGCGCCGTGGGAACTGCCCACATTGGCAATCTCCACATCCGCAATCTGGTTTCCCAGCATCCGCAGATTCCACATATCCATATATTTTTCATCGTCGATCTTCCGATATGGAATATTTAGCAAAAAGAGAATGAACACCGCCGCCGCGGGGATGGCGATACATTTTATGATAAATACGAAGACTGCTCTGTTTTTGCTCATACAGGATTCCTTTCCATAAAACGCGGAATATTTTATAACTTAATATGAATCATTCCTTTGCGCAACCTGAATAAATAAAAAATCTTAGAACTGGAAATAAATAAACTCCGTCGCAATCCCTTTATGGGAAAACAGCGCGATCACCACCAGCAGCAGTACATAGACACCAAAGCGGATGGGAGCTTTCTGTCTTGAAACCAGTGCAATGACATCCTGCTTTAAGGATACCAGATCATAGAGCAGCAGAAGCGCCGCCGACAGCATCATGCCGCACATGGATAAATAGGGCATGTCCAGACAGATCACAGCAGTTTTCAGATAATTTACGGGTCTGCCGATATCCCAGAACAGCCTTGAAATGATCCAGAATGCGTCCTGAATGGTGTTTGCCCGGAAAAAGATCCATGTAAAGCAGAGCAGGGCAAAAGTGACGGGAAGCTGCCACCAGTGTTTTTTGCGGGTGACGGGAACGCCCCGTCTTGTTTTCGGGTAAATAAAAACTTCAGCAATCTGCAAAAGACCGTGAACCGCGCCCCAGAGAATATAGGTCAGGCTGCTGCCGTGCCAGAATCCGCTCACCAGAAAGGTGATAAGGAGATTCAGGCAATTACGCCATTTCGGCACCCGGTTGCCGCCGAGGGGAATATAGACATAGTCCCTGAACCACGTGGACAGCGAAATATGCCAGCGGCTCCAGAATTCCCTGACGGAAAAAGAGAGGTAGGGGCTTTTGAAGTTTGTCGTAAGTTCCATGCCAAAAAGTTTTGCGCAGCCGATGGCGATATCCGAATAGCCCGAGAAATCACAGTAAATCTCAATCGCAAACATCACCGTGACAATGATAAAGACCAGTCCCACATAGCTGTAAGGGTTGTTGTATATTTTGTTCACGACATCCGCAAAGACATCCGCGATCACCAGCTTTTTGAAATACCCCCACGCCATCAGTTTCAGCCCGTAGGTCACATTTTCATAATCAAAGCGACGCTCCTTTTTGAACTGCGGCAAAAGCGCGTCCGCCCTGCCTATGGGACCGGCAAGGAGCTGCGGAAAAAAGGAGACGAAGAGAGCATAGTAGCCAAAGTGCCGCTCCGCACGGATTTTTCCCTTGTACACGTCGATCAGGTACCCCATGGACTGGAAAAAATAGAAGGAAACGCCCGCAGGCAGCAGGATTTTCAAAGTAAGCGGCTGCAGAGCCAGACGTCCGGCGCCGATCAGGGCATTGATGCGGTCGATGACGGGCGCGCCCAGTTTGAACAGCAGAAGCACCGCCACAAGGGGCAGGACGCCGCCCAGAAGGCAGAGCCTTTTCTTTGCGTGATCCGGCGTCTTTTCGAGTCCGAGAGCAAGAACGTAAGTGAGAACCGTTGTAAAAAGGAGCAGAAGTCCGTAGGCGATATGCAGATTCATGTAAAAGGCATAGCTTGCCGCCAGAAGGAAAACCCATCGGAATCTGACAGGCACGATATGGTAGAGAATGAATACCGCCAGCAAAAAGACGGCGAAAGTCATGGAATTAAATAGCATGGTACCCTCCGTTTCTGCTAATTATTTTACTGTATTGTGGAAATATTTACAACCATGTGCTATAGTGAAAGCGGAGGCGGATAAAATATGGGTATCACTTCCTTTTATTTTTTGTGTTTTTTTGCCGTTTTATTAGTCGTATACTATTGTATCCCCCGTAAGTTCCAGTGGGGATTTCTTTTGCTGGCAAGCGTCACGTATAGTCTGCTTGCGGGACAGGGCGCACTTCTTCTCTACCCGCTCGCGTCGGTGACTGCCTGTTACGCGGGGGCGCGGCTACTTTCCGGGACGCCTGCGGAGGCGGAGAGGAAACGCAGAGGCATTCTGCTAGTGACTATATTGGTCAATATTGGTATTCTCTTTGCCCTCAAGTATGTCAATTTCCTGATTAATACGCTGGACGGTGTGGTTGCCCTGTTCGGCGGTCCGGGTGAACTGGTTTCCGGCGTTGATTTTCTGGCGCCCCTCGGCGTAAGTTTTTATACCTTTTCCCTGCTGGGCTATGTGATCGACGTTTACTACGGGCTTTCGGACGCGCAGAAAAATTTCGGCAGACTCGCGCTCTACGGGCTGTATTTTCCGAATCTGATTTCGGGACCGATCCTGAAGTACAGAGAGCACGCGGCACAGTTTTTTGTGCCCCACGACTTTGACTATAGGCGGGTGACGCAGGGGCTGCAGCGCATGGTCTGGGGCTTTTTTAAGAAGCTGGTGATTGCCGAGCGGCTGGGCGTTCTGGTAAATACGGTTTACGGGGACTACGAAGGCTATCCGGGCATGTATATCTGGGTGGCGACTGTCTGCTACGCGCTGCAGCTTTACACGGATTTTTCCGGCTGCATGGACATCGTGCTGGGGCTGTCGCAAAGTCTGGGTATCGCATTGCCGGAGAATTTCCAGACGCCTTTTTTTGCGAAGAGCGTGGCGGAATACTGGCGCAGATGGCACATTACGCTTGGCGTGTGGATGAAGGATTATGTTTTTTATCCGCTTCTCAGGTCAAAACTCTTTACGAACCTCAACCAGTCCCTGAAAAAGAAATGTGGGAAAAAGCGCGGAAAACAGTACGCCACTTTCGCGGCAATGTTCATCCTGTGGCTGACGGTGGGCGTCTGGCACGGCGGCGACTGGAAGTTTGTGATCGGTTCCGGGCTTCTGCACTGGTTTTATATTGTGATGGAGGAGCTGCTCGCGCCGCCCTTTGCGCGTCTGAATGCTCGGCTCCATCTAAGCGGGGAGGGACGGTTTTTGAGCGGTGTCCGCATTCTCAGGACGTTCTTTCTGGTGTGTATCGGCGACTTGTTTTTCCGTGCCGCCTCTCTGGGCGACGCGTTCGCCATGCTGGGAGAATCGGTGCGTGTGTGGAATCCGCAGATTCTCTGGGACGGCTCTTTGTTACAGCTTGGCCTTGACGGGATCGAGACGGCGGTGGCGGTTGTCTCACTTCTTCTTCTGTGGGCGGTGTCCCTGCGGCAGAGAAAGGAAGCGGTGCGGGAGTCCATCGCAAAAAAGGCGCTTCCCCTCCGCTGGATTTTGTGGTACGCGCTCCTGTTCGCGGTCATCCTGCTGGGATATTACGGACCCGGATACAGCGCGGCGGAGTTCATCTATCAGGGCTTTTGATAAATCAGTGGAAAATCCGATAGTAAACACTGGAAAACTGTGGTAAACTTAAATGTAAGATTATGAGTACGGGAGATGGAGAATGGATAAGATAGCGGTATTGATTCCCTGTTATAATGAAGAAAAGACCATTGCGAAGGTGGTCAGGGATGCCAGAGAGGCGCTGCCCGAGGCGGTAGTCTATGTCTATGACAACAATTCCACCGACCGCACGGTAGAGCTTGCGAAGGACGCCGGTGCGGTGATCCGGTATGAGCATATGCAGGGAAAAGGAAATGTGATGCGCAGGATGTTCCGCGAGATAGAGGCGGAGTGCTATATCATGGTGGACGGGGACGACACCTATCCCATGGAGTATGCGAGGGAGATGGCGGACAAGGTGCTTCTTCACAGCGCGGACATGGTGGTGGGAGACAGGCTTTCCTCCACTTACTTTACGGAGAATAAAAGACCGTTCCATAACTTTGGCAATTCCATTGTGCGCGGCAGTATCAACAGGCTTTTTCACTGTGATATCAAGGACATTATGACCGGGTACCGCGCATTCAGCTACGGTTTTGTAAAAACGTTTCCTGTCCTTTCCACAGGTTTTGAAATTGAGACGGAAATGACCATCCATGCGGTTTACAACAATATGCAGATTGAGAATGTGATTGTGGATTACCGGGACAGACCCGAGGGGAGCGAATCGAAACTGAATACCTTTTCGGACGGATACAGAGTGCTCCACACGATTATGAAACTTTACCGGGATTACAAGCCTTTTGGCTTTTTCGGGCTGTGCTCGGTTATCCTTGTGCTGCTGGCGGTGGTGCTCTTTATTCCCATTCTGATTACCTATTTTGAGACGGGGATGGTGGACCGGTTTCCCACGCTTTTCGTCTGCGGGTTTATCGGACTGGCGGCGCTGCAATCCCTGTTTGCGGGGTTGATGCTCTCTAACATGGCGTTGAAAAACAGGCGCGATTTTGAATACCGGCTGACCCTTGTGACGAGGCGGCTGCGGGAGAAATAAACAGGCGGGGCATGTTCAGTCAATGGACATGCCTTTTTGGACGGATGGGGAGACAGATTATGGAAAATATAAGAAATAACGGTTCGGCGCGGGAAGTTGTATGCACAGGGATTTCCGCATTTCTGGCGCTTGTATGCGCGGTACGGATTTTTCTGCTGCTGTATGCGCAGGGGAGCGTGTATACCATGGGAATTTTGCCGCTTGCTCTGCTCTTCGGGCTGTACAGTCTCTGGAAAAGGGCTTTGTTTCTGGAGGAAGTCTTTTTTTCCGTGACTGTGCGCGCGGTTCTGGCGGCGGGGTTTGCCGCCCTGCAGGTGCTGGGGCTTATCTTCAGCCACCCGGGCATCTGCAGCGCGCCGGAGGCGGTTTTGTGGACGGTCTGTTTTGCGCCGGTTACCTTTGCGGGACAGAACATGCTCTTCTTTCTGGCAAAGAAGGCTTCCGGGGATGACGTGGAAAGGCGGCAGGACGGAAAACTGACAGGTATGTCGGCAAAAGGCGCGGCAGGGATGCCCGCCAGACGAAAGGGTTCTTTTCCGGGGGCTTTCGCGCTGATCTTCGGGGGATTCTGCATTCCCTTTGCCACCTATTATCCGGCGATAATGGCTTACGACGTCATTCCCCAGCTTGACCAGATCAGGATCAGCGGGCTGACCACACATCATCCGCTGATCCACACGCTGCTGTTAAAAGGGTGTCTCGGGGTAGGGGAACTGCTGCCCTTTCTTCCGAATCCGGACAGGGCGGGGCTTGCGCTGTACTCCCTTTTGCAGATGGCTGTGGTGGCGGCCTGTTTTGCGTATGTCTACTGTTTCCTCTGCAGACGCGGCGTGCCAAAGTGGCTCTGTTATGCCTTTGTTTTGTGCGCGGCGCTTTTTCCCACCCACGGGATGCTGGCGGTTTCCATCACGAAAGATACCATCTATGCGGCGCTCACCATGGTGTTTACAGTGTCTGCCTACGAGCTGGCGGCGGGGGAGGAAAATCCGGGAAACGGCTGGTTTGTCCGCTACGCTGTGCTGACGGTACTGCTGCTTTTGTTCCGCAACAACAGCGTTTACGCATGGATTTTATATGTGCTTGTGTTCTCCGTCTCATCCCTGCGCAAAAAAACTTTTCTTAAGAGGGTGGTTATTGCGCACGGGGCGGCTTTTCTTCTCTATCTTGCCGTCAATACGCTGATGGTGCAGGCGGTTTCGGCAAGCAGCGACACCTACGCGCGGGAGATGCTGAGCGTCCCGGCGCAGCAGATTGCGCGGGTTGTGCAGTTCCATGAGGACGAGCTGACGCAGGAGGACCGGGAGGCGCTTGCCGCGGTGTGGGGCGGAAATCTGCCGGAATATGTGCCCGCGATCGCGGACAGAAGCAAGAAGGATATCGCGGGAGACAGTGAGACACTTCGGATATTTGCGAAGGAATGGGTTTCTCTGGGGCTTCGCTATCCCGGAGAGTATCTGCAGGCGTTTCTTCTGAAAAATAAAGGGATGTGGGATATGACAGACATGTCATATATGAATGATGTGTATACCTACGCGAAGGGGTATCTGCAGATCACCTACCCCAGTGACCAGCAGCCCTATATGGAAGCGCTTGTGCCGGGGTATGTGAGGCACCAGAAACTGCAGCCCTTACAGTCCCTCTACCGGTATTTTGCGGCGGGGGATGAACTGTGGCGGTACTGTCCGCCCGTGGCGCTCGTGATGCAGCCGGCATTTTACTGTTATCTGCTCCTGTTTTACTGCCTCTGCTGTATCGGGCTGAAAAGAGGGACATGGCTTCTGCCGGCGGTGTATCTGCTGGCGCTTGCGGGAACGGTGCTTCTGGGTCCCTGTGTGCTGACCCGGTATCTCTACCCGCTGATGCTTTCGGTTACGGTGCTGGCGATTCTGCTGTTCGGGCGCGGACAGGGTGAGTAAAAGACGTAAAGCAGCCGCAGCGCCGGTTATAGGGGGTACAGTTGATAAACCATATAAGTCGTATCCCCGGCGGTAAAGGTGTCAGTTACGGTGAGTCCCGCCTGATAGGTATGACGGAAATACATGACCACAGGGTGCTCCTCGTTGTAGGGGGCGTCCTGCAGAATAAAATATACGTGCTCGCTGTCCACCAGATCCCTGCCGAAGTTGCCGATCCCGTGGGCGTCGAGCTTTTTCTGTGTGTTGGGGTTGCAGATCACGCCCCAGTTGGTGTAGATAAAGTTCTGGTAGGCATCCTGTCCGCGCCCGAAAGGCGTCTCGTAGAAATGCTCCAGCGTCCCGGAACCGTATGTCCAGATATAAAAATTGTCCGGGTGTGCGCTGCAGTATTCCCGCAGCTTTTGCCATGTCTTTTCATGGACGCGGTAGTTCTCCGTGACATCCCTGTACGTGGTATGTACCGAAAAAACGCTGAGACCCAGAAGCAGGGGAAGAAGCGCGTAATACAGCCTGCGGTTTTCCAGAGGCAGCAGATTAAAGGCGAGGATGATTCCCAGAAGGATGAGAAAATCCACGGTAATCAACGGCTGCACAATGCGCTTGGGGAACCGCCCCTCGTAGAGCACATAGCCCCAGCTCACGCTCCGCCCGAACAGATACATCAGGTAGACAAAAAGGGCGCGCGCGTTGCGTGTGGAGAAGATCAGCGCGGGGGTCAGGAGCAGCAGGAACCCGGCAATCAGATTGGCGGGCTGCATACCGTCCTTGTAGAAAAAGACGTTGAAGGCGGAGACCGCCATATTTTTCAGCCGCTCCTTCATGCCCGTGCGCGCGAGATAACAGCGTCTGGCGATATCGTGCATCTGTTTCCAGTCGGAGACGGACATATCGTATCCGATATGCGGCGCGCCGCTTTTGCGGTACATGTACGCCTCCTCGTCCAGTCCGAGCGCCTGCAGGTCCTCCGCACACTCTTCATATGCGGGCCAGCCGTAGAAGTCGCCCACCCGTTCCCGGTAGTGGTTGATTTTTCGGAAATCGGACCACTCTTTGGCGGAGTAGGCGGCGGCGTTTGCGCCCCATAAAAGCCCCAGACCCAGAAGCAAAAGAAAGGCAAAGCCGAGGAGTTTCGCGGCGGCCCCTTCGTATTCATTTTTGTAAGCGGAAATCCATTTGCAAAGCCAGAGCATACCCGCCATGGGCAGCATGAGATAAAAAATATTCTGGCGCATACTGTAGGAGATCCATGCGAAAATCAGAGTAGGTATGGCGTCCAGAAAAAATCCGGCAGCTGACTGGTTGATGCGGGCGGTGATAAAGCAAAACAGCGCGGCGGCAGCGGCGAGCCCCGCAGTCGTGGTGTACTGCGCTTCCGCAAGCACATTCAGATTGACTATGTAAAACAGGAGCAGAAAAGCGGCGAGGGCGGGCAGCAGGAGTGATGCCTGCGGATTGTGCCGTCTGCGTATCCGCAGAATACGCCGGTAAACCGTAAAAAGGCAAAGGATCTGTACGGCGTGCTGAAAAAGCCCATACCATGGGACGAAACTCCACATGGTATAGAGCTTGGAGAGCAGCCATGAAAGCGGATAGAGGAAAAACATGACATGCGCGTCAGGTGTCCCCGTATACGCGCCCGAGAGAATGCTGTACATGCCCCAGTCGTCGTTGATGGCGTCCACCGGCTTTATGAAAAAAAGCAAAATGGTGTAGGAGGCAGTCAGAAGCAGAAGGAAAAGAAAAACGTCCTGAAAAGAGGCGGGTATTTTCTTTCGTGCGTTTCGGGAGTCTCTATGTCCGAAGGAGGGCGTATCCGGCTGCGCCCCCGGATTGATTAATGGCATCGGCGTATCCTTTCGTAAATGAATTGTTTCGCATATTTTAAAGTTGTCTCTATTATAATATACCATAACATATTAAGATTTACGGAAGATTTTTTTAATTCCAAGTGCATATGATAGGAAAATTGGGAAAAATGTGGTAAAGTAAATACAGGTTTGCAGGGGGAAACAGGGCGCAGGCATTATATAGAGAGAGGAAAGGTCGGTAAAAGATGGGAAATACGAGGAGAGGCAGACAAAGTATAAATATGCTTCTGGTGGTTTTGATTGGATTTTGTGTTCTGGCGATTATTGAGATCGTATACGGACAGGCACAGATGAAGGTGGAGCGGCAGCGGCTGGAGCTGGAGGAGCAGAACCGTCAGGCGGTGGAGGAACTGAAGGAGGAATGGCGCAGTCTGCGGGAAGGGTCCAGTGTGGTAACCGCCGAGAGCGAGGCAGCGCCTGCCGCCAGCGGGGCGGAGAAAGATACGACACCCGCTAAAATAGAAAAACAGGAGACGCCGAAAAAGGAAGAGACCGCAGAAAAGAAAGAGGAACCAGCCCCGCAGGAAGAGGACGACAGGGAATACAGTATGCAGATCGTTATTCTGGGCGACAGTATTATGGACGGCGACCGAACGGAGAGCGGCGCGGCGGATATCATCGGCGAGCAGCTGGACGCGAAGATCTATAATATGTCCATGGGAGGCACCACGGCGGCGCTTCTGCCAAATGATCAGTACAATTTCGCGAAGTGGCAGTCACGCAGTCTGCTGGGTGTGGTGAACGCAATTCTGGGCAATATCAACACGGATATCTTCGACGGCTATGCGGCGGGTGAAGTGCTGAAAACCTGTGATTTTGACAAGACGGATTATTTTATCATAGAGTATGGCGTGAACGATTTCCTGACAGGACAGATTCCAAACAGCAGGTATCTGGAGGGCGGCGACACGCTGGCGATGGACGAGGCGCATACCTATACGGGTGCGCTGCACGATGCAGTCAGCAGGCTTAAGGGACGCTTCCCGGACGCGGGGATTCTGCTGGTTTCGCCCCACTACTGTCAGGTCTTTAACGGCAGCACCTTTATCGGCGACGGCTATTCTCTGGACTATGGCTACGGTCCGCTGATCACTTACGCGAGAGGAGCAGGCTACGTGGCGGGGCAGTTTGCGGAGGAGCGCGTGTTCTTCTTCAACGCTTTTGAGGAGAGCGGGATTGACGCCGGCACCGCGGATAAGTATCTGGCGGACGGCATTCATATGACGCCTCTGGGAGCGAGGGTATACGCGGAGAAGATGGCGAAAATCATTCACAATGACTTCGCGCCGGAGGAGTGATTGCATAGAGCAGGTAAAATATGGTATGATAAAGGGCAGGTGTAAAAACCTGCCTTCTTTATGGTATGCAAGGGAGAAATGTATGCGGGAACTGGAATACCCCTTTGACGGGGAACTGATCTTAAAGAAATCAAAGAAAATAAAACGCGCGCTTCTCGAGGAGCGTTCTGACTTTACGGAGAAACGGATCGCGGTTCTGGGAGGCAGCACGACCCACGATATCATCCGTATACTGGAATTGTTTTTACTGGAAGAGGGTATCCGTCCGGTGTTTTATGAGTCGGAGTACGCGCTGTACTGGCAGGACGTGATGTTTGATAACCCGGAGCTTGTCTCGTTTGCCCCGGATCTGATTTTTATCCACACGACCAACCGGAATATTGTGTTTCCCGCGGTCTCCGATTCCGAAGAGCTGGTGGACGGGCTGCTCGCGGAGCAGTATGACCATTTTCTTGTGATGTGGGAAAAAATCGCGGAAGTATACCGCTGTCCTGTCATCCAGAATAATTTTGACTATCCCTTTTACCGCCTTCTGGGCAATCAGGAGGGGGTGTGTCCGCAGGGACGGATCTGCTTTATCAACAGGCTGAATGAGAAGTTTTATCAGTATGCGAGGGAGCACGGGAATTTCTACATCCACGACATCAATTATCTGTCGGCGTCCTACGGGCTTGACAGATGGGCGGATTCCTTGTACTGGCATATGTATAAGTATGCCTGCTGTATGCAGGCGATCCCCGTTTTTTCCCATAATCTTGCCAAGGTTATCAAGTCGGTTTTCGGCAGAAATAAGAAGGCGCTTGTGCTGGATCTGGACAACACGCTCTGGGGCGGCGTTGTGGGGGATGACGGGCAGGAAAATCTGGAGATCGGGCAGGAGACGCCGATGGGACAGGTGTACTCGGAATTTCAGGGCTATGTGAAGGCGCAGAAGGACATAGGCGTCATGCTTACCGTGAACTCCAAGAACGAGTACGACAATGCCCTTGCGGGCTTAAATCACCCGGAGGGCGATCTGAAGCCGGAGGACTTTGTGCTGATCAAGGCGAACTGGGAGCCGAAGAGCAGCAACACCACCGCCATCGCGCAGGAACTGAATATTCTGCCGGACTCGCTGGTGTTCGTGGACGATAATCCTGCGGAGCGGGAGATTGTGCGCGCCCAGACGGCTGGCGTGGCGGTTCCCGAGATCGGTACGCCGGAGCAGTACATCCGGGTGCTCGACCACAGCGGCTTTTTTGAGGTGACAAGCCTGTCGGAGGATGACAGGAAGCGCAGCGAGATGTACCGCGCCAATGTGGAGAGGAAAGTGCAGCAGGAACGTTTCTCCGATTACCGGGAGTATCTGCTCTCTCTGGACATGCAGGGGATCATCCGTCCGTTTGAGGCGGTCTATATGGCGCGTATCGCCCAGCTTACCAACAAGAGCAATCAGTTTAATCTGACGACCAGACGGTTTACGCAGGCGCAGATCGAGGCGTTTGCGGCGGATCCGGGATATATTACCCGTTATGGAAAGCTGACTGACCGTTTTGGGGATAACGGCGTGGTTTCCGTGGTGATCGGCAGAAAAGGGACGGCGGCGGATGTAGAAATTTACAGGCGGGGAGAGACGCCGGATACAGCGGACGGTGGTGATGTGCTGCATCTGGAACTGTGGCTGATGAGCTGCCGCGTGCTGAAGCGGGATATGGAGTACGCCATGATGGACAGCGTGGTGGAGGCGTGCCGGGACTGCGGTATCGGAACGATCATGGGCTACTATTATCCGACGGCGAAAAACGCCATGGTGAAGGCGTTCTATCAGATGATGGACTTTGTGAAAGTGGAGGAAAATGACACGGGCGTCACAATATGGAAGTTTGAGATTCCGGCGCAATATGAGAAGAAAAACGGTGTGATCTGTGTAACAGATAAGGAATAACAGAAAGGATGGGACAGGCATATGAGCAGAGAAGAAGTGTTTGAAAAGCTGAACGAGGTTTTCAGGGATGTGTTTGACGACGAGGAGATCACGGTCACGGACGCCACCACGGCGGACGATATCGAGGAGTGGGATTCTCTGGAGCACATCAATCTTCTGGCGGCGGTGGAGCAGGAGTTTGGCATGAAATTCAATATGGGACAGGTAGTGTCCATGAAGAATGTGGGCGAGATGGCGGATATCATTATCAGCCAGATCACTGTGTGAGAAATGCGGGATCTTGGTGGGTATTGAGGAGAGGCAGTAAAGTACGGCATGGTGAACAGATTTCTGGACAGGGTGCAGGAGTTTTACGGAAAACTGGATAAAATGGATAGAAGGAGAGCGGCTGTTCTCGTATGGGCATTCTTTGCAGCGCTGGTGTTCGGCGTGGTGATTTTTACGGGGACGCTGACGTCGGGATTTCATCTGGTGGACGACTGGGAGTTTGCCAAGTATGTGGACTGGATGAAGCTGGACGGCTACAGTCTGTGGGATTGTCTGCGGGAAGCGGTCGGTTTTGACCTGACGCTCCGTTTCCGTCCGCTGTACTATATCAACCGGGTTTTGATGGCGTATGTGTTCGGCATAAATCTGACAGCGATGTCAGTTGTGAAGGCGGCTGAGATCGTGGCGGCGCTTGCGGCGCTGTACTACTGCGCAAGGCAGATGAAATGTCAGGTGGTTCATGCCGCGCTCTTTGCGCTGACGGTTATGGTGGGTTACCAGTCGGCGGTGTGGTGGAAGCTGGGACCGCAGGAATCGTATGACATCATGGTATTTGCGGCGGGCTTTTATTTCCTGCTGAAATGGCTTTCCACGGACAACAGGCGGTACGCGGTTGTCAGCGTGGGCGCTTTCTTCCTCATGTCGGTGTACAAGGAACCCTTTATCCTGCTTCTGTCCTTTGTGGGGCTTTATGTGTTGTATGACGGGATGCAGGGAAAGCGGGTGACGATTCCGCATCTGTGGGAGGTTATCCGGCGCAGGTTTCCGTATCTGCTGGCGATCGGCATTATTTTTACCGTGGAAATGTTTTTGATCCTGTTCGTGATCGGTACGAACAATTATTCTTATGTGGGACTGGATGAGAGCGTGACCCTTGACCAGTATGTGCAGGTCTGGCGCGCGGCGGCGGGGAATCAGCTGAAGTGGTATGTCAGGTTCGGCGTGCTGATGGGGCTGATCCTGCTGACTTATTGGGAACATCTGAAGAAACTTGGCTGGGAAATGCTGCTGGCGGCGGCGATTATCGTGCCCCAGTGCGTGACTTACAGCAAGACCGCGCTGGAGGAGCGCTATATTCTGCCGTGGGTGCTGGGATATGCTTTCTTTTTCGTGATTGTGGGATGCAGGTTCCGTCCCCTTTCCGGCAAGAGACGGATCGCCTATATGCTTTGTCTGCTCCTGATGCTGGCGGCGCACGGCAGGGTGACGCTGCGGGAGGCGCAGTATTTTACCTACCGGGGCGAGAGCATCAGGACCATGCTGGAGACGACGCTTGCGCTGGTGCAGGGAACGGACAAAAAGGTGTTATCCTGCTTCGCGCCGAATTTTGAGGGAAACAGAACGATGTATCACTGGTTCCGTCTCCACGGCTACGACGAAGTGTTTTACTGGGAGGAGGACGAGAACAAAATCAATCGTTCCTATGGGCCCAGAGAGGATGAGCAGGCTGACTTTGCAGATATCGATGTGATTGTGATGTACAATGAGGAGGACCGGCACTGGTGCTATGAGCCGAGTCTGGACCTGTCGGATTTCACGGAGCGAAAGTGCGGCACGATCACGATGTATATAAGGCGCGGCACGGAAGGAGACTGAGCAGCGACGGTTGCGAAGCAGACGCTTTTATGAATTGAGGGTTAAACGGTTATCAATAAATCAACTCGATCATCCCGATCACGGGGCTTGTCAGGAATACCACCTTGCAGCCGCCGAGGGCGGGCGCGGGCGTGGGTGTGTCGATGGCGGCAAAGCCGTTCGCGGTAAGTTGCACATACGCCGCCTCGGGATCGTCAGCTTCGTAGCAGATGTGGTAGGGCGCGTTCTTATATTTTTTCATAAGCCCGGATACTACGGAGTCTTCGGAGACGGGGGAGACAAGCTCCACGCGGTAACCGTCCTTTACGAGAAAGCAGATATCCACTTTGCGGATATCGTCGTATACGGTGTCCTGCTCGACCAGATAGCCGAGGGTTTCAAAGGTTTTTTTTGCCTTCTCGATTTTTTTGACTAAGTAGCCGATATGGTGTATTTTTAATGTTGGCATGGGCGGTTCCTTTCTGTGGCAGTTTTTCGGGTTCCGGCTCTGTGCCGGGAAGATAATTAGAGTGTATCATGTTTTGCGCCGGGGAGGAAGAAGGCAGGCACATTTTTGATGCCGCGTTTTGTTTGGAAGGATTTGGTTGCTTATGAGAGCATTGTTTGAGAAATACAAAGATTTTATCATGGAGGTCATACACTTTGGCATGGTGGGCGTGATCAACACCTTTCTGGGCTGGGTGATCATGGCGGTGCTGTATAATCTGATTCATATGAATTACTGGCTTTCCAGCGGGATTTCGTATTTTATCGGCAGCGTATTCTCCTACCACGCGAACGCGAAGCTGACCTTCAAGGTGGAGAACCGGGATAAGTGGCTGCCGTGGCGGTTTGCCCTCAATATCATCGTGTGTTATCTTGTGTCCTTCAGCGTGGCACAACCTCTTGTGGGCTGGCTTCTGGATGTGTCCGGGCTGTCCGCGGGCGGGACGTTCTCAAAGGCGCTTCTCGACAATGTGGCTATGATATTCGGCATGGGCATCTTTATCGTGATGAATTTCTTCGGACAGAAGTTGTTTGTGTTCCGGACAGGGCGGCATAAAAACGAAAAAAATGATGTTGGGCAGGGTGCATGAAAAAACTGACAGAGCAGAAGTGGTTTATCTGGATAACAAAATATTGGTTTTTCTTTCCCATAATCGGATTTCTCCTGCTGATGGCGGCGGTGTTTTTCGGGTACGGGGAGCGCAGCTATATCGGTGTCCACGATAATATGGATCTGTTTCTGGCGCAGTTCCAGATGCTGAAAAATACGGATTCTTTCTGGAAACACGGTGTGGATGTGCCGTTTCTGGGCGGCGTCAGCAGGGACAACCTCCCCTCGGAGCTTTCGCTTTACAGTCTGCTCTTTATGATATTTCCGTCCTACATGGCTTATGTGCTGGGGCTTTTCGGAAAGGTTCTGATCGGCATGTTTTCTTTCCGCCTGCTGGCGGGGGAACTGCTTTGTGAAAAGTTTCTGAAATACCGTCCCGCAGTCTATATGACGGGATTTGCCTACGGGATCTGCTGGTTTTTTCCCGCCTTTGGCTTTGCCTTCGCCTCGATTCCGCTTTGCGTCTGGCTGCTCATTAAAATTTACAGAGGGCAGGGGAAACGGTGGTATCTCTGGTACGTGGCGCTGTCTGCCTATCCGCTGGTGTCCTACTTTTCCTACCACGGGATTTTTATTCTGGGGTATCTGGCGCTTGCGATTTTGTGGCTTTTTTGCAGGAAGGACAAAGGGGCTGCCTGGCGGCTTACGGCGGCGCTTTTTGTGTTGGCATTCGGCTTCGTTGTCTGCGAGTACCGGCTGTTCGGGCAGATGCTTTTTGGCGAAGAGGTGACGATCCGTTCCTCCATTGTGAATGCAAGCCTTTCCCTGCCGGAGATTCTGGGGGAGATCGTGCAGGTGTTCCGGGAGGGCATTTTTCACGCGGACGGCGTACACGGGAAAATTGTATTGCCTGTGTGTTTACTTTGTTTCGTTGTAAACAATGCGTTGTATATACGAAAAAAGCAGGGAAGCGCCGTTTTGCGTGATCCCTTCAATCTGCTGTTGGTTTTTATCCTGTTTAACTGTGTGGTGTACGGTCTGTACGATTTTGAGCCGCTGCGGTCCCTTGTGGAAAAACTGATTCCGCCTCTGGAGGGCTGGCAGTTTAACAGGACGATCTTTTTCAATCCGTTTCTCTGGTACGCGGCGCTGTTTCTTGTTTTACGCAGGCTGTATGACGCGGGAATATGGCAGATGTGGCTGGCGAACGCTGTTGTCTGTATCGCCGTGCTGGCGGTGATCCTTTCGCCGACCCGCTACAATGATTTGTACAGCACCTGCTACAACAGGGCTTACGAGCATTTTCACGGGCAGGAAGTGGATGAGCTTTCCTATGAACAGTTTTACGCGGTGGAGCTGTTTGAAGAGATCAAGGCGGATATCGGTTATGGGGGCGAATGGGCGGCGGCATACGGGTTTCACCCGGCGGTGCTGGAATACAACGGGATCGCCACGCTGGACGGGTATCTGGGCTTCTATTCCCAGCAGTACAAGGAAGATTTCAGAAAAATCATCGCGCCGGCTCTGGAGCGGGTGGAGGCCACCAGAATTTACTATGACGACTGGGGGGCAAGAGCCTATCTGTATTCCGGGACGGATTTAAGCATTGTCAGCGCCACAAAGACGGTGTATGCCACGGACGACCGTATTTACATGGACGGGGAGGCGTTTGGGGCGCTTGGAGGGAAGTATCTGTTTTCAAGGATCAGGTTTTCCAACGCGCAGGACGCCGGGCTGTCCCTGCTTGGGGAGTACACGGCGCGGGACGGGAGTATGACAGTCTATGTCTATCATATATAGGAGGGTGCAATTATGCCAATCAGAGTACACAATTTCGGGGGAGTGATCGGGTGGAACGCGAAAAAATATATTCCGTGGGTGGCGAGCGAAAGTTATCTGAAGCTGCAGTTTGTCAGCCGCAGGCGGTCCCAGAAAGGGTATATTGACTTTTTTATGAGCCATAAGGAGGCGCCCCATCCGCTGGTGGTGAATCTGGAGACGGTGAACCGCTGCAACAGCACGTGCGAGTTCTGCACCGCCAATATCCACGCGGAAAAGCGCCCCTACAAGAAGATGGACGACGCGCTCTACTATTCCGTGATCGACCAGCTTCACGACTGGAATTACAAGGGGCATCTGACCTTGTACGGAAACAATGAGCCGTGGCTGGACACGCGCATTGTGGAATTTCATAAGTATGCAAGGGAAAAACTGCCGGACGCCTTTATCTTCATGTCCACAAACGGTCTGCTCTTAAATGTGGACAGGGTGAAGCGGATTGTTCCCTATGTGGACCAGCTCATCATCAACAATTACGGGATGGAGATGAAGATGCACGACAATGTGCAGGTGATCCACGACTACGTGAAGGCGCACCCGGACGAGTTCGGGGATGTGGACATTCTCGTGCAGATCCGTTACCTGAAGGAAGTGCTGACCAACCGCGCGGGCAGCGCCCCGAACAAGCAGTCCAAGGGAAAGATCATTAAGGAGACATGCCTCATGCCCTTTACGGATCTGTGGATCACGCCCTTTGGCAAGCTGGGGATCTGCTGCTGCGATAACTTTGAAGTCACGGAGATGGCGGATCTGAATGAGACGTCCCTCAGGGAAGGCTGGAACAGCGAAAAGTACAGGGAACTTCGGGAGGCGATCGCCACAGGCAGGCACAACTATCCTTTCTGCAAGTATTGCGACTTTATCGACGCGGGGCTTAGGATGGACGCGGTGGACGATGTGCTGAAGCACAGGGAAATGCACGGCGCAAGACAGTCCATGTTCAAGAAAAAATGAGGGGGTGGCGGACGAATGAGGAGAGCGGTTTTGGCGGCGGTCTGCGCGGCGGCGGTCCTGACGGTTCTGTGGGGCTGCGGCGGCGCAACGGGCACAGCCGGCCAGAAGAATGACGGCGTGGCAGGTGCGGATATGCAGGAGAGCGGTGCGGAGAGTGAGGCGTCTGCGGAACAGGACAGGGATGACAGTGCGGCAAAAAGCGTGGAATCCGGCGCCGCAGAAGCGGATGGCGGCGGGGAGACCAGCGAACAGGAAGGGCAGGATACGGCAGCCGGTCAGGACAGCGGTGCGGATACGGCGGTGCAGCTTGCGGGCACGTCGTTTTCTATATTAGGGGACAGCATCTCCACTTTTCAGGGGTATAATCCTGTGGGCTATTACGCCTTTTTCCCGGATAACGGGGAAGTGAAGAATGTGGAGGATGCGTGGTGGCAGCGTGTGGCGGATGATCTAGAGCTTACCCTCTACGTGAACGGTTCCAGTTCCGGGGCGACCGTGGCGGGAGATTCCACGGGAACGGAAGATCCCCAGTGCGGCTGCAATGAACTGCGCACCAACGATCTTTCCGGCCCGGAAGGGGCATGTCCTGACAGGGTTGTCATATATTTGGGGACCAACGACTTTTTAAAAGCCATTCCGCTGGGAGACAATGACGGCACCAGACTGGTGGAGGAGGGCGAGGTGGAAACCTTCAGCGACGCCTACACGCTGATGCTTGACAAGGTGCAGGCGAACTATCCTCTGGCGGAAATTTACTGCTGTACGCTGCTTCCGCTGGGAGATTACGGGACGGACACGCCCTATGTGGACTTTGTAAACGGCGTCAGGCTTACGTCCGCGGATTATGGGGACAAGATTGCCCTGATTGCAAAGAACAGGGGGCTTCCGGTGATTGATCTGTCCGAATGCGGCGTTGCCATAGAAAATCTGCATGAGATGACGAGCGACGGGGTGCATCCGACGGAGGCGGGCATGGCGTGTATCGCGGAGGCGGTGAAAGAGGCGTTTGCGGCGCAGTAGCCGGAAATAGGGGGATGTCCATGGATGTGGAAGTGACGGGAATCAAAAAGGCGTATGCCCGGAAGAAAGTGCTTACAGATATATCGTTTTCCTTGGAAGCCGGGAGCTGTGCGGCTGTCCTTGGCAGCAACGGCAGCGGGAAATCCACGCTGCTTTCCATTTTGGCGGGAGTCCGCAAGGCGGACGGCGGCTCCTTTCTGTACCGGGGTACCGATCTGCTGCGTGAGCCGGGACAGATCCCGAAGGTGCTGGGCTATGTGCCGCAGGGGGACCCGCTGATGGAGGAGCTGGACGCATGGGACAATCTGCGCATGTGGTATGACAGGGGGACGCTGAAACGGGAATTGTCGGAGGGGGCGCTGAAGCTGCTCGGGATTGACCGTTTCCTGAGGACGCCTGTGCGCCGCATGTCGGGCGGTATGAAGAAGCGCCTTTCCATCGGCTGTGCGGTGGTTTCCCGCCCCGGGATTCTGGTGCTTGACGAGCCTTCGGCGGCGCTTGACCCTGTCTGCAAGGAGAATATCCGCCAGTTTCTGGATGTCTACAGAAGAGAGGGCGGTATCGTGCTGATGGCGACCCACGACGCGCAGGATCTGGAATTGTGTAACGCGTGTTATATTTTAAAGGACGGCAGGCTGCACCTGTGGCAGTATGACGGCGATTTTCACAGGCTGACGGAGGCATTGTAGATGGGGCGGACAGCGGCATACTTTCTGGCACAACTGAAACGGGCGGCGAGACTGCTTCCCGGGCAGCTACTGGCGGATATTGCCGTCTGTTTCTGCGCGGGCATATTTGCCAGCCTGCTGATCGCGCAGGGGGCGCTCGCGGCGGAGGGGACCAGATACCGGATCGGCATGGTCGGTGACCTGTCGGATTCCTATCTGGGATTCGGTATCGCAGCCGTGCAGAAGATGGACGATTCCCGCTTTATGATCGAGCTGGTATCCATGTCGGAGCAGGAGGCGGAAACGGCATGGAGGCGCGGGGAGGTTTACGCCGTGATGCGGGTGCCTGAGGGGCTGATGGAGTCCATTGTGTACGGAGAAAATGACAAACTTGTCACTTATACCGCCGCACAGGGGCAGCAGGGTCTGGGAACCATGGTGATGGGGGAGATCACGGATGTGGCGTCCACGCTGGTGACCTGTTCCCAGAGCGCTATTTACGCCATGCAGCGGGTGCTTGCGGATCAGGGCAGAGGGGAAGAGATCGGGCGGGAGACAGACAAGCTGAATCTCGCGCTGATCAATCTGGTACTCTCGCGGAGCGGTTTTGGCGAGGTGGAGGTGCTCGGGTACGGGGACGGGCTGTCTCTGGAACTGTACTATTTCTGCGGCATGATTCTGTTGTTTCTCCTGCTTTCAGGGCTGCTAAACAGCGCCCTCTTTGTACATGGAAACGGCGCCTTTTCCTGCTTTTTAAAGGCTAGAGGCGTGGGGGCGTTTCGGCAGATTCTGGGGGAATATCTGGCATACCTGCTTCTCGTGCTGGCGGGACTTCTCGTTTTGTGCCTGCCGCTTGGCTTCGGGCTTGTGCGGGGGCATCTGGGGATCCCCGAGTGGGAGGGAATGGGCGCTGCGCCTTTTCTCGCCTTTGTGCCGGTTCTTTTTCCTGTGGCGGCAATGTTCGCGTCGCTGCAGTTTTTCCTCTTCGAGGCGGCGGATGGCATTGTAAACGGGATTCTTTTGCAGCTGATCTGCGGGATCGGCATGGGATATCTCTCGGGGCTTTTTTACCCTTCCGCCTTTTTCCCGGAGAAAATGCGGGTGCTGGGGGCGTGCCTGCCGTCCGGCGCGGCGGTGCGCTTCGCGCAGGCGGGAGCGCTCGGGAAAATACCGGCGGCAGCATGGGCGGCGGTATTTGCATGGCTGGCGGTGTTTCTTTGGTTGACTACACTGGTCAGACGGCGCAGAATGCAGTAGACGGAAAGCCACGGGAGGACATGGACATGCCGGGACAGATGTTTGTGAGGTTTATGCTGTTACAGAAGCGGCTGCTAAAGAAGGGCGGTTTCCTTCTGATGCTCTGTCTGGCGCCCCTGCTTTCGGCAGGCGTCGGCAGGCTGGCTGCGGAATCCGCCGGGATTGCCACGATCGCTTTGTATCTGCCGGAGGGTGACGCGTCTGCGCGGGAGATTTCCGAGCGGCTTCTTAACGGCGGAGGCGTTCTTCGCTATCTGCCCTGCGATGATGAGGCGGAGGCACAGACTCTCGTGGAAACCGGGGAGGCGGACGCGGCATGGATTTTTTCGGAGGATCTGTCGGAGCGTCTGGAAGAGCTGGGGGAGAAGCGCAGGGTGCGCCCCCTGGTGACGGTGGTGGAGCGGCGGGACAGCGTGCCGCTGATTCTCGGACGGGAAATTTTGTCCTCCGCCATCTATCCGTCTTTTTCCTATAAGGTATACGAGGGGTATGTGCGGGACGAACTGGGACTTGCCGGGATGACGGACGAGGAACTTCGCCGTGTCTACGACAGCGTTGCCGTGGAGGGAAGTCTGTTTCAGATGGTGTATCCCGACGAGACGCCCGGGGAAACGGAAGAATTTACTTATGTGCAGGCGCCCCTCAGGGGGATTCTAGCCATCTGGTTTACCTTTGTGGGGCTTTCGGCGGCGCTCTGGTTTATGCGGGATGAGGACCGCGGCGTCTACGGGCGCCTTTCGGTGACGAAGCGGCTTTCCGCGTCCTACGTTGCGGGCGCGGTGTATCTACTGGATGCGGCGGCTGTGCTGCTTTTGTCCTGCAGGCTGGCGGGGGTGTTTACGGACTGGAAAAGAGAAGGGATAAGCTGTGCGGTTTTCGCGGTCTGCGTGCTCGCCTTTGCGAATTTACTGCGGATGATCTGCCGCACGCCCCGGAGACTGGGCATGGTTTTTCTGCCGCTTCTGGCGGCGATGCTGGCACTCTGCCCTGTTTTTCTGAATCTGCCATATTTTAAGGCGGGAAAACTGCTTCTCCCGCCTTGGTATTATCTGCAATCTATTCATAACCCTCGTTACTTATACGAGATGGCTGTCTATACGGCAGTTCTGGCTGCGCTGGGCGTTATCTTGCAGCGGGTGCAGAGCCGCAGACGGTAATTCTGTTGAGTGACGGATCAGTCAACTTCGATCTGATCGGAAGGCGTTTCCTTCTGCACTTCCTCGTGGTAGGTCTTTTCCGTGTTGACATTCCAGATGTTATCCTTGGAAGAAATACCGCCCAAAATGTTTTTCACGGTCTCAAAGGATGTCATCATGGAGTGGTCGATGTTGTTGTAGCGGTGCTGCCCGTTTCTGCCCACGCAGTAGAGATTGTCGATGGATTTTAAGTATGCGGTCAGCCTGTCCATATCCTTGTACGTGTCAAAGTAGGCGGGGTAAGCCTTTTTAACCCGCTCCACATGGGAGTCCATCACATCGGAGGGTTTGTCGATCAGCCCCATGCTGACGATCTCGTCTATGGCAAAGCGGGCGAAGGCATCGTCGGACATGGTCCAGTATTTGTCCCCCTCGGTAACAAAATATTCCAGCCCGATCCATACCGTGTGCTCTAAGTCACGCACCATGTAGGGCGACCAGTTGTTGTAGATCTGGAACCTTCCCAGACGGACGGTTCTGTCGTGCACGTAGATCCAGCAGTCCGGCACGATATTGTTAATGGTTTTCAGATTCGTCTTGTTTTTCAGATTCAGCTTCGGCAGCAGCAGCCCCACGGTCATATAGTCGCGGTAGGGCAGCCCTGCGGCAATCTCAGCTTCGGCTTCCGGCACGTCGTTTAAGCCCGCCACCAGATCCTTTACGGGCATGGAGGAAATAAAGATATCGCCCTCCGCAGTTACCTCCCCTTCAGGCGTTTCGTAGGTGATGGAGGTAATGCGGTTTTGCCCGTCTTTGTGGAGCTTTACCGCCCTGCTGTGGCAGAGAATCTCGCCGCCCAGCTCCTTAATTCTGTCCGCCGTCACTTCCCAGAGCTGTCCGGGGCCGAGTTTTGGATAACTAAATTCCTCAATAAGGGAAGTTTCCACCTCCCGGTTTTTCTTTCCCGGCAGCATTTTTGAAAAGACATCCTTTAAGATGGCGGCGACGGACAGCCCCTTGGCGCGCTGGGCGCCCCAGTCGGGAGCAATCTCGGAAGGGTGTCGTCCCCATAAGTTTTCCGTATAGTTTTCAAAGAACATGGAATAGAGCTTTTTGCCAAAACGGTTTACATAAAAATCTTCCAGCGAGTTTTCCTCCCGCTTGTGGATCATGGAGGCGAGATAGCTGAAACCTGCCTGCATGGTGGCGAGAAATCCCATATTGATAAAGGTCTCCGGTTTCAGGGAGATCGGGTAGTCGAAAAACTTCTGGTTAAAGTAGATGCGTGACACGCGGTGTCTGCGCAGCATCACGCGGTCCTCCTTCTCCGGGTCAGGACCGCCGGGAGAGAGCGTCATCTCGCGGTGCAGCACGATATCGTCGTAGGTGGGCGAACCCTGTGTGGGCAGCATGTGTTCCCACCACTCGTTCACCTCGGGCACTTTGGAGAAAAAGCGGTGCCCGCCCATGTCCATGCGGTTTCCCTTATAGTTGACGGTTTTGGAGATGCCGCCCATGGTGTCGGATTCCTCCAGAACCGTGACCGAATATTCCTTTTTCTTATCCTGTCTGAGTAATTCGTAGGCGGCAGTCAGACCTGCCGGACCGGCGCCGATCACGTATACTTTTTTCATGCAATACCTCCACGTCGGAGCAGTTTACCGCCCCGACTATATTTTCTAGTTTACCATGTTTGGGCGGGGATGTACACGGAAATGTGGAAAATATCAGATAAGTGTGATATAGTAAATACAATTTAGAAGGAGAATTTCTCATGGAATTTAATTCGATAAAGTTTATGCTTTTTTTCCCGGTTGTAGTGGGATTGTATTTTGTGATTCCGGTTAAGCTGCGTCAGTTCTGGCTGTTGGTTTGCAGCTATTATTTTTACATGAGCTGGAATGCAGGATATGCGGTGCTGATTGCGGCTTCTACCTTGATTACATATGTGAGCGGGATTGTATTAGAAAAGTGTAAGTCTGATGAGACGAAAATACGAAAAAGGGCGATGCTTCTGCTTAGTCTGGGAATCAATCTGAGTATTCTGTTTATATTCAAATATGCAAATTTTATAATGGGATCCTTGGATAAACTGCTTGGTCTGCTGCACCATGGAGCGATCAATATGAGATTTCATTTCCTGCTTCCGGTAGGTATTTCTTTTTATACATTTCAAGCGTTGGGTTATACCATTGACGTATACCGCGGTGACGTGAAAGCGGAGCGGAATCTGATTCGATATGCACTGTTTGTTTCCTTTTTCCCCCAGCTTGTTGCAGGACCGATTGAACGTTCTAAAAATTTGCTGTCGCAGATAAGAAAGACGGAGAATGTCAAATTCTTAGGGGAGGGGGTAACTTCGGGTGCAATCTTGATGATATGGGGCTATTTTATGAAAATGGTCATTTCGGACAGAGTCGCTATACTGGTAAATACAGTTTTTGACTGTTACTGGATGTATGGCAGCACGGAGCTGATTCTGGCGGCGGTTGGATTTGCATTGCAGATTTACTGCGATTTTGGCAGTTATTCGCTGATAGCGATCGGGGCGGCTAAAATCATGGGTTTTGAACTGATGGAAAATTTTAATACCCCTTATTTTGCGCGCAGCATTCGTGATTTCTGGGGAAGATGGCATATTTCACTCAGCACGTGGTTCCGGGATTATCTTTATATTCCGCTAGGCGGAAACAGAAAGGGGAATGTTAGAAAAGCATGGAATACCATGTGTGTGTTTTTGATAAGCGGTCTCTGGCATGGTGCAAACTGGTCTTTTGTGGCTTGGGGAGGATTGCATGGATTGTACCAGATTGCAGGGGATTTTTTAAAGCCGTGGAAAGAGCGGGTGATTCAGAAACTTTGTGTGAATACAAAATGTTTTAGTTGGAAACTGCTGCAGGTGTGTGTGACGTTTGTGCTTGTTGTGTTTGCGTGGATCTTTTTTAGGGCGGATTCGATTCGGGATGCCTTGAATTATATAAGGCGGATTGTAAAACGTCCAACGCCATGGATGCTTTTTAATGGAGAAATATACACGCTGGGTCTGGATCGCGTGGAGATGAATGTACTGCTGTTTGGTCTTGTATTACTTTTTTTGGTGGATCTTGTGAGATATAAGGAAAGGGTTACCATAGATGCTTTTTTGATGCGGCAGAATCTTTGGTTTAGGTGGTTTGTTATGATGGGAGCCGTCATCGTCATTTTTGTATACGGAAAATATGGAGTCGGATTTGATCCACAGCAGTTTATTTATTTCCAATTTTGACAAGGGAGAGCAGATTATGCGGAAGATGGGGATTCGGATTGTCAGCTTTATTATAATTTTTTGTTTTCTGATTGGATATGTGAATCATGTGCTTTCGGTAAAAAGCGGTGGCATTTACAGAACTCAGAAATTTTATGAACTGGAGGATAATACGGTAGATGTATTGGTTCTGGGAAGCAGTCATGCTTTCGCAAATATTAATACGGCGGTGTTGTGGAAGGAATATGGGATTGCGTCCTATATATTGGGAGGCTCCTCGCAGCCTATGTGGAACACTTATTTCTATTTGAAGGAGGCGCTGAAGACACAGACACCGAAATTAATTGTGCTGGAAGGATATCGGGTGGTAGAGGAAGAGGAGTATGTGATGGACTCCTTCATCATAACAAATACTTATGGAATGAAATGGTCCCGGAATAAAATAGACGCAATCAGGACGAGCGTTCCGGAGGAAAGGCAGATGGCGTTTCTTTTGGGATATACGCAGTACCATAACCGATATACAGAACTTTCGGAAGAGGATTTTTTGCGGGATAGGGGTTCAAAGATGTATGAGAATTGGAAGGGATCTCAGATACTTATGAAAACAACGCCGCTAGAGGTGCCGAATATAGGAGATGATATTGCGGATATCAAATTGACGGAAAAAACGGAAAAGTATTATCGTGCAATTATAGAATTGGCGCAGGAAAAGGAAATACCAATTATGATTGTGATCAGTCCTTATGGTGGAATTGTGCCAGACGATCAAGCGCTGTTTCAGACGGCTGAAAAGATTGCGGGGGAATACGGCGTGCCTTTTGTTAATTATAATGACAGGAGCGATCTGCTGCGGATTAATTATGAGACGGATCTTGCAGAGGAATCCCATTTGAATTATAGGGGTGGCTATAAACTATCAAAAGCTTTGGGTGAGTATATGGTCAGCCATTATGATATTTCGGATCATAGGGGGGAGACTATATACACCAGTTGGGAGGATGATTCCCGATATCTGTATGCGCTGATGACTAATCAGCAGATGAAGGAGATGACGGATGTGGACGAGATACAGGAGTACATACAGGAACAGAACTATGATGTTTTTCTTTCAATAGATGGCTATGGTTCGGCGGACAATGAAACATCGGGAAAATTTTTAGACAGAATGGGAATTGTGGATTTGGGTTATGGCGGCGGAATCTGGTATCTGAAAAATGGGAGAGAGCATATTTGGAAGAGCGGGGATGGGGAAGCGGTCTGGTTTTTTGAAACGCAGCATAATGACTTTGGAGTGAAACGGACACGTTTGGAAGATGGCAGTTATAAAAATGAGATAATTATTGATAATCAGATATATAAGACAGTTCAAAATGGAGTAAACGTGGTTGTTTTTGATCAGACTGCAGGTGAAGTTGTTGATTCCTTTGGGCTGGATGCGGATGATGTCTATAAATTGAAAAGATAGCAAACAGGGTGGAAAGGAAAATATATGGCATCTGTAATCAGTTTCATTTTCTGGCTTCTGGTCATCCCTTTCTGTATCGGGCTGATCCCTGCAAATTTCATACCGGCGGAAAAAAGAAGCCCGGGATTCGTGCTGCTTTCCGGGTATTTTGGTATGTGGGCGCTCTTTGAGATCGCAGCGGTGCCGGCGGTGCTCTGGGTGGAGTACGACAATTTTAAAATAGCGTCCGCCGTGTTTACGGTGTTTACGCTTCTTGCTGCGGCTGCAGGCGTTGTGCTGCTGTATCGGAACGGGAAGGCGGGAGCGCCGGGGCTTATTCTGGGAACCCGAGTGACTGCCGTGGCGAAACGGTTCTTTGCGGGAACGGGCGTCGAGTGGCTGCTCTTTTTTGTCCTGCTCGGTTTCCAGCTTTACAAGGCGGTGGCGTTCACCTCCTTTGACGGCGACGATGCGTACTATGTGGTAGAATCCCTGCTTGCGCAGGAGGCGGGCGTGATGTACCGTATTCTGCCGCTTACGGGCGGTTCCACGGGATTGGATGTGCGTCATGCAATGGCGGTTTTTCCTATGTGGACAGCCTTTGTCTCGGTGAGAGCGGGGGTACATGCGACGATTGTCTCCCATGTGGTGATGCCGCTTGTGCTGATTCCCCTGACTTATCTGCTGTATTATGAGATCGGACGCATACTTTTTGTAAAAAAGCCGCGGACAGGCGGAAAACAGATTGACAAAGAACAGCTGCAGGATGCTGGCAGGAGTGTGTCTGGCAGGGAAAATCTGCCCATATTTATGATTGTCATGGCGGTGTTCCAGATTTTCGGGAACGTGTCCATTTATACCAACGAGACCTTTTTTCTGACCCGTACATGGCAGGGCAAGGCGGTGGCGGGCGCCCTTGTGATTCCGGCGCTGGTCTGGGTATTCCTGCTAATATATGACAAGGGTGTCAAAAATGGGCGGACGGACGTCGGCGTCTGGATTCTGCTTGTCTGTGTCAACATGACGGCAGGCGTGTGCAGTTCCATTGCGGTGTTCCTTGTCTGCATTCTGGTTGCTGTGACGACTTTTTGTCTGGCGGTGGCGGAACGGGACTGGAAGATTCTTTTCAAGGTGGGCGCCGCGTGCATCCCAAATGTGATATATATGGGGATTTATGTCTTTATGGCTTACAGCTATTTATTATAACCGTTCAGATGGAAATTTTTGACTGAAAAAACACGCCTGCATGAACGCGGCGGAACTGTATAATGATGAGGAACGAAATATGTGGGGTATTTTTTTAGAGAGCGTCGTTATATTTAAAAACTATATGGGTTACCACGAGAATCACTTTCTGGCGGGGATTTATCTTCTGGCGCTCCTCTATCTGTGGCTTACGGAGAAGGACAGGCGCAGGCGCGTGCTGTTCGTCTACGCGCCCACACTGATTCTGATTTTATTTTTCTGCCCCCTGTTCCGCAAGGTGTTCGTGCGGCTGATGGAGGATAGCGAGACTTACTATCGGCTTTTGTGGCTTCTGCAGATGAGCATTGTCAGCGCTTATGGGCTGATCCGGCTGATGGGAAGGCACAGACGGATCGGACTGGCGTTCGCCTGTCTGGCGATTGTCGCGTGCGGTGATTATGTATATGACAGCGAGCATATTTCCCGGGCGCAGAATGCGTATCATCTGCCGCAGGAGGCGGTGGATATCGTGGATATGATAGAGCCGGAGGAAGGGCGCATCACGGTGCTTGTTCCTGCGGACTTGATCTACTATGTGCGGCAGTACAGCACGGATATTGAACTGCCTTACGGACGGGAAATGCTGATCGCCCGCTGGGACTATTACAATGCCATGTATGAGGCGATGGAGGAGGCGGAGGTGATCGACACCAAGACGTTTGCCGAACTGGCAAGAGCGTATCCCTGCGCCTATGTCATTTTGAAAGAGGACCGTGAAATGCGGGAGCCGCTGACGGATTACGGCTATTCGGTTTACGGGCAGGTGGGGGCGTTTGTGATTTATAAGGATATGACGCTGTAGATACAGGAGAAATAACTTATGCTGTTTAACTCATATATTTTTGTGTTTGTGTTTTTTCCCATATGCCTGATCGGATATTACAGTCTTCTGAAAAAAGGGAAGCCCGGGGCGGCAAGCGTATTTCTGACGGCAATGTCCCTCTGGTTTTACGGTTATTTCAATCTGTCTTATCTGTTCATTATGATCTGCAGCATTGCCGGGAACTACCTGTTTCACAGATTGCTGTCGGGGAAAAATCTCTGCCTGTGGCGCGGGGATTATGGGGCGACGGCAGAACAGGGAAAAACGGGGGAATATGGCGGGGTGAAACGCCGGGCGGTTCTGGTTCTGGCGGTGACACTGAACTTGAGCGTGCTGTTCTACTTTAAGTATTTTGACTTCTTTCTTGACACCATGAATGCTGCCTTCGGTACTGATTTTGTATTGCGGGGCATTCTCCTTCCTCTGGGGATCAGCTTTTTTACCTTCCAGCAGATTTCCTTTGTGGTGGACACCTACCGGGGCGAGGTGGCGGACTGTTCCCTGTCTGAGTACGCGCTGTTTGTCTCCTTTTTTCCGCAGCTCATTGCCGGTCCGATCGTGAATCACGGGGAGATGCTGCCGCAGTTTCAGGCGATGGGAAAGAAAAAAGCGGACTGGGAGCGGATTGCAGGAGGGGTGGCGCTCTTTGTGCTGGGTCTTTCCAAGAAGGTGCTTCTGGCTGACACGCTTGGCGCGGGCGTGGATTATGGATACGAAAATCTGGCAATTCTCGGGCAGGCGGACGCATGGCTGGTGATTCTGTTCTATGCGCTGCAGCTCTATTTTGATTTCAGCGGTTATTGTGACATGGCTGTCGGAATTGGCAGGATGCTCGGAATAGAGATCCCCGTCAATTTCAATTCCCCTTACAAGGCGGTCAACATCGTGGATTTCTGGAAACGGTGGCATATTACGCTGAACCGTTTTTTCACAAAGTATGTCTACATTCCGTTGGGCGGCAACCGCAAGGGGCGGGGACGGATGTACCTGAATCTGCTGATTGTCTTTTTCCTGAGCGGTCTCTGGCATGGAGCGGGGTTTCATTTTCTGGTATGGGGGATGCTGCACGGGGTATTGTATGTGGTTACCCGGTTCTGGCAGGGGCGTGTACGGCAGAAAAATGACAAAGGCGTCACAAAACAGGGCGGCAAGATTGTGACGGTTATGTCACAAATAGCGACCTTCCTCTATGTCAGCGTTGCGTGGGTCTATTTCCGGGCGGAAAATATCGGGCAGGCGAATGCGCTTCTTCGGACGGCGTGTGCAGGAGAAGCGAAAAAGATTTCCATGGATCTGGCGGAGTGCCTGCAGCCGGATGAATTCTGGTATGTGATCAAGGTACTGCATCTGGACAACCTGTCCTTTTCCCGATATATTCTGATGTTTGCGATTCTGGCGGCAGGATTGTATTTATCCATGGTGGGAAAAAACGCGCATGAGCGGGTGGCGCGCCTGAAATTCGGTCTGGTGTCGGCGGTGGTGCTGGTGGTTCTGGCGGTGTGGTGTATCTTAAGCTTTTCCGGAGTCAGCACGTTTTTGTACTTTAATTTTTGAGGAGGAGCAGCATGAAGCGGTTTAAAAAATGGATTCTCTCCATAGTGTCCTTTACCTTAATACTGCTTACACTGGCGGCGGCTCTGGTCATCTGGGTGGACCCCTTTTTCCAGTACCACGCGCCGCTTGCAGACTTTCCCTATCTGGTGGACAACCAGCTCACCCAGAACCCGGGGATGGCGAAACATATGGATTACGACAGTGTGATCCTGGGCTCTTCCATGACGGTTAATTTCAATACCCGCTGGTTTGAGGAGTTGCTGGATCTTCGCACGATCAAGTTGAGTTACAGCGGCGCTTACCCGAAGGATCAGGCGAACATCATGGATATTATCTTTGACAGCGGGCATGAGGTGAAGTCGGTTTTTCTGGGGGTTGACGTGACGACCTATACCGGCGGCGTGGATGAGACGAAATATCCGATTCCGTCCTATCTGTACGACGATAACTATTTCAATGATATACAGTATGTGCTGAACAAGGATGTGCTGTTAAACTATGTGCTGCGCCCGCTGGCAGATCCCGACAAGACGGACCTCGCCACCGTGTACCAGAGCTGGTGGACGGACGAATACTACAATATCCAGTGGGTGATGCACAATTATGCACCGCCCGAAAGAGTGGAGGTAGAGACGCCGCCCGATGCGTTTATAGAAAGTACGGATAAAAACCTGCAGGTCAATCTCTGTCCCTATATCGAGAGGAACCAGAGAACCACCTTCTATATTTTTTTCCCGCCCTACAGTATCCTTTACTGGAACGATGTGACGCAGGAGAACCACATGGAGGCTACCTTGCGGGAGTATGCGTATATTGCGGAGACGCTGCTTGCCTATGACAATGTGAGGGTGTTCTATTTTCCGAACCGGGAAGAGATTGTGACAGATTTGAACAATTACGCGGACTATACCCATTATCACGCAAGGTTCAACCGTTTTATGACAGAGTGTTTTGCCGATGGCACGTGCGAGATAGAGAGCGCGGAGGAGATGGAGCAGGCGCTGGAAGAGACGCGGGATATGGTGGGGAGATTTGATTTTGAGGAGCTGTTTTCGGTGGAGTATTGATTGAGAACATCACCAAAGAACTTGCTCCTTTTCACAAGTTTCCGCAATTTTAGACATGGAACTTTTCATCTCAGGCAATGAACTTATTGCCTGCAATATCAGTGCTACTCCTCCGCCTGCTGCGCCTGTTCGGGGAACAGGCAGTCCGCAAACCTCTGCGCCAGCACTTCCCGCCCCGCGTCGTTAAAGTGGATATAATCCGTCATGTAATCCAGATAATTGTCCTCGTTGATGGAGCCGTAAAAATTATCTATAAAGGAAACGCCGACATCCATGGTGGCGTCACGCTCTTTTTGCAGGTAATGGCTCAAGGTGCCGTGACCTAAGTCCGTCCGGTCGCCGTTCTGGAAATTGCCGTCCTCGCCTATGCTGTGACAGAAGGTATGTGACATTACCACGATGCGGATGTGGGGAAAGGCGTCCTGAATTGCCTTTACACCCGCGCGCAGCGCGCCTGTGTAGGTGATCTCCGCGTAGGGCGCGTTGGGATCGTCGCAGGGACGTTTGTTGACATAGTCGCTGCCGTCGTACATGACACAGATCATATCCACCGTGTTCATGTCAAGCTCGGAGAGCATCTGTGCTGTCGGCGCAAAATTTTCGTCATAGCTGTAGGAGGCGGCTGTTTTCATCAGATCGAAATCCCCGCTCGCGAGGCTTTTTGCCACATAGGAGAAGGAGAACGCGTCCAGAATGTAGCCGTCGTTGTAGGAGGCAAACTGTGCCGCCATGGTGGTTCCCGTGAAAGAGCCGTTATAGACGGTAGCTCCTGTTTTTTTTGCAATCTGCTCTGCGAGACCGTTCTCGCCCCGCTCCAGAGAGAAAGGATCGTCGCCCAGACAGAGAATGGTGGTCACGCCGTCGTCCACGTAGCCCTCGCGCTTGTCAGGAGCAAGAGGAATCAGGTTGTCCAGCGTCTCGATATCGAAATCCGTGGTCTGGTAGTTCGGGTCATAGTCGGAAGGTGTTCCTTTGTTCCATTTATAGAGCCGGAAAGCCGAGAATCCGATGACAAGCACGATGGCGGCGAATAGAATGAGCTGGATATTGGCGAGAATGCCGCCGCCCTTTTTAGGTTTCGGGCTGGATTCTGACATGTTTGTCATGTCCTTTTCCCGCAATGTATTTTTATCCTTATTTTGATTTTCTCCCATGGTTATATTCATACCCTTTCCTGAAAGTCTTATGCGTTTGTTTGGTTTTCATTTATAATACTATTATTTATTCCAAAAATCTACACAAAAAAGTGTCCTCATAAAATCTTAATAACTCAGCGGCTGGCGGACGGCAGAAAAAAGCGCTATCCGGGATCCGAAGATTCCGGATAACGCTTTTTTCTGTTCCCCGTATCAAAGAATAGATACGGCGTTTTCCAGTGGGTCTGCTTCCGGCGCGGCATACGAGCGGATCATCGGCTGCGCCAGCTGCCGCTGTAGCTCCTTATACCATTTGCTGTACTTGTACATACGATATGTAGTGCTCAGCTTTCTGAGCTGTTCGTCGTCAGCACAGCAGATCGTAAATGAAACCCTTTGCGTTTCGTCCATAGACGCATAATCCAGATAACTGATCTTCAGTTCGGTTATCGTTCCCTGACATCTGGGACAGAACTGCTTGTGTCCGTTCAGCATATGAACCCGTTGGCAACGCTTACAGTAGTGCATGTACATCATGAAAAATTCCCCTTTTCCCATAATCCCTGTTAGGTAACCGTTTGTCTGTTGCCCTTATATTGTGTCAGTTGAAGCGGTCAAAGTCAAGCGTATATTAGCGATAAATGCCGTAAAATGGGTGTAAAATATCGCGCAATTATCGCGTATATTGCGTAAATGTGTCACGAGTTGCCAATTTACATAATCTGACGCCCCTCCGCAAATGACAAAAATCTTGATATTGCGCTGTTTTTATGCTATAATTTCAAAGAATTATTCCGATTTGAGGTTTACATAAACTAATACAACGGATAGACAAAAAATGGAGTTAGGAGTTAACATGCAGAATAAGAAAAACAGGAGACAGAATACAGAGAATCACCGCAGGCAGGTCCGGTTTGAGGAACTGCTTGAGGACGATCGGTTTGATGATGAGGATTATGACAGCGTGACGGAGGACACGCTGGAATTTTTGAGCCTTGACGACGATATGATCGAGTCCTATCAGCGTGCCCATCCCCCGAAGACCGCGCGGAACACGGCTGCGAAGGCGCGTCCCGTCCGCTATGAGGACGAGGATTACGAGGACGACGACTACGAGGACGAGGACTACGAAGACGACGACTACGAGGACGAGGACTACGAAGACGACGACTATGAGGACGAGGACTACGAAGACGACGACTACGAGGACGAGGATTACGAGGACGACGACTACGAGGACGAGGATTACGAGGACGACGACTACGAAGATGAGGACTATGAGTATGACGATGACGACGGTTTTGCGGCGCGCCTGATGTATTTTATCGGCGAGATGAGCGCCCTGGACGTCGCCGTGGCTCTTCTGGGGATTCTGGTGCTGGCTGGCGCCATCGTTACAGGGGGCATTTATGTCCATGCAAAATCGGTGGAAAAACAGGTGGCGGCGTTTGCCGATATGGGCGAGGAGATAGAAGGCATTTCCGTGATCGGAGAAAGCGGTCTGCTGGCGGCATCCGAATCCGCGAAACTGGGCGGCATGATTGACGTGGAGGAGGAAGAGCCGGAGGAGCAACAGGAAGAGGAAGCGCGGGAGGACGCAAAGGGCGAGGTGGGGGTAGAACTCCGGCTGACCTCGATTCTCTCGGATATGAAGGTGAAATTTGTCAATAAGGAGACGGGCAGGCTGATCGGCGGCGTGCCCTTTGAAGTGGAGGTTTCCGGGCCGAAGAGCTTCCAGTGGAAGGATGACGACAAGGACGGTGTGATCTACCAGAAGGATCTTGCGGCGGGCACCTATGAGGTCAGGATACTGCCGTTGTCCGGAGGGGCGGCTGAAAAATACAAGCTTCCGGAAAAGAGCAGCAGCGTCAAGGTTACTGACAAGATCGCCTATCAGAAGGTGGATGTGGCGGACGAGGTAAAGACCGAGGCGGAGATCAACGTGGCGAAGGAGGAGGCTACCCACCAGAACACAGTGGTGGAATCCGCTTTGCAGGACACGGTGGAGTGGGTGGAGTCCACCAAGACCCCGGTGGGGGAGGAAACGTCGGCGTATGAGAAGGTGCCCATGGATAAAATAGCGGATCCGTGGAAAACGGCAGGGGCGTTCCGCAAGATGGTCGAGGACGGAGAGGACGATCCCTACGAAAATGTGAAGGTATCCATGAACAAAGACAGTCTGACGCTCGATAAGGGGCAGAGTGATTCCCTGAAGATATCTGTCAGCAGCAGCGAGGTGGAATACTCGGTGGACTGGAGCGTGGCGGATTCTTCGATCGCTACGGTGGCTGGGGGTACAGTCACGGCAGTTGCGGCGGGCAGTACCACGGTTACGGCGCGGGTGGCTGTCGGCAGCATGATTCAGGAATTTAACTGCTCCGTGACGGTGAAAGAAGCGGGGGACGACGATTCCGACAAGAAGGACGAGGACGAAGATAAGGACGAGGACGAAGATAAGGATAAAGACAAAGATAAGGACGAGGATAAAGACAAGGATAAAGACAAGGATAAAGACAAAGATAAGGACGAGGATAAAGACAAAGATAAAGATATCTATACCAAGCTCTCCATAAATGGTGAGAAAGAAGTTAAGATCGGGAAAAAAGTGACGCTGACGGCGGAGACGGACCCCGAGGGCGGCAAGGTTACATGGAGCAGCGATGACGAAAAGATCGCAAAGGTAAATGAGAAGGGCGAGGTCACGGGTGTCGCCGAGGGCGAGGTGAAGATCCGGGCGGTCTGCAAGAACCCGGAAGGCACGGACGATATCAAGGAGTCCTTCAAGATAAAAGTGCTGAAAGAGGAAGCCGTTATCGATGAAAATACGAAGCTGAAGGACAAAGACGGCAACCAGCTTTACTTTAAAAACGCGGACGGGGACTACGAGGAAGCGACCTACAAGGAATACGGCAAGCGGGATGCCTTTTACAAAAAGGTGAAAGCGGCATCGGCTTATAAGTATACCGGCTGGCAGACCATCGACGGACATGTTTATTTTTATGATAAAAACGGAAACTATGTAACAGGCGATCAGGTCATCCAGGGTGCGAAATACAGCTTCGGCAGCGACGGAAAGCTGGCGAAGAGCTCGGGAACCATGGGAATTGACGTGTCCAAGCACAACGGCAATATCGACTGGAACGCGGTGAAGAACTCCGGCGTCTCCTACGTGATTATCCGCTGCGGTTACCGCGGCTACTCCACGGGCGTGCTGGTGGAAGATCCCAAATTCAGAAGCAATATCAAGGGCGCGAAGGCGGCAGGTCTTAAGGTGGGCGCATACTTCTACAGTCAGGCGGTCAACGAAGTGGAGGCTGTGGAGGAGGCTTCCATGGCGATTGATCTGGTGAAGGGCTACGGTCTGAACTATCCGCTTTTCCTCGATGTGGAGGCGAGCGGCGGCAGGGCGGACAGCATCAGCCGTGAGACCAGGACAGCGGTCTGCAGGACTTTCTGCCAGACCGTGCAGAACTCCGGCATCACGGCGGGCATCTATGCCAACAAGAACTGGTTTACCGAGAAGATCAATACGGGAAGCCTGACAAGCTACAAGCTGTGGCTTGCGCAGTACGCCAGTGCACCGACCTACACGGCGACCCGCTACGACCTGTGGCAGTATTCCTCCAAAGGAAAGGTCAGCGGCATCAGCACCAGTGTGGATATGAACATCAGTTATCTAAGCTACTAACAATAAACCAATGCTTATAAGCGATAAGGAGGAAGGGCGAGGCAATGAAAACCTATCTTGTTACGGGGGGCGCGGGCTTTATCGGCTCCAACTATATTCACTATATGTTCAAAAAGTACGGCGACGCGATCCGCATCATCAATGTGGACGCGCTGACCTACGCGGGCAACCCGGAAAATCTGAAAGAGGTGGAGAAGCGGGACAATTACACCTTCGTCAAGGCAGATATCTGCGACAAGGCGGCTATAGAAAAAGTGTTTGCCGAAAATGACATCGACAGGGTGGTTCATTTCGCGGCGGAGAGCCATGTGGACAGAAGCATCAAAAACCCGGAGGTGTTCGTGCAGACCAACGTGTACGGCACGGCGGTGATGTTAAACTGCGCGAAGGCGGCGTGGGAGCTGCCGGACGGCACTTTTAAGGAGGGTAAGCGGTTTCTGCACGTGTCCACCGACGAGGTGTACGGGTCTCTCGACGATGACGGCGGGTATTTCTACGAGACCACGCCCTACGCGCCGCACAGCCCTTATTCCGCCAGCAAGGCGGGATCGGATATGCTGGTGAAGGCGTATATGGACACCTATCATTTCCCGGCGAACATTACGAACTGCTCCAACAATTACGGACCGTACCAGTTCCCGGAGAAACTGATTCCCCTTATCATAAACAATGCGCTGCAGGGCAAGAAACTGCCGGTTTACGGAGACGGGAAAAACGTGCGCGACTGGCTTTACGTGGAGGATCACGCCAAGGCGATCGACATGGTGCAGGAGAAGGGGCGCCTTTTTGAGACCTATAATGTGGGCGGCCACAACGAAAAGCAGAATATCGAGATCGTGAAGATTATCATAGAGACGCTTCGGGACATGCTCCCGGAGACGGATGAGAGAAGGGCGCATCTGACGGAAGAGCTGATCACCTATGTGGAGGACCGCAAGGGGCATGACAGGCGTTACGCCATCGCGCCGGACAAGATCCGGGAGGAGATCGGCTGGGAGCCGGAGACTATGTTTAAGGAGGGCATCCGCCGCACGATCGAGTGGTATTTCGCCCACGAGGACTGGATGAAGAATGTGACGAGCGGCGATTACCAGAAGTATTATGAAGAAATGTATCAGACGCAATAAAAATAAGGGTGTGATATGGGACAAGTAGTGTCGGGCGTTATTCTGTTTATCATACCGGGATGGATAGCAGCCGTCATGCGAAGCGGAGGCAGAGGGGAGAAAACAAAAGTACAACTGGCGGCGGATACGCTCTGTTACGCGCTGGTGATACTGACCGTTGTCTCCGGTATGCTGCACGCGCTCTTTGGCGGCGCTGTTTTCTCTCTGCGGCACAATCGGAATCTGCTGCTGTATGTACTCTGCTTTGTGGGGGCATACGGCGTCTCCTTTGTTCTGGGACTGGCTGGCAGACGAAAGGGCTTTGGCGCGGCGTGCCGGCGGAGGCTTCTGCTTGCTTTTACAGCCCTGTGGGTGATTCTGCTTGCGGGGACCGGATACGACGATTACGCCAAGAGGCATATCGTGATGAACGAGGTGTGCGCCCACAATCTGAGTCTTGCGCTGGATGACAGGGGAAGAAGCAGCGATTATATCGAATTGTACAATCCGTCGTTTACGGCGGTATCACTGGACGGATGGTATCTGACGGATCAGGAGGAGCTTTCGGAAAACGCCCGTCTGGGGCGGATGGAGATAGAACCCCGCTCCTATCTGCTGCTGTTTGCGGACGGCGACGCCGGATCAGTCCGGGACGAGGAAAGCGGGGAGGTCTGCCATTATCTCGGATTTCGGCTGAACGAGGCGGGGGAGACGCTGACCCTTGCCGATAGCAGCGGGAATACGGTGGACAGGGTGGAGGTGCCGCCCCTTGCGACAGACATTTCCTATGCCAGGCCAAAGGACGGCAAAGACGGATGGTGTGTCGTCAGAAACGGCAGTCCCGGGGAGAGCAACGAGAACCTTGCATCCTATGTGGTTCCCACGCTGGAAGCCCCTTCCTTTTCGGCGGAAAGCGGTTTTTACGGGCAGCCCTTTGAACTGGCTATGTCGGCAGGAGAGGGGCTGCGTATCCATTATACGACGGACGGCAGCGAACCGACGGTGGAATCGGCGCTCTACACAGGACCGATTCAGATTGCTGACGGCAGCGGCAGGGAAAATATTTACGCCGATATGGAAGGTATTTCGCGGGACGGGGATTATCAGCCAGAGAGCCGTGTTGACAAGGGCACGGTGGTGAAGGCGGCTGCGTTTGACGACGCAGGGGAGGTCAGTGAAACCGCGTCGGCGGTATATTTTGTGGCATTTGAGGAAAAAGAGGGATACGGGAATCTGATGACGCTGTCCCTAACGGCGGACCCGGACGACTTTTTTTCGGAGGACCGCGGCATTTATATGCTGGGCAACGACTATCAGGAATGGCTGGTAAATTACAGAAATTATCGGAAACAGGAAACATATCTGGAACAGGGGCGCTCGTGGGATTACGGGAGCGTGGTCTGGCGCTCCTTCATGGCGAACTATACCCATTCCGACAAGACCAAGGAAAGACCCGTGAAGGCGGCGCTGTTTGACGCGGAGGGAAAACTGCTCGGCGAGGAGCGGATCGGCGTCAGGGTGCGCGGCGGGGCGTCCAGAAATCTGCGGCAGAAGGGATTTAATTTTTACGCCAGAGAGGAGTACGGGGAGGACCCGCTGGGGCTGCGGTCAAAAATGCTCCGCACGTCCGGCTCCATTGACACGAATGTGACCATGCTGCGGGATGTGTTTAACCAGTCGCTGGTGGCTGACAGGGCGATAGAGACACAGCCGGGCGAGCCGTGCGCTGTGTTTTTAAACGGGGAATACTGGGGACTCTATAATCTGCAGTCGCGCTTTTCCGCGGGATATTTTGAGGAAAAATACGGACTTTCCGAGGATGAAATCATTGTCGTGAAACAGGACAACCGGGTATCTGTGGGGCAGGATGAGGATCTTTCACTTTATAAGGAACTGGTGACGTTTGTCAGTGAGGCGGATCTGTCTGACCAGACAGCATACGAAGAGATCGGCAGGCGGATGGATATACAGAGCTTTATCGATCACTACTGCTTTGAAATTTATATCGGCAATACGGACTGGCCCCTGAACAATCTCTGCTGCTGGCGCAGCCGGAAGGAGGACGGGGCGTCCGCATACGAGGACGGCAGATGGCGATGGGGCGTGTACGACACCGACGAATCTACGGGCATTTACGATGACGGCATGAGCACTTATGAATCCAATCCCTTTACCGAGGAGGCGCACTGGTTCGGCACGCCTCTGACGACGCCGCTGATGTCCCGTCTGATTGAAAACGAGACGTTCAGACGGCAGTTTTGTCTGACTTTTATGGACATGGCAAATAAAAACTTTGCGTATGGGGACGTTCATGGTAAACTATGGGAGATGGCGGCAGCTTATGAGGCGCCTATGGTGAAGAGTTACCACAGGTTTAACCCCGGCGAATATACCCGGGACACGTTCTGGGAGAACATCGGGGTGATAGACGAGTTTTATAAGAAAAGACCAGATTACGTGGTGACCGATCTGGCGGAGGCGCTGGGATTTTCCGGGGAGACCGGGGAGGTCACCCTGCGGGTGGAAACGCAGGGCGGCACGATTCGTCTGAACACCATCACGCCCGGTCTGGAGGACGGAGAGTGGCGGGGCATCTATTTTACGGAATATCCTGTGACGGCTACGGCGCTGCCTGACGAAGGGTATCGGTTTGCCGGCTGGCAGGGGACATATGTGTCCGCGGAGGAGACGATCGAGGCTGCTGTGACGCGGGAGGGCATCTGCCTGCAGGCGGTTTTTGTGCCGGAGAAAACACAGTAAGGCATGTCAGTGTGGGAGTCTGCTCTGACGGGGAGGTATCTATGGTTTGTGTGATTATTTTACTACTGCTTGTACCGGGAATGGTGACGTGGAAGATTGCGGGTGGGAAGGCGCTCACGGACTGGAAGGACGTCTGTCTGGCGGCGGTGAGCTGGCTTACGCATGATCTGGTCATTGCCTGTCTGGTGTACGCGGCGTTTTATGTTTTGAAGGGCGCCACGACCATCAGCTTTTCCACAGAGTATCTGGGGGAAGAGGTCTACTATTCCATTTATGATATCACTTTTGTGTTCCGCTATTCCGCTCTGGCGCTTCTTTCGGCAGCAGGGCTCGGCATTCTCGAGCGTTTTGCGGGAAAACTGTTCAAAGGAAAACAGTCGTTATGAAAAGGCGTATGGCACGGCGTGGAAAAAACAGGGATATGACGGGAAGCGGCTGTCTGGGAAAGTCTGCCGACAGGGCAGTCTGCGCGGTTCTGGGTCTGTGCGCGGCGCTGTTGTTTACGGCGTGTGCCGGGGAGGAAAACGCGGCAGGGCAGGCGGGAAAGGACGCGGTCCGGCTGGGCGGCGCGGAGGCGGCGGCAGGACAGTCCGGGCAGAATGAGGACTGGCTGGCGGAGCGGATGCGGCAGGATCGCAGGACAAAGCAGGATCTGCGGACAGAGCCGGAGGATATGGAGAGAACAGAGCGTATTGATCTGAGCGCTTATGAAAGCGGCAGGGTCATCCTTTCCGGCAGCGGCGATATCTGGCTTTCCGGCAGTTTGAACGGGCAGGTTGTGATCGACGCGCAGGAGGATGAGCTGGTGCATCTGTATCTGGCGGGTGTGGAGATCACATCATTAAAGGGCCCGGCGATGCAGATTCAGGAGGCGGCAAAGGTAATTGTGACATTGGTGTCAGACACAGAGAACGTGCTTTCGGACTCTCCCGATTATAAAGACTTCGAGGAAACGCCGGCATGTCTTTACAGCGCCTGTGATCTGACGATCAACGGCGGCGGCGCGCTGCGGGTGTACGGGTATCATGGGGACGGTATCCGCAGCAAAGACAGAATCCGGCTTTTGGACGGTACGTTTGCGGTACATGCGAAGGGTGACGGGATCCGCGGCAACGACGGCATCTATATGTGGGAAGCTTCCGTGGACATAGAGAGTGAGAAAAACGGGCTGCGCACGGTAAATCAGGGCGCGGATGACAGAGGCGTGATAGAGATAAACGGCGGCACCCTCTCGACGGTGGCAGGAAAAAACGGCGTATGCGCCGCTTCCGATCTGTATCTGTATCGGGGGGAGGGCAGTATCAACGCCGTGGAGGAAAAGGTGCGGACGGAAGGAACCGCCTATATTGCGGAAGGGTTTCTTAAGTAGCGTGGGATGCGGGGTGCCGGGACTGTGACAGAGTACAGACATGAATATAAATACAGGATAGACGCCAGACAGAAGGCGGTGCTTCAGATGCGGGCGCAGGGCGTTCTGGAGCGGGATGCCCATGCGGGCGCGGACGGGGCATATCTGATCCGCAGCCTCTACTTTGACAGCCCGGATGACGACTGCTTTTATGAAAACGAAAATGGTGTCGATCCCCGCGAAAAGTACCGCATACGCTTTTACAACTGTGACGCGTCAAGGATCAGTCTGGAGTGCAAGGCGAAAACGAGGGGGATGACGAGAAAAACCGCATGTCTGATCACATCTGACCAGTGCAGGCGGTTTATGGCGGGAGAGATCCCGGAGCCGGAGAGGGACATTTCCCAAAAGCAGGCGGCTATGTTCATGCAGATGCGCTTAAAAAGCCTGCGCCCGGTGGTGATCGTGCAGTACACGCGGATGCCCTTTGTGTGCGGCGCGGGCAATGTGCGGGTGACCTTTGACGACGCCATCGCTTCTTCCAATGACATTGCGGGCTTTTTGCAGCCGGAGATTCCATTACGGAGTGTGCTGGGAACGGGGGAGAGCATTCTGGAGGTCAAGTGGGACGAACTTCTGCCCTCTTATATCAAGGAACAGATGGGACTTGATTCATTACAGTGGACGAGTTTTTCCAAATATTATTTATGCCGAAAATATAATTGCTGCGGGGGAGTGCGGGTATGAGCTTTATAGACATTTTTAGAAAATCGTTTCTGGAAGGGTATGCGTCCGTCCGGATTGATGTGGCGCAGATTGTGATATGTATGGCGGTCACGGTGCTGATTGCGGGTTATATTTTTCTGATTTACCGCACCATCAACAAAAAAGCTTTTTACAACCGCAATTTCAATCTTTCGCTGATTGCGCTTTCCGTGATTACGGCGGCGGTGATCCTCACGATCCAGTCCAACATCGTGATTTCCCTCGGTATGGTGGGCGCGCTGTCCATTGTGAGATTCCGTACCGCCATCAAAGATCCCATGGATCTGGTGTTTCTGTTCTGGTCGATCAGCGTGGGTATCATATGCGGCGCTGGCTTTGCCGTGGTGGCGGTAGTTGCATCAATCGTCATAACTGTGATAATATTATTATTTGACAGGGTGCCTGCCGGTGTGCCGGCGGTGGTCCTTCTGGTAAATGCTTCCGACTATAAGACGGAAGGGCGCGTTATGGAGATCGTGGAAAAGCATTGTAGCATGTCCAAGGTAAAAGCGCGCAATCTGACGAAAGATAAGCTGAGTCTGGCAGTTGAGGTCAGAACCGGGGAAGGCGGCAGGCTGGTGGAAGAGCTGATGGATCTGGAGAGTGTTGTCTCCGCGTCCCTTGTGGACCACGACGGGGAAGTGACATTCTGAATATTTGCAAAGAACAGGAGAAAAAGGGATGAAAGGGATTATTTTAGCGGGCGGTTCGGGCACCAGACTCTATCCGCTGACAAAGGCGGTTTCCAAGCAGATTATGCCGATATACGACAAACCGATGATTTATTATCCGCTGTCCATACTTATGCTGGCGGGGATCAGAGAGATCCTGATTATCTCCACACCGAGGGATCTGCCGGTTTTCCGGGAACTGTTCGGCACGGGAGAGCAGCTCGGGCTGCGCATGGAATACGCGGTGCAGGAACAGCCGAGAGGGCTTGCCGACGCGTTTATCATCGGGGCGGATTTTATCGGGACAGACAGCGTGGCGTTGATTTTGGGCGACAATATTTTCTACGGGCAGAGTTTTTCCCGGGTACTGAAAGAAGTGGCGGCGCGAGAGAGCGGCGCGACCATTTTTGGCTATTATGTGAGGGATCCGAGGGAGTATGGCGTGGTGGAGTTCGACGAGAACGGCATGGCGCTCTCCATTGAGGAGAAGCCGGAGCATCCGAAGAGCAATTATGCGGTGCCGGGACTGTATTTTTATGACAATGACGTGGTGGAGATCGCAAGGAATGTGAAACCTTCCGCCAGAGGAGAGATAGAGATCACAAGCATCAACAATGCGTACCTGCAGAGAGGGACGCTGCGGGTGGAAACCCTTGGACGCGGTTTCGCGTGGTTAGACACGGGAAGCCATGATATGCTGCTCGACGCGGCGGATTTTGTGGCGGCGTTCCAGAAGAGACAGGGACTTTATATCTCCTGCATAGAGGAAATTGCCTACAGGAGAGGATTTATCACAAAAGAGCAGCTTCTCAAGCTGGCGGAGCCGCTTATGAAAACTGCTTACGGACAGTATATAGTAGAGGTTGCAAATGGACTCTAAGCGGATGAGACGGGCGATGGCTGGCATGATCGTCGTATTTCTGGCGGTGTTTGCGGTGATCGCCATCGTGAATTTGGATACGGTGAAACGTAAACTCGGTTTTGCCCCGGAAGAGCCCGTGCAGGAAGAAGAGCCTGTGCAGGAGGAAACGGACACGGAAGATGGACAGATAGGAGGCGATCTGTCTGCTTTTCTGCGCGATGAAACATTTTTTGACCCGGAAGTCAAATTTAAAAGCATCGAATCCTACTCGGGCAGGAACGTGTCCCTGATGATGAGTTCCGTGGCGAAAGACCTGCGGATCATGGTGGTGGACAGTGTGGGACGGCTGGTGACAGGCGCGGATTTCACCGTCACGATTCAGGATATGGGCGAGTATACCGACAGTGACAAGGACGGTGTGATCTATGTGGACGGTCTGCGCTCCGGCGAGTACAGCGTGTCCCTCAATGAAAAAGAAGGCTTTCGCGTGCCGAACACCATCACTACGATACAGGTGCGGCAGGATATCGAGTACCGGGTGCTCGACAATATCGAGTATCTGATGGTGACCGAGGATGATATTGATCCCGAGAAGGAGGATAAGGCGGTCAACGGAGCCGAGGAGGATGCGGACGGCACGGAGAACATGGAACTGCAGTTTGACAACGGCAGCGCGAAGCTCGGTATCGACGTGTCCAAGTGGAATCAGGAGATCAACTGGGAGGCAGTAAAGGATGCGGGCGTCGAATTTGCCATTATCCGCTGCGGATACCGTGGCGCGACGACGGGCGCGCTGGTCATTGACCCCAGATACAAAGAGAACATAGAAGGAGCCATCTCGGCGGGGATTCCCGTGGGCGTCTATTTCTTTACGCAGGCGGTGGACGAGATAGAGGCTGTGGAGGAGGCGTCCATGGTGATCCGGTTGATCGAGGATTATGATGTGGATTACCCGGTATTCCTCGACAGTGAGAGCGCCGGAGGCAAAGGGCGTGCCGACGGGCTGGACAGCGAGGAGCGCACAAAGGCGCACAGGGCTTTCCTGCAGACCATGGAGGCGGCAGGATACGAGACGGGCGTGTACGCCTCCCGCAACTGGCTGAGAGACAGAATAGATATGACAAAACTGTCAGATTATAGGATCTGGCTGGCGGAGTATGCGGATGTGCCCACTTATGACGACTACTACTATCACATGTGGCAGTATACTTCCAAGGGTACGGTGGATGGCATTTCCACGAATGTGGATCTGAATCTGTGCTATATGAATATAGACACCTCGATCAATCACGCCAAAAGCGCCGCAGGGTACTCCGGCGTGGTGAACGGGGATACGGGAAATGTGCCGGTTGAATAGTGCGATTTTGCGAATGGGCGCGTGCTGAACGATAAGTAAGGAGGAAATAACGATGGGAAAAATAACGGTGGAGACGTGCGAAATTGAAGGACTTAAGGTGATCACCCCGGCGGTGTTTGGAGATAACAGAGGGTACTTTATGGAGACCTATCACTATGAGGACTACAAGGCGGCGGGGATCGATCAGGTGTTTGTACAGGATAACCAGTCTTCGTCCGTGAAGGGAGTGCTCAGGGGGCTGCATTTCCAGATCAATTATCCGCAGGACAAACTGGTGCGGGTGCTTGCCGGGGAGGTCTTTGACGTGGCGGTGGATCTGCGCCCGGGTTCGGAAACTTACGGCAGATGGTACGGCGTGACGCTCTCGGCGGAGAACAAGAAGCAGTTTTTCATCCCGAAAAATTTTGCCCACGGCTTTCTGGTGCTCTCGGACTATGCGGAATTTGCCTATAAATGCACTGACTTTTATCATCCCAACGACGAGGGCGGCATCCTCTTTAGCGACCCCGAGATCGGGATTGACTGGCCTATCCCTGCGGGAATGGAGCTTGTGATGTCCGACAAGGACAAAAAATGGGAGGGGCTGTCCGCGTTCACCGTAGGTTAAAAAATAATATGAATAAACAGAAAATGGGAGAGAAAAATTTCACAGAGAAGAAAGCGTTTCCTAAGTCCGCGGCGATAGCAATATTCTGGGGGCTTGGTCTGCTTTTGGCGACTGTACTTATTCTGCATCACAATCCGCTGGCGGATCAGGTGACGGAGCGGATGAAGAAGGTCAGCGGCTGTGTGCTGATTGCATTTACCTGCACCATGTTCACGATTTACTATGACAGGATCGTGACCATCCCGGTAGAGCTTTTCCAGAGCCGGGGGCTGATATGGAAACTGGCGAAAAACGACTTCAAAAAGCGCTATGCGGGTTCTTATCTGGGAATTGTGTGGGCGCTTGCGCAGCCTGTGGTGACGGTGCTGATGTACTGGATTGTGTTTGACAAAGTGTTTCAGGCGAGGGTGCAATTTGTGGCGGCAGACGGTGTGGAACCGCCCTATGTACTGTACCTGATGGCGGGACTGGTGCCGTGGTTCTATTTCTCGGAGGCAATCTCGCAGGGGACGATGGCGCTTGTGGAGTACACGTATCTGGTGAAGAAAGTGGTGTTTAACATCAGTATTTTGCCGATTATCAAGGTGGTTGCGGCTACTTTCATCCATATATTTTTTGTGGGTATTCTGCTGGTGGTGGCGGTGGGCTACGGCTATACGCCCACCATCTATACCGTACAGCTTCTCTACTACAGTCTGTGTCTGGTATTCTTTGTGCTGGCGCTGAGCTATCTGACAAGCGCGCTGGTCGTCTTTATCCGGGACCTGCAGCAGGTGATCAGCATTGCGCTCCAGATCGGCATGTGGGCGACTCCTATCATGTGGAATATCAAAATGCTGCCGAGCGACAATATGAAGACGCTCTTCAAGCTGAATCCGCTTGTCTATATCGTAAACGGTTATCGGAGTGCGATTTTCGAGGAAGAATGGTTCTGGGAGCACTTTTACTCTTCCACGTACTTCTGGATCTTCACGATCAGCATGTTCTGTATCGGGACGCTGGTGTTCAGAAGGCTGCGGTCGCACTTTGCGGATGTGCTATGAGCCGATCGGGCAAGTTCGATCACGAGGACTGCTACGCAGCCTTGGCGTAACTGCGGAATGAAACAGGGCGCCAGCCTGCGAGCGAGAAGCAGCAAAGCGGATTCGGGCGGCGGCTATGCCCATATATCATGCGAGGAAATAAGGTATGGATAATAATATCGCAATCAAGGTCACGGACCTCGAAAAAGTGTATAAGCTCTACGACAAGCCCTCGGACAGGCTCAAGGAGGCGCTGCACATCGGGCGGGGAAAGCACCACACGGAGCACCGCGCCTTAAAAGGGGTCAATATGGCAATAAGACAGGGGGAGTGCGTGGGAATTATCGGTACCAACGGGTCCGGGAAGTCCACCATTCTGAAAATAATAACGGGTGTTCTCTCCCCTACGGCGGGAAACGTGGAGGTCAACGGGCGCATTTCCGCCCTGTTGGAGCTGGGCGCCGGTTTCAATATGGAATACAACGGCATCGAAAATATTTATCTGAACGGCACGATGATCGGCTTTTCCAAGAAGGAGATCGACCAGAAACTGGACGAAATTCTCGCTTTTGCGGATATCGGGGACTATGTGTACCAGCCGGCGAAAACCTATTCCAGCGGCATGTTCGTGCGGCTTGCCTTTGCGGTTGCGATCAATATCGACCCGGAAATCCTCATTGTGGATGAGGCGCTTTCGGTGGGCGACGTCTTTTTTCAGGCAAAATGTTACCACAAGTTTGAAGAGTTTAAGGAGATGGGCAAGACGATTGTGTTTGTCAGCCATGACCTGAGCAGCATCAGCAAATACTGTGACCGCGTGGTGCTCTTAAATCAGGGCATTAAGCTGGGGGAGGGTATGCCCAAGCAGATGATAGACACTTACAAGCAGGTGCTTGTGGGGCAGTATACACCGCCGGAAGCGGAGGGAGAGCGGCTGCTTGATGACGAGCAGCTTCGCGCCATGGCGGCGAAGGGCGTGGACGGCAGTAAGCTGGGCGGCGAAAAGGCGGGAATAGCCGAAAACAGGGTTGTCGGCTGCGCCGAAAACCCGGATCTTCTGGAGTACGGTTCTAAAAAGGCGCAGATTACGGAATACTATATTACCGACGAGAAGGGAACGAAAACTTCCGCCATCTTAAAGGGGAGTTCATTTTCTATTCACATGCGCGTGGAGATGACGGAAAAGATTGCTGCGCCTATTTTTGCGTTTACGATTAAAAACGTGCGCGGCACGGAGATCACGGGCACAAACACGATGTTTGAGAAAGCATTTTTAGAATCTGTGGAAGCCGGGGAGACGAAGGAAATTACCTTTACGCAGGACATGAACCTGCAGGGCGGCGATTATCTGCTCTCGCTGGGCGTGACCGGGTATGAGGAGGATGATTTCACAGTGTATCACAGGCTTTACGACGTGTTGAATGTGACGGTGGTTTCAGACAAAGATACGGTCGGATTCTATGATATGAACTCGAAGGTGACGGTGAAATAACGATTGTAATTGATAGATGACACTGGGGCAGACAGATAGCTGTCTGTCTCAGCCGTGCTATGAAAGATATAAATCGGGAAGGAATGAATGATGTCAGATAGTTCCATAGAGAAAATCGGAAAAATAAAACTGGATTTAACACACTATCCCGGGGAGGATCTGTACTGTGACGGGGAGATTGAGGACGAGCTTCTTTCGATAGCGAGAGACTGTGCGGCGGTGGAGTACCAGAGGATCATTGAGGAGCGCAAAAGCTGGGAGGTGCTCTATCATTTGTCGCCCCTGCGGGAGAATATTGTGGAGTGGCTGCCGATGAACCGTGCCATGAAGGTGCTGGAAGTCGGTTCGGGCTGCGGCGCGATCACGGGGGCGCTGTCGAGGCGTGCCGGGGAAGTCACCTGCGTGGAACTCTCCAAAAAACGGAGCATGATTAACGCCTACCGCCATATGGAGGCGGACAACGTGACGATCCATGTGGGGAATTTTCAGGATGTGGAGCCGGATCTGCCGGATGACTACGATTATATCTGTCTGATCGGTGTTTTCGAGTACGCGCAGGCGTATATCGGTTCCGCAAATCCCTATGACGATTTCCTGCGCATTATTAAGAAACACCTGAAACCGGGAGGACATATCGCTATTGCCATAGAAAATAAATTTGGATTAAAATATTGGGCAGGGTGCCGGGAAGACCATCTGGGCACGTACTTTGGCGGTATTGAGGACTACCCTGACGGCGGCATCGTGCGCACCTTCACGCGGGACGGGCTGTTGGCGATCGCAGACCGCTGCGGTTTTTCGGAGACGCAGATGTATTATCCCTATCCGGATTATAAGTTTATGACGACCCTCTACTCCGACAAGCGGCTTCCAAAGCGGGGAGAATTGTCGAATAACATGCGTAATTTTGACCGCGACAGAATACAGCTCTTTGATGAGAAACGGGTATTCGACACGATTCTGAAAGAAAACCAGTTCCCGCTTTTTTCCAATTCCTATATGCTGCTGCTGGGACCGGCGCTGTCGGAAGAATATGTGAAGTATTCTAATGACAGAAAGGAAGAATTTCAGATTAAAACCGTGCAGAGAGGCACAGGATTTGGCAGAAAAATAGAGAAACATCCGTTATCAAAAGCGGCTTGGGAACATATAGAAGCCACGGCTATGGCGTGCGAAAAGCTGGCAAAACGGTATGAGGGGAGTCTTCTGGAAGTCAACGAGTGCAGACTGGAAAGAGCGGCGGACGGTTCACCTTATATCACGATTAAATTTCTGGAAGGAAGGACGCTGGAAGAAATACTGGATGAGCGGCTGGAGCAAAAAGATCTGGAAGGCTTCCATCTTCTGTTCGACGAGTACCTGAAACGGATTTCATGGGGCGAGGAAAAGGAGGTCGCGGATTACGACCTGATATTTGCAAATCTCTTGATTCCACAAGGAAGTAACACGCGTGATGGAAAAGGCGCCGAAAAAGAAAAAAATAATATCGACTGCTATTTAAATGCGGAAAAATGGGGACTGATCGACTGTGAATGGACCTTTGACAAGACGGTTGAGACGAAGGAAATTGCTTTCCGCGCACTCTACTGTTACCTGCTTGAAGACGAGAAAAGAAATGGATTAAACCCAGATTTAATAATGAACAAGCTGGAAATCGAGCCGGCGGAGGCGGAACAGTACCGCAGGCAGGAGATGAAGTTTCAGAAATATGTGACGGGCAGGCGCCTTTCCATGGCGGAGATCAGGGAGGCGATCGGTCAGCCCGTCTACACGCTGACAGATTTCTGTGAGGGGCTAAGAAATAAAACCGCGGACAACCGCATACAGATCTATGAAGATACGGGTAAGGGTTTTTGCGAGGAGCAGTCCTTTTTCCCGGAGGAGGACGGAGAGCAGGTGCTGCGCACCGGGGAGGGCACGGTGGAACTTTCCGTGTGTATCCCGAGAGGAAGAAGCGCGGTGCGGATTGATCCCGGAAGCCATGCCTGCGTCATTTACATCAGACGGATCAGCTGGAACGGCGAGGAGATTTCGCTGAAAGGAAAACAGCTTCAGATGAACGGGTTTAAGATCGGGGATGACACCTATGCCTTTCCCACGGAAGACCCCAATATCACACTGTCCCTCTGGGGACTGTCCTCCGAGGAGGAAAATCATCTGGAGGCGGTCATGGAGGTGACCGCGATGCCGTCGGAAACCGTGAAACATTTGCAGAAAAGGGGATTGTTTAACTGATGAGCGTTGGGAGAAACCGTTGCGACTGGGTGTCGTACTATATGGCGGCATACGAGGAGGAACGAAAAAAGAATACCCAGATGGCAGGGCGCATTGCGGATGCGGAGAGACGGCAGGCGGATCTGCAGGACAATCTGAACCGTATCTGTTCCAACCCGCTGTACCGGGTGGCGGCGAAAGCTTCGGCACCGTTCAGGGGTATGGCAGGAAGGATGAAGGGGACGCGTGTTTCGGAGGAAAGCGTGGCAAAGATGCAGGCGTCCGGGGAGAGACTGCGCGCTTACGAGGAGACGCTCAGACGGCAGTCTGACCCCTATCTGCAATGGATTGCAGCGTGTGAAAATAAAAATACAGATGTTATTAATGCGCCGGAGCCGATTGTGGTGCAGGGGTTCCGGGAAATTGCGGTGCCGGAGACGGACGTCCGCATCCTGACTTATGGCGACGGGCTTCTTGCGCCTCATGTGTTTTCTGCGGTGCGGTCTTTCTTTGCAGAAAACAGCGCCTGCCTGCTCGCCTATGCGGATGAGGATTTCTACTGGGAAGATCTGACGAAGCGGATGGAGCCGTGGTTTAAGCCGGCATACTCCCCGGATACCCTCCTTGCCTTCCAGTATTGGGGGCATTTTGTGGCAGTCCGGGTCGGTGTGCTTGACAGTATGAGTTATCGGATGGTGAGCATGAAGGATCCCGATCTTGGCTTTTATGAGCTGTGTCTGCGTCTGGAGGAGAAGATCGAGGAACTTTCGGCGGGGTATTTCAGAAAAAGACAGGCGGCAATCGGGCATCTGGACTCCATTCTCTATCACAGAAGATATTGCCCCGCGGAGGGGGATATGACCACGGCAAAGCAGGATGCCTCTGTGGAGGAACGGTTTCTGGCGGTGCGGGAGAAACTGAAAAGGGAACTTGCCGAAGGGCGTTTTCTGACAGGCGCTTCCGCCGACTATGTGACGCTCAAGGAAGATATGCTGCTGCGCAGGGGTGGCCGCGGCGTGCTGAAGGAAAGCGCTGATCCGGATATCTATCATCTGATCTATGACACTTCCGTTTCCGGCAGGGAGAGGTGCACCCGGTCGGGCAGCGAAAATACGGCGATAGCGCCTCACCGCGTAGTTTCCGTGATTATTCTGTCGAAGGACCATCCCGGGGTACTGGAAAACTGTCTGCGTTCTTTCAAAGAAAAGACGCAGTACCGTTTTTATGAGTGGATTGTGGTGGACAACGGCAGCAGCGAGGAAAACAGGGAAAAGGTGGAGACGCTGCAGAAAACTTACGGGTTTACCTATATCTATGAGCCGATGCCGTTCAACTTTTCAAAAATGTGCAATCTGGGGGAAAAGAAGGCGAAGGGCGATCTGATTCTCCTGATGAACGACGATATAGAGATTATTGAGGGGAGCTGGCTGGAACGCATGGCGGGACAGGCGCTTCTGCCCCATGTGGGAGCCGTCGGAGCGAAGCTGTGGTATGCGGATTCGGAGAACATCCAACATGCGGGCGTCACCAATCTGAAGATCGGTCCTTCCCATAAACTGGTTACTTTTCCCGACGAGGAGGATTACTATTTCGGCAGAAACCGGGTTACCTACAATGTGGCGGCGGTGACGGGTGCCTGTCTGATGGTAACGAGGAAAAAGTATGAGGCGGCGGGCGGTCTGGATGAGAGCCTGCCTGTGGCGTACAATGATGTGGATTTTTGCTTTAAGCTGCTGGAGGCGGGCTATGTCAACGTGCAGAGAAACGACGCGATTCTCTGCCACCATGAGTCTTTGAGCCGGGGACTGGATGAGCAGAGTGAGGGAAAGTGGGAAAGGCTGCTTGCGGAGAAGGAGGCGCTCTACGAGAGACATCCGCAGCTGCGCGGAAAAGATCCTTTTTACCACAAGGATCTGATTGATAACGCTTCAAATTACATGTGTAATTATAAGTTTCCCCATGAGGATCATCTCTGTGTGCAGGAAGCGTCGTTTCTGCCAAAACTATCTCTGCGCAAGCTGCTGAAAAAGGCGGGGCGGGGCGTATTGCAGCTCACGGTGGACCTTGCCGGACCGCAGCATAAGATACTCGCCGACGAGCCGGATATCCTGTGGATTATGGGATGGAACTACATTCCCGGCGCGGACAACGCGGCGTTCGGGCGGAAAATCATTTTGCAGAGAACGGACGGCGCGGGCTATCTGGCGGCGCCGACGGACTGGCACCGGGCGGATGTGGAGGCAATCCTGCCGCATGAAAATCATGTCGGGCTTGCGGGATTTGTTCTGCGCCTGCGGCGGGACGAACTGGAGCAGGGGGAATACCGCGTCGGTATGCTTGCAGAGCCGGAAGAGGTGAGCGGGACAGAGCCGGAGATGGACTTTGTGGCGTGGTCCGGGCACACGGTGACGGTATGATGTAGAAAAAATGCGAAATGTTTCGAGCCAGCCGGAGGGAGTGCCGGCGTCTTTTGAAAGTCTGCTTATGGCTGATACAATGTGCACAATGTATCAGCGTCAAAGAAGCGTTTCGCAATAGGGAAAGGGACACTATGGACAGGAAGGGAATGACGGAGACGGAGGCGCTCCGCTTTTATAAGGAGGCATATCTGCGGGAGAAAAGCCGGGGACGCGCGCTCACGAAAAAACTCTCGGAGGCGGAGCAGCACAGGGCGCAGACGGAAGGGAAACTGGAACGGATCAAGGGCAGCCTTCTCTGGCGTGTATCCAAGCCGCTTCGTATGCTTTTTCATAAGATGGCGCGGATGAAGGAACGCCTCGGCTATTACGGGAGCCTCAAAGGGATTGCCCGCAAGCTGAACGCAAAAATGATCGAACGGCAGGCGAGGGCGCAGCACGGGACTGCAAGCTTCCCGGAGATTGAGGAGGCGGCGAGACAGCGGCTTCATAAGTTTGACAGGGAGGTCAAATTCAGTATCCTCATGCCGCTTTACAATACGCCGGAAAAATTTTTGCGCCAGGCGATAGAGTCCGTCATGGATCAGACTTACGAGGGATGGGAGCTGTGTCTGGCGGACGGGTCGGATGAGGAGCACGCTTATGTGGAGCAGGTCTGCCGGGAATACATGGAGAAGGACAAACAGTACCTGCGTCCCAGCAGCAGTCTCTACTGCCGGATTTTGTATAAGAAACTGGAGAAAAATGAGGGCATTTCCGGCAACACCAACGCCTGCCTGTCCATGTCCTCGGGAAACTATATCGCGCTTTTTGACCACGACGACGTGCTGCATCCGTGCGTTCTCTATGAGTATATGAAAGTGATCTGTGAGAAAGGCGCGGACTATATTTACTGTGACGAGGCGACGTTCAAGGGAAACGGCAGCGTTGACGACATGATCACCCTGCATTTCAAGCCGGACTATGCGCCGGACAATCTGCGCGCCAACAACTATATCTGTCATTTCAGCGCTTTTGCGAGACGCCTTCTGGACGGGACGGAGCTGTTCCGCTCCGAGTTTGACGGCAGTCAGGACCACGACATGATCCTGCGGCTCACCGCCCGCGCAAAGTGTGTGGTGCATGTGCCGAAGCTGATGTATTACTGGCGTTCCCACGCAGGCAGCGTTGCCTCCGACATCAGCGCGAAGAGCTATGCCATCGACGCGGCGAAAGGGGCGGTGGCGGCGCATCTGACCGCGCAGGGCTTTAAACATTTTGAGATCACTTCCACGAAAGCGTTTGAGACGATTTTCCAGATCAAATACGAGATTCTCGGAAACCCGAAAGTTTCGATTGTGATCGCGAACAAAGATCACCCGGAAGATCTGACACGCTGTATTTCCTCTATACTGGAGCGCAGCACTTACGACAACTATGAGATTGTCGTTGTGGAGAACAACAGCGTCTCGGAGGAGATCTTTGCCTGCTATAAAAAAATGCAGGAGAATCCCGCAATCCGGGTTGTCACCTACGAGGGAGAATTTAATTACTCAAAAATCAATAATCTGGGTGTCTCCGAGGCGGCGGGCGAGTATGTGCTTCTGTTAAATAACGACACAAGTGTCATAACCCCGGACTGGATCGAGGAACTGCTCATGTACGCCCAGCGGAAAGATGTGGGTGCGGTGGGCGCAAAACTCTACTACGAGGACAGAACCATCCAACATGCGGGTGTGGTTCTGGGGCTGGGTGCGCATCGGACGGCGGGGCACAGCCATTACCGTGTGGATCATCGGAACCTCGGGTATATGGGACGGCTCTGCTATGCGCAGAATGTGATGGCGGTGACGGGCGCCTGCCTTATGATGAGAAAGTCGCTGTATCAGGAACTGGGCGGACTGGACGAGATGCTTGCCGTGGCGCTCAACGATGTGGATCTTTGCGTCCGCGCGTGGAAGGCGGGACGGGTGAACGTCTTTACGCCCTTTGCGGAGCTGTATCACTATGAGTCGGCTTCCCGTGGAGCGGATCTTTCGGGCGCGAACGCCGAGCGGTATGAGAAGGAGGCGGCGCTGTTCCGGGAGCGGTGGAAAGGCCTGCTGGCGCAGGGGGATCCCTACTACAATCCGAATTTCTCGCTGGACCGCAGCGACTTTGCCTTGAAGATTTCTGAAAATAAGACAGATAAAACGGAAATGTGAAATACCTTGACCGAATCATCCGCTTTTACTATAATCTTTGTAAGGGCGGCTAATCCGAAAGGGGGTATATAGATATGGAGGTTACTGATATGACTGAAAAAGAGATGCAGAGTGTAAAAATGTCTACGCTTTATGAGTTGAGACTGCTGTTTACGCAAGGGGATAAAAAAGAGTATACAACAGATGAGATTGTGGAACTTCTGGATAAAATTGCGGTGGCTAAAGACCAGAAGTAAGCAGGAGTAGCCATATAAAATAGCACTTGTTATAATATTATACTATATATGAAGGAGGGTTTCAAAATGGGCTACAAAGAGCAGTTTGAGTTTTGGCTGGAGGATTCCTACTTTGACGAAGCGACGAAACAGGAGCTTCTGGCGATCAGAAATGACGAGAAGGAAATCGAGGATCGCTTTTACAAGGAGCTTGCGTTCGGTACTGGCGGACTTCGCGGCGTGATCGGCGCGGGTACGAACCGTATGAACATCTACACGGTGCGCAAAGCGACGCAGGGTCTGGCAAACTACATAAAGAAACAGGGCGGCGAGGAGAAGGGCGTGGCGATCGCCTACGATTCCAGAAGAATGTCTCCCGAGTTTGCGGATGAGGCGGCTCTGTGCCTTGCGGCGAACGGCATCAAGGCGTATGTGTTTGACGCGCTTCGCCCTACGCCCGAGTTATCCTTCGCGCTCAGAGAGCTTGGCTGCATCTCGGGTATCGTGATCACGGCGAGCCACAATCCGCCGGAGTACAACGGTTACAAGTGCTATTGGGAGGACGGCGCGCAGGTGACGGCGCCCAAGGATAAGGAGATTATCACGGAGGTCAACAATGTGACCGATTACCATACCGTGAAGACTATGGACAAGGAAGAGGCGAAGAAGGCTGGTCTCTATGTGGTCATCGGCAAGGAGATCGACGACAAGTACATGGCGGAGCTGAAAAAGCAGATCATCCATCCCGAAGTGATCGCGGAGATGGCGGAGGACATGAAGATCGTCTACTCTCCCTTCAACGGCACGGGCAATGTGCCTGTGAGACGGATTCTCTCCGAGCTTGGCTTCAAGAACGTATACGTGGTGCCCGAGCAGGAGATGCCCGACCCCAACTTTACGACCTTGGATTACCCCAACCCGGAAGATCCCAAGGCATTCACCCTCGCGCTGAAGCTGGCGAAAGAGAAGAACGCCGATATCGTGCTGGCGACCGATCCCGATGCCGACAGACTGGGCATCTACGCGCTGGATACCAAGTCCGGCGAATATGTGCCTTTCACGGGCAACATGTCCGGTATGCTCGTTGCGGAATACATCCTGCGTGAGCGGACAGCGACAGGGAAAATGCCCGAGAATCCTGCTCTTGTGACCACCATTGTGACCACCAATATGGCGCGGGCGATCTCGGAGGATTATAAGGTACGGTTTATCGAGGTGCTGACAGGCTTTAAGTTTATCGGCGAGCAGATCAAACTCTTTGAGCAGACCGGCTCCAACAACTATGTGTTCGGTCTGGAGGAGAGCTACGGCTGTCTGGCGGGCACACACGCCAGGGATAAGGACGCGATCGTGGCGGTTATGTGCCTGTGCGAGATGGCGGCATGGTGCAAGAAGAACGGCAGGACTGTCTGGGATCAGATGATCAACCTCTATGAGAAGTACGGTTACTATAAAGAGAGCCAGTATTCCATCACCAAGAAAGGTATTGAGGGCGCGAAGGAGATCGAGGATCTGATGAACAAGCTGCGCCAGAATCCACCGAAGAGCTTCGGTGAGCTTACGGTGAAGGAGTTCAGGGACTATGACACAGGAAAGACACGGAATCTGGAGACAGGTGAGACGGGTGAAACCGGGCTGCCGCAGTCGAATGTTCTGTACTTTGACCTGACCAACGACTCATGGTGCTGTGCGAGACCTTCCGGCACGGAGCCGAAGATCAAGTTCTATATGGGCGTGAAGGGCACAAGCCTTGAGGACGCACAGGAGAGACTGGACCGGCTGACAGAAGAAGTGAAGAAGAATATCTAAAATAACCAGACAGATAGCATAATCAACAGATTATGCTATCTGTCTGTTAGGGAGCGTTATAATGGGAAATCGGATACTGAGAATCGACAATGTGAGAAAAACCGTAAATTATCTGAAAAAGAACGGGCTGGCGGGCACGTTCTATGCGGCGGCGGAGCGCGTGCAGGAGGAAAAAAAGGCGGATTACCGTTATCAGTCCCCCGGCGCGGAGACGCTTGCGGGGCAGAGGGAGGAGACGGCGGATTATCCGTATCTGTTCAGCATTGTTGTGCCGGCTTATGAGACGAAGGAGGCGTACCTGCGGGAAATGATCGCCTCTGTGCAGGCGCAGAGCTATGCCCGGTGGGAACTGGTGATCGTGGATGCGAGCGCGGGCGACGCCGTGGAGCGGACGGTGCGGCACATGATTCACGAGTCCGGGGATCTGCGGATACGCTACAGCCGTCTTTCCGAGAACAAAGGCATTGCCGGGAATACCAATGCGGGGATTGATCTGGCGGGGGGAGATTACATTGCGCTTCTCGACCATGACGATTTCATAACACCCGATGCGTTATATGAGATGGCGGTTTTGGTGCATCGGGGCAGACAGGGGGGATGCCCCCCGGCGCTTTTATATTCCGACGAGGACAAGTACGACGAAAGCTTGAAAACCTTTGTATTTCCCAACAAAAAGAAAAACTTCAATCTTGATTTAATTTTGTCAAACAACTATATCTGCCACTTTATGGCGGTGGAAACGGGGCTGATGAAGCGGCTGAAGCTGCGGGCGGACTACGACGGCGCACAGGATTATGATCTGGTGCTGCGGGTGGTGGACAGCCTCTGGGAGAAAGACGCGCGCACCCCGCAGACCGCGCGTATCTGCCATATTCCGAAAGTGCTCTATCACTGGCGCTCCCACAGGGATTCCACGGCGCTGAATACGGGGAGCAAAACGTATGCCTACGAGGCGGGGCGGCGGGCGCTCGCGGACTTCTGCGCCGGGCGCGGTTTCCGTGTGCAGGTGGAGCACAGTCTGCATCTGGGATTTTACCGGATTGCCTATGCGCCTGACCTGCTGGGCGTAAGGCGGGATGTGGGCATGGCGGGCGGACGCATTCTGGACGGAAAAGGACGTCTGTTTGCGGGCGGCTACGACAAGGCGGGGCATTGTCTGTACGAGGGGTTGCCGGCGCGGTTTACGGGGGGGAGCACGCATCTGGCTGTGCTGCGGCAGGACTGTGCCGCGGTGGATATCCGCTGTATGAGGCTGAGAGAGGAATTACAGCCGCTATTTTATGAGATTACCGGGATGCCTTATCGGGAGAAGAGCCTCACGGTGAGAGAAGGAAAGGAAAAGCGGGAAATCCGCATTGCGGATGTTTCGGGGCTTACCTGCGACGAGGCGGGATATCGGAAACTGAGCATGGCGCTCGGGGAGGCGGTGCGCGGGGAAGGGTATCTGGTGGTCTGGGATCCGGGGATTACGGTTCAGCTATAGAATTGAGCAGGGAGGTAAATATGCTGCAGGAGGGACAGGCAGGGAAAGAGAAGCCCGGATGGGACAAGCCGGGGCGGGACGGCGAGCTTCGCTCGACGATTATCATTCCAAATTATAACGGGATTAAATATATAGAGAACTGCCTTGTCTCGCTGGCGGATGAGCCGGCACGTGTGGTAGTGGTGGACAACGGGTCTGCGGACGGGAGCAGGGAGCTTGTGCAGGAAAAATTTCCGCATGTGCAGGTGATTTCTCTGGACAAGAACTACGGTTTCTGCGGGGCGGTGAACCGGGGGATTGCGGAGAGCGGCAAAGATAAGACACCTTACGTTATTTTATTAAACAACGACACGGTCGTGGAATCCGGTTTTGTCCGCGCGCTGGAAAAGGCGCTCGACGGGGACCAAAAAGCCTTTTCCGGGGCGGCGCGGATGGTGAATATGTATCGCCCGGAGGTGATCGACGACGCGGGGGACTATTATTGCGCGCTGGGCTGGGCTTTTGCGGCGGGAAAGGACAAGCCGGCGGCGGACTACGGGCGGTCACGGGAAGTTTTCAGTGCCTGCGGGGGCGCCTGCATATACCGCAGGAGTGTCCTTGGGAAGATCGGGCTGCTGGACGAGAATCATTTTGCCTATCTGGAGGATGTGGATATCGGCTACCGCGCCAGAATATACGGCTATCGCAACCTCTATGTGCCGGAGGCGGTGGTGCGTCACGCGGGGAGCGGTGTTTCCGGCTCCCGCCACAACGATTTTAAGGTGAAACTGTCCGCAAAAAACAGCGTTTATCTCGTTTATAAGAATATGCCGCCTGTGCAGATTCTTTTGAATTTCCCGTTTCTGCTTGCGGGCTTTCTGGTCAAGACGCTCTTCTTTCTGAAAAAAGGACTGGTAAAAAGCTGGCTGCAGGGAACGGCGGAAGGGCTGCGTCTCGCCTGTTCGGAGAAAGGCAGGGCAAAGCGGGTGCGTTTTGTACTGTCGCGCTTTCCTGCTTACGCGAGGATCCAGTGGGAGCTGTGGCGGAATCTGTGGTACCGTATTTACATGTAGATTGTTTGGTAAATATTGTGCACAATGACAACTATAATTTGCGTTTCGCGAAAGGACTATAAACATGAACCAGGAGCTGGAACAGGTCGTCGCCGAAGTGAATAAGGTAGTGAAGGGCAAGGACTGGGTGATCCGTAAGGCGCTTGCCGCGATCCTTGCGGGCGGGCATGTGCTGCTCGAGGATATACCGGGTGTGGGCAAGACCACGCTGGCAATGGCTCTGGGCAAGGCAATGGAGCTTTCCTGCAAGAGAATGCAGTTTACGCCCGATGTGCTGCCCAGCGATATCGTCGGATTTACCATGTACAACAGCGCGACAGGGGAATTTGCGTATAAAAAGGGCGCGGTATTCTGCAACCTTTTTCTCGCGGACGAACTGAACCGCACTTCTTCCAAAACACAGTCCGCGCTGCTGGAGGTGATGGAGGAGGCAAAAGTCACTGTGGACGGCGTGTCCTATCCGCTGTCTCCCCCGTTTACGGTCATAGCGACGGAGAACCCTTTCGGCTCATCGGGGACGCAGCTTTTGCCGGAATCCCAGCTTGACCGTTTTTTGATATGCCTGAGTATGGGGTATCCTTCCCACGACGACGCCCTTGCTATCCTGAAAGGCAGCGCAGGGCATGGACTGGACCGGGTAGAGAGCGTGATCACGGTAAATCGCCTGATGGAACTGCGCGCCCAGACGGAAAATCTGTATGTGGACGACAAGATCCATGAGTATATCGTCAATCTGACGGAGGAGACGAGAAAGGAGCCGCGCATTGCGCTCGGGGTAAGTCCGCGGGGCAGCATTGCGCTCCTTAAGATGGCAAGGGCGATGGCGATGATGCGGGGCGGCGACTATGTTGTCCCGGAGGATGTTCTCAGTGTGATAGTTGATGTGTGGAAGCACAGGATCCGGCTGAATGCCCGCGCGCGTGCAGAGGGTCTGGATGTGTCGGATTTGATTATGCGGATCACGGAAAGGATACATGCAGTTTGATGGATAAGAGGCTGCGGCTGAACATAAAAGGAACAATCGGATTTCTCGCGGTAGCTGCCATTCTCCTCTGGATGTGGAGTTTTTTCAGAAGCTATCTTCTCTTTGTGGCGATTCTTCTGATGATAACGGGTGTTATATTATCTATGGCCAGTTTGTGGCGTGTCCGGGGCGGCATACGGGTGGAGATTGCGGCGCCCCGTCACCGCGTCGGAAAACATACGGAGATTCCGGTCGAGATCTGTTTCGCAAACCCGCTGCGGTTTGTGGGGGTGGCGATTGACGTTACATACCGCTGTGAAAATATTTTTACGGGAAACATAGAGGAGAAGCGGGAAAAGATGTGGGCGGCTCCCGGAAAAGGGGGAAAACTCCAGTGCCTGTTAAGCAGCGGCTATGCGGGACAGCTAAGGATAAGCGTGGAAGAATGCAGGGTATATGATTTCCTGCATTTGTTTTATCTGGCATACCGGGCGGCAAAAGACCGGGAAGTGCTGGTATGGACAGCGTTTGTGGACGGGGAAGAGGCGGAAGAGCGCTTTTCGCGCATGGAGGGGTTCCCCGGGGAGCATGAGAGCAGAAGGCGGGGCGTGGAGTACAATCCCGACTATGAGATCAGGGAGTATGCGGCAGGCGACGAGTTAAAAAATATCCATTGGAAATTATCGGCGAAACAGGACAAACTGATGGTGCGGGAACGTCTGGCTTCCGGGCGGGAGAAGATCAGCGTGCTGCTGCCTCTTGGGGACAATCCTGATGAAAACGACGCGCTGATGGAGTCTCTGTACGGCATGTGCAGACTTCTGCTGGCGAAGGAATATCCCGTCCAGTTGTTCTGGCAGGGCGGCAGGCAGCAGCTTTGCAGCAGGTATATCGCGGAGCCGGGCGAGCTGGAGAACGCGATGGAGGAAATCCTTAGTACATGCGGCATACATGTTCCCGGTTCCACAGAGGCGCAGATGTCCATGGCGCATCCCGCGGAGCCGTATCTGTTATGTCAGCCGGTAACAGGGAGCGGGCAGAGTGCGCGTCTGCGCCCGTCAGATGCGGTGCAGAAAAAACCGCTGCGCTTTGAAAACATGCCGGATGGCGGCGGGTATGATTTTTTCGCGGCGCTTACAAGGGCGCTTCTTCTGTTCCTGCTTGTGTATGGTGCGGTCGGCGGGTTTCTCGCCGCATTCGGGATCGAATTTCATTCTGGTCTGTGTATGCTTGTGTTTTTTGCCCTTGCCTTTGCGCTGAGCGCGGTTGATGAGACGGGGAAAAAATGGCTGGTCAATCTTACGACGCTGTTCGCCTTTTTATTCTATTTATATATGGCAGTCACAAGGTACTGGGTCATAAATAACGGATATTATTATATAATCAATGACATATTTGAGGTGGCGAGGGACTATTTTGATCTGTCCGCCGGCATGGAATATGCCCTGATCATTGAGGACGGGTACGCGGCGGTGACGACTTTCGCCATCTTTCTCGGGATGGTGGGGATTATTCTGCTGCATATACAGATGCACAACAGAGGTACGCTTCTGGGAGTCATGCTTCTGACATTGCCGCCGTATGTCCTGCCGATGTACTTTGCGTGTTCCCCGCCTTTATTGTATATGATCTTTCTGCTGACCGGGTATGCGGCGGTTATGATGCTGCCTTACGGCAGGGGACGTGTCTCGGGGCAGACCCGCTATATCCTTCCCGTGACGGCGGTGGCGGTCGTACTGTTTGTGAGGGCTGTGGCGTTTCTCGTGCCCGAGCAGAGCTATACCCTTCTCGTGCCGGAGAGTGCGGGGAAGGAGGCGTCTGCAAGGGGGATGGAGAATTTCGCCCAGTATGGTATGCGTGCCCTGTTTCCGCAGAATATCGCGGGTTCGGGGGTCAGCGGGGGAAAACTGAGCAAAGGATCCGCCATCATGCCCGGTTATGAGACGGCGCTGGTCGTCCGATATACGCCTTACAGCTTTAACCCGGTATATCTGAAAGCATTCACGGGGCTGGATTACATCGGGACTTCATGGACGGAAGCGGCGATGGAACTGCCTGAGGACGGCAATATGGAGCTGTCCCTGACCAGCAGGCAGCGCCAGTTTGAGGAGAGTGACGGCACAGCGGGGCAGGGCATGGGAATCATGGAGGTGGAGAAAACCGGGGCGGGGGATCCGTTTGAGTACAGACCGTATTATACGGATTATGGTCATATAGAGGAGGAGGACGGCACGTACACGTATCGCTATTATCCCGACAATGGGAAGTCTGCGGTGTTGTCTGGAAAAGAGCCGTATACAAGGTATTTGGATGTGCCGGCGAGCTGTGAAACGGCGGTCCGGCACATATGTGAGGAAGCTGGTTTTTCGGGAACGGGGGAGGAGATTGCGCAGCAGATCGAGGCGTATTTTGAGGAAAATTATAAGTATACGTTGAGACCGGGAATGTATTATGGGAATCCCGACTATATCTCACATTTCCTTCTGGAAAGCCGGAAGGGGTACTGCGCGCATTTTGCGTCGGCAGCCACCATGCTTTTCAGGCAGATGGGCATTCCTGCGCGCTATGTGGAAGGATACGCGTTCTCGTATGCGGCAGTCGTCGAGAACGGAGAGCTGGTGGAGGATGCCGATTATAACGACTATTATAAGGGCTTTTCGGAGATCGGGGAGACAGCGCTCATCCGGATTGAGATTCCGGAAGCGTATGCCCACGCGTGGGTGGAGATTTATGACAGCAGGAGGGGATGGATTGTCGTGGATCCCACGCCATCTTCCGCAGAGGAGGAAAGGACGTCCTTCTGGGACGTATTTATGCGGCGTGAAGGCGGCGGAACCGATCGCGCGCTGGGGGAAAACATTCTCGGCGAATACATTGAAAATGCACTGGGCGTTATGATTTATGTACTCTTTGCCCTCTGCTTTGCTGCCGTCGTACTGTTTCTGGCAATCCAGATTGGCAGAAAAGAGAAGGAGAGACGGCTGCCGGACAGGGAGCGCGTGAAACGGGAGTACGGGCGGCTGCAGAGGGCGGCGGCGAAGAAAAGCAGGGATTTTCTGAAACAGCGCACGCTGGCAGAGCAGATTGCATGGATGAGGGCAAACTGCGGCATGGAGATCAGTGAGGCGCAGGAAAAAGCGCTTTATCGGGTGTTTTTTGCAAAAGAGGCAGGGGACGGCTGTGACATGCTCTGCGGGGAGCTGCGGCGCATCCGGGTAACATACAGCCTTAAGTTATTCCGCGGGTGAATCGCTCTCTATGCGATTGTGGCAGTTGTATTTTTCGACGGTTTATTGTAAAATGAAAATAATTATGGCGTGAACAGAGTATGATAAGCATGAAATGGCATCATGGATAAAATGTGGTAAAAACGCGTAGAGCATAGACTGATTATGATAAAAGATAACCAGAAATATTTCAACAGACTGCACGTTGTGCTGGACGCCGTGGTGATAGCGGCATCCTATACGCTGGCTTGGTATCTGAAATTTGCAAGTCCGTTTTCGGATTCCAACCCTAATGTCGGCGCCCTTGACATGAGCACCTATTTTGAGATGCTCTATTTTATCGTGCCGGGCTATCTCATTTTATATTACGCCTTTAATCTCTATACGCCCAAGCGGGCGACCGTCCACCGTTACGAGATTTTGAATATCTTTCAGGCAAATACCGTGGGCATGGTGGTGCTGATGGCGGGTTGGTACATGGTCGCGCAGATCCATTTCTCCCGTACCATGATGGCGATGTTTTACGGGATCAATATCGTTCTGACCACGCTGGGGCGTTCCTTGATCCGTATTCTTTTGCAGTATTTCCGTGAAAAAGGCTATAATCTGAAATATATCCTTCTGGTGGGGTATTCCCGCGCCACGGAGGAGTACATCAAGCGCATCATTTCCAATCCCCAGTGGGGCTATGTGGTGCGCGGCATTCTGGACGATCATGTGCCTGCCGGCACGCTCTACAAGGGCGTGAAGGTGGTGGGAACGATTGAAAATCTGCTCTATATTCTCCCCGAAAACAAACTGGACGAGATAGCGATCACCCTGTCTTTGAAGGATTACGACAATCTGGAACATATCGTGGATCTCTGTGAGAAATCCGGCGTGCATACGAAGTTTATCCCGGATTACAACAGCCTGTTCCCGAGCCGCCCCTACACGGAGGATCTGATGGGGCTGCCGGTGATCAATATCCGTTATGTGCCGCTGACCAACACCCTGAACTGGTGGATGAAGCGGATTACGGACATCCTTGTGTCGTTGGTGGGACTTGTGGTGGCGTCGCCTGTGATGATTGTCTCCGCCATTGCCGTGGGCTGTACATCCAGAGGGCCGGTGATCTTTAAGCAGGAGCGGATCGGGCTGCACAACAAGCCTTTCCGTATGTACAAGTTCCGCACCATGGAGGTGCAGAAGCCGTCCGCGGAGAAAAAGGGGTGGACGACGAAGGATGATCCCCGCGTCACGAAGGTGGGGAAATTTTTGAGAAGGACGAGCATAGACGAGCTGCCCCAGCTTTTCAATATTTTAAAGGGTGATATGAGCGTGGTTGGTCCGAGGCCCGAAAGACCGCAGTTTGTGGAACAGTTCAAGGAGGAGATTCCACGCTACATGGTCAAGCATCAGGTCAGACCAGGGCTTACGGGCTGGGCGCAGATCAACGGTTACCGGGGCGATACTTCCATAAAAAGAAGGATAGAGTTCGATATTTTTTACATCGAGAACTGGACGATGTCCTTTGACATCAAGATTATGTTTCTCACGATTTTCAGGGGATTTATCAATAAAAATGCCTATTAGAAGAGATACTAAAATCTTAAGAATTGTGAAAGACTTTCAGAAGAAACCGGGAATCATATTGCAATTATATCAGGATGTAGTATAATCTTATAAGAATGTCCACTAAAACTTGCTTTTTTGGACAAGATGTGACAAAATGAAAAAACGGGTTTTTGAAAACTGGATCAGAGACTGAGGGAGTACAGAGTATGGCTAAGAGATATGCGGATGACTATGATGATGAAGAAATAAGACCCCGGAAGAAGTCTTCCGGGAAAAGCAGTGCATCTTCCGGCAGGAAGGGCTCCGGGAAAAAGAAATCGGGAAAGAAGGCGCAGGCGAAGAAACAGCGCAGGCGTATTATTCTTTTTATAGTAGAGATCATTATTTTGATTATAGCGGTGATGGTGCTCTACATGGTTCTCGCAGGTACGGGCAGCGGGAAAGTGGAACTTAAGGAGAAGGATATTATCATCAACGAGACCGTGCAGGAGGCGGAGGAGACGACGATGAAGGGGTATCGGAATATCGCCCTCTTCGGTGTGGACTCCACCACAGGGGCGCTGACGAAGAACACCCGGAGCGACACGATTATGATCGCCTCCATCAATCAGGATACCGGGGAGTGCAAGCTCGTTTCCGTATATCGTGACACCTATCTGAATCTGAGCAACGATTCGTACAATAAATGTAACGCGGCATACGCAAAGGGCGGTCCCGAACAGGCGATCAACATGTTAAACATGAATCTGGATATGAATATCACGGATTTCGTGACGGTTGGTTTTGCCGGACTGACAGATGCCATCGACGCGCTGGGCGGCGTGGATATCGACGTGGACGATTCGGAGATCAGCCATCTGAACAACTATCAGCTCTGTATCGCGGAGGACTTGAAGAGAGAGTACACGCCGGTGACGGAGACAGGATATCAGCGGCTGGATGGTCTGCAGGCGACGGGTTACTGCCGGATCCGTTACACGGCGGGAGATGATTTCAAGCGTGCCGAGAGACAGAGAGAGGTTCTCTCCGCGGTGGCAGATCAGGCGAAGAAGGCGTCGCTGCCGAAGCTGACCGAGACGGCAAACTCCGTGTTTGAAGAGGTTTATACCTCTCTGGATTTGTCAGAGATTATTGAAATGCTGGGTGATGTGGGAGCTTACCAGATTACGGAGACGGACGGCTTCCCGCAGGAGGATATGCGTGCCACAGGCACCATCGGATCGAAGGGATCCTGTGTCATTCCTACCAGTCTGGAGGAAAATGTCAAATGGCTGCATAAGTTCCTGTTTGATGCGGATAACTATGAACCATCCGCTACCGTAAAGGAGTGCAGCGACAAGATTTATCAGGATACAAACGGATATTTATCGAAGTAAAAGCAAAGGGGCTTGTCTTGCAAGCCCCTTCTATCTGTGTGTAAGCAGCATTTCGAGTCTGCTTATTCGCAAAGCAGAGTCAGAAAGCGGAGGAAGAACGAGTGGAGAGAGTGGACGTGATCATTCCCGTCTACAAGCCTGATCGAGGGTTTTTGACGATGATAGAAAAGCTGCAGGCGCAGACAGTGCCTGTGAGCCGGATTATTCTTATGAATACGGAGCAGAAATATCTTGACAGACTGCTTTACGGTACTACGCTGGAAAGAGAGCATCATAATATTACAGTGAAGCACCTGTCGAAGAGGGAGTTTGACCACGGGCGCACGCGAAATCAAGGTGTGAAGCTGTCGGACGCCGATGTGTTTGTGATGATGACGCAGGATGCCATACCCGCGGACGATTTTCTGATCGAGCGGCTGCTAACGGGTCTGCGCGGGGAAAAGACGGCGGTGGCTTACGCCAGACAGCTTCCGGGAAAAGGCAGCAGCGAGGCGGAACGGTACACGAGGCAGTTTAATTATCCCGAGCAGTCCCGCGTAAAGACGAAGGAAGACCTTCCGGAGCTGGGCATCAAGACTTTTTTCTGTTCCAATGTCTGTGCGGCATACAGAAGGGATGTTTTTGACAGTCTGGGCGGCTTTGTGAACCGGGCGATTTTCAACGAGGATATGCTCTATGCCGCAAAGGCGGTGGAGGCAGGCTACGGGATCGCCTATGTATCGCAGGCAATGGTGTATCATTCCCACAATTACACATACAGGCAGCAGTTTAGGAGGAATTTTGATCTGGGCGTTTCACAGGCGGATCACCCGGAGGTGTTTGCCGCTTACCCTTCTGAGTCGGAGGGAATCCGGCTGGTGAAGAGTACCGTGGCGCATCTGAAGAAAAAGGGAATGTGGAATAAAATACCAAGCGTTATTATACAGAGCGGATTTAAGTACATGGGGTATCTGATGGGGAAACGGTACCGGCGTCTGCCGGGGCGGATTGTGACAGCCTGCTCCTCCAACAGGGAGTATTGGAGTTAAGGAAACGGGGAAGGAGATTATCATATGTGTGGAATCGTAGGTTATATTGGAACAAAGCAGGCGGCGCCCATTATTCTGGATGGTCTGTCCAAACTGGAATACCGCGGGTATGACTCGGCGGGGATGGCGATCTACGACGGAGACGGAAAGATCAATATCACGAAGTCGGTGGGACGGCTTAAGATTCTGGAAAATATCACCCGCGGCGGGGAGACCATGCCGGGGATATGCGGCATCGGGCACACGCGCTGGGCGACCCACGGCGTGCCGAGCAACACCAATGCGCACCCGCATTTCAATGAGGCGGAGACGATCACCGTGGTACATAACGGCATTATTGAGAATTATTTACAGCTTCGGAAGATGCTGACTGACCGGGGATACCATTTTGTGTCGGAGACGGACACGGAGGTACTGGCACATCTTCTGGATTACTATTATAAGGGCAATCCCCTCGAGGCGGTGACAAAAGTGCTGCACCGTGTGGAGGGTTCCTACGCGCTCGGCATTCTCTTCGCGGACTGCCCCGACCAGATTTTTGCGGCGAGAAAGGATTCCCCGCTGATCGTAGGGCAGAACGAGGACGGCTGTTTTATCGCTTCGGATGTGCCGGCGATCCTGAAATATACCCGCAAGGTTTATTATGTGGACAATCAGGAAGTGGTGCGTCTGCGGGCGGATCACATGCATTTTTACACGGTGGACGAGGAGGAGACCACAAAGGACCCCGTCTTTATTGAATGGGATGCCAGCGCGGCGGAAAAGGCGGGCTATGAGCATTTCATGCTAAAGGAGATGTACGAGCAGCCGAAAACCGTGACGGATACACTTCTTCCCCGCATCAAGGACAACGATATCGTCATCGAGGAGCTCAACATGAGCGATGAGGAGATCCGCGCGGTGAACAAGATTCATATCGTGGCGTGCGGTTCCGCTTATCACGCGGGCGTCACGGGGAAATATGTGATCGAGGGACTGGCGCGCATTCCCGTGGAGGTGGATCTGGCCTCCGAGTTCCGCTACCGCGATCCGATTCTGGAGGAGGGCGCGATGGTGGTGGTCATCAGCCAGTCCGGCGAGACCGCCGATACACTGGCGGCTCTCAGAGAGTCCAAGAAGAGAGGGTTTCAGGTGCTCGGCATCGTCAATGTGGTGGGAAGTTCCATTGCCAGAGAGTCTGACAATGTGATGTACACATGGGCAGGACCAGAGATCGCGGTGGCGACCACAAAGGCTTACAGCGCCCAGCTGATCGCGCTCTACCTGCTGGCAATCAAATTCGGCAGGGTGCGGGGGAAAATCGACGATGCGGCATATGCGTCCATTCTGGGCGATCTGCGCTGCCTCCCGGATCAGATCGAACTGCTTTTGAACAATAAAAATAAGATTCAGAGATTTGCGAACCGCTACATCGGTGCGAAGGACGTATTCTTCATCGGCAGGGGGATCGACTATGCGATCTCACTGGAAGGCTCACTGAAGCTGAAGGAGATTTCCTACATCCACTCCGAGGCTTACGCGGCAGGTGAGCTGAAGCACGGCACCATCTCCCTGATCGAGGAGGGAACGCTCGTGGCGGCGGTGTCCACCCAGCCCGCGCTCTATGCGAAAACCATCAGCAACATGGTGGAAGTGAAGGCGAGAGGCGCTTTTGTGCTGGCGGTGACATGCGAGGAGAATAAAGAGATTGAGAAGGCTGCGGACTATGTGATTTACATCCCGGAGACGAATCCCTATTTTGCCAATTCGCTGGCGATCATACCGCTGCAGCTTTTTGGGTACTATGTGGCTGTGGGCAAAGGATGTGACGTGGATAAACCGAGGAATCTGGCGAAATCGGTGACCGTAGAATAAAACACAATTTTTATAAATTTTAAACACAATTTAAACACAAATGGCAGATATACTTAGGACATAATCAGCGAGGGGAAATAAAGCAGGCGGGCGTGAGTCCGTGATTTGTGGAAAGGAGCGGGATTATGTACGACAACAATTATCCAAACGAGTATTCTAATCATACGGGTTCGGAGCAGACGGGACTTCAGACGGGGAGTGAGTCTGAGCAGAGGGGGATCGGTTACCGGTCTTACCAGAATACAGGAAACCAGACGGGCGGCGGCACATACGGACAGGGCGCAGGGCAGAATGTGTATGGAAGCGGCGGCGCGTATTCGGGAAACAGCGGTTCCTATCAGGCAAATGGCACGTCCTATCAGGGAAGCGCCGGGAATTACCACTATGGTAATACCTATCCTAACGGTTATGCCCAGATGGAGCAGAAGAAGGAAAAGAAGCACAGGGAGAAAAAACAGGGCAGCGGTTATTTCAAGAAAGCCCTTGTGGCGGTGTCTCTGGGACTGTTCTTCGGGCTTTTCGCGGGAATCGGGCTGTATGCGGTGGATGCCGTCACAGGTATGACGGAAAAAGACGGAGCGGCGCCGGAAAAGACGGAAAGCGCGCCCATGGCGGAAGCGGATACAGAGATTCAGGCGCCGGTGGATGTGCCGGCGATCAAACAGTCGGATTCCGCAACGATGGTGGTCACGGATGTAACCGAAGTGGTAAAAAATGTGATGCCCTCTATCGTGGCGGTGAACAACCATTACACGGAGACCATGTCGTGGTTCGGGCAGTCCATGGACAGCGAGGCGGATTCCAGCGGTTCCGGCATTATTGTGGGGCTGAACGATTCGGAGCTTCTGATCGTGTCCAACCACCATGTGGTGGCGGACACCGATAAGCTGACAGTGCAGTTTAACGAGGGCAGCGAGGCGGAAGCCTTTATCAAGGGACAGGATTCCAAGATGGATCTGGCGGTCATTGCGGTACCAGTGACAGAACTGTCAGATTCTACGCTGGAGGCGATAGAAGTTGCCACGCTGGGCGATTCCGACACGCTGGAGGTGGGCGAGCCCGCCATCGCGATCGGCAATTCCCTCGGATACGGACAGTCCGTTACGACAGGCGTGATCAGCGCGCTTGACAGAAGCATCAGCCTGTCGGCAAGCAACGGTTACGGCGGAGACAGCGTGGAGGGTACCTTTATCCAGACGGACGCCGCGATCAATCCCGGTAACTCCGGCGGTGCACTCCTTAATATAAAAGGCGAGGTAATCGGTATCAATTCCAACAAGATCGGCGGCAGCGCCGTGGAGGGCATGGGCTATGCGATCCCTATTTCCGCGGCAAGCCCCATCATCGCGGAGCTGATGCTCAACGAGACCAAGAGCAAGGTGGCGGAGGAAGAAAGAGGGTATCTGGGCATTTCCGGCATCAGCGTGACACAGGAGGTTTCGCAGGCATACGGGATGCCGGAGGGCGTGTATATCGCGCAGGTTTATCCCGATACGGCGGCGGAGGCAGCAGGACTCAGACAGGGCGACATCATCACCAAGTTTGGCGGCAATACGATCAGATCCATGGATGAACTGCAGAAAGAACTGGAGTTTTACGCAAAGGGCGATCAGGTGGAGGTCAAAGTGATGACCATGACCGTCGCCGGATACGAGGAAGTGACCAAGACGCTGACGCTTGGAAATAAAGTGAGCGAGTAAACCGGAATAAAATAAGAGGAATGTAAAGATATAGCGGAGAAGAACATCCCCGGCAGGACGGTATTGTGAGGATACGGCTGCCGGGGATTGCTTATGGAAAGGAAATTCAAGTATAGATAATCCACTATTCGTATGCTATACTATGGGCAGACCAAGGTACGCGGGTGAATGGAGGGAAGATAAGAAGTATGGACGATCATAGAGACGATAAACACGAAGAGCTGGAGAAGAAGAACGCCGGGACAGAAGAAAAGAAAAGCGACGATCCGGGCAGCGATTACGAGGATGTCTGCTTTATCTGCCGCAGACCAGAGAGCAAAGCGGGAAAGATGTTTAAACTTCCCAACAACATCTGTGTCTGCGACGATTGTATGCACAAGACGATGGATACGGTCAGCCAGTTTGACTATCAGGGGCTTTTAAACAATCCCAATATGGGCAATGGGGGAAACGGGCAGGGTTTCCCGAACATCAGCTTTGTCAATCTGGCTGATTTGCAGGGAGACGGCGGTATTCCCAACAAACAGAAGCCGAAGAAAAAGAAGAAGGAAAAGGCGGCGGAGATTGATATCAGGGATATTATGCCGCCCCACAAGATCAAGCAGAAACTGGACGAGTATGTGGTGGGGCAGGAGCACGCCAAGAAAGTCATGTCCGTGGCGGTATATAACCACTATAAGAGAGTGGCGACCGGCACCATGGATGAGATTGAGATCGAAAAGTCCAACATGCTGATGATCGGTCCCACGGGCTGCGGCAAGACCTATCTGGTAAAGACGCTGGCGAAACTTCTGGATGTGCCGCTGGCGATCGCGGACGCCACATCGCTGACGGAGGCGGGCTACATCGGCGACGATATCGAGAGCGTGGTATCAAAGCTCCTCGCGGCGGCGGACAATGATGTGGAACGGGCGGAGCGGGGCATTATCTTTATCGATGAGATCGACAAGATTGCCAAGAAAAAGAACACCAACTCCCGGGACGTGAGCGGAGAGTCCGTGCAGCAGGGGATGCTGAAGCTGTTGGAGGGCGCGGAGGTGGAGGTGCCTGTGGGCGCGAACTCCAAAAACGCCATGGTGCCTCTCGCCACGGTGAACACGAGAAACATCCTCTTTGTCTGCGGCGGCGCCTTTCCCGATCTGGATGAGATCATCAAGCAGAGACTGAACAAAAAGACTTCCATCGGTTACAATGCCGAACTCAGGGATAAGTATGACAAAGAGAAAAATATCCTGAGCCGGGTGACGGTGGAGGACATCAGGAAATTCGGCATGATTCCGGAGTTTATCGGCCGTCTGCCGGTGATCTTCACGCTGGAGGGCTTAAGCCGCGACATGATGGTGCAGATTTTAAAGGAGCCGAGAAATGCCATCCTGAAGCAGTATCAGAAGCTTCTGGAGCTGGATGAGGTGGAGCTTCTCTTCAACGAGGGGGCGCTGGAAGCCATTGCCGATAAGGCGATGGAGAAGGAAACCGGGGCGAGGGCGCTGCGCGCCATCATCGAGGAATTTATGCTGGATATCATGTACGAGGTGCCCAAGGACGACAACATCGGCAGAGTGACGATTACCAGAGAGTATATAGAGGGCAACGGCGGACCGATTATCGACATCCGCAGCCGGAGCGCGGAACACCCGGACCGCTTGAAAGTGGTGCAGCAGCCGGAGAGCGGCTCGTAGCGGAAGCAGTTAGGCTTTCGGTCTGCAGCGCACAATGAATTGCTCTGGAAAGTGTCGGGACAGCCCGCCGCCGCATAAGGTATAGATAAGGAGTGCCGGGGTGGAAGGGACATATAAATAGCCGTTGTTATTTATATGCAAAAAAGGGGCTTGACCTGCAAAGAAATGATTTTGTCGGATGAATTTGCGGATCTGATCGCGGATTACGACGCGATCGAACAGATTTTGGAAGATGTGGATATAGAATACTGCTATCATGCCGTGGACGCCGGATACGGTGTGGCGACCGTGAAACGCAGTCAGGTTGCGCCTATATCCATAGGATATTATGGGTATTCGACGATCCCTAAGCTGTACGGACTGATGCAGGCGGGAGAGCGGGTTTTTGACGCTTCCCCTCTGGCGGCGATGGGCAATATCCGAATACAGAACCCGCCGCTTGCCTTACAAGGGAGCGGCGTTATTATTGGCTTTGTCGATACGGGAATCAACTACCGGGAAGACGTGTTCCGCAGGGACGACGGGAGCACCCGCATCCTGTCCATCTGGGACCAGACCATTCAGGCAGGGGAACCGCCCGAGGGATTTCTGTATGGAACGGAATATCGCAGGGAGGATATTGACCGGGCGCTTGCCTCCGGGGAGCCGGAGTCGGTGGTGCCGAGTACCGACACCAACGGGCACGGCACGAGGATGGCTTCCGCGGCGGCGGGCAGCCTTCTGAATCAGGGGCTGACCTTCCGGGGAGCCGCGCCCCTTGCGGATATAGCGGTGGTAAAGTTAAAAGAGGCAAAGACCTACCTGCGGGACTATTATTTGATCGACGACCGCGCCGTGGCATATCAGGAAAATGATATCATGGAGGCGGTGAAATATTTACAGCAGATGGCGGTGGCTTTCAGCAGACCTGTGGTGATTGTGATCGGGCTTGGCACAAATATGGGTAGCCACGACGGGACTTCCGCGCTGGATTCCTATCTGGATATCGTGGCGGGGCGCAGAAGCAGGGCTGTTGTGGTGGGCGGCGGCAATGAAGGGGATAAAGAACACCATTACGAAAATTTTATGCCGGGCAATGTGGAAATCCGCGTTGCCGGACCGATGAAGGGATTCTGCGCGGAAATCTGGGGAAGTCTCCCCGATGCCTATTCGGTCTCAATCCGTTCACCCGGCGGGGAGGTTTCGCCGGTTATTGACTTTCGGAATGGAATGGACAGGACTATTTCCTTTATTTTTGAGAGAACCCGCATACAAGTGGGGATTGCCCTTGTGGAGAAAGACTCCGGCGACCCGCTGATCTTTCTGCGTTTTCAGGACCCGACGCCGGGCATATGGACGGTGACGCTGTCGGCGTCTGTGCGGAGACCAAGCGGCGACGGGCGCTACCATATATGGCTGCCGATTGAGGCGTTTCTGGAAGACAGCGTCACATTTTTACAGCCGAGTCCCGATGTGACGCTGACGGAGCCGGCAAACGCGTCTCAGGTCATTACGGTCTCCACTTACGACAGTTATACGGACAGCTGGTATGCGCCCTCCGGCAGAGGGTTTACGAGAAGCGGCAGCATTAAGCCGGATCTGGCGGCTCCGGGTGTCGGCGTGCACACCGCGCTGGGAGAGACGGACGGTTCCTGCATGGCGGCTGCTCTGTCTGCGGGCTGCGTGGCGCAGTTTCTGGAGTGGGCTGTGGTTGACGGCAATGCCTTTGCGGTGGAGAGCCGGGGCACGAAAAGCTTTCTGATTCAGGGGGCGCAGCGCCCGGAGGGGATCCGCTATCCCGACAGACAGTGGGGTTACGGGCGGATTGACATCAACGGGACCTTTGAGACGCTGGCGAGGCTGTAGGGAAAACTTGCTGATTTCTCCCACTTGTGGTAAGGTGTAATAGTGAGTGTTTTATATTGGAATACTATGCTTACACAGGGAATCGGAATGTTCATGGAAGGCGGATACAGTGGAATGAGGATACGGAAGCTTGGATTGGCCGGGCTGATTTTGATTTTGCTTCTGACAGGCTGCGGCAGACCTGCACAGGAGGCGTCGGCATCCGCGGAGAGTGATGCGGCGGAGGAGACGCAGCAGGCGGCGGAAGAGGAAGAGGAGAACGGATCGGGCGTGGAGATGACTTCATGGCGGGAGTCAGTGCAGAAAATGTTTGAGGATCCTTACGGGGATTATAAGGAAACAGGCGGGGAGATCGCCTTTCTGACGGACGGTTCCGTGGAGGACGGCGGCTACAATGAAGCTATTTATAACGGGGTGCGGATGTATGCGCTGGGAGCGGGGACTTCCTTTTCTTTTTACCACGCCGACCCGGACGCGCCGGAAAGCTATCGGGAGACCGTGCAGCGGGCTGTGGAGGACCATGCAGGGCTGATTGTCTGCGCGGGGGATGTTTTCGGTGAGGCTGTGGGTGCGCTGCAGGAAACCTATCCGCAGACTTCTTTTCTGCTGGTGGACGCCGTGCCCCATGACGGGGAGCGGGAGGAACTTCCCATCTCGGAAAATGTGCACTGTGTCCTTTTCCATGAGGAGCAGGCAGGGTATCTTGCGGGCTATATGGCTGTCTGGGAGGGATACAGAACGCTCGGTTTTATAGGCGGCAGAGAGGAGCCTGCCGTGCAGCGTTACGGCTACGGTTATCTGCAGGGAATCAACGCGGCTGCAAAAGATTTGTCGCTTACCGATGTGGTGGTCAATTACTGGTACGCCGGCACTTACACGGCGGACATCGCGGTGCGGGAGAAGGCTGACGACTGGTACGGGAACGGCACGCAGATTATCTTTGCCTGCGGCGGCGGTCTCTACGAGTCCGTGCTGGAAGCGGCGGAAAACAGGGACGGTCTGATGATCGGCGTGGACGTGGACCAGTGCAGGGTTTCAGACAGGATTTTGACCAGCGCAGTCAAAAATATCGGTCTGGCGGTGACAGACGCGCTCGATGAGTATTATGCGGCGGGCGGCTGGTCGGATGAGGACGCCGGACAGGTGAAGCGTTACGGTGTGGAGGAAGGCTGTGCGGCGATTCCGGTGGTGGATACGGAGTGGCGGTTTCAGGAAATTCCTACAACGCATTTTTTTGAAATATATAAGCAGATGAAAAGAGGCGACAGGACGGTGTCGGATGCAACCGACATGCCGCCCGAAGTGGCTGTTTTGGTGAATTATGAATGAGCGCGGGAGGTCTGGGAGTGTATAAGGAGAAAAAGAGTATGAGCCGTTCCGCGCATCTGCTGCTTACGGGCATCTGTATGACGCTTGTACTGCTGTGCGGCTGTGGAGAGGAAGCGGCGCCCGCAAGCGCGCCTTCGGGACAGGAGGCGGAAAGTGCGGAGGAGCAGCGGGAACGGGAGCTTTCGGAACTGACGGCGGGGGAGACAAGCCTGTCGGTGGACGAGTTGTCGGATTATGCCATGGATGTGGCGGTGACCTATGAAGCGGACTTGAAGAAGCTGCAGTATTCGCTTACCATGCCGCTGATCCCATCCAGTGACGACGCGTATCTGTATTTATTCAAGGCGGATACGTGGGAGGAGGACGTGGACGCGCTTAAGAAGGAGCCGGTCACGAGAGGGCGGAAAGACCGGGAGTGGGAGATCCGTTTCCCGTACCGGGACGCCTATCTGTATGAGCGGTTTATCCCGGCGGTTAAAATGGACGGAAACTATGTGCCGGTGGGCAGGAGCGTATATGTATCGAATCCCGAGGCGCTTGCCGGAAATCAGGAGCCGTATCCCGATAACGGCTCCAAGAAGGGGATTCTGTTGGATCCCACGATGCTGAGGACGCCGGAACTGACGGATCTGGGCGTCAAACATGCGATTTATAATATTCCGCTTTCGCATATTATGGGGGAGACCAGCGATCCGACCTTCCCGACGATCACTTACACTTACAAGGGAAGGAACTATGCCTTTAACGGGGCGGCGATCAACGGTTATGACGGGCTTTTCACTTACCTGTCCGAAATGGGGATGACGGCCACCGCGGTGGTGCTGAACGACTGGAACGAGGCTTTCCCGGAGCTGATTCACCCGGATGCGAGGAATCAGGAGAGCGGCGCCTATTACTATATGTTTAACGCGGCTGAGGAGGAGGGAACGAGAACCATCGAGGCTGTGGCGGGCTTTCTGGCGGAACGCTATTCCAGCGGGGAGCACGGGATGATACATAGCTGGGTGATCGCCAACGAGATCAACCAGAACCGGGTCTGGAATTACATGAACACCCGTGACGTGATCCATTATACAAAAGAGTTTGAGAAGTCCTTCCGTATTTTTTATCAGGCGGTAAAAAGCCACTATGCGCAGGGCCGTGTGTATTTCAGCATTGACCATGCGTGGAACAGCAACGAGGGCGACAATTCCGGCTTTTTCAACGGCAGGGATATTCTGGCGGGATTCAATGAGGCGGCGCTTGCGCACGGCAACTATGACTGGGGCGTGGCGATCCACCCTTACCCGGAACCGCTTACCCGTGTGAATTACTGGTCGCAGGAGTATGATAAGACGATAGACGCGCCCCACCTTTCCATTATGAATCTGAATGTGCTGACGGATGTGTTGTCCGAAGAGGCATATCTGGACCGGGCGGGCGATGTGCGCAGCGTCACCATCACGGAGCTTGGCTTTTCTTCCGGCTCCGGGGAGCGGCTGCAGGCGGCGGCTTTCGCCTACTGCTATTATATAGTGGAGAACAATCCTTACGTGGACGCCTTTCTGATGAACCGGCAGACGGACGCGCCGGAAGAGGTGATGGCTGGACTTTCCTTCGGGGTGTATGAGTATGATCATTCTGGGAAATATATCAAAGACGTGTTCTGCTATATCGACACGGACAGGGCGGGAGAGTACACGGATTTTATGCTGAATATTCTCGGTGCGGACAGTCTGGAGGAGGCGCTTTCATGGGCGCAGGCGGACGGAACTCCCAAGTCGGAACAGTCTTGAAATGAGCGGAGCAGGGAGAAAAAGATGAAAGTTTCGTTGCTGGTGACGGTTATAAATGCAAAAAAAACGCTCCCCATCACGCTGCGCAGCATAGAGGAGCAGGATTATCCCGATCTGGAAGCGGTGATTGTGGACGGCGGTTCCACGGACGGTACGGTGGAACTGATCAAAGAGTTTGCCGCAAGGATGAAAGGGCGTCGGGGATTTTCGGTGCGGTGGGTTTCAGAACCCGACGGCGGGCTTTACGATGCGATGAACAAGGCGTTTCGCATGAGCGCCGGGGATGTGGTTGCGGTCTGCAATGATAAATTATGTAAACCATATGCCGTCAGCAGAGTGATTGCCGCGCTGGAACAGAGCGACGCGGACTGCGTGGGCGTTCACGCGGATCTTGTCTATGTGGAAGGCGGGCGTGTGATCAGAGAGTGGCGTATGGGACAGGGACGGATTACGGAGGGCTGGATGCCGGGGCATCCGACCCTTTTTCTGCGGCGCGCGGTGTATGAGAAATACGGGGCGTATGACACTTCCTACCGCTGCGCGGCGGACTATGAGTTTATGGTGCGCTTCCTGAAGGAGCCGGAAAATAAGCTCGCCTATGTGCCGGAGACGCTGGTGGCAATGTTCTACGGCGGCACCAGCAATGCGGGACTTACGAACTATCTGGTGTCTTTCAGGGAGGGGTATCAGGCGCTTCGGAAAAACAGCGTGCCGCATCCACTGTGGATTACGCTGAGAAGGACGCTGCGGGTGCTTTCGCAGTTTGGGAGCCGTCGCTGACGCAAGGCGGAAAGAGCGGGGAGACGACAGGAGGGAGAACGATATGGCGGTAATCGGGTTCGCGGCTCTGGCATGTGGGATTTTTGTGCTGGATCTGCTCTTAAAAAATCACATAGAAGAGAGTCTGGAGGAGGGGGAGGAGAAACCCTTCTGCAAGGGAAGACTTCTGATCAGAAAATATCATAACAAAGGCGCTTTTCTGGACATGGGGGAGGGCAGACAGGGGCTTGTGACCGCGCTGTCTCTCGGATTGACCCTGTTTATGACCATAATTTTTCTCGGTACCTTCAGTTTCAAGGGGAACTCTACCCTTAAGGCAGGGTTGGCGCTTCTGCTGGGCGGCGCCTACAGCAACACCTACGATCGTCTGACCAGAAAATATGTGGTGGACTACGTCAGCTTTCCCGTGAAAAATGCGGGGTTCCGCAAGATTGTGTTCAATGTGTCGGACTTCTGCATTATGATCGGGGCGGTGCTTCTGGCAATCGGGGAGTCGAAGAGGAAATAGAGTGGATAAAAAGGAGCCGGGAGAATGTTTCCCGGCTCTGTGTATGTGCAAACGTATTCAGACGGTGACGACCGTGCCGCTCTTTCCCTTCAGGGCTTCTTTCACGTCGCCAAGGGAGGTGATCAGCACTCTGCCGAGCGGATTTTCCTCCAGATAGGTGATGGCGGCTTCGATTTTCGGCAGCATGGTGCCCGCCTCGAACTGGCCCTCTTCGCACAGTTCTTTCGCCTGCCGGACCGTGAGGGAAGGGAGCGCCGTCTGGTCCGGCTTTCCGAAATTCCGGTAAACGCAGGGCACCCCTGTCAGAATAATCAGCTCATCGACATGAAGGCTTGCGGCGAGTCTGCCTGCCACAGCGTCCTTTTCGATGACCGCGGATGCGCCTTTTAAGACGTGGTTCTGTTCGATCACGGGAATACCGCCTCCGCCACATGCAATCACGATCTGACCGGCTTCGGCAAGTGTGCGGATGGCGTCGATTTCCACGATGTCAATGGGGCTGGGAGCGGCGACCACCCGCCTGAATCCTTTGCCAGGTTCCTCTTTCACAAAATTTCCCTTTTTGATTTCTGCGTCCGCGTCATCAGAGGACATGTAGCGCCCGATGACTTTGGTGGGATTGTAGAAGGCCTCGTCGTAGGGATCGACGGTCACCTGCGTCAGGATGGTGCTGACGGTTTTTACGATACCGCGCCCCACCAGCTCCGCGCGGAGCGCATTCTGGATATCATACCCCACATAGCCCTGACTCATGGCGGAGCAGACGCACATGGGCGCGGGCGTGTAGTCGGTGTAAACCCGGCGAAGCTCCGTCATCGCCTTGTGGATCATGCTGACCTGCCTTCCGTTGCTGTGGGTGATGGTGAGCTGGTAATCGGCTTCCACCAGATCCGCAAGCGCTCTGGCGGTCGTTTTCACCGCATCCCACTGTTCTAAAATTGTATAACCGAGCGCCTCATGTCCGAGAGAGACGACTGCTTTTTTCTTATTCATTTCACACTGATCCTTTCGCGTTTCGGATTTTTTGTATTTTGTATATTGCAAGTATATCAAAACGGCGGGGCTTTGTATAGAATGGTTTTGCGAAAAATTATGTAAATTGATTATGGGTATTCGCCAAAAATAAAAAAAGAAAATTGGGTATATTTATGCAAAATACACAAGAAAGAGTTTGACAATATATGGGATGGGAAGTATAATGAAAGAATATTAGATATCATGTTGTAAAATGTATAAATATAAAATCTAAGGGAAGGGGGTGAAACCGGCGCCGCAGGTTAGCGGGCGCTGGTAGCAGGATGAGTTACCTGAGTATATTACAGGGAATGTCGCTGGAGCAGATTCAGTCAGTCATTGAAATTATGCAGCAGTCTTCTGAAGCATATATGTTTATTCTGGATCTGTCGGTGGATACCTATATGGTGGCGGAGAAGGCGACGAAGCGGTTCCCCTTCCAGTCTACTGTGATTGAGAATTGTTCGGAGACGCTAAAAAGCGTGGTGTATCCTTCTGATTATGAACGGCTGGTGGCGGAACTGGAGGAATGCCGGTCGGGAGAAAAGGACATCCACGCGCTGGAATACCGCTGGCTGGACCGCATGGGCAGGGTTGTCTGGATCAGCTGCAAGGGCACGGTAGTGACGGGCACCGAGGGGCACAGGCTTTTGATCGGCGCGGTCACCGAGATGGGCGCAAAGGCGAAAGCCGACAATATCACAGGGCTTCGCAGAGAGGCGAGATTTCGTCTGGACATGGAATCGACGCTCCGGGACCAGCCGGAGTCTGTACGGTATCTGATGCGTATCGGTATCGACAATTTTAAAGAGATCAACGAGAAAGAGGGTGTGGAAGCCGGCGATGAAGTTTTGCGGGAGCTGGCGGAGTGCATCATAAAAACCGTGGATGAGAGCGTGGACATTTATCGTCTGGTGGCGGATGAGTTTATGATTGCGGACACCGGGAAGGGTGTGTCAAAGGAACCGGGCGCCGTCTACAGACAGATTCAGAGATCCATAGCCGCCATGGCTGAGAGTAAGGAGTACAGCCGCTTTTATACTGTGTCAGCGGGCGTGCTGGAAACGGATTTTTCGGGCAGAAGCGTGGAGGAACTGATGCGGTATACGGAGTTCGCCCTGAATGAGGCGAAGCGCAACGGCAGAAACCAGATGGTTTCGTTTGACAGGGAAACCTTTGACGTATATCTGGAACGGCTCGACATCCGCAAACTTCTCAGACAGGACGTGAGCCATGATTTCCGGGGATTTGAAGTGTATTACCAGCCGATTGTCTCGGCGGAGGATTACAGACTGGTCGGCGCGGAGGCGCTGCTCCGATGGAAAAATGAGAAATTCGGCAATGTCTCTCCGGCGGTCTTTATCCCGGTTCTGGAGGAGAGCGGACTGATTATCCCGGTGGGACAGTATGTTCTCTGGGAGGCGGCGAAAACGTGCAAGAAGTGGAAAGAGTACATACCCGGATTTCATATCAATGTCAATCTGTCTTATGTGCAGCTCTACAAGAGCGACATGATGCATGATGTGGAGCGCTGTATCCGGGAAGTGGGGCTGGACCCGGAAAGTCTGGTACTGGAACTGACGGAGAGCGGCTATATCGAGACGAATGACAGAATCAAGGAACTGTTCAGGGACCTGAAATCGAGAAATATTGATCTGGCGCTGGATGATTTTGGCACAGGCTATTCCAATATGCGCTATCTGAAGGAGATCGACGCCAAGACGGTGAAGATTGACAGAAGCTTTGTGGTGCAGGCGCTTAAGAATGAATACGATTATAATATCATCAGCCACATCATAGATATGGTGCACAGTCTGGGTTCGGTTGTCTGCATGGAGGGTATTGAGGAAAAGGAAGAACTTTCAAAAATGATGGCTACCAAGCCGGATATGATACAAGGCTATTATTTTGGGAAGCCCACATCCGCCGGGCAGTTTGAGAAAGAATTTTTGCAGACTACAGATTCTCCCTGATCCGTATGTCCACATCCACATAATTGTTTTCGGAGGCGGGCATTTCTCCCGTGGCAAGGCAGGCGAAGAGGATCGTGAGGGGGAGGGAACCCTGTTGAAAGGGCTGTTGGCAGATAGTGGCTGCGATCAGTCCTTTTTCCATATATTCCCGGGTGGTGGGAACGAGATCGTTGGTTATGACAACTGTGTCATTTTTACGCGCGGATGCCTCGATCGCCTTGCAGCCGCCGTACACGCCGCCCGCGGTAAAATAAAAAGCGTTTATTTCGGGATGGTCTAAGAGAAGCTGTTTTGTCAGCTCAAAACTCACCCGGTCGTCGTCGTTGCTGTTGACGGTATCGACGATACGGATATTCGGGTGCGACGAGACGATATGGGCGAAACCGGCGATCCGTTCCGTGTGACAGAGAATATTCTGCGAGCCGGAGATGATGCCCACGCGCACTTCGCCATTTGTCATCAGACGCATCAGGGCGCCGGCTGTCTCGCCGGAACGATAAAAATTACTGCCCACATAGGCGATCCGGCTGGCATTTTCGATATCGGTATTTAAGGTCACCACGGGAATCCCCGCGCTGCCCAGACTGTCGATTTTTTCCCGCACGGCGCTGTCGTTGTAGGGGGAGATGGCAAGTCCGTTTATCCCTTCCGAGAGAAGCGCGTCTATGGCGTCGAGCTGCTGCTTTAGGCTGTACTCTGTCTGCTTTATGAGGACGCTGCAATTGTAGCCGGCAAGTTCTTCCGCCTTTTCGCGCACGCCTGCGAGAACGTCGTCAAAGAAAGGGTTGCCGACGCCTAAAAGCACGACGCCCAGCTTCAGATTCTTTTTCTGGGCGGCGAGAACAATCCCCGCCTTGTTCGGCTTGTAGTCGAGGGCGCGGACAATTTTCCGGATTTTTTCTTCTGTCTGGGGATTGACGTCGCCGCGGTGGTTTAACACGCGGTCTACCGTACCCCGGGATACGCCGGCGAGAGCGGCGATTTCCTTGATGGTTGCCATGATTAACCTTCCTTTCTCTGACAAGCGTAGCATATCAAGCGGAAATAGACAATGCGTTTGGCTGCAATTTGTATAAAGTTACGAAAAAAATATACGGTATTGCTTTTACAGGCGTGACAGTTTATCATGGAAACAGAAGGATCGTGCACGGGCACGGAAAATTTTAGCAGAAAGAATTGGAGGGTAAAAATGCTTTATATTGGGGTGGATTTGGGTACAAGCGCCGTGAAGCTTCTTTTGATGGAGGGAGACGGCAGAATCGTCAATATTGTATCGAAGGAATATCCGCTGTATTTCCCGCATCCGGGGTGGTCTGAGCAGAAGCCGGAGGACTGGTACGCGCAGAGCATCGCGGGGATCAAGGAGCTGATCGCGGATGTGGACAAGAGCCAGATTGCGGGCATCAGTTTCGGCGGGCAGATGCACGGGCTTGTGATTCTGGATGAGAAGGACGAGGTGATCCGTCCCGCGATTCTCTGGAATGACGGCAGGACCACGGAGGAGTGCGATTATTTAAACAACGAGATCGGAAAGGATAAGCTGTCCGAATATACGGCGAATATTTCCTTTACCGGCTTTACCGCGCCGAAGGTGCTCTGGGTGAAGAACAAGGAGCCGGAGAACTTCGCGAGGATCAAAAAGATCATGCTCCCCAAGGACTATATCGCGTACAAGCTGACAGGGGTGCACTGTACGGACGTCTCCGACGCTTCCGGTATGCTTCTGTTTGACGTGAAGAACCGCTGCTGGTCTAAGGAGATGTGCGAGATCTGCGGCGTGCGGGAAGAACAGCTTGCCAAGATTTACGAGAGCTATGAGACGGTGGGATGCGTGCTGCCTGAGATTGCAAAGGAACTCGGCATTCCTGAAAATGTAAAAGTGGCGGCGGGCGGCGGCGACAACGCGGCGGCGGCTGTGGGAACCGGCACGGTGGGAGACGGCATGTGCAATATCTCCCTCGGCACCAGCGGCACCATCTTTATTTCATCGGACAAATTCGGCGTGGATAAGTTCAACGCCCTTCACGCTTTCGCCCACGCGGACGGGCACTATCACCTGATGGGCTGTATGCTCAGCGCGGCGTCCTGCAACAAGTGGTGGATGGACGATATCATCGGCACGGAGAAGTATGCGGACGAGCAGAAGGCGATCACAGACGATAAGCTGGGTGAGAACCATGTGTACTTCCTGCCTTACCTGATGGGAGAGCGTTCCCCGCACAACGATCCCGACGCGAGAGGCACCTTTATCGGCATGACCATGGATACCACGAGGGCGGACATGACGCAGGCGGTGCTTGAGGGCGTGGCGTTCGCGCTGAGAGATTCCCTTGAGGTGGCGAGGTCTCTCGGCATTCATATCGAGCGGACGAAGATCTGCGGCGGCGGCGCGAAAAGCCCGCTCTGGAAACGGATGATCGCCAACATTATGAACTTGAAAGTGGATGTGATCGAGAGCGAGGAAGGTCCTGCTATGGGCGGCGCGATGCTGGCGGCGGTTGCCTGCGGTGAGTACGAAAGCGTGGAGGAAGCGGCGGCGAAGATCGTGAAGATTGTGGATACGGTAGAGCCGGAACCTGCCCTTGTCGAGAAATACGAGAAGAGATACCAGCAGTTTAAGCAGATTTATCCGACCTGCAAGGAACTGTTTGGGAAACTGAGATAACAGTGTGAGAAGAACTTCTAATACTCGGCAGCAGAGGCTGCCTCGCTGAGAAGTTCTAAATCTCACACAGGAGAATGCCATAAAGCTGGCATTCTCCGCACAGTGAAGGCATGGCGAACCAGATGCGGTGGAGTTTGCCAGATGGAGACGCAATCTCCGCGCGGTGAAGGCATGGCGAATCAGGTGCGGTGGTGTCTGCCGGATGGAAACGCATTCTCCGCACAGTGAAAGTATGGCGAAGGGAGAGAGGATATGGAGATTAAGAAAGTGACAGACCCGTCATTCCGTAAGTATGGCAGGGTTGTACAGGGGATCGACTTTACGGATCTGGTAGAGGCGATCAAAAGAGAGACGCCGATGCCGGATGGCGTGGCTTACGAGCCTTCCATCAAGGCGCTGGAGGAGACTGCGGCGGCTAAGGCGTTACAGAAAAGAACTTACGGCGAACTGCCGATCGAGGTGGGCTACTGCAACGGTCATAACTATAAGCTGAACGCCATCGAGTACCACAGGAGTTCTGAGATCAATGTGGCGGCTACGGACGCGGTATTGATTGTGGGTATGCAGCAGGACATCACAGACGATTTCAAGTATGAGACGGCTAAGATGGAGGCGTTTCTGGTAGAGGCAGGCACGGCTGTGGAGCTTTACGCGACGACCCTGCACTACGCGCCCTGCAGCGCGGACGAGGGCGGCTTCAAGGTCGGCATCGTGCTTCCGGCGGGCACAAACTATCCGCTTGAGGAAAGCCACGAGGGATGGGAGGATTCCTTGATCACGGCGCAGAACAAGTGGCTGATCGGCCATGCGGAGGGCGGACTCGACGCGGGCGCGCATATCGGACTGGTAGGAAAAAATCTGGATATTCGTGATTAATTAAGCTAATTGAAAGCCGATTGCTGCGCGCTATGCGCTCTCGCAATCGCCGCCGGCATTCGCAATCCGGTCTAATGACCTTCTTGCTCATACCGGCTTGCCCGTCCGATGTCTGTACGTCCTCGCATACAAGTATGCAGTCCGTTCAGCCGCCGTCCGGGACTTTCATAGTAAATATACCGGCAGCGCCGGTTAAAATAAAAGGAGGAAAATAAAATGAACAATTTACCGAAAGTAAAGATTGGTATCGTAGCGGTAAGCCGTGATTGTTTCCCGGCATCTCTGGCGATTAACAGAAGAAAAGCGCTGGTGGAGGCTTACGCGAAGAAGTATGACGCGGCGGACATCTACGAGTGCCCTGTGTGCATCATCGAGAGCGAGATCGACATGGTGAACGCGTTAAAGGATATCAAGGACAACGACTGTAACGCGCTCTGCGTATATCTGGGCAACTTTGGTCCCGAGATCTCCGAGACGCTGCTTGCAAAGCATTTCGAGGGTCCCAAGATGTTTGTGGCTGCAGCAGAGGAGTCTCAGGGTGATCTGATTCAGGGCCGCGGCGACGCTTACTGCGGTATGCTCAATGCCAGCTACAACTTAAAGCTCAGAAATGTAAAGGCTTACATTCCCGAGTATCCCGTAGGCGATGCGGAGGACTGCGCTGACATGATCCATGAGTTTATTCCGATCGCACGTGCGGTTGCGGCGCTCTCTAGCTTAAAGATTATTTCCTTTGGTCCCAGACCGCTCAACTTCCTCGCATGTAACGCGCCCATCAAGCAACTTTACAATCTGGGCATCGAGATTGAGGAGAACTCTGAGCTTGACCTGTTTGAAGCGTTCAACAAGCACGCGGACGATTCCCGTATTCCCGATGTGGTGAAGGATATGGAAGCGGAGCTTGGCGACGGCAACAACAAACCCGAGATTCTGCCTAAGCTTGCGCAGTACGAACTGACCCTGCTCGACTGGATCGAGGAGCACAAGGGGTACCGCGAGTATGTGGCGATCGCCGGAAAATGCTGGCCTGCATTCCAGACCCAGTTCGGCTTTGTGCCCTGCTTTGTAAACAGCCGTCTGACCGGCAGAGGCATTCCGGTATCCTGTGAAGTGGATATCTACGGCTGCCTGAGCGAGTTCATCGGCGAGGCGGTAAGCGACGATATCGTAACGCTGCTTGACATCAACAACTCTGTGCCGAAAGATATGTACAAAGAGTCCATTGAGGGCAAGTTCGACTATAAGTTTACAGATACATTTATGGGCTTCCACTGTGGAAATACCTGCTCCAAGAAGCTGTCCAAGTGCAGCATGGAGTACCAGATGATCATGGCGAGATCCCTGCCCGAGGAAGTGACGCAGGGTACGCTGGAGGGCGATATCGTTCCCGGCAACATTACCTTCTACCGTCTGCAGAGCACGGCTGACAATATCCTGCGCGCATATGTGGCGGAGGGTGAGGTTCTTCCTGTGGCGACCAAGTCCTTCGGCGGCATCGGCGTATTCGCTATCCCTGAGATGGGGAGATTTTACCGTCACGTGCTGATCGAGAAGAATTACCCGCATCACGGCGCGGTTGCTTTCGGCCACTTCGGCAAGGCACTGTTTGAGGTATTTAAGTATATCGGCGTGGATGTGAGCGAGATCGGCTACAATCAGCCCAAGAGCCTGCCGTATCCGACAGAGAATCCTTTCGCGTAATATCTGCAAGATAAACGAAATGTAGAAACAGGATGGGCGTATGCTGTGAAAACGGTGTGCGCCCTTTCCGTATGCAAAAAAGGCGCAAAAAAGACGGAACCAGATAAGCCGGTTCCGCCTTAAACTTTTTAAAATGAATCAGAGGATGGCGTCCACCATGGATCCCATGGTCGGTATGTTCACACCGCCGTTGTTGTCGTAGGTCTGCTTGTTCAGCGCGTCTCCCTGCGTAGCGTAGCGGTAGATGTTGTTTACCCTGTCGGTCATCTTCTCCGCCAGAGAGTTCGTGCCATTAAACAGATTCTTGACGCCGCTCATGTCCGCGTCCTTAAACTTCTCCTCGTCAACAGAAAGGGTCTTGTCGGAGTTTACGGTAACGCCCATTTTTGAGAAAGCGCTCTTGTTGCTGCTGATCAGGCTCTTGAGATAGGAAGCCTGATTGACAACGTTGCTGTTTGCGCTCTTGTCGGTGTTTTTGATCAGTTCGTTATAATCTTTCACAAAAGCGGAGAACGCTTTGTAGACATTCTCTTTATTGCTGTTCGTGATGTTCGTGGCGCCCAGATTCTCGATGGACTTGTAGAGCGAATTTGCAGCGGAAGCCGTGGCAGAGTCCGTCACGGTCTTGTTCTTGTCCTTATCCTTCGTGGAGGACGTGCCCGAAGTGCTGGTGGAGGAGTAACCGCCCGCGTATTTCGCCTTGGAGGAAGTGACTGCCTCGCCGTCCCCTGCTGCCCGGTAAATCTGGCTTGCCTTGCTGACGGCTTTGTCCGCAAAGGAGCCGATGCCGCCGAACAGCGTCTTCACCGTAGCGCCGTTTCCATGCTCTGTGTCCTGCAGCGCCTTCTTCATGGAATCTTCGTCGAAGGACAGCGTCCTGTCGGAATTCATGGTAATGCCCACCTTGGAGAAGAGCTTATAGTTTGAGTAGTAGGAGTTGTAAAGTGACTCCGCCTGTTTCTGCACGGTCGTGTTTTCACTCTTCGCCGCACTCTTCATCAGACTGTTGTAATCCTTGATGAAGGAGGAGACGGAGTCCGTAATCTTGTTGACGTTCTCCTCGCTGCGGTCGTCATAGTTCAGGGAAGTGAGTGCGGAAGCGGACTTGTAAAGAGACTGTGCCGCCGACGCGGAAGCGTTGTCCTTGACTTTTCCCGCCTTTTTGGAGTCGGTTTTGCCGGACTCCTCCGCCTCCTGCTTTTCCATTTTCGCATAGTAAGACTTCATCATTTTGCCGTAGCTGCCGTTTTTGATGGCGGCGTAATCGCTGAGCAGAGATCCCATCCCGCCGGCGTCGTCACCGCCGCCCATGCCGCCGAGCAGCGCAGAGTATGTGTCCGCCATTCCAGAATTTAAACCGTTTAAATTGATTCCCATTGTCAGTACCCTCCTTGTCTCGATAGTTGACATCCGTGTCATATATGTGTTTGCCGCAGATTATTCTTATATCTATTATTTCGTCTTTTCTGTTAATTTGTAAAGAGGTTTGGAGAAAATATTTTTTAAAATTTTCAGATTTTTCTTGACTTTGTCATAAAAATATGCCCGCGGGTATTAAAATGTCTAAAATACACAAAAAAGGGAGTAAAATAGAAATAAATAAGGGCAAAACAGCGACAAATATTTTATATTGTTGACACAAATTGTTTAAAATGCTATAGTAGTAGAAACATATGAAAGAAAAACATGACAAAAATGTAAAAAAGGAAGGTTCTTCGCGTTTTATATATATAGTAAAGATAGCAGGCGTACAGTTTGCGGATGAGAACGCGGAGCTTTTACAATCGGGTGCGCGTGGCTGCCCGGCTTTTTTATTAGAAAGGAGAGTGCGGCATGGGGCTTTTTAAGGATATTTTCGGATCAAAGGAAGAGCGGATGCAGATCGCCGCTCCGGTGGCGGGAAAGCTTGTTCCGCTCAGTGAGGTGAGCGATCCCACCTTTTCCGAGGAGATTCTGGGACAGGGAGCGGCAGTTATTCCCTCGGAAAATCAATTTTTATCTCCCGTTGACGGTACGGTCACCACAGTATTTCCCACCGGGCACGCGGTGGCGCTCACCTCTGCGAACGGGGTGGAGATACTGCTGCATATCGGGCTGGATACGGTGAAGCTGAACGGGAAACATTTTACCATCCATGCGGAGGAAGGGCAGCAGGTGAAAAAGGGTGACCTGCTTCTGGAAGCCGATCTGGAACAGATCAAATCCGAAGGATATGACATTATCACGCCGGTTGTCATCTGCAACACGGAAGAGTTTTCGGAAATCGCGATGGCGAAAGGCGGTCAGGTGACGGCGGGGACTGTTATTGTAAATGTCATAAAAAGAAAAGAGTAACTTCTTTTCGGGGGAGGTTTGTATGGATAGATATACTGGGAAAAGTGTGATGAGGGGAATTGCCATAGGAAGGGTATACCTTTATCAAAAGGTGGAGATTCAGGTGACGGATGAGAAGGTGTCCGATGTGGCGTCTGAGAAGGAACGCCTCACCGCTGCCGTGGAACGCGCGAAGGCACAGCTCACAAGACTCTACGACGAGGCGCTGCAGAACGTGGGGGAGGATCATGCCGCCATCTTTGACGTACACCGGATGCTTCTGGAAGACGAGGACTATCTGGAAACTGCCGCGGGGGAGATCAAGAACGGCTACAACGCGGTGTACGCGGTAGATCAGGCGGGTACGCAGTTTGCGGAGCTGTTCGCGGCGATGGATGACGAGTATATGAGAGGACGCGCGGCGGATATCCGGGATATTTCCCAGAGAGTGATTCGCATCCTTCTGGATCTGCCGGAGGAGGAGATCAACTCGGAGGAGCCGGTGGTTCTGGTGGCTGAGGATCTGACGCCCAGCGAGACGGTGAAGCTTGACAAAAAGAAAATTCTCGGGTTTGTGACTGTGAAGGGATCAGCAAATTCCCACACGGCGATACTGGCGAGAAGCATGAACCTGCCGGCGCTGGTGAATGTGAACATTGACCTTTCGGATGCGCTGCACGGGAAGACCTGCGTGGTGGACGGTTTTGAAGGTGAGTTTCTGATTGAGCCTGAGGAGGAGATCCTTTCCGAAAAGGTTGTGCGGAAAAACCAGTGGGTGGCGGATTTAGAAGCGCTCGAGAAGCTGAAAGGGCAGGACAATGTCACAAAGAGCGGCAAGCGGATAGACGTTTTCGCGAATATCGGCAATGTGGCGGACGCCGACATGGCATGTGCGGCGGACGCCGGAGGAATCGGACTTTTTAGAAGCGAATTTCTCTATCTGGGCAGAACCACTTTCCCGTCGGAGGAGGAACAGTATACGAGTTATAAGGCTGTCCTCGAGAAGATGGAAGGAAAGAAAGTGGTGATCCGCACACTGGATATCGGGGCAGATAAGAAGGTGGACTATTTCGGACTGGAGCCGGAGGAAAACCCGGCGCTCGGCTACCGGGCGATCCGCATCTGTCTGGACAGGGAGGAGATATTCATCACCCAGCTCCGTGCCCTTTACCGCGCGGCGGCACACGGGACACTGGCAATCATGTTCCCCATGATTATATCTGTGGATGAGGTTAAGCGGATCAGGCAGATCGTGGAGATGGTGAAGGAGGAGCTTGCAAAGGAAGGCTATCCTGTCGGGGAAGCGGAGATTGGCATTATGATCGAGACGCCGGCGGCGGCTGTGATATCCGATAAGCTGGCGAAGGAAGTGGACTTTTTCAGTATAGGAACCAACGATCTGACACAGTATACGCTGGCGGTAGACCGGCAGAACCAGAAGCTGGAAGGGATTTGCGATACCCACCATGAGGCGTTGCTGCGGCTGATCGAGTTGACAGTAAAGAATGCCCATGAGGCGGGCATCTGGGTAGGTATCTGCGGAGAGCTTGGCGCCGATACGGAACTGACAGAGTGGTTTTTGAAGATCGGTGTGGATGAGCTGAGTGTAGCGTCATCTGCGGTACTCAAGGTACGTGGGGCGGTCAGAGCGCTGCCGTAAGTATACTCTCGGATGCAGAAGCGGTTCTGAGGGTGTATATAAAAAATTAAGGAGGGAGGATATTTAAGAAATGAGGGATTTTACTTATGTAATCAAGGATCCGGTGGGGCTGCATGCCAGACCTGCAGGTCTGCTGGTAAAGAAGGCGGGCGAGTTTACCAGCAGGATTACGATTGAGTCCGGAGGTAAAAGCGCGGAGGCTAAGAAGCTGATCATGCTGATGGGACTCGGAATCAAACAGGGTGCGGAGGTAGTCTGCCGTATTGAGGGCGAGGACGAGGATGTCGCGCATGATGCGCTCGTGAAATTTTTTGAAGAAAACTTATAAAATTTAAATTGATTGGGAGGTAGTGCTTATGATGAAATATTTACAGAAACTGGGTAAATCCCTGATGCTGCCGGTGGCGTGTCTGCCGATCTGCGGTATTCTGATGGGAATTGGATATGCGTTGTGTCCGTCGACGATGCAGGGCGGTGATATGCATGGCTTTTTGAATTTGCTGGGATTTTTCCTTGTGAAGGCGGGTGGCGCGCTGATCGACAATATGGCTATTCTGTTTGTAATCGGCGTAGGTGTCGGTATGGCGGATGACCATGACGGCACGGCAGGTCTTGCAGCACTGGCATCCTGGCTGATGATAACGAACCTGCTGGCAGTTGGCACAGTTACGGCTATGATGCCTTCTATCGCAGACGATGTGAATAAGTCCCTTGCGTTTGGCAAAATTGCGAATCCGTTCATCGGTATTCTGGCAGGTATCATTGGCGCAAGCTGCTACAATAAATTTAAAGGTACGCAGCTTCCGGATTGGCTTTCCTTCTTCAGCGGCAAGCGCTGTGTGGCAATTATAGCAGGTGTGGTTTCGATTCTTGCTTCAGCGGTTCTGCTGTTTGTATGGCCGGTCGTGTTCGGCGCACTGATTGCGGTAGGTCAGGGTATTGTAGGAATGGGTGCAGTAGGCGCAGGTATCTACGCTTTCCTGAACAGACTGCTGATCCCTACGGGTCTGCACCATGCACTGAACAACGTGTTCTGGTTTGATACCATCGGTCTCGGCGATCTGTCCCACTTCTGGGCAGGCGAGACAAGTGCGGATGTTACATGGAGCCTTGGTATGTATATGTCGGGATTCTTCCCTTGTATGATGTTCGGTATCCCGGGTGCGGCGCTTGCTATGGTTCACACAGCGAAGAGCAATAAGAAGAAAGTGGCGATCGGTCTGGTTGCTTCCGCGGCTGTCTGCTCCTTTGTCTGCGGCGTTACCGAGCCTTTCGAGTTTGGTTTCATGTTCCTTGCACCGGTTCTGTATCTCATTTATGCGCTGCTTTACGGTATCTTCACGACGATTACCGTACTGCTCGGCTTCCGTGCAGGTTTCAGTTTCTCTGCTGGCGCGACGGACCTTGTGTTCTCGGCACCGCTGCCTGCAGCAGCAAATACATGGATGATCATTCCTCTTGGTCTTGCAGCATTTGCAGTATTTTATGTGGTGTTCCGCTTCGCGATTGTGAAGTTTGATTTAAAGACACCCGGCAGAGAGGATGACGACGTCGAGGCGGAGAAGAAAGCGGTTCTCTCCAACAGCAATTTCACCGAAGTGGCTTCCATCATTCTGGAAGGTCTCGGCGGTAAGGAAAATGTGAAGTCTCTTGACAACTGTATCACAAGACTCCGTCTGGAGATCAACGATTACACGAAGGTGGACGAAAAGAAGATCAAATCCGCGGGTGTGGCGGGTGTTATGAGACCCAGCAAGACTGCAGTGCAGGTTATCGTGGGCACCAAGGTACAGTTCGTGGCGGATGAGATGAAGAAGATGCTGTAAAACATTTGGAAAGTTTTAAAGTTGAAAACATGAAATGTGTGTTATACGGGCAGCCTCTTGCGGGGCTGCCCGTTGACGTAGATTCTTTTTGCTGAATGTCCGGAAAGGAGCGTATATTCTACATGCTTTTAGAGAAGCTGCAGGCACAGGACAATTTTACAAACAACGAAAAAGAGGTGGCCGGATATGTTCTGGAACATATGGATCAGATTCCGGAAATGTCGAGCGCAGAACTTGCGCAGGCTTCTTTTACCAGCAAGGCTACCGTCGTTCGTTTAAGTCAGAAACTCGGACTTGCCGGATATCAGGAGTTCCGGCTTAAACTGGTGGAGGAAATTAATCAGAAGAACCGGCTTTCACGGATGCTTGAGGGGGAACCCATTACAGATCAAAGCACTTATACGGATATTATTCACACACTACCCGTTCTGTATGACAAGGCGGTGACTAACACACGGCTTGCCCTTGATAAAAATGTCATGAACCGGATTAACAGCGTGATACAGAGAGCGGATTGTATCGATATTTACGGTACGGGTATCAGCTATATACTGGCACAGTCGGCAGTGTTCAAGTTTGCCACGCTGGGGCTGGAATGCTCGGCCTATGAAAGTATCAATAGCCATTATCTGGCGGCCAGAAAGAATAAAAAAACGATTGCTTTTTTAATCAGCTTTACGGGTGCGAACCGGTCTGTGATTCAGATGGCAAAATATCTCCGGGAAGGGACGAATAATTATGTGGTAGGGCTGATGGGGCCACATAATCAGGTGATTCGCGAATGGTGTCATGAAGTCGTAGAGATTCCCAACCGGGATTCTCTGCTCAGTCTGGATGTAATCACTTCTTTTTCCGCCGTCACTTATGTACTGGATATTTTCTTTTCCCTGCTTCTTGCCAGACGTTATGAGGAGCACGCGAAATCATCGCTGGAAATGCTGACGCATATGGATCTGCTGCTTGACCGAACAAAAAAGGACGCTTGAAACGGTATAATAAATGATGACTTTGGACCTTTGTTGCAGAGATAGAGGTCCTTTTTTTGTGAATTTTGAAACGGTGAAACTATCGCCCTTCCACTTATTGTCGGAAAGAATCTCCCTGTGTTATATTCGGTTTAACAAAGAACAGACCGGGTGAGAAGTATAAGCGCTTTACGACATGGAAGGTATGGAAAAAAGAGACAGGAGGGAATGGCAATGGGAAAATACCATGAGCTGGCAAAAGAGATTGTAAAATATGTCGGTGGCAAAGAAAACATTTCAGGGCTGGTACATTGTATCACACGGCTTCGTTTTACGTTAAAGGACGAGTCGAAGGCGAAGGATGATGTGCTAAAGGCTATGGAAGGCGTCGTTACGGTGATGAAAAGCGGCGGACAGTATCAGGTGGTGATTGGCAATCATGTGCCGGAGGTGTTTGAGGATGTGATGGAACTGATCGGCTTGCAGGAGGGAGACAGCAGCGGCGGGGATGAGAAGAAAGGCAGGCTGTTAGACAGAGCCATCGATGTGGTATCCGGCATTTTTCAGCCTATTCTTGGTATTATGGCTGCCTGCGGTATGTTAAAAGGATTGAATACGCTGCTTGTGGCCCTTGGGCTTTACAGCGCTGAGTGCGGCGGTTATCTGATCATCAATGCGGCAGGCGATGCCTTGTTTACGTTTCTTCCGCTGTTTCTCGGTTATACGGCGGCAAAGAAATTTGGTTTAAAGCCCATGCTTGGCCTCGCCATCGGTGCGGCCATGTGTTATCCGGGAATCCAGGCGGGAACCCTGTCTGCAGGGATGGAGCCTGTGTACAGCTTACTGGACGGAACCATGTTTGCCTCTCCGGTGTACATTAACTTTTTTGGAATACCCGTCATTTCCGTGGACTATACGGGAACGGTTATTCCGGTTATTCTGGCGGTATGGTTTGCGTCTAAATGTGAGAAGTTTTTTAACAAACTGATTCCGGATCTGGTGAAATTTTTCTTTGTGCCTATGCTGACCTTACTGGTGACGCTGCCGGTATCCGTGATCTTCTTAGGGCCGGTTGCAACTTTTGGGTCCACGCTGATTTCGGAGTTTACACTGACGATTCGCGGTTTCAGTCCGCTGCTCGCAGGCGCAATTGTAGGATTAACCTGGCAGATTCTTGTGATTTTCGGCATGCACTGGGGATTTATCCCTGTTTATATTAACAATGTTATGACGCTTGGATATGACAATGTGATGATGCCTTTTTTCGCCTGCACCTTTGCAACCTCCGCGGTTGTACTGGCGATTTTCTTTAAGACAAAGGATAAGAAGCTGCGGGAAATGGCAATCCCCAACTTTATCTCCGGCATTTTCGGGGTGACTGAGCCTGCTATTTACGGTATTTTGCTTCCGCTTAAAAAGCCGTTTATCATCAGTTGTATTGCAGGAGGGATCGGCGGTGCGTTTTACGGACATTTCAACTTCCGCAAGTTTATTTTAGGCGGCATGGGCATCTTTGAACTGCCCAATATGATGAATCCGGATGGAACGATGGGAAATATCATTGTGGCTTTTGCCGGTATTGCCATTTCCATGGCGGCAGGCTTTTTGCTTACGATGTTGTTTTATAAAGATAAGCCGCAGACTGTGCAGGCAGAGATGTCAGAAACGGCGGCGTCAGAGCCGGATGCCGTTACAGTGAAGGGAAAAAAGGAGAAGATCGTACTGGCAAGTCCTTTGAAAGGAAAGGTTCTGCAACTGTCAGAGGTGAAGGATGAGGCGTTCTCCTCGGGTGTTTTGGGAAAAGGAGCCGCGATTGAGCCGGAAGAAGGCGTACTCTATGCGCCAGCAGACGGAACGGTCTCCGCATTGTTCCCCACAGGCCATGCAATTGGACTTACCACACAGACCGGATTGGAGCTTCTGATGCATGTGGGAATGGATACGGTACAATTTGACGGAAAAGGCTTTCAGGCTTTTGTGGAAACAGGCGAAGCGGTAAAGCGGGGCCAGAAGCTCCTTGCGTTTGATATGGATTTGATCAGCAAGGCCGGCTATAGTCTAGCAACACCTGTACTGGTGACGAACTGTGATGAATTTGAACAGGTGGAGATTACGGAGGCGAAAGAGGTTCAGGCAGGAGATTCACTGCTGTGTGTCATGTAGTGAGAGGAGGAAGGATGCGAGAGGATTTTTTGTGGGGCGGCGCCATGGCAGCTAACCAGTGCGAGGGCGGCTGGCAGGAAGGCGGCAGGGGCATGGGTCTTGTGGATGTTATCCCTTACGGGGAGAACCGAATGTCTGTTATGGAAGGACACATGGACTACCGTGATCTTCCGGAAGGCACCATTTTTCCGGGGAGAGAGGCAATTGACTTGTACGGACACTATAAGGAAGATATCGCGCTCTTTGCGGAAATGGGCTTTAAATGCTATCGGTTTTCTTTTTCCTGGTCTCGGATTTTTCCCACCGGGGAAGAAACAGAGCCCAATGAAGAAGGACTGAAATATTATGAGACGCTGATTGACGAGCTTCTCAGATATGGCATAGAGCCGGTAGTGACGATCTGCCATTTTGATATGCCGCTGCATCTTGTGGACAAATATGGCTCTTGGCGAAACCGCAGGATCATTGATTTTTATCTGAATTACTGCCAGACGGTTTTTCGCCGTTTTAAGGACAAAGTGCGATATTGGATTACGTTTAATGAAATCAATATGTTGATGCATCTGCCCTTTATGGGCGCCGGAATCCGTTTTGAGAAGGGAGAGGATGAGACTTTCATAAAATATCAGGCGGCGCACAATGAACTGGTTGCTTCCGCTTATGCCGTCAAGCTGGCACGTGAGATCAATCCCAGATTCCGGGTAGGCTGTATGCTGGCCGCCGGAAGCGTGTATCCTTATAGCTGCAGACCGGAGGATGTGTGGGAGAGCATGAAAAAAGACCGGGAGAACTACTTCTTCATAGATGTGCAGGTAAGAGGCGAATATCCGGCTTATGCGGAAAAGTTTCTGGAGCAGGCGGGTATCCGGCTGGAAATGGGCCCTTGGGACAGGAAGATTTTAAAGGAGCACACGGTGGATTTTATTTCTCTGTCCTATTACAATAGCCGCTGTGTACGGGCAGACGGGCAGGGAGAAGCGTCAGGAGGAAATGTATTTGCCTCGGCAAAGAATCCTTATCTGGAATGCAGTCAGTGGGGATGGCCAATTGATCCGCTGGGACTGCGCATCACCTTAAATGCGCTCTATGACCGTTATCAGAAGCCGCTGTTTATCGTAGAAAACGGTCTGGGAGCCAGAGACGAGCCGGGGCAGGACGGAAAGATTGAGGATGATTACCGGATTGACTATCTGAAAGCCCATATCAAGGCTATGATGGCGGCAGTGGATGAGGACGGTGTGGATTTGATCGGGTATACGCCGTGGGGCTGCGTGGATCTGATCAGCGCTACCACAGGTGAAATGTCTAAACGATACGGCTTGATCTATGTGGACAAAGACGACAGCGGAAACGGTACGCTGAAACGTATGCGGAAAAAGTCTTTTTCATGGTATCGCGAAGTCATTGCATCCAACGGGGAAAATTTAAAATAGAAAGAATGGGATGACTCCTGCATATATTGGAAATGAGAAGATACGGCGGGAGACTGCAATGGCTGAAAAAAAGAAATGGAACGATAAGTTTAAGCTTGCGATGGGGGAACTGGAAAATAAAATACAGCGGGAACACCGGGGGCGGGAAAAGAGTGTCTGGCCCGAGCCGGAAAAAGTGGAAGCATGGAATGAGGAGAGACAGAGGCAACGGGGCTGCGGACAATACTGCGGCTCCGTGAGCGCGGCGGAGCGTTCACAGACAAAGAAAGAGTATAAGAGGGAACTGTTTTTGAAAAATGTGGCTGTGCAGACAGCGAAATCGGCGGCATTTCTGCTGGCGTCAGTGGCTTTGATTCAAGGGATCGCGCGGTTTCTGCCAGATTCCATCACCGTGAGCAGCTCCGTGGGCGGAAGGGAACTGCCCATCTACTGTGTGGAGACGGATAAGAAGCAGGTGGCGCTGAGTTTTGATGCGGCCTGGGGCGGCGGTAACTTGCGGTAAAATGATACTGATATGATCCGTAATGGAAAGGAAATGTACTTCTTGATCCGGGAAATGTATAGCGTGTTGTTTCCTGCCTGCCATTTTTTCAATCGGCTATCCCTCCTGCATATAATCAATTAAAAGTTATGCGGTCACCTCCCCTTGCCTGCGGGAAAAGGCTTCTAAGCGTCCAAAAAGGTCAGAAAAGAACACCGGGAAATGACAGTCTTTCTATTATCATTCCCCGGCGCTTATCCGCTGAATTTATAGCCGACACCTGACACGGTTTTTATGTAGGGCGGTTTTTGGCTAATTCTATTGCTTCTTTTCCGGATAAATGTTCAATATCTAACTCTATCATGCACAAAGGCTTCCATTCTCTGTTAATTAAAGCATTTCGGTTTGCTTCTGTATCAGTTGGATAATATTTTATTGCCAATCGTTCTATTGCGTTTTTCATTTCTTTTTCATTCTCCATAATATGAATTTTACCAAAAGCAATTACGCTTCTGAAATAAGTTGTGTATTCCTCCGGCACTATATAGTCTTGGTCGATTACGCAAAAAGACGCTTTACTACATTTCTTGATTGCGTCTATTTTATGCCCGCTTTTTGCACCGTGAAAAAACAATTTAGAATTGTAATATACATAACTGATTGGAACTGCATACGGATAATCATTATCTCCTAATAAAGCTAATACACCGGCTGTTCCTTTTTCTAAGATCTCAATACATTCTTTTTCGGATAATATTTGGTTTTTTCTACGCATTTCTCTAAACATTTTTCTTACCTCTTTCTGAATTTAATATATAATGCAATGCCCGCTAAAGTGACAAAACATTCAGTAATTGGAAAAGACAGCCATACGCCTGTCATTCTTAATAAAAATGACAGAAAAAACGCCATAGGAATTATAACTAAAAACCCTCTTGACAGTGAAATGATTTGTGCAGGCAGGGCTTTTTCTGTTGATGTAAAATATGAGCATATTATTATATTATATCCCACAAAGGGAATGGCAGTAAAATATATTTTTAACCCTGCTTTTGCAATCTGTTGTAACGATATATTTTGCTCGCTGTTAAATATGCTTACTATTGGATTGGCAAATAAGAAAAAAATCATATAAATGCCGCATGATATAACCAACATTGTTTTTAAGGCATATTTCAAAATCTGTTTCTGACTTTCACGCTCTCCAGATCCGTATACTCTGCTTAATATTGGCTGTGTCCCTTGTGCTATTCCGGTGTAAATTGAAATAACCACAAGTGATAAATTTGCAACTACACCATAAGCAGCTACACCGATATTCCCTTTCAAGTGCAGGATAATAGTATTAAAAACTATCATTACAATCCCGGATGCCATTTCTGTGATGAAAGACGGAACGCCTAAAGAAATGATATTTCCTGTCAAGCGAAAGGAGGGACTTATTCGTACGAAATGAAACTGATTTTCTTTTGTAAGCCAATGCTTAGATAGAATAAATAAGCTGATAACAGGTGCCAGCCCTGTTGCTAATACTGCGCCAAATATACCCATATTAAGTGGAAAGATAAATATATAATCTAAAATAATGTTTGCAAAGCTTCCAGTCAGCATACCGATCATAGCCAATTTAGGATTTCCGTCATTCCTTACGAAGCAGATCAGCGTGTCATTCGCCATAAATGCCGGAGCAAATAGCAGAATAACCTGTAAATATGTTTTTGTCATAAGAAAAACGTCTTTGTCAGCACCTAATAATATTGTCAGTTTTTCAGAAAAGAAAATACCCATCAGCATGAAAATAACAGCCAATGTAAACATTATATATATTGTGTTTGAAAAAGTTTTGTCTGCATTTCTGTATTCTTTTTGTCCCCTGTAAATGGAATATTTGGTTGCACCTCCCATTCCAAACATCAGACCACTTCCATGAATAAAACTATAAATAGGAATGGCTAAATTAAGTGCGGTAAGACCATTTGCACCCAAACCATTTGAAACGAAAAAGGTATCGGCAAGTATGTAACATGACAAGCCAATCATGCCGCATATATTTAATAGCACATATCGAAAAAATTCTTTTAGTAGTATTTCTGTTTTCATATATATCTATCTCTTTAAAATAAAAAGCGTCAGCACTTTCTATCTTCTAAGACCTAACGATAGAAAGACTGACGTATAATCTCTTTACCCGGTGGCAAAAAGCAACGTTGTTTCCAATACGATATTATATACCAAAATAAATTGAAAAGCAATATCTAAAATTGGCTGGGAGCTTTACGATAATTACTGCATATCTTCAGCAGGCAGAAACACAAGTCCGGCAAATTCTTCCCCGGTCAGTTTCTTCGGCTTTTCCGATGTGCGTTCCGCGGGCTCCTGTATCTACGTGTCCATGTAGGGCAGGGTAGCGGTAACTTGCGGTAAAATGATACTGATATGATACACTCTGTTTTGTGCAGGCAGTATCTTTCAGATATGGATTTTGGCTATTTTCGGCTGATGTCTGATACATCAGCCGATATTTTCTGTGTCGGTATAAACCGTTTTGAAAAGCGTTTCAAACTCGCCTGAAAAATTGTAAGTGATCTTGATTTTGTGGTTTTCATATACCGCTATTTCATGTATTATTTCTACCACAATCTCCCTGTCCAATTTTTCGATAGCCCTAAGCTCTAACAGCCGTTTTATCCACGGGCTGTCAAAAATATCCGGCGTAGCTTCGTCCTGTCTGTTATCAATGCTTTCAAGCTGCTTTTCCAGTAATTCTTCTTTCTTTCGGTAATCCTGCCAATATGTGACAAATTCATCTTTGGAAATCAGCTCACTTCGGTAATCCTCATAAACCGCTTTTTTCAGCTTCCGCACTTTTTCCAGTTCAGCGGTCAGACGGGTTTTCTCATTTTCGTTTACCCGCTTTACCGTGACGGCTGCCGCTTGGTTCTGTTCGATAACTTCACGCATATTGTCAATGTTTAGCATGATAGCTTCCAGATCTTCCAAAATGATTTTTTCCAAAACCAAATGCGGTATAGGGTGCGGGGCACAATATTGTCTGCCGGAACGTACATATGTCCCGCAATAGTAATTGACGGTACCTCCATTATTTTTTGAACCGATTTTCTTAGTTAAAGCCCTGCCGCAGTCCCCGCATTTCAAAAAACCTGCAAAAATACTCATGTTGCTGCTTAAGTCAAGATTGCGTGTCCTGCGCTTTAACAAATCTTGCACCTTGTTCCATGTTTCATCATCAATGATCGCTTCATGTGTGCCTTTTACCACAATCCAATCTTCTTTGTCCTGGGCTTTTGATTTTCCTCTCATTCTCTGGCTTTTCTTGTTCTGCACCATATTCCCGATATACATTTCATTTTGTAAAATACGGTTTACGGTTGAATACGTCCAGTAAGAGGTACTGTCTAAACGGTTGCTGTTTCTGTAATGATCTCCGTTTAACTTTTTGTATTCAGACGGGCATACAATTCCTTCTTCATTCAATATAGACGCAATTCGGATTTTTCCATTTCCGGCTATATAGAGTTTGAAGATTTTGCGGATAACTCCGGCGGCATATTCATCAATAACCAGCTTGTTTTTATCAGCAGGAGATTTCTTATATCCATAGGAAGCAAACGCTCCTATAAATTCCCCTGCCCTCTGTTTGGTTTTCATGGAAGCATGGACTTTTTTGGAAATGTCCCGTGCGTACTGCTCATTAAAGATATTCTTTATAGGCAGCAGCATATCATAAGCCTGCTTCATGCTGTCAATATGATCCGTAATGGAAATGAAACGTACTTCGTGATCCGGGAAATAGCGTTCCAAATATTTTCCTGTGTCAATGTAATCACGTCCGAACCTTGAAAGGTCTTTCACAATCACACAATTCACTTTTCCGCCTTCTATGTCTGCAATCATTCTCTTAAATGACGGGCGGTTATAATTTGTTCCCGTGAAACCGTCATCTATGTAAGTGTCATACAAAACAAAGTCGTCCTTGTCTTTTAAGTAATCTGTAATCAGTTTCTTCTGATTTCCAATACTGTCACTCTCTGCCTTATCGCCGTCCTCTCTTGATAACCTGATATATTCAGCCACGTTGAAAAGTATATTTTTCACGGGGAAACAACTTCTTTTTTTGTTTGTTCTTGTGCATGGGTCTGAATAATTCGGTTTACAAGCTCTGCGACAGTGATTTTAGCTAAAAATTCTCTTTCAATGGTATAGCGTATTGTTTCCTGCCTGCCATTTTTCAATCGGCTATCCCTCCTGCATATGATTGCTTAAAAAAGTTATGCAATTTATTCATAACAGCATATTAGATATAGCTTGTCCGATATGCTAAGGTATGCTGCTAATATTTTCCCTTCGGGTTCGGCTTTATGCTGCCACCATGTGTTACCGGCTATTCTGTAAAGGATTTCCGAGGTAAACCGGGAATAAATGCAGGCGGCGGCATGGCTTTTTGAAGTTAAATTGGATAGAAACTTATGGAATTTTACACAGATTTTACATAAATCATCTTTTGGATTTTACATAGATCGGATATCATTTGACGATAAGAAGATTCTTTAGGGAGGATTATGGTCAGATGGATTTCTTTGGATTACTGACAATGGTTGGCGGGTTGGCGTTATTTTTATATGGGATGAAAACGATGGGGGATGCGCTGTCCAAGATGGCAGGCGGCAGGCTGGAGCAGGTACTGGAGCGTATGACGAATAATCCTGTGAAGGCCGTCCTGCTTGGGGCAGGCGTAACAGCGGTGATCCAGTCTTCTTCCGCTACGACGGTTATGGTAGTGGGGTTTGTCAATTCCGGTATTATGAAGCTCTCTCAGGCAGTCGGCGTGATTATGGGTGCAAACATCGGCACCACAGTTACTTCGTGGATTCTCAGTCTTTCCGGTATCGAAAGCGGGAATTTCTTCGTAAAGCTTCTGAAACCCTCGTCCTTCTCCCCGATATTGGCGCTCATTGGCGTGATACTGGTAATGTTTATTAAAAATACGAAAAAAAATGATGTAGGGACGATTCTGATCGGGTTTGCAGTGCTTATGTTTGGAATGGACACCATGAGCGGCGCTGTAAAGCCGCTTGCGGACGTGCCGGAATTTACATCGCTTTTTACGGCATTTGAAAACCCTCTTTTAGGTATGATAGTTGGAGCCATTTTAACTGCAGTAATCCAGAGTTCTTCCGCTTCTGTCGGTATTTTGCAGGCGATGTGCGCCACCGGAAGCGTAACGGTGGGAGCGGCGCTTCCGGTGATTATGGGACAGAATATCGGGACCTGTGTCACAGCTTTACTTTCCGGTGTCGGGGCAAACAGGAATGCAAGAAGGGCGTCCTTGATACATCTTTATTTTAATCTGATAGGTACATTTGTGTTTATGGCAGTATTTTATGCTATGAATCATTTTGTACAGTTTGCTCTTTTGTCGGATGCGGCAAACGGTGCGATCATTGCAGTGATACACAGCGTGTTTAATATTGCTTCGACAATCGTGTTGCTCCCTGCTTCCAGACTGCTGGTAAAACTCGCATACTTTACCATCCCGCAGTCAGCGGACGAAACACTGGAAACGTCAGGAAAAGTGCTGGACGATAGGTTTCTGGAAAGACCTGCGTTTGCGGTTGCACAATGTAAAAATGCGGTGTGCGATATGGCGCAGCTTATCTTAAAGGCAATGAATTTATGTGTATACATACAGAAAAAATATGATGAAAATGCTGTGCAGGAGGTTATGGAAATTGAGCAGGAGGTAGATGTCAGGGAAGATGAGTTATCGTCCTATCTGGCAAAGCTTTCCACAAAGCCGCTCTCTGAACGGGACAGTAAAACCATCAATAAATACAGCAGGTGCATTATGGATTTAGAAAGGATATCCGATTATACTAAGGGCATAGCATTCGCACAAAAGAAGCTGCATAAGGGCAAAGAAAAATTTTCAAGGAAAGCGGCAGCCGAAGCAAGGCTGATTTATGAGGCAACCCTCGAAATCGTTGAATGTACGGTTTCCGGTTTTATACATGAGGACAAAGAGATGGCGTTTCGCATTGATCCGCTTGCCGATGTAATCAGCCGGGTAAAAAAGGAAATCCGAAAGAACCATAGCAGGAGGCTGGAAAAGGGGAAATGTTCCGTGGAACTTGGCATGGCGCTTACAGATATGGTCACTTCCCTGGAGCGCATTGCAAAGCATTGTTCCAATATAGCGGAATGGCAGACGGCATCCGAAACAGACCAGCACGCATTGCATCAATATGCACGGAGTGTCAAAGAGAGGAATGAACTGTACAAGGAACTGCTTGAAGGGTATACAGCAAAATATTCGTTGGAAAAACTTGAGGAAACATAGGTTATCTGTATAATGTAATTGTGCAGAGGCATTTATTTCTTATTGCCGCAGCGCGTTTTTGAATGATAAAAATTTCAGAAAAAGGAAGTCAGCGCTTATGTCGTTAATCTATATTTTGGAAGATGATAAAAATATTCAGGAGATAGAAAGTTATGCCATAAAGGGAAACGGTTATGATGTGCGTGCGTTTGACGACGTAGAGGCTTTTGACAGGGGAATGCAGGAAATGAAGCCGGATTTATTGCTTCTCGATGTCATGCTGCCGGGGGAGGACGGGCTGTCCGTACTGAAAAGACTCCGTTCAGATAAAGATACGAAAGAACTGCCCGTCATACTTGTGACAGCGAAAGACTCAGAAATAGATACCGTCAGGGGGCTTGATCTGGGGGCGGATGACTACATCACAAAACCATTTGGCGTGATGGAGCTTATGTCACGCATCAAGGCAATTATGCGACGTGTCAAACCAACGAGCGATGACGTGGTCTTAAAATACAAAAATATATATCTGGATCAGGACAGACGGATCTGCCTTGTGGATGAGGAAAATGTGGAACTGACATTCAAAGAATATGAGCTGCTCCGGCTCTTTCTTTCCAATCTGGGGATTGTGCTGACAAGGGAAGCGATCATGGATACGGTATGGGGGATGGATTTTGCGGGGGAGAGCAGGACTGTTGACATGCACATCAAAACACTTCGCAGAAAGCTGAAAGAAGCGGGCAGCCTGATCATTACTGTGAGGAATGTGGGGTATAAACTGGAATGAGGCGGGAAATAAACAGACGGTTCACCGGCATTGCGCTTTTTTCCGTGGTGATCACCACGATCGTGATGACGGCGGTGTTTTATTCACAGTTAAAAAAACAGGTTTTTTCCGATCTGGCTGTCGTGGCGGATTTACTGATTGCTGGAGAGCACTGTGAGCGAAAAATAGATCATTTAAGAATTACACTGATAGATGCGGACGGCAAGGTTTTGTTTGATTCTACGGTAGACGGGCAGTCGCTTGCCAACCATCTGGACAGGCCGGAAATTGCGGAGGCGGTTTCTTCCGGAACCGGTATGGGAATCAGGAAGTCGGATACCCTGTCGGAGAGTGTATTTTATTACGCAAAAAAAATGGATAACGGGCGAATACTCAGAGTGGGAAAGGAGGCGCACAGCGTTGCAGCCGTTCTTTTGTCTGCCCTGCCGGTGGTGCTGACAACGGCGCTGCTCCTTGCGGGCATCTGTCTGATGGTATCGCACTATCTTACCTCTGCCATAGTGAAACCGATTGATGAAATGGCAGGGGATATGGAACATATTGACGAGGAGAAAAGTTATCCGGAACTGATCCCGTTTACAAGAAAAATACGCTTACAACATGAGGAAATCCTGTCTGCCGCTAATATAAGGCAGGAATTTACCGCCAATGTAAGCCACGAATTAAAGACGCCGCTTGCGGCAATATCAGGTTATGCGGAACTGATGGAAACGGGACTGGTAGATGAAAAAGAGATGAAGCATTTTTCAGGGGAAATCCGTAAAAGTGCGGCAAGACTGCTTACCTTGATCAATGACATCCTTAAACTCTCGCAATTGGATGCAGGAAATGCAAAAGATATCCTTGATGTGGTGAATCTGGCGGAAATTACAAAAGAGAGTGTGGAAATGCTCTCTTTCGGGGCGGCGAAAAATGGCATTGATGTAGTGTATGAAGGAGATGACAGGGCGGATGTCCATATCGGAAAGGAACTTGCCCAGGAGCTTGCCTACAATCTGATTGAAAACGCCATCCGGTATAACAAACCGAATGGCAGAGTAACTGCAAAAGTACAGAAAGAGGGATTGCAGATTATCTTTTCGGTAGAGGATACCGGTATCGGCATTCCGCCGGAACATCAGGAGAGAATTTTTGAGCGCTTTTACCGGGTGGATAAAAGCAGGTCGAAGGAACTGGGAGGCACGGGTCTTGGGCTTGCGATTGTAAAGCATATCTGTAACATGACGGATGCGAAGATAAACCTGATGAGCAAACCGGGGGTCGGAACGAAGATAGTTATTGTCTGGGGCGGGGGCAATGCCTAAAAATGGGAGACAAAATCATGTGGGAAAACTTATATGAAAATTTGAAAAATGACTCAGAGATAAGAGAACTAATACGCAGGGGCAATGCGAACTTAGGTGTTTTGGGTTATACAGACCATTCAGAAGCCCACACAGCCCTTGTGGCGGAAAAGACAGCATGGATATTAAAGGAATTTGGGTATGATGAACATACACAGATGTTAGGGAAAGCTGCAGGGTTTATGCATGATATCGGAAATGCCATCAATCGTTCCCGCCACGCAGAATATGGCGGAATTCTGGCAAATGAAATCCTCAGAAGATATGAGTTGTCAGTGGAGGATAGAATTGAAATAGTAACCTGTATCAGTAATCATGATGAATCCACGGGCGGAACTGTCAGCGCAGTCTCAGCGGCGCTTATCATTGCGGATAAAACAGATGTGCGGAGGAACAGAGTCAGACTGCAGGATAAAGCCGCTTTTGATATCCATGACAGGGTGAACTATGCTGTTACGGAAGCCCGTCTGGAAATTGATAAGGAGAAAAAGGTGATTACGCTGCATTTACAGATAGACGAGGAAAACTGTTCTATGTATGAGTATTTTGATATCTTTTTAGGAAGAATGCAGATGTGCCGCCATGCCGGGGAATTTTTAGGCGTTCGGTTTAAGCTGATGGCAAACGGCAGCAAGGTCTTGTGAAAACTGTGTCGAAATGGTAAAGGAGCTGTAAACAGTTCCTGCGGGAAAAGAACGGAGGTTGAAGGCACGGAGATTGTCTTACAGGTATTCTTATTGGTCGTAGGGTTTACGATGCTTATCAAGGGTGCAGATTTCTTTGTGAATGGTTCGTCGGGAATTGCTTTGAAGTTTGCGATTCCACAGCTTGTGGTGGGGCTTACCACCGTTGCCATGGGAACAAGCGCCCCTGAGGCGGCGGTAAGCATCTCGGCGGCGCTTAAGGGGAAAGTGGTATAATGCTGATTTTGGGGATGTAATCGCTGAACGATGCCGTTTTTTGCCGAGAGCAAAAAAATGATACATATTTTAATGTAAAAAAGAAAGGTATGGAAACATATGCAAAAGAAACTAATTCTGGTTACTTCGCCGCCGGCAAGCGGCAAAACATATATTTCAAAACTGCTGGCAAAGCGGCTGCAGCATGTAGTGTATCTGGACAAGGATACCTTGATCACGCTGTCAAAGCATATATTTGCGGTGGCTGGGGAGCCGTTTGACCGAAGCAGCGATTTCTTTGAACAGTACATTAGGAATCCGGAATATGACTGTATTGTGGCGTTGGCACTGGAAGCTTTGGATTATGAAGATATTGTACTCATAAATGCTCCCTTTACCAGAGAAGTCAGGGATATGGAATGTAATTTTAATATTCCGTCTAATTTGGATGATCCGATTATAAAGAATGATAACCAGCATGAACTGGAGGTTTCCATGAAAAAAGTGCTGGACATTCTGGAAGACAATGTATGATGGAGGGAGGTGTGCAAAATGGTAATTGGCAGAGTTTCAGGCAGCATGGAGGCTTTGGCTGCGGCGGTTAATCCTCATAAAGAAGCAGTGGAACTGGTGGAACAGCAGATGGATGAGATGGCAGATGATCTTGTCCGAGATACCTATGAAACAACAATAAAGCCGGATGATTATGTATATCCGAGTGAGAACTATAATGATATTATGAAAGTCAGTGCCGGAGAACATTCTTCATCACCGAACAATAACCGCCAGCCTCAATAAAAGTCTGATTGCAGAGGTACTTGGGAAATACCCTGCAATAATGGGGTATTTCTCTCAGTAGGAAACTTAAATCGGCGTTGACAATTTGGCTTACGGTTTTTCAGCTATTGCAAATATACCAGCCCTTCTGAAACTGCCCATACCACTTGGCATTACATACTTGTCATAGTAATCGCAGATTTCAAGAAATTCCTTGTTGGTACTGATTTCATTGATTTTTTTATGCACTTCTTCTTTGTTATTCTGCCGATAAAGATGCAGCAAATACAGGTGTGTCAGGCTGCCGATACTGTGACATTCCAGAACATTCATTCCGTTTTTTTCCAAAATTTCCCTAAGCTCGTCAACATCATAGGCTTTTAATTCGGTAATTGAAGTCAGTTCATCAACATCATCATAGTTTTCTTTGCTAAAATAGCCCGTTTCCATCATGTCTTTTACAGATGGATGGATACGGTTCAGTTTGGCAAGACAGTAGTTCAGCCATGTAGCCGTCATGCAGCTTTTGCTGGAAACGGAGAGCATAACCTTTTTACCAACACGGCATATTTCGGAAATCACATTTCCTGCCTTGCCGCCAGAGAAAGAAATTGCTCCATCAAAACATAGCACGAGGTCAAATGCATCGTCACCAAATACATCAAGGCAGGATGCATCATGTTTGATAAAACGAATATTGGACAAGTCTGCCGCGTTCTCTTTTGCTGTCATAATCATTTCATCAGACAAATCCAAATGTACTACATCAAATCCCATTCTGGCCAGAGGGATAGAATAAGCTCCTGTTGCTGCTCCTACATCCAGAATTGTGTGAACCCCTGATAAATGACATTGAATCGCTTTAAACCTCAAAAGGCGGTTTATCATTTCGTCATCATAGTCGACTTCTTCTATCTGGGAAATTTCATTCCAAAACTTCTCATGTTCGGTCAATGCCATTTTGTTCACCCCTTTTTGGTTGGTCATTCGATAAATTCAAATTTTATATATACATTTTTACCCAAATGGACATGATGCGTCAACGGAGGTTCAATCCATACATTATCCCCACAAAATGCAAGTAAATTTTTCAAAATATCGCTTCTCTTTTTTGTGTCAGTCGCTCTCGTTTGATTAAGGTCCTGACATAATCCTCTTGCATATATCTGCTGTTTCATATTTTCACCTGTGTCAACCCACAGCAGTCCAGCAGCTCGGCGTTCCGCCATTGTTAATTTGTTCTTGTCATTCGTAAACATTTCTCCATTTTTTTTATTATACCATACTTCATTTTTTGGATAAATAATTTGTAAACTTGCTGAACGGAAACAGCCTGCAGGGCAAGGTGTTCCCGGGCGGCAAGTCCACTAAGAGGCAGCCGGCGCAGGGGAAGCGCAGCGTCGCCTGTGATGATTGGAAGCAGCCGCAAGCGTGCAGGCAATCATCCGCTTTCTGCAGGAAGCCCCGGCAACCCGACTTTTCACGCTTTCCGCAACAACTTCTTTCATGCCGGTTTGGGAAAATGCCTGTTTCAAAATACCCATCACATCATCGTCCGTCAGCACTTCCGGTCATTGAGGAAGAAGGACAGCTCCGACTTGTCTTTTGTTACTTTCCGCAAGTTACCGCTACCGTGGGGAAATGAAGATACGCCGCGTATTCTGGAGACTTTAAAAAAGCATAATGTGAAAGTGACATTTTTTATGACGGGCGGCTGGGCACCCGGATAGGCATACATGAAAAAAGTGAAATTTGGAGAGAAATATACGAATTACAGAGGACAAGCCATAGGGTAAAGACAGGTTTTTCAAGTAGAAAGATTGAAATAAGAGTCTATATTTAGCGGAATATTTGAATGTTTGCATAGGCGTACATGTTTGTAGAGATATAAATATGTGCGTCTATTTTTATGTTTAAATATAACCAGAAAGGATAAGGCATAATGGCGATACACGTAAAAAACATGAAAGAACTTAATAAAGCGTTACAACCGGTGATGATGGGTATGGTGGATAAAATGGCTGAGAGAGTAGAGCAGACTTTGAACTATTTTCTACAAGAGTATTATAACAGCTATGATCCCGTATATTACCGCCGCTTATACGACTTTCTTCATTCTGCTATAAAAACAGAACCCAAAGTAATAGGCAATAAAGTAGTTGCGTCTGTATATATCGACACTGATTCTATGGATAATTACTATGAAGCTACTGGTGAAGAAGTCGCAACGTGGGCGAACCAAGGAACGCATGGCGGCACGATTCGGGGAAACAATACCCCTCATGTATGGGATGATACCATGCGTGAAACGATAGAAAACGGGGAACTTTTGAGATTAGCATTAGAATATCTGAAAAGCAAAGGATTTTCGGTAAGGATGTAGAAAGAGGTGGAATCATTGGGAAGAAAACCAAAAGCAGATAAATCAAGCAGTGAATTGAATGATTATGGCAGGCGCGGCACTTCACAGGAAAAAAGTGTCCTTATGTCATTAAAGGATATGGTAAAGACAGATGGTAAAGTCTATTACATATTGTGGAAGTATGCGCCGGATTTGTTACCCAAGAATACGTTGGAGAATCCGATTAAAACTTTTGAGGATTTGACGGCGGCATATGAGTGTATTAAGCCGGATCAACGTATCTGTGAGAATTATCTTATGGAAGAAAATGTACAAAAGGCGGTTAAGTGGCTAAGAAGCAGACAACACGCACAAAAGATGTTTGATTTGTACGATGAATTTTGTAAGAAAGCGGCTACGGGTGACGTACAGGCATTTAAAGCCGTGTTAGAGTTTGGGGATAAATACTTGTCTGATACACAAGAAGCGGAATTGCTGAAAGTTCTCCATAATGTAAATCTGAATAGTGATGATGAAGAGGAAGATGATTTTTCTTTTGAAGAATAACGGTAAGCCTCCATTTGGAGGCGAAGCGGACAATAACGCCTAATGGGATTACGCTCATTAGGTATTTTAATTTTCAGTCAGAAGGAAGGTGAAATGTATTACAGACAAAGAAAAACTGGAAATAATAGCCAAAGACCCTATCTTATGGATGGAAACATTTGTGTCTGTACCAGATAAAACAGGTAATGTTGTGAAATTCAAATTAACACCAGAACAAAAGTGGTTGATTAAACACAAACAAAAGTACAATATTACGTTAAAAAGCAGACAACTTGGAATTTCGACAGTTGCAATGTGTTACTCCTTATATCTCACATTAACAAGACCAAACGTAACATGTATGATGATGTCTTATTCCATGAAAAGTGCATCTGGAATTTTTAATAAATTAAGAACAATATATGATTATCTCCCCGATTATGTAAAATTAAGGGAAACCGCAAATAATAGATCAGAATTGGCATTTGAAAATAATTCTAATATTATGGTTGTTACTTGCGGAACAAAGGACAACGCAAGAGGATTATCGCTGGCATTTGCACATTTGTCAGAAGTCGGTCTTATGAATGAAAACCTTGAAACACAGCTTGTAGCAATAGAACAGGCTTTAGCTCCTGGTAGCTGTATGATTTTGGAATCTACGGCAAATGGATTAAATAAGTTTCATGATTTATGGCAAGGCGCGGTATCAGGGGAAAATAATTATACCCCTTTTTTCTTTCCGTGGTGGAAGGATAAGCGGATGTTTTCAAGCGAGTATAAAGAATTTTCGGAAATTTATAAAGCGAGAAATGGAAAATATCTGACAGAAGATGAGCTTGATGATAAAGAGCAGTGGTTATATGAAAAAGGCACATCTTTACAGATGCTAATGTGGCGCAGAGTGAAGATTAAAAATAACGGTGAAGCAGCATTTAATCAGGAATTTCCGTCTACGCCAACCGATGCGTTTCTCAATTCCGATGGTGCGAATATCTTTGATATCAAGTGTATTCATGAAAGGCTTATCAATATTGATAAGTATGCAAAAGTCTTACAGATTCCTAAGAACATATCCCCTATATTAAAACAGAATAAGCAGTATTTGAAAATATGGAAATATCCTGTCAGCGGAGAACGCTTTTATATTGGTTGTGATGGCGCGGAAGGATTGGCAGGAGATCACGATTATTCTGTGATTGAAGTATTGGATTCAGACGGATTCCAGTGCGCGGAATTTAGGACTAACCACATAAAGCCGTATATATTCGCTGAAATCTTACATGAAATGGCATTGTACTATAATAATGCGCTCCTATGTATTGAACGTGCAAGCGCAGGAATCACCATCATAGAAAAAGTAAGAGATACCTATAAGTATGTAAATATGATGCGCTACAAATCTTTTGATGCAAAAGGCAAGACGGTCAGAAAGTGGGGATGGGAAACCTCACAGAGCAGTAAACCCAAAATGATAAACAGTTTTGTTGAATTATTTGAAACAGGCGGTATGTGCGTCAATTCCAAAGAACTGTTAAAAGAAATGAAGTTATTCCAGTCGGTAGACGGTAAGATGTGTGCTATATCAGGGCATGACGATTGTGTTATGGCTATGGCACTTGCGATTGTGGCAATGATCAACCGTGTACATTATGGCAGACCATTAAGGAAAGGATAAATAAATTATGTGGTACGAAGTTGAATTGATTAGAATGGTAAATATAGAGACAGATAGTGAGTTTAAGGCTCCGGCAATACAGAAATTATGTAGAATGGAGTTTTTTGAGTTTGATAAGGATTGCGAAGGTACTATACGGAAATTCTTACAGGACAATTTTATGCAGGATGGATATTATCTTGTAGTCGGAGAAGGTGACGGTGGATTCCCGGAAGTCAGGGCAGTATGCAATTATGCGCATGGTTCAACACATTTTTATATTCCGGGTGATGAATGGCAGGAGAAATACAAAACTGCCGTTAATCCTGTAGAACTGCCTATCAGATGTTTTACAGGTGTAAATAAGAAAGCAAGATTAGATAATTATGTAGAAAAGGATTTAGAAGAAGATGCAGTATGAAGAATATAGAAATATAATCATGTCTGGAATGGTGGAGTATGTCAACAATGGCGGCTCCACTTTTCATATCGGCAATGCGGTGAAGGAATATTTCTTTGAGTATGATAATGAACTTTTACCCCATGATGATAAAGATTTTTTGTCAAATAAAGCTGTACAGGCAATCAATGAAAATAAAACCCTTCCAGACGGGATAAGGCTTGTACGGTGCGTTTGGCGCGGAAGGAGAGTGCAATGAAGAACCCCTTTTCAAGATTATTTCATAAAGACAGACGAAAGGAATATAAAGCAATGCAGAATAGATCAGATTTAACTTGGTATCAGGATGAAATCCGCAAGACAGAAAATATACAGAGAATCAACATGGTATCGGAGATTGACAGTTATTTGTTACGGGAACATAAAGTGCTGCAAAGACCAAATTTCCAATTTAAGGATAAGGAATTTCAGACCGCTAAAATCATCTTACAGACGGTCAAGACAATCATAAATTTTCACACCAGTTATACAGTCGGGAACCCCATTTCATTTACAGGCGATAAAGAATTAGTGGAACTTATAGAACGTGTTTACCGCAAAGGGCAGTTTACCAAACAGGATTATGAGATCACGACTCAGCTTTTAAAATATGGTAATGCGTGGGAATACATATATTTACAGGATAACAAGATTAAATCCAAAGTATTTATCAATGATGAATGTTACCCCTGTTACGATGATAAGGGGAATTATTATGCGTTCATTGAATATTGGAGGGATAAAGACAGTGGAGCAGAATACCATACGATTTATTATCCTGATAGGGTAGAATCATATGTTGACAATGAATTGGCTGATACAAATAAGAATCTTACAGGTTTACCCATCCATTATAAATCTATGGTTCCGTCAGCATATACACAGTTTGGGGAACCCTTTATCAATGATTTAATCCCCATAATTGATCAGGTGGAACAGTTACTTAGCCGCCTTGATGACGCAGTACAGACGCTCTCAATGAACCCGATCGGTGTTTTAACTGGATTATCGACAGTAGATGAAATGATTGACAGTAATATGGTAGGCGCGTGTGTCCAGTTAGCGGAGGGCGATTTTAAGTATGCTACGGTTACAATGGATCATGCTAATATCAAACAGGAACTTGATTCACTCCTTATGCAGTTCTATGGTATTGCTTGTGTTCCGGCGAGTGTACTTGGTCAAAGTAATGTGGCGAACGTTTCAGAAGTTTCTCTTTCCATGCTTTTTAACTCTACTGACAATGTAGCCAGACAGAATATGTTTGCGCTGAAAGAAGGATTTGCGGTCAGATGGGAATATATGAGAAAGTTATTGGCATTACAGGGAACCCCTATAAAGGATGAATTGTTTGATACTCTGGATTGCAGTTTCAATGTGAATAGACCAGTAGATACAGAATCCGCTATGAAAGAAATGTTATGGCAGCGTAACATGGGTGCTATCTCTAAGCAGACGATTATTGAGAATAGCAAGCATACCCCTAATACCGCATTGGAATTAGAGCGGATTAAAGCTGAAGAAGATGATAGAGCAGAGAGGGTAAAAGAAGCGGCTAAGTTGCAGGGGAATGGTAGCGGAGATAACCCCTCTGGTGAGAGTGGGGAAGCCAAAGAAAATATTGACGTAAAAACCCCATCGGTGTAAGATTGGATTATAAAAAACAGGGATGCCGAAACATCCCCATTCCCTAAACTGCCACTTGAAAATAAACAGTGGATAGTTTATAATCAGTATAGAAGGTAACGGAGATTTTGGAACGTCCCCATTACCCTAGACGGAAACTTGTTGCGAAACAATAAGTAACACAATGCAAGCTATCCCCTATTGCCGTAGAGGATAGCTTTTTTCTGTCTATTTACGGTTGTTGTGATTATCTATGTAAGCTAAAGCGGCAAATACCACTAAGAGCAGAGTCAAAACTTCTAACGTGTCCATAGAACCCCCTTTCCGTTTCCGAAAAGGGCAACCGAGGAACTATCCCCATACTGTCTATACTGACTAAGGATATTTTACCATATTATGTCGAATATTGCTATATAATTATCCCCATTTTCGTATATCGAAAATAGGAATGATTGTTGATTTTGGAATAGGATGTTTGAGGGGTGAGGGTGGGTGATTGTGGTGCGTGAATATGTGGAAATGATTGATTTTGGTGGATTTAACCCCATTGGGGATATGTGGGAATAGGGATTGTTGGAACGTGTAAACTTTTCATAGTATTATGGTAGGAATCAAATGAATTTTATCCCCATTCTGGACGGTTAAAAAATCAAGTTCTAATAATTATAACTTGAAAATATCCCAGTATCACACTAGGAAATAACCCCATTGCAGCATAAAAAAGACACCCATATCATCTATGAGTGCCTTTGATCCGTTTATGGTATGCGGTTTATGCTTCTTTTAATTCGCGCTTGTACTTGTAATAGGTATTGCGCGCTATGCCTTGTAAATATTCTCTCATGATTTTAGCATCTGAAAATTTACCATCAAAATCTTTAGATTGTTCACGAATAACTTTTTTAATATGATCTGCTTTATCGGTTTTTATATTGCAACTTCCTTCTGGTCTACCTTGTGGTTTTTCACTTTTGGCTTTTCCCTCAGTTACACGATTAATAAGGAATTGTCTTTCATGTTCTGCTTGTGCAAACGCAAGACGAATATTATCTTTTAGATTTTCACGCTCAAAATCTGCCACTAGATCAAGAATACCGTTTATAAGATTATCCATCTTTTCATTACTGGATGATACCCTTGCTATATGGTTTTGTGTCCTACGCTTGTATTCGTCCGTGTCAATGTGACGTTCTTTAAGGAATACAAGTGTTATATCCTTTTCCATAAGTTCCATATAAAGGTTATAACCTTCTTCAGCGTTACGGCTCATTCTGGACACTTCATCAAATATAATAGTATCGCCTGATTTTACTTTATCCAGTAACTTTCTAAAGACCGCACGATTTTCTATATCTTTGCCGGATTGCTTTTCTTCATAAATGATAGCATCTGTATCAAAGGATTTTATATTATCAACTTGTCTTTGCGTCTTTTGCTGTTTGGTGGAAACACGCACATAACCATATTTACACATAAAAGACACCTTCCTTTCCAAAAATAGTAGTAAAAATATTTATAAATAAAATTGATACTAATATCTTAGCAAATAAGGGACGAAAAGTCAACAATTTTAGTATCATTTAATATAGAATATTATTGATACTATTATAATTCAGAGCAAAAGAAAAACCGAATGCCAAAATGGCACTCGGCTTTCAATATATTATTCCTGATCCGTTTCGGTTTCGTCTGGTATGTATTCCAGAATATCGCCGGGTTGACAATTAAGAATAGTACATAATTTGTTAAGTGCATCTTGTGTCAATAACTTGTGTGATCTCATTTGTTGTAATTGAGATTCAGTAAAAGTTTTTTCTTTTCTTATCTTATAAGTGCTATAACCGGCTTCTTTTAATGCTTGTATTAAGTCTATTTTATATTTTATCATATGACACCGCCTTTCTAAATAGATAGTACCACAACATACATTAAGATTAAATGTATAATATGCACTAAAAATTAATGTATATTTTGTGGAATCTGTCAATAGATATACTCCAAAATTTAATGTATACTAAGTACATAAGATAAAGCAAGGCACAGACCTGAGAAATCTTATCCTTGCTTTATCACAACCAAAAACAATCGGCGGTTGCTTCTATATTATAGCAGAACCGCCAACAAAAAGAAAGGACGGCTTTAATTATGAAGAGAACAAAATCAATGAAGTATCAGGAGACAACAGAAAGTAGAGAGTTATTCTTATTTGCAACAAATGACGGTGGATTATATCGTAGGGTAACAAAACCAGTCATTGAGAATTTAAGGAAGAAGGCAGCCAAAGGTACATATGACAGTGAAAAGGCGGTTGATGCTTGGTATTATGTAGCATGTGAAGCATCTAAAATGTACGACAAATATTATGGTTATTCTTTCAGTGTCGGCGATAGATTCACGGTAGCGGTAGAGTTGGAAAGATATTATAAGGAAGATGAAGTGTTTTACGAATTGGAGGTGATCTAATCATGATGAATAAGCTAACATATTTTGTAAATAACAACAGCACTATGGAGATCACACAGGACAAGCCGGACGGGAAAGCTATTGTACATACTTTCTATGATAGTAAAGATTATTCAGATACAACGGATGATATAGAAATATCTAACGGTGATATGGTTATGTTGATTAACTTATATCAGTATATCAAAAGAAACGATATCCAGAACGATTTTATAAATCCGTATGGAAAGAACAGGGAATATAAAATATAGGGGGATGCTATGGAGAATAAGAAGCCTGTAAAACATCCGTGCCAAGGATGTATTTACTATAAAGCATGTGGCAACAGTGCAAGAGTAGAACCATGTAAGGGTAGAGCAACAAAGCGAGATATTAATCAATCAAAGAAAGGTTAAAAAGGTGATAATCATGTTACAAATCAGACAAACAGAGGTAGTAGTAAACGGTGGATTCTTCACGGTGATTGTAGTTAAGCCCGATGTATTTGAAAGTCAGATTGTAGACGAAAGGCATTTCGGTACATATGAAGAAGCGGAGTGGTTCAAGTTACAAATAGCGTTGAATCATAAAGATTTGATATGCGTTGTGTGTGAGTTTAGGGGAGCATGAAGCATAAGGCAATATAACAACTGAATATTGATAGAATAAAGAGTCTTGAAAGCTGATTAGATGGTTTTCAAGGCTTTTTGTTGTGTCCGTATTCGTGGCTTGTGACAGTCTGGACATGTTGGTCTTTTACGAATATGACGCGCTGTAAGGCGATTCTAGGGGTTTTATGGCTGCAAGTGGGGATTTATGCATTTGATGGGGGAAATGCGCTTAAAATGGCTTGTAACGTGGTGGAGTGCTTGGAAATTGGCACCCCTGTTTTGGGAATGATTCGCTATCTATTGCGATTTTTTTACACAGCAAAATTTTGAGATGTAGACAATATATTTCTTATGTCGTACAATCATATTATAGGAGTGAATTTAATGAAAGAAATAATAATGACATTTAGGGAACTTATCGAAATATTGGAATTAGATAAAATTGCACCAATACATTTCCAAAAATTAGAGGATATAAGTAAAAATAATTATGTGTTTTTTAGATACTTAGGAAATGAAGAAAAGAAAGCATTAATAAATGGAACACATGATGAGAATAAACGATATGACAATTCTGATCTTGGTGTTTATTTACCAGATATTGATATTAAACAATGTTATATCATAGAAACGAAGTGCAATCCATTTAGTATTAGTTATGTTAATGAACAAATTAGTTATAAAATGGGGTGTGTATGGACGAAAGAACTTTATTTAGTATGGTCTTTATATTGTGCTTTACATGAAGTAGGTCATTGGTTAGATTTTGTAAATAGTGGAAAAACAAGTTATGAATTTTCAATTATGGAAAAGGGATATCGTGAAGAAATTGATAGAGAGGCAGAGATGTTATATAATATGAATGATTATTTTCCACAAAAGCGTATATTAGCGGAAGAATATGTGCGAAAATATTACGAGATTCCTAGTGAAAAAGCGGCAAATGATTATGCTTTTAGCAATTTTGTACCAGCACTTAATAAAGTCAGAGAAAAACTAGGTTATACTACAGATGATTTATAAAATATGATGAAGATGATTTATAGAAAATGGATTAGCTTTACATGGATTACGGTAAAACACCGTAGTCCTTTTTTAATATAAAAATATGAAAGTGAGGAACTATAAACATGAGTACAAAAAACAACTATATAAGAAAAGATATCCCCGATCCGGCACTATCAACAGGATTCACCGTCTTACAGCGAGTAAAATTTGAATTAGGGAACAAACAATATTATTCTGATGAAGAATATTCCTTAATCATCTATGAGAACCATCTAAATCCAGAAGCTACATATAACAAAGATACTGACCAGAGAAATATGTTAGAGACGGTCTATGCTATTATGCAGACGCTATGTAATGATTTGGATATTTTTAGACGCATTGAGACTGAATTTGCAACAGAAGACCAAGCGTATAAATATCTACAGCTTAGATTACAGGACATTCAGAATCGTATTGACTCTATTCCTGATCCAGAAGAGGAAGAATTATCAAATGTAAGCTATATGTTTTATAATCGGAGGTGGTAAGCATTGCTATACGGAAATAAAAGCAATAATCAAAGGGAATCCGGCACTCCCTATACAAGAAATGCAGCACAAACACAATTTGAGCGCACAATGAAGCGTGAGGGGCGAATTGTCACTACATATACCGGCGGTACAGAGTTCCATGCTTTCTTTAGAACAAGAGATGAACATGAGAACCAGAGGGAAACGATCATCATGTATTATGATGTAACGGCTCCTGTCCGTCCGGGAACGCTTGTAATGGTTGGATATGGCGTATTTCTTGCACTAAACAGGGAAACAACTGAAAACGATGTGTATTATAAATCCACACTGATTAAATGTAATGGTGTTTTCAATGAAAATACTGGCATTGTCCATAATGTACCGTTTTATTGCAGCAATATGAAATCATCCGTATCTGTTGGAAATAACGTTATTTCTATGCTAAATGGAAATCTTGAACTTATCACAGAAGAAAATTCATTATCCAAACAGATTGATATTTGCCAGACATTTAATGAATTTGGTAGGACATTTGAAGTAACTAACAAATATACAATGGATGGCATTGTACATCTTATTGCGGAAGTACGGGCAAGTCAGAAAGCAGATTTTGTATACACGATTCAAATAGACGGACTTTTTAATTCGTCTGTATCTGTAAATTCTGTGATTCAGCTAGAAGCAACGCCGTATGTCAATGATAATCCTACTACTGGTGCAACATTAGAGTGGAAGAGTTCTGATAATTCCATTGCGATAGTAGATGGTACTGGTAAGATTAGCGGTATATCTGAAGGAGAAGTGCAAATTACGGTTGTTTGGGTTGAAAAGAATGTATCAGAAACAATCAATATTACAGTCGTAAATGCTGATACACCTATTGTTCCAGAATCTACATATACATGTGATATTTCTGGTAGAACGGATTTGAAGAACGGATATAAGCGTACATATACTGTTACTTTTACAGATAAAGACGGAAATAATGTTGACTGGCAAGAGATAAAGTATCAATGGAATGTGTCAGCGGATTTTGTTGTAACACAGACCATTTCAGAAAACAAAATAATGGTGTCAGTCGATAATGAAGATTTGATTGGACAACAATTCTTGATACAGATTTTAATTGCAGATAAAGTAAAGGCAGAAATTACAGTGAAGATTGTAGAGTAAGCGAAAAATCCCTAGAGTGTTTGACTCTAGGGGTATTTTTTACGAAAGAATTATTTAGTATCTTGGTCAGATAAAGCCTTTTTTTGAGCAGCTCTTTCTTGTATTAATTGTAATTCCTTTACTATTTTTTCTTGTTCCTCTGGTGGTAATTTTGGAAGCCATTCACTCAAAGTTGATAAAGAATGTTTGGCTTTTTCATGATACAAATGATCAATCCTTTCAATATCTTCTTTTGGTAACATATCGTAACCGAAACTAACAGGTTCAATTTCATCATGGATTATAAATCTCATGTTTAAATCAGCATTACATAAACGGGAGATTATGATTAAATCTCTGATGGAAAAACTGTCACGATTAAATTTGTTTCTAAGAGATTGAGTAGTAATCCCTAAATATTTTGCTACTTCATCTAAATCAAAATTGAAAAAATTAATAATCTTTTTGATTTTTTCTGAAACTGTCATATTATAAACCACCTTTCATATATAAGCATAGCATGTTTTACGGCAAAAATCAATTTGTAAAAATAAATCAAAATGAGTTGTTGACAAAACTCAAAATATAGAGTAATATAAAATCATAAAATCGGTTTGATATTTCAAATCAAAATGATTTTAATGTTTCCAACAAAAGGGTATTGACAAAATCGAACACACGTTCTATTATTGGAGATACAAAAGACCCATCCTCAAACGGTGCTGCAACACCATCGGATAGGTCTTATACATAAAATAGCAGAACGCTCAATTTCATTATACATTATCTTCAATGAATTTCAAGCGTATCTGCAATTCAGATCCAATGTAAAGTTGTGACAATTTCAGAGAAATAAAGGTTAAGTCTTATTGTTTTATGTGATAAGGTTTTAATTTTGTACACTGAAAATTGAATATTGGATATGTAAAGGCTGAAAAGCCTGATATTTTTAGATTTTGATTGAACAGCTATATATCAACAATGATATATCTTTAATACACGTTGGTAGTAGTAATAATTCAGTTAAAATACATATAACTTACAGAAATATCACAGGAAGGGAGAAATCAATGGAACTAACGAGAGTAGATTATGTGATTCTGAAATTTTTAAAGAAGAAGAATTGTATATCGCACTTTAAAAGTGCAACATTACAAGAAATTATGGATGTCTCAGGCAATTCAAGACCAACAACATATCGAAGAATGGTGAATTTGCGTAAGCATGGATATGTTGAAAAAGGATGCAAGGATATCAATGCAGATACTTTTTATCTGCTTGAAAAAGGAATCAAAATTGTAGAAAGTGGAGGAATGGAGAATGATTAAAAAGGATGTATTTGTTGTAGGAATTGGATTAGGCGGTAGCAGAGTAGGTTATGATTTTCAGCTAAAAAATTATGGAGCATATCTGGTTAATGGTTCAAATCAGGATAATAAAACCCTTCCAGATGCTAAAAATGTTTTGGTTCTGGAAGGGTATGACGGATTGGCAGGCGATAGAAACCTTGCTTTTAAAGCATTAAAGATGAACAAAAACATTTTGCAAAAGGTGATGGGAATTGAAGAAAAGGTGATTCTACTGGTTGCTACTGGTGGTGGAACTACTGGAAGTGGTTGTATTACCCTTTTCGCAAATATTATTTGTGAGAAATTACCTGACAAGATTGTGTGTGCATGTTTGATGATGCCTAAAGCAGATGAACCTATCCAGAAAAGACTAAACGCTTATAATACGGCGAAAGAGTTAATGGAAATACCAGAAATGGGCGCATTAATATTTATCAACAACGATGCGTGTGATTCTGAATTGAATAAAATCAATTATAATCTGGTAAATATGTTAGACGCCTTTTTTACAGATGATTCATCATCTAACGTGTCTAATTTCGATGATTCAGAGAAATTGAAAATGTTATCAGATCATGGTGCTTTTGTGATTGCTATGCGTTCAGATAAAGCTGATCCGCAAGATACAAGTAAGATTAAAAGGGTATCTACTCAGGATATGGTAAACGCTTTGACTGCAAAGAATATTTTCCTTCCGATTAATAATGATGGTATTGTTGCACATATCGGAATTATAAATCAGAAAGATAACCACATTGACGAAAAGGAAATTGTAACGGCAGTTGGAACACCCGAAAATATTTTCACTGGTAATAATGGCAATGTCAATATTGTTTGTGCGTCTGGCTTGGGATTTCCGACAGAATATATTGCTAATATGGGTAAGAAAGCTATAAGCGAACAAAAGTTGCGCCTTGAAAAGAAAAAAACATCTAATATCCTTGATGATTTAGAAGAATTGGAAGTTGAGGCAGAAAATCCTGTAAAAAAAAGTACGAGTAGACGTAGAAAAGTAAGTTTAGATTTACTATGTGAACTGGAATAGAACAGAAGTATTACAGAGTTGATACACATATCTCATTAACAAGGCACAGACGTAATATAGTTTTAATGCAATTATTATACAATCAACAGTCCCTGTGATGATGGTGGTAAAGATATAGGCACAACAGCCGAAACGGTGACAATCAGCAATTCCGATTCTCACCGTCTGGACAAGACGGCAACTTGTTCACTGATGAAGGCAAGCCAAAAGCCTTTAATCAGGGATGCTATGAAAAATGGCAGTGGTTACGCAAACTAAAGAGCGTATGGATGTCTGACAGGTTTTAGGGCAACTTTTTAAGGTGAAAAGGGGCGAATAGCATTACTACGCCAAGATTGGATGGTGGTTTGTATGAAACGTGCAAGAGAACCGCCTAGAATGTAGAAGTATGTTGCAGATGATGGTTTAAGGGGTGATAAAAATGTCAAGAACAGCAGTTGATACAGAATATCTAAGCGATGTATGGACACGAATTAACAGCGTGATTACTGAACAAGAAGTACAGAAGTATAAACTTGCAAAAAAATGTGGGTTTGACAGAAAACTTTTATCCAGCTATACAAATATCACCATAACCTATTTTGCGAGGATCTGTGAAGAATTGAATGTATCAGCAGATTTTTTTCTGTTTGGATTAGATAAAGCAAAGGAAAAGACAGATAAGGCAAGATATATACCAGATAAGTGTTATGAAGATATGATGGGAACACAAGAATTAGTAAAAGAAAACAAAAAACTTAGGACATATAAAGGGAATGTACTTTACGTGAATAATATATGTGGTGCAACTGTGCAGAAAGAATTAATGGTTCTAGCTGATGATTTTGGTCTTTTACATAGAGAAGATGTACAGGAAATTATTGAAAATTGTAAAACCTACGAAGAAGGACACAAAAAGATTATGAAAGTCTATGAAGAGGTGTATATGTGATGCAAGAGACATACAAATTCATTATTGATTTTATTCAGGAAAATGGTTATTCGCCGTCATATCGTGAGATAGCAAATGGCGTAGGGTGTGCATTATCTACAGTGGTAGGTAGGCTTGAAAAGTTGGTAGAATTTGGAATGATTGAAATGAAAGCAAATGTTCCAAGAACAATAAGTGTGGTTGGATATTCGTATGTGAAAGATGAAAGAGGGTGAATGAGAAGATGAATAGAAGATTTATTGTTTTCGATATACAGTTAGATTATCCGTTAGAAAATATAAAACCACATATTTTTTATAGGATTACATTAGAAATTAGTAAGGAAAATAGAAGATATTTTTATATCTTTATTCTAAATGGAAACTTCTATTTTGAAAATCTGTCTTATAGAAAAAAAGAATTAATGACATTGGAAGATAGTCTTGAGGTGTATTATTGCTGTTCTATTGAAAAGGTAAAAAGATTTATTACAAAATCAAATATTTCACATTTACTGAAACGTGATAAAAAAATTAATTTGGAAACAATAGACGATTTGCGAATTGTGCTTATGGAATGTGGATATAAAAGAGAAATAAAGTTCAATGAGTTCCATGAAGCTGAACGCGAATTAAAGTCAGATTTCAGCAAGTGGCATAAATATGATGATTTTCATTTTATATCAAAAAAATTAAATCCTAATGCCAATCCAGGGGATGTAAAACTTGGTAGTACGCCTTTTGGATCAACTATTATATTAGATATGATTTCGGATAGACGGAAACAAAAGGTTCCTGATTGCATAAAAGAAGAAATAATATACTGGACAAATACTATGCTTGATGAAAAGTTAGCAGATATTGAGAGTGTTTGCTTTTTGCTTCATGCAGAAATAGCATTTGAAGTAATAGGTTCATTATTTAAAAGCTATAAGGTTTATATAATTATGGTTGATAAAAGCGGCAATCAATTACATAAAAACAATTTTTGCCTTTGTGATTGTGAAAAAAAACAGGAAAATGCTATGGAGGAATATTTTAAGAAGGAATTGTTTCCTGATAGATCAGGAACTTAAATATATAAGATATTCTTTAGAAACTAATTCAATCAAAGGTAACACGTACCATTACCAACGGTACATAAAAATATTTTATCAAATGAAAAGGAGATTTTTAGTTATGAGACTTAGAAAACTTAAAAGAAACTTGTCAAGAAATCAATCAATGGACGCATTACAAATGGAACGTCAAAAGGCTTTTGGAACTGGTGGAATTTTGTGTAAGTGTGAAAAGTGTGGAGCCCCTTGGATATGCGGAAGACGAAACACTATTAGATAATAAAGGCTATTTGAAAGATGCAAACTGTCCGTGTGGTGGACGAATAAAAAGAGTGTAAGGAGAAAGTTATGACTAGACAATATGAAGAAAGAAAAGAGTTTAAAATGAGAGAAAAATTTATTAAGGCACTAGAAGATTTTTTAGAACAAAACAAAGATTATATTATTGAAGTGTATATAAAAAATATTGATGAAGATTACTATATAGAAAAGATATATATTCCGCCAACTAGGGAATGGAAATCTAATAGGGAAAAAGGATTTAAAATGTTGTGGAACGATAACTGCTCGTCTATTGCTTTTCTATATGATAATGTAAACGCTTATTGCGAAGAAATTGATAAACATTATAATCAAAATATTTATGTGATATTGACAAATGGAATATGCATTAATTTTGAGTGCATTGGATTTAAAGAAAATAGAGAATAAATATATTTTAAATGTAGAAATAGATATTGTAACTATAAACTATAAGGTTGTGTTGTTATGTAGATACAACCTTTGACACCTGTTAAAAAATTTAACTGTAATTATAAGGGAGATATGCCTATGGAATAATTTGAGATTGATTAGAAATTTGAAATTATCTAACATTCATTGCCGTTTCTGGCGTATTTCCCTTAATTTAATTATGAAATATGGAAGGAGAAGTATATTATAGCGACACAAAAATTAAATAAGAAAGAAACCATTCCAATGTATGTAGTACGATCAGTTGCACTTGTAAATTGGTTATGTCAAAGAGGTTATACACTCTTAAAAGCAGAAGATTCAAAAATGGATTCCAGATATAAGGTATTCATGTTTGAGGATTCAGAGCAATTACGCCAGTGTGTAGCAGATTTTCTTTCGACAAGGAAGAAGGTGTAAATCTATTTGACAGAATGCAACAAACTTTATGCAACTGATGTTATTGGAGAAGATTATAAGAAATGGTATAGAGAAATTATTTTATTAGGATTTGGAACTGGAAGAGGAAAAACAACATTTTCATTAAATACTTATTGCCATTATCTTATAAGTCAAGGAAAAACAATTTTATATTTGTGCAACAGATCAAAACTAAAAGAACAAATTGAAGAAAAAGTAAATAATAGCGATTTAAAAGGTAATGTTGAAATTTTAACTTATCAAAAGTTACAGGAATTACTAAAATCTGGTGATACAATCCCAACATTTGATGTTTATATTTGTGATGAAGCACATTTTTTCTTAGCTGATTCTGAATTTAACCTATATACAGATGTTTCATATGAATACCTGATAAGTCAAAGCGATTCCGTAGTTATATTTATGACGGCAACTTATCAAAATATATTTCCTAGAATCAAAAAAGATTTATGTGATTTGTGCAAGAAAACAGAGAATGAATATATAGAGCCAAAAGAATATATATTGCCTACACTTTATGATTATGTAGAGAAAATATGTTGGTTTAAAAAGCCGAGTGAAATTTACGGCATTATTGATACCATCCTACGAACAACAGAAGATGAAAAAATATTGTATTTTTGCAACAGTATTTCCATGATGACAAAATTTTATAACCACTATTCACCCTATAAAGGTGGTACTAATAGTGAAGAAAAAGAAGAATATTTACAGAAAAGCAATTTGCGATATATGGATTTTTATTGTAGTGAATATTCCAGTAATAAATTTGCCAAAGAACATAGTAATAATGATGCAATCATACAGGGTGAAGATAATGGATATACGTTTCAGAATAAAGTATTGATTAGCACAAAATGTATTGATAATGGAATAGATTTTAAGGATCAGAAAATCAAACATATTATATGTGACATATTTGATTTGGAAAGTGCAATCCAATGTTTAGGGCGAAAACGAATATTAAATGAAAATGATACTTGTATCTTTTATATCAGAGATTGGCAATATTGGAGTGTCAGAGCATTTCTTACCAATATAAAAAAGGAAATAGAGCCAGCAGATTTATATGTATCAGATTATGAAAAATTCATAGAAAAATATGGTAGTGATAGAAATTTCAAAAATAATGTCATGTATTTTCATTATGATAAGGATAAAAAAGGCATAGTTGATGTTTATATAAATTACATGAAGTATGACAAGTTAAAACAGGATATACAACTGGTACAAGAAATTTTGAATCAAGAAATTACATACAGAGATTTGATATTAAAGTTTTTAGGCGAATCAGCGTTTTATATTAGTGAAGATGTAGAGAATACAATTCAAGACAAGACAAAAGATGCTATTGAAATATTTCTGGAAATACATCAAGGGCAAAGGTTGGATAAAAACCAACAAAATGAATTGGTTGATATATGTAACATTAAGGATAATTGGGGAAGAAAATTAACATCTTATAATTCTTTGAATACATATTTTGACGCTTTTAATTATCCCTACATCATAGAAAGTAAAAGATTAAGAGAAAACGGAACAAGACAATATTTCTGGTTCATTCACAACATAAAAAGTCTGTCCCAAAAAACGCAAAAGCTGATTGATACAGGTATTGCGGAAAATGGGACACCAGATAAACAACATAATCCAAGACCTCCCACTTAAAAAATTAGACAACGGACTGATTAAAAGTTTGGTTTAGCAGCGAGCGTAGCGAAGCGGATAAACCATAACTTTTATATCAGTACGGACAAGCAGATTTATTTGATTTATCGGATTTGCCGTAAGGCAAAGACGGAAATCAAATAAAGATGCGCTGTCAAGGGGGTGTGGGTATCCCCACTAACAATAAGATGATTGGAGAAAGATAATGAAAAAGGATAGAGTTTTGTATATTTGCAGAACATGTTTACCATTAAGAGAATGCTCTGAATGGTATGAAACATTTAAAAGCACATTATTACAGGGAGAAATTATTAATATGGAGAAAAATAGCATAGAAACACCTTATACAATAATTGATTTTGTGCATAGAAGACCATTGTTCACAGGGAAATATGATATTGTTCTTAAATCTAGTAGACAAGATGATGCTGCTAAATTATTTGCATTAGGGATAGGTAAACCTTATTAAAATTAAAGTTATCGTCTACTGACAGTTTGGCAATCGCTGCAAGCAGCTCATGCCATTGTTCGCAATCAAAGATTGCTCACAAGCGTAGAATTTTTAATTGGAGAAATATCAATATGCAAATAAAAGAAATTTTCAATTCAAAAGAAGAATTATATGAATGTCTATCATGGTGGCAGGAAAAATTGTTCCTTACAGATTGGATCATAAAGGCAAGCATATGTCCACCAGAAGATTTCATTACAAAAAATTGTTGTGGTGAAAATGAGTTTGAAATAGAGAACAAAACATGTGTAATCCGAATTTTGCATCCTAAATATTACGGCGATCGTATTATGAAATATTGTGCTGAGAAAATTTTAGTACATGAATTATTACATTGTAAATACAATTGGATTGCAAATAACGATTCCTATGAAGGAAAGTATGTAGATGTAATGGAACATAGTTTATTGGAACAGATGGCTAAATCATTGATTATGACAAAGTATGATTTGAGTCTGGATTATTTTAAAGAGATTGATTGAGTAAAGGAGAAATATAAGATATGGATCAGATTACAATAAAAAATGAAAAGTTACAAAAAATTGAGAATGAAATTATAACATTAAAAAATCAAACGGCAGAAAATATTATTCTTATGGGACAAAAGTTTATTGAAGCAAAGAAACTGATTCCTCATGGTGGGTGGGGTGAATGGTTAGAATCAAAGGTTGGATTTAGTCAAAGGACGGCAAATCAGTTTATGAGAATTGCTCAAGAGTACGGTTCAAATTCGCAAGCGATTTCCAATTTAGAGGCTACTAAGATTTATTTGTTGATGGAATTGCCTGTTGAAGATAGGGATAATTTTATATCACAAAATGATTTAAAGAATTTATCTACTAGAGAGGTGAAGAACAGACTACAAGAATATAAGCGTAATAATACTGAATTGTGGAAGATAGTAGATAAGGTTGAAGATTTCAATACATATGAAGTAAGGGTAGATGATTTAAAGCCATTACCTAATCATGAAAAGTATTTTGGAAGAATAAAAGGGAAAAACTATGTATATTTTCTTGATAGTATTCAAAAATGCGGAGTTATACAATCTATTCTTATTACAAGGGATATGACAATTATTAGTGGACATGAAAGAGTAAGAGCGTGTAAGGATTTAGGAATAGAAACAATTCTGGCACGTTATTTTAGTTGTAATAACGTGAAGAATCTGAAATTGGACGATTTACTATTACATACTTTTTTTGAATGTAATATGCATACAAGAAGTTCTATATTTTATTTGGCCTGCGCATGGGATGAATTATATTTTGGTGACACTGAAAAGGCAAATTATTATATGGATAAGTTTGTAAATGAGGGTGATCAAATGGATAAAGAATTGGATGAATGGTTGGAAGAAAAGAGAAAAGAACTGCAAATTATGAGAGAAAATAGAAACAAAAATTTATAAAATTACAGATATTTATTTTAGCAGCTTATCTAATCAGATTTGGAGAAGTACATAACAGGGGTGTAACGAAATGTTACATCCCATAGAAAAATGAAAAGGAGTAATGTTTATTTGAGTAAGAAGAGACAACAGAATGAGATTTATAAAATTCCATTAGAAAAAGTAGCTGAAACAAAAGATTATGAACTAAAGGACTATACAGATGAAAAAGCACAGTTACAAGGCGAAACAGTAAAGATCATGGACAATCTGGTATTCAAGAAAATCAGAGATTACTACAAAGAGCATGAAAATGATAAAGAACTTTCCGCTGATAAACTTGCCAAAGATATTGTGAATATTGTCATGCCAATGAATAGTACAGCAAAGGATATGTACATAAATTTGGCGGTAATGGGATTCAAAATAAATGATGTAGAAATGAAGCGTCTCATGAGTGGAAGTGGTCAGATCAGGAGGAACACTGTCACATTTATTAAGAAGAAATTGTATGACTATATCTTAAATTCATTATTATGTGGTCTTACGTTAGAAGATTTTGGGGATGATTTTAACGCTGCTAAATTCAATGCTTATTTTGGCTTATATATGAGTGGAAGTTTATTGCTAAAGGATTTTCCGAAAGTATGTATCATAGATGATTATGAAGAAATCATTCCTGATATGGAGGTCAATTATATTAGGACAGAAGATGTGAGATATCTTGTGCTGCCAGATGGGGATTATACATTAGAAGAAAAAAAGGACGATTATATCTTTTATGATGCTTGTGGTAATGTGACAACCGATTTAAAGGAAGCCAATAGCGCAATAAGGAAATCAGAAGGGCATAATGCTGATGCTACTGTCTGGAAAGTATTTACGGGAACAAAAAAATATCCAGAAATAAAGAAATACAGTGAAATTGGAAAAGAAGAAAACAGTAAAGATAAACCGGCACCACCGTTAAACAGTTTTGATGGACAAGGTCTTGCAAATCCCGAATGGGTACAAAAAGTTGCAGATGAATTAGGATTTGATTATCTCCCGTCTGAAATGATCATCCGTGCGCCTTGGGTGAAAGGATTGGTTGCAACATTTCCGATTTCTTCTTATTTAAAAAGTCGTGGCATTAAACAGGTCAATAGTCTATGTGGCGATATCATGAATGTTGATGAGGTAGATATTTTCATAAGCAAGAGTCAGTTCAAGATGTATAAGATATACAGTAAAAAAGTAGAAGAATTAAATGCAATGAATCCAGATGAAACTATGACGGCATGGGAATATCACCAGAAAGCAATGAAAGATAATGGATTATTGTGGGGAATCGTCATGCCTAATAAAAAGTCAGATGATAGGAAAAAGGAATCAAATTATCAGTACGATCAGGCATTGAGTTTAAACGCAGATGAAGATATAGAAAAGCTGACATTTGAAACAGAGAAATATTTAAAGGGATTATGTACACATGATATCAGACAGGTTTTTGATTCTTTAATGGCACATAAAAAAGTTGCAAAAGAAGAGACTTGTACTGATAAAGAATTAGACGAAGAGATAGAGGATGCTGCTGAAAATAACGAATACCAGTCATTACTACAGAAGGTAGTTACTCATAACAGCGATTTCTTGGGTGATAAATATATCCAGAGCCTAATCAATAAAGAATGTGAGAAAGGTTTTAAAAATGCAATGATAGGGAAACTTATCTTAGACGGAAATTTCCAATTCATTGTAAGTGATCCGCTTGCACAGGCGCAATGGATTTATAAAAACCATACAAAAGAAGAATATAAAAATGATCCAGATATCAAAGTAGAAGGTATTGTAAAGGCGAACTATATTTATTCTGAATACTGGAAGAGCATAGCCGAGAGTCAGGATAAAAAGGAAGAGCAAATTGTACTAATGCGAAGTCCGTTGATAGACCAGCATGAAGTTACAAAAATGGATTTAATAATGGATAATATAGAAGAGTTCCGATTTCTCAAATCTGGTATTATTCTCAGCATACATGATCTTGCTACCTTACAGATGCAGAATTGTGATTTTGACGGTGACAGGTGCTTTAGTTCCAACATGGACATATTGAAAAAAGGATGTTTGGACAAAACATATCCGTTATATTTTGAGCCAGGGGAGGGTAGTATTGTAGGGCGTATTAATGATAAAAATATTATTGAAGCGGATGCAAGGGGACTCAACAGCAAAGTCGGACAATTCTCTAATAAATCAACGTCATTTTATGCAATGCTTCCATTATATAATGAAGATTCAAGGGAATATAAATCACTTACGGATGCTATAACAGTTTTAGGTGAAATTGTTGGAACTGAAATTGACAAGATAAAGACTGGTATTGCACCTGTACAGCCTTATAATTGGAAGCCTATACAGGTTGTTTATAAACAGAAACAAAAAGATAATGGTGAGATTGAAAATGTGTCTTTGTATTCAGAAGAACAGAAAAAAGCAATCTACCATCATAATGAACTGGTTCCTGATAAGAAGACGTACTTTTTCAGATATAATTATCCATATCTGGATAAGGATATCAAAAGATTGGAAAATGAGATCAATAAAGAGTGTAAATATAATTATGGCATGAAACTTTCAGAAATTTTAGATAAATATGATAATCAGCAATTTTGTGATGAAGTTGACGCAATTTTTAAGGAGATGGAAGAAGAAAAAAAGAAAGACCCTGAATACCAGTTGCCAGAAGATAAAGCATTGAAGGTAAAAATATTCTGTACAATACGAAAGTTTAAATGGGCTTACCCCGTTTTAGACACAGACTGTATCATGAATAAGATTTGCCACAAGTTTGAAGAATTGGAAAAAGAATACAGTGGTTTTAATGATGGAAGGAATATGCTTCTTGATTATATTATCCAAGATGCAGAACTTGATAAGGACAAGCTGATGCTGATTAAAAAATATATCCAGATTTATAAGCGTCATAGGAAATTTGTTATTAAAAACAACAATGTTCCGAGTGGTTCAAATAGTAATGTGGTTGCCAAAGACACAAAAGAAAGACTGGATTCTTTATTGGAATATACCAGAAAAAATATATATGGATTTTTTAAAGAAGATACTGACAAGCAGTTAATCCTTACATATTTATTGGATGTGATGAAAAGTGAAAAGGATGAACAGCATGTATGGGAGATTATGGGTGAAGAGTTACTGTCCGTAATCCCACAAAAGAAATATCAAGAGAAAAAGGAGAACACTGATTGACGATTTTCAATAGATACAGATATGTTACTGACATAATGAGAAATGGTTTAAAGGAAAATGAGAGTAATGCAAACAGAAAACTAAAACTAGTGGCAAGATATTTGATAGAAAACACAACATATAAACCATCGGTGATCAAGAAGAATCTGAAAAGGTACGCTGAAAAATATTTTGAAGGATTATCGGATGAAATCATAGATAATGAAATTGAGTGGATTTTTAATGAAGCTAGTAAAAAGAAGTTTATAGAAGAATCTGGTGGGACAGATGATCCAGAGAATGGGGCTGGTGAATCTAAAATTGATTATACAGAAGCAAGAGGTTATTTTGACCTAAAGGAACTGGCTTTATATGAGTCGGAAATGAAGCGTATCAGTGAATTAGATGAAGAATTGCAGGAATTGGCATTTGCATTTCTGGTACTTAATAAATATCAAGGTGGTAAATACAAATGGATTTATGAATGTAATGCAGATGCATATGAGATATGCCATTGGAACGAAAAAGGGAAAGGTAAGAGCCAGACCACGAAAAACAGGCTGATACATAGGCTTGTGGAAGAAAAGATCATATCTTTCTACTGTAGTACCAATATAGCATACAGCTACAATAAATCATGGATTGCAAAAACATATTTTACTGTCCTGATAAATGAAGATAATCTTGAAGGCAAACATAGTCCCATATGGAAGAAAGTTACTAATTATGATGATGTCATGCTTTATTGGAGATTATATAAGGGTGACCCGAAAGTAAAACTATGTGAAATATGTAATGCGCCGATTGAAGATACTGGAAATTCAAAGAGATTTTGTAGTGATTGCGGGTTAGAACGGATAAGGCAGAGTAAAAAGAGAAGTAAGGAAAATGCCCTAAAATCGGCAAGTTGATATAGAGGTAAAAAGCGAAAAATTGAAAGCAAATAGTACACCCGAAAAAGCCCCATTTTTCAAGGTTTTTTCGGTGCTGATTTTGAATTTGTCGCCCTGTATATAATGGATGTAGAAATAGACATATTTCACAAGAATTTGAAATCATATCAGTAGATTATAAAAAATAAGGGAAAAAATCTAAATAAGAAAGGATAGCATATCATATGACAATTCAGGATGAAGTATTGGTTTATATAGACCAACACGGAATGAAAAAGAAATGTTTTGCTTCCATGATAGATGTTAGTCCCCAGATGCTATCTCATTGGCTTTCGGGGCGCGTCCAGTTTAAACGAAATACTCTGGATAAGATTTTCTCTATCATCAGGGCAAATTGATAATCAATGGTATTAAGTGCATGAAAGAAGGACTGCTTATGTTGTTAGAGCGTAGGCAGTTCTTTATTAGTGCATTTGGTATAAATCAACCTTGCTATGTTTCATGAAAGCTGATTCTAACTAAGCATGATTGGACATATATCCTTTTGCCGCAGGGTAGGCAGGGAAGCCGGATTGACGGATAATTCAATCACAAAGGGCAGTGTAATCTGTAAGTGGCATTATGGATGAACATAGTCAAGTGCAAGTTATTTGTGCGTGTTATTCAATTAATCTAAAGACATATGATACTCATATTATGTATTTCGTGCGGAAGTGACCCGTCTCCCAAAATAATGGGTAACAACCGCACACTCCTACCAAAATTAGTCATGCTGTATAAATGTCCGTATATACATCTGACATAATTTTGTTGATTCAGCAATGCTATGTTGTATTGCGGAAATCTCTTTAGTTATTTAATGTATTTGTCAAGTAAATGCCCAAAAGGCACGGGCGGATTTTTGCCGCCCATCCTCCCAAAAGAATATAAGCGATTATGCTTAATATACAATAAAAATATCTCAATGGGTACGGGTATCGAAACATATTCAAATGGGGCGGTATGCGTGAACATGGAAAGGATTTATAAATATATGGAAGAAAATGCAAACATTGTAAATGATACAGAAACAGAAGTTAAAGACAATACTACTGATTCTAAAGTAGGAGAAGGGGCAACAGCAACTTTTACTCAGGAAGATGTAGATAAGAAAGTACAGTCTGAATGTGACAAATTGCGTACATCATATTCAAAACAGATTAAAAACCTTGAAGACAAGATTAAGGAACTTACACCCGTAGAACTAAGTGACACGGAGAAGGAACTTAATAGGCGTATCGAGGAATTAGAAAAGTCACAGAAAGAAGTGGAGTCTCAAAAAGCATTTCTCTCTTTACAGGACACTTTACAGGGTAAAGGCATTGATAAGGCACTTGCTACATATCTGAAAGCAGATGTTGATGTGGATGCTTTTGTAACGGCTTTTAACAATGCAATGAAGGAAGTTACAAAGACTACGGGTTATGTGCCTGATTCTCATAAAGCAGGTGATAAGATTACCGCCGAAGAATTTAAAAACTGGTCTTATGATCAGAGAGCGGAACTTTATACGAAAAATCCAACATTATATCAAAAATTGGTGAAACAACTTAGATAAATTTACGAAATAAGAAAGCGAGGTAACTATATATGGCTTTAGTTATTGGTTCGGTGATGGCTGATGCTATCAATGAAAAATTAGGTGTAGCCTTAAAGATGAAAGATGTTGCAGTGGATGTAACAGATTATGTATCAGACATTTTAGAGTACGGCAACGAAGTACATTTCCCGAGTTTTACGCGCCTGTCAGATGCAGAAGAGGTAACAAAGGGGACGGCACTTGTGCCAGAAGAAATCGGTATGTCTGATAATGTTGCTACTGTGAAACAGACAGCAAAGCCTGTTAGAATTTACGATAAAGATAGAGCGCAGATTAAGGGTAAAGTAATTGACGCTATGACAACACAAATTTCTGAGGTCATGGCATCCAAGATTGATAGCGACCTTGTGGCTGAAATGATTGGCAATGCAGTTTATAAAACTCCTATGAGTGGTGCAACTCCGACTCTTGCAGAAATTGATTCACTCTTCGATGTCTTTGGCGATCAGGTGCAGAATGGCAGCTTTGCCGGAATCGTAGTTCCGGGAAAATTTAGGACAGCAATTACCAGATTAGAGGAATTTTCCAAAATGGACAAATCATATGCAGTTTCTGGTAATGGAATTGTGGATAATGAAAATTGCATTGGATTCTGGAATGGTACTATCCCGGTTTATCTGTCAGATAAAATGGTAGATGTCGAACATGATAATGAACCTGTTATGGCAGTAATTAAGAAAGGTGCGTTAGGTTATATCATGCAGAAACAGACTTCTATTGAAGAGGAAAGAGAAGCTAAACTTCTGGCAGTTGATTTAGTGGCAAGTAATTTGTATGCCGTGAAGCTTTTGGATTCTAAAGGAGTATCAATTCTAAAGAAGACCATCGCCTAATTTATAGGCGTTTCCTTTATACATAAATTTCTTTTATCTTTCTTTCATTCTTGTTTATGGGGTGGGCAGTTCTGCTTGCCCCTTAAATAAAACCGAAAAAATTTTTACGAAGGGAAAATACAATGCTAAATAAAGATGATTTAAGACAGTACCGTATGTTGCGCGATCTTTCATACAGGGAAGTTAGTAACTACTGTAATGTTAGCCATACTCTGATTTCACAAGTAGAGAAAGGTGAGAGAGGGCTTACGCTGGAAACCCACAATGAGATAGTGAACGGTATCAACCTTGCTTATGATGCGAAATGTAAAGGTACATTGAAAGCGGAGAATACTAGAAAGTCTAAAACAGAAACTATGGGAGAAGCAAAGGCTGAAGCGGAAACAGAAGTAAAACCAGAAACAGACGTAAAACCAAAGAGAACTACCAAAAGAAAATCTACAAAAACATCAAATTAAAAGCGGAGGATTATTATAATGATTACAACAATGACAGAGAAGAAATTTTATACACATGAAGATTTATTGATGGCTATGAGTAAGTTACCAGATAAGGAAGCTATAAACATTTTGGAAAATATGAAAATAAGCACTATATTAGATTTCATTAATGTTTCCAGTGAAGAACAGAGGGAGCAGTTGAAGAATAATTTTTCAGAAACTTTGCATAGAGAGTTGGATATCTATAATGGAATGAACAGATTGTATGATATGCTACCAGTGATTGAACATAAATATTATGCTAGTGAAAATGTTGTGCAGGAAAATAAGAATGTTTGTTCGGATTCTGCTTGTGAAAAGACTGGTGATGTGGTAAAATAAATTAAAGTAGAAGTAAGAAGATCAGTGAGGATTTCGTTATGGGTAAGAAGATCATATGTGAATCATGTGGAACTATTTTTCCATTTGAAAAAGCAAAAGATTTTACTGTATGTCCAGTATGCAATGCTTCTTTTGATGATGAAGAAAATGACACTTCTTCTGCTCATGACGAAAAGGAAGAGATAGATTTAGAGAATCCAGATATGTATTTTTATTCTATTGATGATGAAGATATGTATGAATATGAAGATAAAAGCTGGAGAAGAGTTTATTGTAATTGTACATCTTGTAGGGAAATTAATTCAATAGTTTATAGTAATTTTACTGTTATTAATCCTGAATATGTAAAATTAAAAGACGGTATAGAAATACGTTGTAAGGAATGTGGAAAAGTGGTAACTAATCCGGTTATCCCGAAAAGACCCGATGGGTGGCGTGAATTGAATATGTGGGAAAAAGATTATGATAATCTCCCAAAATGTCCTATATGCCATTCAACCAAGATACACAAAATCAGCATGACAAACAAAGCAGCATCCGCACTAACTTTCGGGATATTTGCAGTAGGTCATGTATCAAAAACTTATAAATGTGATGTGTGCGGTAGTAAATTTTAAATAGAACTGAATACAGAAAAAAATAGCGAAAAGGCAGTTCATTACGGACTGTCTTTTTTTGTATGCCAAAGAAGGAGGAAACCGATTGAGCGAAGAATTTTTATTAGATATAATAGCGGTACTAAATGAACAGGCAACAAAGAAGAAGATTAAAGATGGTTTGAAGGGCATGGATAATTCCATGTATGTAAAGGTTATATCCAAGTTATCAATAGCCTTATCACAGCGTCAGCTGAAAAAGGATTTGAAACAATTGAATGACCTGTATTTACAGGTTGGTGCAGATTTAAAGATAGACAGTGCCTTAAAGAAGAAATTACAGGGCAGGATCAAAACATTACAGGACAGTATATCAGATTTGCAGATTGGGGTTCGTGCAAAGGATTCTGACATTGCAAGGTCAGTTACAGAAGCAAGAAATAAAGGTCAGAGGGTAGCGAGCAGAACATCCATTGATTTTAATATAGAAGTGAAGAAAGAAAAAGCGATTGCAGATTTGGAATATATGGCAAAGAAATATTCCAAACTCTTTTCAAATGCTTCCGCTTCCTCAAAGTATAATAACATTTTGGATGCGGCATATGGTATTACAGACGCTAAACAGTTATCAAATGTCAGGGCGCAGATAGCCGCATTTACAAGCGAACTAAAGGCGAATGATTTAGCTTCGCAATCTTTAGGTGATAAATGGAAAAGACTTATTGATCGTGCAAAAGATTTGTTTTCGGCGGCGAGTGCAGTCACCTTGATATTTTCACAGGTAAAACAGGCTGTATTATCTTTCTTGCAGTTAGATACAGCAATGACGAACCTGTATAAAGTGCAGGATCAGATTACAAGCCGTGACCAGTTTTCAGGATTGCTTACTAAATGGAATAAGTTAGCACAGAATTTGGCAGTCACAACAAACAGCCTTATTTCTTCTATGGAAGCGTGGTCTAAGATTGGATTTAATCTGGATATGTCGGAACAGTTGGCAGAAATCACCTCTATATTTGAAAAGACAGCAGAAATTTCTAACGAAAAGGCAACATCCACGCTGATTTCAGCGGCACAGGCATTTACAGAGATTGATGATCTTGGTGTAGATGATTATGTTAAGAGAGTTGAAGCAGTCGGAAATAAGATAAATGCCATTGGAAACAAATATGCGATAGACAGTGAAGGAATTGCTGATGGATTGCAAAATGCAAGTGCAGCTTTGAAAGTCGCTGGAAATGACTTAAACGAAACAATCGCCTTAATTACGGCAACCAATAAAATCTACCAGAATCCAGATGAAGGTTCCAATATGCTCAAAGTGGCTTCCATGCGTTTAAGGGGACAGGTAGATGCTCTAAAAAGTATGGGGGAGGATGCGGAAGGTGTATCAACAGACCTTACCAAAATCCAACAGCAGATTTATGAACTGACAGGAAATAAGGTAAATATCTTTGAAGATGATGAAAACCTGAAAAGCACATACCAGATGATTCTTGAAATCGGTGAAGTATTTGATTCATTAAATGACCGTTCACAGGCTGACTTGCTGGAAGTTATGTTCGGAAAGCAAAGAGCTAGTGCAGGTGCTTCACTGCTTCTCAATTATGAAGAGTTAGAGAAGATTAAGAATGACAGTATGAACGCTGCTAATAGTATGGCAGAGGAATATTCAAAATACATGGAGTCAGTGGAAGCAAGCCTTACTATTTTCAAAGAAAAGTTAGTTGAAACCTATTCTACGTTCATGAGTGGCGATATGATTAAGTATACCGCTGATATGGGTAGTGGATTATTGGATTTAGTAAATGCTACTGACCTTTTGCGTCATGGTCTTGTGGGTATTATTTCATTGAATATCGGCAAGGGTATTACTTCTATTGGTGCATCAATAGCGGCTACAGTAAAGCAGATGAATACACTTGGTAATGCATTGCAACAGGTGAAGAGTTTGCCAGTTGATTCTACAAGGATTGATGTATTAGAGCAGATTGGAAAATCTACAAAATCTTTAACTGAAAAGAATCTAAAATTACTATTATCACAGAAACAGTTAAAAGAAGCTGATCGGATAAAAATACTTAGTACCCATGATCTTACCAGTGAAGAAGCACAACTCAAACTTGAAAAGATGGGTTTACTCTCTGTAACTAAATCGCAGACAACAGCAAATGTAGCAGAAGCGGCAACCACGGGAACGTTGAAAAATGCAATGCTATCACTGAAAGCAACCGCTAAAGAAGTAGGGGTTACAATTAAAGGCGTGTTTGCCAGCAATCCCATTGGCATGGGACTTATGATAGCGACAACGGCAATCAGTATGTTGTCAACAGCCGTTTCCAAACATAATGAAAAACTGGAAGAATCCAGACGCACCAACATAGAATCAGCAACAACAGCATCCGAGAGTGCAGACAAACTCAAAGATTTATATAATGAATATACACGTCTTGCATCTATCCAAGATAGAACAACTTCTGAAGAAGAATCATTTAAAACAGCGGTTGAGAATATCACGGTTGCGCTTGGTGATAAGGCAGAAATTTTGAAAGACCTTACAGCCGGTACAGATGAATATGCGGATGCGCTTGCAAGGGTGACAAAAGAAGAGTTACAGAGTCAGGCAGTTACCGCCACGATTGGCAGAAAAGCGGCAGAAGAGGATTTACAAGGCAAGATTTGGTCTAAATGGAGCGGTTCACAAGTTACCATAGATTCTAATGATGCAGGTAAAGCATTGTCTGATGAAGCGCAAAAAGCAGTCGATATTGTTTCGGAATCTTTGAAAGAATTTGAAACTGTCAATCGTACTTGGAAAAACATTTCATGGGATATTTCCAGTGATGATCCGACAGAAGCGTTAGAGTATTACAATTCATTAATTGAAGCACGGGAAAAGTTAGTATTAGCGTCTGAAGATGATGAAGCATTGCTTGATACAGAAATCTATGAGGATTTGAATACTGCAATTAATACAATGTCAGAAAGCCTTGATACCTATATCGAAAAGCTGTATGAGGAAGAAAAACTTAATTATATGGCGCAAAATGGTATTCCAAGTGTCACGGAAGAATACAAAGCTATGGAATCTGCATTAGTAAGTGCGGCAGGTTCAAGTGTTGATTTACAAAATAGATTCAAAGAACTGCTTACATCTGACTTTTCAGATTTAGCAACAGATATTGGAAATGTTGGTGATGCGGTAGGAGATGCGTCAGTACAGGCACAAAGCGCAATTCCATTATTCAATCAACTTACCAGTTCTGAGGAAGAATTAGATAAATTTCAGTCTTCCGTAAAGTCGGCAACAGACGCATATGCAACATTACTATCTGGTAATTATTCATCTACTGAATTGTTGGATTCCATACAGGCAATCAATAAGGCAGTGTCCGATATGGGCGGTTCGCTTGACTGGGAGTTTATCAACAGCCAGACAGATTCACTAGAGTTATTGGGTGAGGCAATACAGCATATTTCTCAAAAGTATGCCGAGAGCATTTTATCCGGCGCAGGAATTGACATAGATAGTGAGTTCGGTCAGATGCTTGCTAACATCATACAGCAGATTTATGATGCAGAAGCGGCGTTTGAGGGTATGAACGCACAATTAGACAATCTGCAATCCTCATACCAGACATTGACAAGTATATTAGAGTCTTATAATGAGACAGGATATATCACTCTTGATAATTTGCAGTCATTACTTACAGCGGACGAAAATCTTATTCAGATGTTGGAAGTGGAGAATGGTCAGCTTGTACTTAATCAAGCCGCCTATGAAAATCTGGTAGCGGTTCAATTATTGGAATTTAAAGCTAAGTTGAACGATGCCGCCGCCGCTGAGATTGAGGCACTTGCTAAGAATAAGGCGGAACAGGCAACTAACCAGAACGCAGACGCTTCTCAAAATGCGGTAGCCAAATTAGATGCAGAAACACAGGCATTTAACAGGAATACATCAGCGGCGATTGCTAATGCTGTAGCAAAAGCGGAAGAATCAGGCGTTTCAGCGGAAGAAATACAAGGTGTATTTGATAAATATACCGAAGTATGGAATTCTGCAATGGATAATTATAATGTAGATTTTGACAGTTTCATGAGCGGTGGCAAGTCAGCCGCAGGTAAAGCTGGTAAGGAACATGCGGATGAATATATAAAAGCATTTGAAAAAGAATACAGCAATCTGAAAGATATGCTGAACCGTGGCGAAATCAGCGAAGCACAATATCTGAACAGACTCCGCGCACTCTATACAAGATATTTCAAAGATCGTAAGAAGTATCTAAATGAGTACAAAAAGTATGAATCAGAATACCTTACAGGTATGCTTGACCTTCATAATAAGGCACTCAGCGGAATCAGCACACTATTAAACCGTAAGATCAGTGCCGCGAATGATGCAAAGGACGCAAGCATCAGCGCATTACAGGAAGAAAAGGAAGCTGCAGAGGAAGCATATCAGGCGCAGATAGATGCCATCGAAAAAGAGAAGGATGCCATTGATGATTTAATCAAAGAGAAAAATAAAAAGATAGATTCAATCAATGAAGAGATAGACGCAATCGAGAGGGCAGCGGAGAGCCGGAAGAAAAATATCCAGCTTGAAAAAGACCAGTATAATCTGGAGAAGATGCTCAATAATCGGTCATCTATGGTGTATAAAGATGGTCAGTTTATATGGGATACGGACACAAGAGGTATCAGGGATGCGCGCCAAAAGGTTAGAGAGGATCAGGAAGCATTACGGATTGATGGTCTAAAGAATGAAATTTCTCTTATACAGAAAGAAATAGACCTGTTGGAAGAAAAGAAAGATTCTCTGTCAGAAGAACAAGACCATATCCAGAAATTAATGGATGAGTCCAATAAATATTACGATAATCTTATTAAGCAGCAAGAGAAGATGTGGAATTCCATCATTAAGGGCATGGAGCAGAACAAGTCCCGTTGGGAAGAACTTGCCGATGTAGAAGAGATAGCGAAAGCATTTTCGTACATACAACAGGTGTTTGGTGATCTTGGATATACGGTCGAGGATGTTCTGAATGGTTCGGATGCCGCTTTTGAGGATTTCAAATCACGTTATATTTCTCTTATCAGTGATGTAAACAGTAATTCCGATTTTACAGAGGGATTAGTTTATGCTACTGGCGTTGCAAAAGAGAATCTAGGTTCATTCCTTGATAAAACAAAAGAAACAGCAGAAGGACTTGACGAATTAGGCGATAAAGGTTCTGAAATGGATTCCGTTGCGGAGAGCATGGATAAACTTTCTGATTCTGCTACAACCGCAAGCACAAGTACAGGCGAGATTGCTTCAAATATGGGTGAACTGAATACCAATACGGAAGGATTGTCTGATAATCTGAATGGTATCGGTGACGCTCTTACGGGTATTCCGGAAGCAGATAAATTTGATACACTTACCACATCATTTACTAATCTTGGTGACGCTATCAAAGACGTTGCAACAGCTTTAGGTGTAGGTGAAGAAGGTACTGTAGGCGGTCTTGTAGGTGCATTAAGAGAACTAAGTGAATTATCGCTTGGAGAGGAAGAAACTGGTATCTTATCACAGTTTAATAACCTTAAAACAGCGGTTGAAGATGTGACCAGTGCTATCAGTGGTGGCGGTTCATCTGGTAGCAAAGGCGGTGACGCTTCTGGTTCGTCCAGTGCAAGCATGAGTGCAGGAGTCGGTGGCGAAGGTGGTTCTGGAAGCCTTGTAGGTGCAATTGAAGAATTTAAATCCGCTACAGATGAGGCATTAGGCGGTGGTGGCGAAAGCGGCGAGGGTGAAGGTTCTGGAAGTGGTGGAACTGGTGCAATACCACAATTCAAAGAATTAAAGACTGCTGTAGATGATGTTACTACTGCTATCGGTAGCGGCGAGTCAGAGGGTGAAAGTTCTAGTGAAGGTGAATCTGATAACCTGATAGGTTCTATCGTTAATCTTGGAGATACTACACAAGAAGAAATGGGCGAGTCAGACGGTGACGGGATTCTTGGCAAATTTAATGAATTCAAAGGTGTTATCGAAGAAGCTGCCAACCAAGTGAAGAGTATTTCAGAAGGTCTTGATGAGATTGACGGTAAAGAAGTAGAGTGTAGTATTACTGTCAATGTTAAGATGAACGGCAGTATTCCGGCATTTGCATCCGGCACGGTCTTAGGCAATATGCAGATAGAAAGTGCTACTTATAATGCCAAGTATGGTAAAGCATTTGCAAATGGTACAATCGGACTTAAACATGATGAAAAGAATGCTTTGCGTTCTGAATATGGACAGCCTGAATTAACAGTATATCCAAATGGTACAACGGAACTTACCACAAGCCCTGTCATGAGTGACCTTCCAAAAGGCACGGTTATCTATAATGAAGAAGAAACGAAGAAGATTATGGATAACAAGTCAAATCCAGTAGGTAATGCTCACGCTGATGGCACTGACGACACTATCTGGACTACTCTGGCAGATGGCACAAAGATACGTGATTTACAGCCCGGGGATAAAATGTATGATTTGCAACAGAAATTTGAAGCTTATTTTAAGAGCATTGACGGCAATCTTGAAAAACTTGTACCCAATTCATTCTATGAACAGAATAGGGAATGGAATAAATTAGCGGATCAGATTAGTTATGCGAATAGTGTTGTGAATAATCGGAATGTACAGCCTGTAGTGAATAATATAAATGTAACTTGTCCGGGAGTTACTGAACAACAGGTGGCTGAACGGATTGGCGGTGTACTCGATAAGGAACTAGATAAAAAGTTCAACGGGTTTAGCAATTATACGGATCAGCGCAGTAGAATGAGATAAATATGAATAGATTTTGAGAAAGGATATCCGCACTCTGAAATATGGGTGCGGTGTTATTTATAATGAATTTCAAAGAAGAAATATTTAAATCAATACAGACTATGGTTGATAGAGCGGTCGATAACTGCAAAGTTGACCGCACATATGAATCTGTCATAAAAGAAATCACGTCTAAAGGATATGTAATATTAGACAGATATGGAAGTGAAAGGACTGTTCAATGCTGTATGCCCGGATTGGAGTTAAGAAAAATGCAACAGGTGTGGGTGCGAGAACCCATGTCAAATCTGAATAAGTTACATATTTGTGGGGTAGTCGGAAGCACAAATAATAATTCACGCAGAAGAAGATAATATAAAATGTAACTGTAAACAAAGTTGATGTGAATCTGGTAGAGTGATTTAATCTGTCAGATTCCATATATTGATTGGATGATAAATAATGAGAAAACTGAATACTGATATGATTTTAGGGTACTGTTGCGGTCGTGACAGTACCTTTTTAAATAAATTTCTACACGAAAGACTAACTATTAAAAGTCAAGATCTAAAATGAAATTTTTTGAATGAATT